>JACDZJ010000217.1_pt1 | contig 23423 bp, 25 predicted proteins | sample 7365721 | NCBI WGS metagenome assembly JACDZJ01 (sample SAMN15143480, study PRJNA637477) | pond metagenome | biome: freshwater wetland ecosystem [ENVO:00000243]; feature: pond [ENVO:00000033]; material: pond water [ENVO:00002228]; isolation source: pond water containing pink berries ... | reverse complement strand
GAAATCGGCTTCGCTCTCGCTCAGCCGATTCAGCTTAGCTTCTCAGTTAGGCTAAAGAATCCAATAGCGAAGCGCGGAAGAAAATGGCGCTTCTCTGCAAGGGAAACCCGGTCGGGAAGGCAATCTGCTCCCGGACAGGTCGTCGGCGTTTCTTTGCGAGGGAAACCCGGTCGGCAAGGCAATCGGCTCTTTGCCCGGCGCTCCTGAAAGGGTGTCGGTACGTGGCGAAGGTATGCGGTGCGGAAGCCGTCGGCTAGGTCGTCGGCAACCTAAAGCCTAAAGCCTAACGGTCGCCTTAAAGAGCGAGGCGCGCCACGAGCGGCGGAGCAGAACTCGGGCATCGCCGTGGGCGCGCCCGCTTTAGGCGAAACGTTAGGCCGCTGTGCCATATGTCCGCTGAAACTATAACTTCCGTCGCAGCCCTTGCTGTTGCCGCGTTTGCTCTTTTCGTTTCCATTTGGCAGGGTGTAATTGCGCGGCGTCACAATCGCCTTTCGGTACAACCTGCGCTGTGCTTCATTTGGAGGGACCATCCACCAGAACCTCTAGCTCTGTCGTTGAAGAATATGGGTATCGGGCCTGCGTTTATCCAAGCACTGGAAATTGAAACTCTTGGGTACAAAGGAGAGATTTATCGCCACAACGGTGCCTTCGATTTAGGCGAGTTTCTGCAGCTGACCGATGTGGCCATATATTGGTCACCAGAGCAAGCTGAAGTGTTGGCCCCGGACATGGAGATCCCGGTAATTCAATTCAGTAGCGGGAAGGCCGCTGAGGAAGCCAGAAAACGCGACGTGCTTGCTATACAGCGCGCAAATTTTCTACTAACGTACCAATGCGCATACGGCGAGAAGCATGTGCTTAGTTATCGCGTAAAGAGCAAGAAGTATCCTTTGAACGGAAATCAACGCGTAGGGTAACGTAGGCGGCGGAAATGGCGCCAGGCTCGATTTCTTTTCCGACAAAGAGGGGGATGGGGTCCGACAAAGAGGGGGATGGGGTCAGGTCTCGCCTTTTTCCAAGAGAATGAATAGCCTAACATACGCCTCAAAAGCGAGCGCGCGCCACGGGCGCCGTGCTAATTCTCAGTGTCATCAAGGGCGCGCGCCGCTTTAGGCTGCACGTTATCGCGCCGAGCAAAGCTCGGCGTCTCTTGCGGGGTGGAAGTCCCCGTCGGGTAAGGGTTAGCCACCCGCCCGTATCGAGTGTTGGTCCTGCTGCGGAGTGGCGCAAGCCGCGAACAATAGTGCAGGGCAAGCGTACACAGAGTATTCTGTAGACCGTAGGGGAAATCGCGTTCCCTGAAGTGCTGGTACAGCTTCGAGAGAGCTAACCCGCGGATGGCGACAGTTTTAACGTACTGGAAGCCCACACGAAGCACCCTTACTGGCTTGGGTGTGGAGGTCCGCCGGAGTCCTCAGGCCGTGGTATGCAGAAAGAGAGACGTTGGAGAACTCGGGAAGCCCCGTGGGCTCCTGGATGAAGCGAGATGATGAAGCCGTCAGTGTTGGGACACGTGAGGGTGATGAACCTGGAAACGGCGTGGGCACGGGTCGAGTCACTGAGCATGGAGCATCCGGGTAGGCTGGCAACAGCCGTATGCTGACGAGGTGTCTTATCGGGCATAGTAGTCGGAGGTTGGGAAAGCCAGCCACATGGCGAAGGACCCGACGGAAGTACGCAGCCCCTAAAGGAAACTCGTGCCGGACATGCAGGATCGGGTAAACACGAGCCAACCTCACTGAGGGCACTAGCAACAGGGCCTTGTAACGGGTAACTGTGAAGGTCCGCGCGAATGTGAGTACAACCGAGGAACCGGATGCGGGAAAACTGCACGTCCGGGATTGCGCCGGGGGCGCCGGGTGACCGGCGTTCCTACGGCGGAGGCTCTAGCATCGAGTCAGAAGCATCAGGAGACTTTTGTTGAACGACAAACAATTTGACTCTATCGTGATAGACGTTCTTAACGATTCGTTTAGCACAATTAATTGTGTGACTTACCATGATGCTAATGAGAGAAGAATATTTGAGGAAGAAGGGGTTTCCGTCGTTGTCCGAATCACCGCTAACAATGTCAGATATTATCTTTGCCTGGCTGTCAGCGCAAATTACTTGGAAGACACTCTGAGCGAGAACCTCGAAATCAATGTCAGATCGTTTGTGAAGAAGGTAATCTCTCAATTTAGTCCAGAAAACTATAGCGTCCCTAAAGACGGGCGGTCCTGCGAGCTTTGGATGCTTTGCAACAAAGGAATAATGCGTTATTGAGCATCAAATCGATGAGCGCAAAAATTCACAGTCCTTTGGGATGTTTCCAACAGTGCACTATTGATATTCCGCGTCTTTTTCTCTTGGTAAGGGGCAACTATGGTAAGGGTGCCAGGCTCGAGTTAATTTCGGTTTTGCCGTCCCGAAATGTAATCCAGTCTATCCCGAATGGAACTAAGTTAAGGTCTTTTTATATATAAAACAGCGGATTGCTGATGACTTGGAGTCAAAAATTTATCGAGAGAAAATTGCTATCTCTTTGATTTTGTTGAGTAGAGCTTGATTGTTTTCGCGTTTTCGCACGATTATTAGCACTGTAAGCTATTGTTCTAAAATGATTTTCTGCTTAACTTAGTGCCATTCCAGTCTATCCCCTTTTGCTCCAAAACCTAATTCAGGGGGTAAGCATGGGTTTCTTGAATAATGTGTTTGGTGGGAAGAAGAATTCTTCCTCAGTAATAACTGACACGCGAAATAAGCTATTCGATATCTACGGGGTGTCAAAACCAACAGATGCTCAAGAAATGAGAGCATCATTTTATCTGTGTATTGCGGGTATGGCGCTATTTAACCATTTTGCTGCCGGAAAAGTGGGCCATGAAGAACTAAGTCCGGTAATAGACAAGTTGGTTCGCGATACTGCTAAATTAACGTCTAATTTGACAATGACGCTTGGGGAGCTAACTGAAGACGAAGATATTTTGGAATGTTTCATTGATAGCGTCGGGGGTCATATAACAAGAAAAACGACTATAAATGGCTTGGCTGCTATGGATATGTTGTACGTGAATTTGGGCGAGGTGTTTATGAACGATATTTTGAGAAATACCGAAGGCCCACTCGGGATACAAGGTTATGCCGCTGTTCACGTTATAACTGGCACTTTCGGCAGAGGGACTAACACTTCCAATAAGATTCTCATAGACGTTACCAGCCTGATTAGAAAGTTTGCGAAGGAACTTGCTGAAGCTACAATGTAATAAATAGGGTATAAGGGTCCAGGCTCAATTAAGCTGGCAGGAAAACAGAGAATGGCCTAACAAGCGGCTTAAAATACGAGCGCGCGCCACGGGGCTCGCGCTAATTCTCAGCATCATCAGTGGCGCGCGCCGCTTTAGGGCGAACGTTAGCCATAAGAAGGTAAGGAAAGTGCCCAAAGTTAAAGATCAAAAATTTACAGTCCTTAGAGATCTTAAGACCGTTATTACCCGAGCTGGCTTCTGGAAGGTTCCTCATAATACAAAGGACGATGAGATTCACTTAAAGGTTGGGCGCTACAAAAAACCAAAGAATTTCTTGGATTCTGGGACCCCTGATGAAGAATCGCCAAAAAGCGAGTTGACACTTGATGGAGAAGAGTTTGGCAATTTAGTGGCTTTCATTCAGCAAAACTACGAACCATTTCGGCAGGGAGCGAAGGCGTTTCTCCCCCTTGATAACCCATATGATGAATCGGTTGCCAAACAAATCAAGGCGTTGCTGTCTGATAACAATAATTCAAGAATGCTCGAATTCCTGACAGACAACGATGTAATACCGGAAGATCTTGAAATTGGTTTAGTTCATGCTCGAAGAGCAAGAGCTATTGACGAGTTTAATGCAATGTTGGAGTCGGATTTAACCGAACCAAATTGGCAGAAGTGGTTTGAGATAAATACATGGGTTCTAGGAAGCGATTTCGTTCGAGTTCTGGATGAACGCGCAATTGACACAAAAAATATTTCAGACTTCCTAATGGAAAGCTACGATGGGTTTCTGGATATTGTTGAGATTAAGCGCCCTGAAGGTGGTCTTCAGTTTTGGCAGTCTTCGCTTGACCACGGAAACTACATACCACACTCAGATCTGGTTAAAGCCATTGTTCAGGCATCAAAATACATTCACGAAGTAGAACGAGAAGCTGATAGCATCAAATTCTTTGAGCGCGTGGGGCATGTAAAAACAATTAAGCCAAGATGCACGCTGATTTATGGGCGCTCTAATGATTGGAACGAAGAGCAACAGGAATCCTTTCGGCTTTTGAACTCAAGCTACCACAACTTGACGATAATGACGTTTGATCATGTCCTGCAACGAGCAAATAGGATTCTGGGGAAAAATGGCTAACAAAGCCATAAACTCTCCGAGTTCAGATGGTCGAGTTCCGGGTAGAGTAGAGGGGGAACGGGGTCAAGTCTTGCCTTTTGCCAAAAAATTTTGAGCCTAACACTTGGCTCAGAAGCGAGGCGCGCCCTCAGCGTTTGCGCCAGTCCGCGGGGTCAGTGGTTGGCGCGCCCGCTTTAGCCTGGCCGTTAGGCCTGCACGACATGCTTCAGCAGATCTTCATAGCCGTTGCGAAATGGTTTAACGATAACCAAGGGGTAACCAGTGTTTTGATTTTTGGTGCGACGCTTCTTGTGGCGTGGGTTACTGGCATCTTCTCCGCCCTTCGGCGACGACCGAAATTCAAAATCAATACGATCGATGGCCCCACGTTCTGCTGCACCTTCACCACAGGGAAGCAGCACAATGGCTACGACGTACATCGCACGGGGATCGCGCTGTACCTATCCGTTTCAAACGTGGGCTCCGCTCCATCGAGCATAGAGGATGTTTGCATTGGCTACCACTGGCATTTGAATCGCGTTTCTCTACTTTGGTTGCGATACAAGATTGGGTGGTATTGGTTGCAACGCCAAGCGATTTCGCTAACTGATTTTCAAGTGCAGATCGGTGATCAAGTTAAGGTGTTCCCCTTCCTGATTCAACGCAGCAGCATCATGCCCATCCCGGAAGACACGTTTCTCGAGATCGGCAAATCCGCTAAGGGCGTGGTGTACTTTGAGCAGGAAGATAGTTGGGGTGGCTGCTTTCCCTCGCCAGCCGTAGGCAGCGTCCGAATCAAAGTCAAAATCACCGATGTTTTTGGTGGTCACCACACCGCAAAGTTTCGAATCCCTTTTGTCGATTTCGCGTATGGCCTCAAATACAACCCAAGCTTTGGGCAAACTTACGCTAAGCTTCGCGGCGAAAGCCTTCCCGAGAACCCAGCACTTCCTCGCAGCGAAGAAGCCACAAGGCAATCATCCGCCCAGGTGGAATAACGACCTGCCAGTTCCGGCCAGTTCGGCCAGTTCGGCCAGTTCGGCCAGTTCCGGGGACCAGTTCCGGGGACAGTTTACTTGATTCTAGAACCAAGAAACGCAATGCCTAACTTTCTGCCAGAGCGAGCGCGCGCCACGAGCGTTGTGTTCGTTTGCGGGTTAATCGGTGGCGCGCGCCGCCTTGGGCTAGAATTTTGGCTTGTAACCCACGTAACTACACGGGAAACAAATTTGTTTGAAGCGGTCCTTATACAGCTTAGGAATTGTGTTCGACTTAATCGATACGTCGTCACAATTCACGCTGAAGAAGAAATGGACGAGGATCAATTGTCGATGTTTGATATTGAGTGCGCAATATTGGCTGGAGAGATCATTGAGAGGCAAAGAGACAACGAAAAGACACAATGGAAATATTTGATCCGCGGTCCATCCCTTGATGAGCATCAAATAATTGTTGTAGTAAAGATGAGTCCAAACGACAAAATGGTCATTATCACGGTGTTTAGAGATGAGTAACAGGCCAAAAGTCATCTGCGACATATGCGGCCAGGAGGGTGCCGAAATTCGGAGGGTTGCCAGAAGCTACGGAAAGGCGGATCGCCTTTTGGTCATTGAGAATGTTCCTGTAGTCAGTTGCCCGCATTGTGGTGAAAGCTACATGACAGCAGACACCATGCACGAAATAGAGCGGATTAAGCTTCATAGAAAAACTTTCGCAATTGAGCGTTCAGTTTCTGTTGCTGAGTACGCTTAATATACGAGCAGTTGGGTGAAGGCTAGACCCGATAAGTTTTCCGGAAAGCAGAAAGCCTCCGGCGTAGGGACTCCGGTTACCCGGAGCCCCCGCCACAGACCCGGACGTGCAGTTTTCCCGCATCCGGTTCCTCGGTCGTACTCGCTCATCAAGCGAGTGCAAGGTTTCATGCAAACATCAGTTCGTGTTGCAAGCAGCGCGACTCGGTGATGCGGGGTTTGGCGATACCGAGCTTTTCGATGGCGCGACCGAAGGCCGCCCAGGTGAAACTCTTACGCTTACCCCCGCGCCGTTCAGCCACTTGAACGCACCGGCGACGGCCGTATTGCAGAAGCGCCACAGGTCCGCCGAGTTGCCTCGTAGACCATAGTCATTGTAGTGCCCGACCAGCCGCCGATGGCCTTGATCATAATCCCGGCCACCTCGCCGACAACGAGGCCGCTGGTCCGCACAGCGGACCCTTGTAAGTTGAGGCGCCCGCCGCCAGTCTGGGATCAAGTCACAGTACGCCCCGGACGGGAAATGACGGCCACGGATTCCAGCATCAATGAAAACGCTGAGATAAACAAATGACAACTGGTAACCGGCACCATCATGCAGGACGATCTTTTTGAATGGGACGACGCCAAAGCTGAAACAAACTGGCGTGACCATGGCGTAGCGTTTCATGACGCGGTTAAAGCATTCCGCGATCACTTCGCGGCTGAAGGGATAGACGACCGCGAGGATTACGGGGAAGAACGTATTAACCTGCTGGGCATGTGCGACGGCGTTCTTCTCCACGTGACCTATACTCAGCGTGCCAATCGAACAAGGTTGATTTCAGCCAGAAAGGCAGAGAAGCATGAACACGAATATTACTACCGCGAAAACTCGTTCTGACGGCACTGTTGTCGAAGTGCTTGCGGACGGAAGTGAACGCGCGTTTCCGGAACAACCGATGCGCCCGATGACAGAGGCAGAGATTGAGGCTGCGGCGGCAGCCGATCCCGATGCACGCCCCATGACCGCAGACGAATTGAAAAAGGTCCGGCGTATTCCCCGAATCAAGACGCTACGCCGCGCCTTGGGACTCACGCAAGAAGAGTTTGCGGGACGTTACCATGTGCCCCTTGGGATGCTGCGCGATTGGGAACAAGGCCGCACGGTGCCGGATCAACCGACACGCGCTTACTTGACCGTAATTGCCCATGACCCTGACGGGGTATGCCGCGCCTTGCAGCACTCGCAACCCACCTGAAGCGCGAGTTCCGGGGACAGTTTACATATCTCTCCGACTAGCACAGGGACCGAGTTGAGTAAACTGTCCCCAGAATTGGCCTGAGGACTCCGGCGGACCTCCCCACCCAAGCCATTGCGGGTGGTTCGTGTTGCCTTCCAGCAAGTTAAGACTGTCGGCATCCGCAACAAGCCATTTCGAAGCTGTCCCAGCACTTCAGGGAGCGCGACCTCCCCTACGGCCTACAGGATTCTCTGTGTACGCTTGCCCCGCATATTGTTCGCAGGTTACCCTACTCCGCAACGGGACCAACACTCGATACGGGCGGGCGGCTAACCCTTACCCGACCGCGACTTTAAAAGAATATGGGGCCAGAATAAGGGGCCAGGCTCGAATGGCACTAAGTTAAGCAGAAAATCATTTTAGAACAATAGCTTACAGTGCTAATAATCGTGCGAAAACGCGAAAACAATCAAGCTCTACTCAACAAAATCAAAGAGATAGCAATTTTCTCTCGATAAATTTTTGACTCCAAGTCATCAGCAATCCGCTGTTTTATATATAAAAAGACCTTAACTTAGTTCCATTCGGGCCAGGCTCAATTAAATTTTGATCCGCCCGCCAGAGTTAATTGAGCCTGGCCCGAAAGGCACTGACTTAAGGAGTTAGCCTCATAGAAACAATCGGTTGCGATGGCGCGAAGTCAGCGAAAAACGGTTGCGGACTGGGCCGATGCCAGGAAACACCGCCGAAAAGGCTGCCTGAACTCAAGTGACTGCTTGTCGCACTGTCTGTAACCCGCTGATTTATAGATGTCTCGGCTTAAGTCAGTGCCATTCGAGCCTGGCCCCTTATTCCCCTTATTCCGCCACGCATGACGAGGCCTACATGAACGACTGGCAAGACCGCATCGTCGCCGATCCTGATACCCTATTCGGCAAGCCGCGGATACGGGGCACACGTATCGGCGTTATTTTCTTGCTGGACCTGTTGGCTTCGGGCTGGAGCGAGGTGCAGATTCTGGACAGCTATCCGCACCTAAAACAGCAGGACTTGCAGGCAGTCTTCGCCTTTGCGCGCGACTGTCCCAAGTGCAGCGAGACTGGGCAAGTATTGCTCTGACTTGTTACTAACGAAGGGCAATAATGTACGAGAATATTTCCGACCTGCTCAAACAAATCGTCTTGGGCGAAGACTCTGTTCTTGAACTCAAGACCGTGGAGTTCAGCGGTAACAGAGTTGTCGGCCCGCACAAGGATGGCATGGCAGACGAACTGGCGGCCATGGCGAATACGGCATCCGGCATCATTGTTCTGGGGGTTGATGACAAGACCAAAGAGATTCGAGGGATACCGTCGGAGAAACTGGACATCGTTGAAGGCTGGCTACGTTCGATTTGTAACGACTCGATTGATCCGCCGTTGGATTGCGTTATACGCAAACGCATTGTGCCAGATCAGCAAGGTGGTGAGAAAGCGATCCTGCGCATCGACGTGCCCCGCAGTCTGTTTGTCCATAAGAGCCCCAATGGCTATTTCCGGCGCCTCGGGAGTTCCAAGCGCGAGATGAAACCGGATGTTTTGGCGCGGTTATTCCAGCAACGCAGTCAAGTACGATTCATTCGCTTCGACGAACAGACGGTTCCAGGCACATCTGTCAATGATCTGAACCCCAAGCGATGGAACCAATTCAGGACCGTTATCTCATCCAAAGCGGATCAGGAATTTCTCGAAAAGATGAAGCTCATCGCTAAAGATGACGACGGCACCATGCGAGCCACGGTCAGCGGCATTCTGATGGCCTCGGACGAACCCGAGTGCTTTATCTCCAGCGCTTTTATTCAGGCCGTTTGTTACCGAGGCACCGAGCGCAATGCCGCTTATCAACTGGACGCGAGGGATATTACCGGACCGCTTGATGTTCAGGTTCGGGACGCCTGCAAGTTTGTGGAGAGAAACATGCGGGTTTTCGCCATCAAAGCGCCCAATCGGATTGAAACCCCGCAGTTTTCCATGAATGCGGTCTTCGAGGCGGTGGTCAACGCGGTCGCCCATCGGGATTATTCCATCTATGGCTCCAAGATCCGCCTGCATCTCTTTTCGGATCGGCTGGAAATATTCTCCCCCGGCGCGATCCCCAACACCATGACTATTGAAAGTATTTCGGAACGGCAATCGTCACGTAACGAATTAATCAGTTCCTTGCTGGCTCGTTGCCCGATGAATGTGAATGCGATTGGCAGCCAGCGGAATTTTATTATGGATAAGCGCGGCGAAGGGGTACCGATCATTCTTACTGAAAGCGAGCGGCTATCGGGTAAGAAACCGGAGTATGTGCTCATCGATGATGCCGAGTTGAAGCTGACGATTTTTGCGGCGCAGCCACCCCATGAAGCGAACTGACATTGTCAATGGAGTCGCCCCGGCAATACGGTTCGGTATACAATCGTCTGGGTAACCGCACGGACCACCCACGGAGGCCCCTCATGGCAATCAGCACCCTCGTCGTCCTCGCCCTGCTCCTGGTGGCGGTGGTTTACTGCGTCCAGATCTACAACGCGCTGGTGCGGCTCAGGCATAACGTGGCGCGCGCCTGGTCCAACCTCGACGTGGCCTTGAAGCAGCGCCACGACGAGTTGCCCAAACTGGTGGAGGTCTGCAAGCAGTACATGGAGTACGAACGCGAGACGCTGGAGCGCGTGGTGCACGCCCGCGGCGGCGTGTCCGAGGCCAGCCGGCGCGGTGACCTGCGCGCCCTGGGGGCGGCGGAGACCGAACTCCGGGCCGGCCTGGGCCAGTTGTTCGCGCTGGCGGAGAACTACCCTGACCTCAAGGCCAACGAGCATTTCCGCAACCTGTCGCTGCGGGTCTCGCACCTGGAGGACACCATCGCCGACCGCCGCGAGCTGTACAACGACAGCGTCAACCTGAACAACGTGCGGATCGAGCAGTTCCCGGACCTGATCATCGCCCGCCTGATGGCCGCCCGTCCGTTCGACCTCCTGGAGTTCACGCAGGCGCGTGAGGACGTCGATCTCAAGGCGCTGTTCCGTTGACGGGTTCATGGCGATCATCACTGAGGCGCCGGGGGTGATCGCCCGCATGGGCCAGGTCGAGTTCTGGCTGCTGTTCGCGGCCCTGACGGCGGGCGCACTGTTTCTGCTGCGTCAGGGTGCCCGGACCTATTGGCGCCTGCGCACCATCACCGATACCCCCACCGCCCGCATCCAGTCGGCCGCTCAGGGCTATGTGGAACTGGCTGGCCAAGCGCGCGCCCATCTGGCTCAGGTCAAGGGGCCACTGACCGACCTGCCCTGTCTCTGGTACCGGTATCGGATCGAGAAGCGGGGCAACGGGCGCAACCAAGCGTGGGTGCAAGTCGAGGGCGGCGAGTGCCCCGACCCCTTTCTGCTGGACGACGGCAGCGGCCAGTGTCTCGTGGAACCGGCGGGGGCGAGCTTTCACCCGCGCCGTCGGGACCGGTGGACCGGCCCGCATCGAAACGCCAGGACACGCGGGCCGAGCGCCTGGTTCCAAATCACTGATCGCTTCCGCTTTACGGAGGAACGCATCGCCAACGGCGACCTGCTGTATTGTCTCGGACGCTTCGAGACTCCGCTACGCGGCGCGGCCGAGCGCGAGCGGCTCCAGCGCGCACTGCTCAAGGTCTGGAAGCAGGACCCGGCGCGTCTCGCCCGCTTCGATCGGGACGGCGACGGCAGTATCAGCCCGGATGAATGGGAGCAGGTGCGCCTCCAGGCCGACACCCTGGCCGAGCGCGCCGAGTTGGAGCGCAGTCGTCTCCCGGTGCTCCCGCGGCTGCGGGCCACCGACGACGCGCGCCAACCGTTTCTGATTTCGGGCTATGCGCAGGAGGACCTCGCCGTCACCCTCCGCCGACAGACGGCCGGGCTCATGGCGGCCTTCGTGGTCACGGCGGTGTTCACCGCGTTCATCGGCTTCAGCCGATTCGGCGATGGGTAACAAGTCAGAGAAGGGGTATGGCTGATCTTATGAAACCCGGCGACCGGGTAATGGTCGGCCTATCCGGCGGGGTCGACTCGGCGGTGGCGGCACACCGGCCCCCACGTGCGGCAGCGGTGCCAGCGGCAATCCCTAGCGCCGGCCAGTGATGGTCTTCACCAGGTAGGTCCACATCGGCGCGGGGCAGGTCCACCGCCCCGCCGGCGGATGGCGAACCCTCAGGGGCGGCATCGATCGCTGCCATCAGGGTTGCCAACTACCCATCCTAGGCGCGTCTGCAACCATATCACTTTGCACCACACCCGACGCTGGTCTCAGCGCTGGCGCCGTCTCTAAGGTATCACCAGATGGAGGCGGCGCTGTTGAATGCCGACTTGAAGAGCGCAACGAATGATGATGCCAGGATACCCTGACTGCCATCCGGCGTCACCTCCTTGAGGTGATACCATTGGGAGTCAGGATAATAGAACACGGTGGTGGGACGTAGACCCATATTGGCAATCGTCACGTTGGCACTGGATACGACTTCGACCACCGCGTCGCCTACATCCGTCCACGAACGCCCTTCCATACCGTACAAGCCGATTTCCCGAGAGTTGTAAATACCGAGCACGAACGGCAAGGTTCCGGCCGGAAAGCGCCGCTGATTGGAGGTATCCGCCTGGAACTCGTGCTTACCGCCGAAAATGGTCACGTTCGCGCTGTCACGCACCTCGACCATCGGATTGCCGGCGGGCTTGACATACTGGGTATGAAGAACATAGAAGGTCAGCGGCTCCGCGGTGCCGCTGATCTTGAGTGTCCGCAAATCCGGGTGCTGCGGCAACCAGTAGCCTTTATTCTGGATCAACCCATACCACCGACCGCCGCCGCCGCCGCTGATGAGAATGCGATCACGCGCATAGGTCTGGCCTTCAAAGGTCGAATCCACGTCAGCGCTTACCCGGTGTACAACCGATCCGCGGCCGACCCGCCAGTGCAAGGCATACACGCTAGGATCGAATATTTCAACTGAGAAGTCGCTCACCGCGGCGGTGCCGTCCGGATCATCCGCGGTGCGAATGACCGGTGTCGGAGCGGACGGCTTCCAGGTGCGCGGCGTCGTGATTCGTACCTGTCCTTTCGACACGCCGCAGAGCCTGGTGTGTGAACCCAGGTCAAGCGTTGCACTGACCAGATAGTTGCCGGGCGGCAGCAGCACGCCGGGCGCACCCGCGGCACCCGCAATTGCGGCCTTGAGTGCGACCGTATCGTCGGCGCTCCCGTTACCAATCGCCCCGAAATCCTTGGCGTTCACCATCTCCTCATTTTCGATGTCACAGAAGTCGCGCGCGAGGGTGTGGCGCGTCTGCAGGTCGGATGGAATGAGCGCTGCTTCTTCAACAACCATCAGGTTGCCGGCAGGGGTCACTATCCCATTGAAATAGGTATCGTCCGTTTTCACGCCGGCAATGAGTTTGCCGCTGTCGCCGTACAGCGACGCGAAATCACCCGCATAGCCGTACTCTTCAACCCGATAGATCGACGACGCACTCGGTACGGTAAGCGACGACCCATCGCCGTTACCCACCAAGGTCAGAGCACCGGTCGCATAGACGTTCTTGAGGTAGATCGATCGGTCGCTGTTGTCGACGAACGGCAAGCCGCTGTCGTTGGTCGACCGGAGTACGCCGTCAACAAGCGTCAAATGTTCCCCGCTCCGCGTCAGGTTCTTGGTTTCAATGACCGGCTTGCCGGATACGCTGATATCGAATCCGACGAGGGTCAGCGGGTAGATGGCGTCGAAAACGATCGGTGACTGCTGTTGATCGCGCAACCGCAGGCCGGTGATCAACGCGGCGCCGCCGCGTGACACGGGTGCGTAGATCGCGTGCTGTCCGCCGATGATCTCGATATCGGTCAATAAGGCGCCGCTCGCGCTCATTTCGTATAGTCCGGAAAAGCCCCCGGCGGCATGAATGACGAGATCCTCAATGAGGACATTTTCCGCACCGTTTTCGCGCAACGCCACGGCGCCCGGATTATCGCCCAGCACAATGTCGAGATGTTTGATGACATGGGCGTAGGTACGGGAACCATCGGCCAGCTCCCGCTCGCCCGGACAAGTCGCGCTGTGCCGCCAGAAATCGAAGACCGGTTTGACGCTTGGACGGTCACTGACGTCACAGGTCGTCTTGCTCACTGTCGCCTTGAGCACACAGTCAGATATTTCGTTGGGGTATCCGGCGCAGGCGCCAAAGCCCGCCGCGCCGTTGTGCAGACGAATGGTTGCACGGCCATGGGTGGACCCGATCAGCACATAACCGTCGTCGCTTGACGTGCTCATATTGAGCGTATCGCTCACCAGATAGGTACCGCTCGGAAAGAATGTCGCTTTCCCTGCCCCATACGCGGCAGTGATTGCCTCACGGATCGCCTCAGTGGAGTCTCGTGTACCGGACGGATCTGCCCCGTATTCCAACACATTCACTAAACCCAGCGCTGCAAGATCCGTCGCGGCGGCATCGTGCAGCAGGAGCGCACAACCGCCTGGAATCGCTATAATGGAGAGAAACCAGAAACGCAAGACAAAAAAACCCGATAACTTCATTTAACCTGTTCTCCTGGACATTGGACCGCATAGGCTGGTTTAACAAATCTTGCAAAAACAGCAGCCTGGAGCTAAAACGAAAGCCGCCGCCGGATCGGCGGTGCGCAGCAACGCCATGTCGCATGAGGACATCCTGACCAGCGACATTAGGTTGCTGTATATCGGCAAAGCGACTTCGATGCGATCAACGCGTTTCGCGCCGACTGCTATTTTTTCGATGACTGGGTTCTGGGATGCGCCTGTGCATTAGCGACGGACGGTCGGCACCGCGAGCCCTAGGGTAACACCATGACCTGTAGGTCCGCTGTGCGGACCGACGACCATGCCGATCGCGCGATGGCCGGGCTTACGACCATGGCGCAGTTTCTCATCCGGATTTTATTTGTCAATAGTGACGCACAACGACGTTGGCACCGAGGTCGATGTGTTGCACATTGCATTGCGCTTAGCGAATGCCACTCGCGCTTGTTCGAGGAGCGCTTCTGTTCGTCCCTCATCGACGGCGACCGATACCTCCTCGCCTATCGGCGCTCTATCGCGATCAACCCGGTGGACACGGGCATCGTTGGCGCTCGCGGCGCGTACCCTTGGTAGCGTTTCCGCGCCACCGCTTTGGGGGCCTCGGTCAAGAACCCGGCCACCGCGCGATCGGCACGGTCGGCGGTCCGCACAGCGGACCCTACAGGTCACCGTGTTACCGTAGGGTCCGCTGTGCGGACCGCCCGCGGCCGGCCCGCAACGATGATCAAGGCCGCCGTGGACGTACCCAACCCTTTGCTCGCCTCGGGCGAACGAAACAGATTGGGTCTGCCCCCAGACGGCCGTATGCTTAACCGCTCAACCGCCCCGCATGGGAGACACAGCAATGCAGGCACGTCGGCAGATCCAAACCCGCCCCAGCCTCTACGACCAGCTTGAGGCTCTACCGGAAGGACTGACCGGGGAAATACTCAACGGTCAAATTTACACTCAGCCGCGTCCCAGCCTTGAGCATGGCTTCACCGAAACATCGCTCGCCGGCGAACTGGTGAACCCGTTCCAACGGGGTCGCGGCGGCCCTGGCGGATGGTTGATCGTGGTCGAGCCTGAACTGCACTTCATCCGTGACACCGAGGTTGATGTCCCGGACTTGGCCGGGTGGCGACGCGAACACTTGCCGAAGTTACCGAAGGCGCAACACCGGGCGATGGTGGTCCCGGATTGGGTGTGCGAGGACGATCTCTGGGCGCCAACGCAGTAGCGGTGGAAGTTATGGGTGGCTGATGGTCCGTTTGATGAGCGCGCCGCACGCGTGAGGGGAGATGGCGTATGGGTGATCGCATGAACTCCGGCGACCGGGTGATGGTCGGCCTGTCCGGCGGAGTGGATTCGGCGGTGGCGGCGCACCGGCTGATCACGCGGGGCTACCGGGTCGAGGCCCTGTTCATGAAGAACTGGGAGGAGGACGACGCGCCCGGTTACTGTGCCGCCGCCCAAGATTTGGCCGACGCCGCCGCGGTGGCCGACCGACTGGGGATCCGGCTGCACACGGTGAACTTTGCCACCGAGTATTGGGATCAGGTCTTCGCGTATTTCCTGGAGGAATACCGGGCGCTGCGCACCCCCAATCCGGACGTGCTGTGCAACCGCGAGATCAAGTTTCGCGCCTTTCTGGATCACGCCCTGGGGCTCGGTGCCGACTGGATCGCCACCGGTCACTATGCCCGGATCACCGGCGATCCGGACGGCTGCCAACTACGCTTATGCGCCGATCCGAACAAAGACCAGACCTATTTTCTGTATCTCCTGGACCAGACCCAACTCGCCCGCAGCCTGTTTCCGCTGGCCGATCTCACCAAGCCGGAGGTCCGGGCCATCGCCCGCGGACTCGGGCTGGCCAATGCCGGCAAGCGCGACAGCACCGGCATCTGTTTCATCGGCGAACGGCGATTTCGCGACTTCCTCGCCCGCTATCTACCGCGCGCGCCCGGTCCGATCGAGACCCCGGACGGACGCCACCTGGGTGAACACCAGGGCTTATCCTATTACACCATCGGCCAACGCCAGGGACTGGGCGTCGGCGGGGTGGCGGGCGGCGGCGCGGCGCCCTGGTTCGTCGCGGCCAAGGATCCGGTCCACAACCGCTTGATCCTGGTCCAGGGCGGCGACCATCCACTGCTCCAGTCCCATTCCCTGACCGCCGGCCGGCTGCACTGGATCAGCGGGTCGCCACCTGGCCCGGTGCCGTTCCACTGCCACGCCCGGTTGCGCCATCGCCAGCCGTTGCAGGCCTGCACGCTGATCCGCATCACGGAGCAGCGCTGCGAGGTCCGGTTTGCAGAACCCCAGCGGGCGGTGACGCCCGGCCAGGCCCTGGTCTTTTACGCGGGGGATTGCTGCCTCGGCGGCGCCACGGTGGACCAGGCACAACTGTAATCGCCTCAGGGCAAAACCGGGCGCTCGCTGGTATCCTGTCACCTTGTCAGCAATCGCCCCAAGGAGCCGAATCCCCCATGGCCCATGACGATCAGGATCGCATCACCGCCCTCGCCGGCATGTTTCAGGCGGTCGCCAGCGTGGTACGCATCGCCCGCACCGGGAGCGCCGACGTCAGCGCCATGGAGCCCTGCATCTATAGTCTGTTCCAAGTCGATGCGGATCACGTGACCGCCGTTTACGGCCCACCGGGAGTCGTGGCGAATGGGGCGCGTCAGATCGTCGCGCAACTCACCGGCCGACCCGAGCGCGACTTGGAGCTCACCCGTTGCATCGTGTCGGTCCTCAAGCTCGAACGCAGCTTGTCCGCCCGCCCCGACTTGCTCGCGCGCATCGGCCAGGGCATCGAGGCGGCCGCCGAGAAGCGCGAACACTTCCCCTTGCTGCACCCCAATCTGCTGGCCCACTTCGCCGATCTCTACAGTGAGGTGCTCAGCCGCCTGTCGCCGCGCATCCTGGTGCGCGGCGTGGCACTGCACTTACAGAACCCGGATAACCAACACCGCATCCGCGCCCTGCTCCTGGCCGCCGTCCGCTCGGCCCTGCTGTGGCGCCAGATCGGCGGTAACCGGTGGCAGATTCTGTTCGGCCGCAAGCGGCTGCTCGCCGAGGCCCGCCGTTATCTGGATCAGGCGGGCAGTTCTCCACCTGCCGATCCCGCGCCGCGGGACAATGCGCATTGACTCCAAGCCCACCCGACCCCGCACTGTCGGCGGCCCATCTCACCCCCGGCGAGCGCCGCCTGCTCGCGACCTTCGTTGAGCGGACCCTTGCGACCCTGGGTGCGGCAGGGATCGAGCGTATCCTGGTCTTCGGCAGCCGCGCCCGCGGCGGCGGCCATGCCGACTCGGACCTCGACGTGGCGGTCTTCGCAGCCGCGACGGCGGCGGTTGCCACCCTGGGGCAACTGGCGGATCTGGCCGCTGAGGCACAGGCCGGGCTTGAGGATCTCCCCCACCTGCGTCCGCTCCTGCTCCGGGCGGGAGAACCCGCCAATCCGGCGCTGTTGCGCGCCATCACCCGTGAGGGCATTGAGTTATGGGCGAAGAAGAACGCCTGAGCGCAGTCGCGGACGAGTTGTCGCTGCTGCTCGACGAGTTGCGCAGCTGCGCTGCCAATCGCGCGGCGCAGATCCATCGCAAAGGGGTCTCCAACCTCTATTACGCGAGCCTCCACGCGGTCCGCGCCCTGCTGCTGGCTCACGGTCTCGAGGCCCGGACGCATGAGGGCACCCAGCGACTGTTCGCCGCCCACTTTGTCAAACCCGGCACTTTTGCCGCGAGCCACCTGAAGACCCTGGGGCGCCTGGAGGCCGATCGGCGGCGCGCGGATTATCAGGGCTTCCACCGCTTCAACGCCGAGGACGTCGATCAGACGCTGGGGCCGGTGCTCGTCTTGGTCAACGCGGTGTTGGACGCTCTAGTCGCGCACTCGCCGAGCGCTCTGACCGAATCCGGGGCGGCGCTGCGCGGCGCGCTGGCAGCGTTGGACCAACCCACGTAAACCGCTTGCATCAGCCGAAAAAGCGCGTTCGGGGTTCGGCGCGCGTAGGATGGGCGAGGGTGATTTCCGGAACACCGGATACCACCCACCATCGGCTCGCATGTCGGTGCGACTTCAGTCGCACCGATTCGGACGCAGGTGCGACTGAAGTCGCACCTCCATTGACCGGTATCCACATTGTCGGAAATCACCTAAACGCGAGCGATGCCCATCCGACCACCGCTACCCTTGAGGATGGGCATCGCTCGCGCTCTGACCATCCTACCCAAAGGCCCGGCAAGAACAAACAAACCCGATCGCTTCCGATCGCCGCTCAGCGCGTCACGGTCGTGCTCACGCTAACCGTGTTGTTGGACGGATCGGCATCCGCCGCGGTGGTCGTTACCGTGGCGCTGGCCGGGAGCACGCCGCGGGCGCGCGGCTGCACCCTCACTGATACGGTGGCGGCAGCGCCTGGGGCTATCCCGCCAAGGGTGCAGTTCACCGTACGGGAGCCGTAGCAATTGCCTTGCGACGCCAGCGCACCAACCCAAGTCACGTTGGTTGGCAGCACCTGCTGATATTTGACGCCGGTCGCCCGTGCCGCACCCAGGTTGCGCAGGGTTGCCGTGTAGACGAGCTCACCGCGCACCTGGACCGGGTCCGGCGCATCGACCAGCGTCAGCGCCAGGTCGGCCCGCGGGGTCGGGGGCGGCAGATCCTGGTCCAGCCGCGCGGTCACACCGCCGGTGACATACACCTGGCCGGCGCTCCCCAGGGCGATGCTATTGGCATAGCCGCTGCCGGACACCAGCGCGGTCCAGTCGGCGACGCCATCGGCACGCACCTTGGTCACCCCCATCGCGGTCATGGCGCCGGCGGCCAGATAGGCGCTGCCGCTGCTGTCCATCAGCAACTGTGCGGGTGCCAGCAATCCCACGGTGGGACCGTCGGCGTCCTGGTTCGCCCAGAGTAACGCTCCGGTCGGCGCGTGTTTGATGAAGGCTGCACCACCCAGACCGGTCGCGGGGAATCCGCTGACGACCGGGGCACCGTCGGGACCGACTTCGACGAAAAAGCCGGACATCGGGTGCGTCCGCTCCCACAGCACGGCCCCGGTCGGCGAGATCTTGCGCAGCACACTGCCGGTGCCGGCCGTGTAGTTGCCGTTGATCAGATAGGTGTTGCCGTCCGCGTCACCCGCCGCGTCGCCCGCGGTCAGGCTGCGCATGCGCACCCCGGCGACGCTCCAGATCGACTGGCCCGCGGTGCTGACTTTGGCGTAGCCGTTCATGCTGTTGCCGCAGCCACTGATCAGCAGTTGACCGTCGGGCGTGAGCTTGAACAGCAGCGGCGCGCCGATGCCGGCGGTATCGAACCAGGACCAGAGCGCAGTGCCATCCGAGGCGAACTTTTTCACCGTGCCGACAATACCGGCCGGACCGCTCCCCAGGCCCAGCACGTAGAGAGCATTCTGCGCGTCGACCAGCACGCGCTTCGTCGATGAGCCATCGAAAAAGCCCTCGTAGACCCGCCGCCACAGCACGTTGAACAGAGGGATGCGGGCGGTTCCTGCATCTGCGCTAACACCCGGCGAGCACCTTTTATTCCATCCGTCGGCCGCGGCGTTCAGATCGCGGTCTGCTGGTAGATCGCCTCGGCCAGAGCCAGGAGACCACCGCGATCGAGTTCGCCGGCCAGCGCGTAGGACAGGGGTCCTTCCAGCCAATGAAAGACCGAAACGCCGTCCGCTTGCCCGAAGCGGAAGGCGGTATCCCGCTCCTGATGTTCGTTCAGGCAGGCGTAGAGCACCACGCGCTGCCCTTGGGCGTTCTCGTACATCAACAGCGCCCCCGGACCATCGTCGCTCGCAAGCAGACATCCGCCGACCAGGCCGAAGCCCAGGCTGTCGAGTTGCGGCGCCCGGACCGGCACGCCCATGCGCTTGCTGAGCCAACTCACCAGGTGCGGTGCCTGGTCGCCGGGGACTTCCACCGGGTGGCGGACCTCGGGGGTGTAAACAGCGTAGGCCATGGCCGCCTCGCGCACGATCGATGGTGTGCCCGCCAGCGACGCCGTCAGGCGACCGCGCTCCAACTGCACGCCGATGATCCCCCCGGCGGCCAGGAGCATCAGACTCGCGGCCATTGCCGCTACCGGACGCTGCCACTGCCGCCGGCGCGGTTTGCGTAGCAGTCGCGTCGGCACGGGTTCCTGCGCCACCGGACCATACAGCGCCCGCAGGCCGTCCCGCAGTGCGGCGTAGTCATCCACCTGGCGCTGCGCCCGCGGGTCCGCGGCGAGTCGTGCGGTCACCCGGCGGCGTTCCTGCGGGGTCAACTGACCGTCGACATAGGCATGCAAGTCCTCAAGGACAGTCCTGTACCAGATCGTCCGCCGTCTGCACGTTTCTGGTCAGGGCGCGGGCATAACGCCGCAGCCGCGGTCTCTGCTCGGCGAGCAACCGGCCGTCGATTCCCTGGGTCATCGCGTCCCCGTCAATGTTCTTATGGATTGAGAACGCTCGGCCCCGACGGCAACAAGAAGTACCCCGATGGAACGCCTTATTCCACCACGACCATCGCCTGTTCGAGCTGCCACTTCACCGGTGGGCATGTCGCCTTCGGTACGCCCATGTACCAGTCCCCCGCCAAGTACGCCGGGCTGCCCTACTTCCGGCCGCTCAACTACCGGCGCGACCTGGAGGACTCGATCCTCGACTGCTTTCGCAACTGCATGAACGCCGACCGCCCGACCGGCGCAGCACATTGACCCAGAGAAAACGCATGATGAATCGTACCCTGTTCAACTTCGCCCTCGCCGCGGCGGCCCTGTGGTTACCGACCGCCGACTTGCGGGCCGCCGGACCGAACGGGTTGATCGCTTTCAGCGCGATCGATAGGGCTGGCGATGGCTTCGAAGCATCACCGCTCACGCGGGCGTAAGCCGGGTGTTCCTCCGGCTGAACTTGCCCCCTTGGACCGAGGGGTTCGGGTGATGCGCGCCTGAATCACGTCACATAATCATGGAGTGCAGTCACTGGCGGCTGCTCCCGGTGCCGGCCGCCTATCGGCTAAGACTGAGCCACAACGGCAAGGTGATCATCGACAGCAGCGTAGTGACTGCCACCTGGGCAGCGATGATCCGGCCGTCTCCACCCATGCGATTGGCCAGGACATAGGCCACCGTGGAGACCGGCAGCGCGGCCAGGAGGATCGCCGTCTGAAACCAAATACCGGTCAGACCGAACACCAGCGACAGACTCCAAGCGACCGCGGGCAGGACCAGCAGCTTCACCGTCACCCCATACCAAAGATGACCGCGGGCGTGGTCTAAAGCGTCCAGGCGCAGACCCGCTCCCACGGCGATCAGACCCAAGGGGAGCGAGGCTCTCGACAACAATTCCAAGATGGTACCGGCCAGCGCAGGGACCTCCAGACCCGTCAGACTGAACGCGAGGCCGGCAGCCGTGGCGATGATGAGCGGGTTGCCGATCAATTCGCGTAGCCAGCGCCCCTCCCCATGACGTGCCAACACGGCGACCGCGGCCAGATTGGCCATGGGGACCAGGACGCCCATGAGCAGCCCGAGGGCGGCGATCCCGGCCTTGCCGTGCAGTGCCTCGGCCACCGCCAGACCGACGAAACTGTTGAAGCGGAAGGAGCACTGAAACGCCGCGGCATAGACCGGCAGCGGGTCATGAAAGAGGCGCTTGCTGAGCCGGCCGAGACCCATGCCGGTCAGGGTGAAGAGCACGCCCACCACGACCATCGGCCAGGCGGCCAGCAGGTCGAGGCGTGCGTGCGCCAGTGAGTGAAACAGCAGGGCGGGAAAGAAGATGAAATAGATCAGCCGTTCCAGGTCGCGCCAGAAGCCTTCGGCCAGACCGCCGCTGCGGCGGATCGCCCATCCCAGCAGGATGAGCGTGAAGATCGGGATGATGATGACGACGATGGGCATGGCTTGGGCGGGCAGAGCCCAGATGCTTGGACGCCTACCGGCGCCGATCGCCTGACGACTTGCACGATCTGGTGCCGTGGGAGCGGGCCTGCGGCCGGGCGTCGCGATTGCCGCGACGCTGCATCGCGGCCGCAGGCCGCTCCCACAGCGTGTCTCGCGTGTGCCGGATACCGATTACCCCTCGCGGTGATAGGCGAGAATGCGCTCCACTTCGTTACGCGAGCCGAGGATCACCGGCACCCGCTGGTGCAGGTTCTCGGGCTGCAACTCCATGATCCGTTGGGTTCCGGTGATGGAGCCGCCGCCGGCCTGCTCGACGATGAAGGACATCGGGTTGGCCTCGTAGAGCAGGCGCAGTTTCCCGCCCGCCGCCTTGGCCGTCATCTTGGAATCCATCGGGTACATGAAGACGCCGCCGCGGGTCAGGATGCGATGCACCTCGGCCACCATGGAGGCGATCCAGCGCATGTTGAAGTCGTCGCCGCGGGGACCTTCCTTGCCGTCCAGACACTCCTGCACATAGCGGCGCACCGGCGGCTCCCAAAAGCGCATGTTCGACATGTTGATCGCGAACTCGCGGGTATCCACCGGGATCTGCATCTTGGGATGGGTGAGGATGAACTCGCCGATGTTCTGATCCAGGGTGAAGCCATTGACGCCGTTGCCGGTGGTCAGGACCATCATGGTCGAGGGGCCGTAAAGCGCATAGCCGGCCGCCACCTGCTGGGCACCGGCCTGAAGGAAGTCGCGCTCGGTCGGCTCCTGGCAGCCGCCGGAACAGCGCAGGATCGAGAAGATGGTGCCGACCGAGACATTGACGTCGATGTTGGATGAGCCATCCAGCGGATCGAAGGTCAGCAGGTACTTGCCGCGCGGCTTGCCGGCCGGAATGGGGTAGATCTCATCCATCTCCTCGGAGGCCATGGCCGCCAGATGTCCGGCCCACTCGTTGGACTTGATGAAGACCTCGTTGGAGAGGACGTCCATCTTCTTCTGGGTCTCACCCTGCACATTCTCGCTGCCCGCGCTGCCCAGCACACCGACCAGTGCGCCGTGGTTGACATAGTTGCTGATGACCTTGCAGGCCGTGACGATGTCATTGAGCAGAGAGGTGAAATCACCAGTGGCCCCGGCGATGCGCCGCTGCTCTTCGATGATGAACTGAGTGATCGTCGTGCCGTTATGCATGGGTACTCCTCGTGTGAGACAGGGGGTGTGAGACAGGTACAGCGATTCCCGAAAGTCGCGACCGGCCCAGCCCGACAGTATAGCGTTCGCACCTGATATCCAGACAGACCTTCGTGTCGGGGCGGGGCGGGTTTGAAACCCGCCCCTAGCAGCCTGTCGGACTTAGAGGATATCCGGAACGGAATATGCTTAAACTGAGAAACCCTATAATCTACAACGCTTAATCTATCAAGCGCCAAAAGCGTCATATTGTCCGAGTTCAGTGACATATCAATAAATTTCAACCGGTTGTCTTTCATATGCAATTTCTGAACCGGATTTCCTCTTAGCCCCTAGGATTAGGGTAGGAGTCAACATCAAGGCTTATTGTTGCTCCACAATCTAACGTAAGGTGATTTCCGCGAAAAATCCAACCCGTAGG
>JACDZJ010000216.1_pt1 | contig 23475 bp, 20 predicted proteins | sample 7365721 | NCBI WGS metagenome assembly JACDZJ01 (sample SAMN15143480, study PRJNA637477) | pond metagenome | biome: freshwater wetland ecosystem [ENVO:00000243]; feature: pond [ENVO:00000033]; material: pond water [ENVO:00002228]; isolation source: pond water containing pink berries ... | reverse complement strand
GCGCAAAGATACTAATTATTTTTAAAAGTATATATTATTTCGTTACAATTCCTAAATACTTTACGAACAAGAAATAGTGCTGCATACAAAGGAGTCTATGCCTTATTAATGGACGAAAATACAAAAGACTGGTTATCGGCAACAAAAATAGATTTTAGCACATATTTCTCTGAGTCAATAGACATTCATCATATTTTTCCCGTAGCATGGTGTGAGAACAAAAATAATAATATTAGCAGAAATGACTTTGATTGTATCGTCAATAAAACACCTCTTTCTGGTCGTACAAACCGAATTGTAAGTGGTGACGCTCCAAGCAAATATTTAGAAAGACTTAAAAAACATGCTGGAGTAAGCGAGGAAGAATTTAATAAAATTCTGCTTTCTCATGTTGTGAAACCCGAATATATGTAATTAGATGATTTTTATAGTTTTTTTACCGATAGAAAAGAACAAATACTAAAGCGAATTGAAATAGCTATGGGAAAATTAATTCCTAGAGAACAACAAAACGTTGAAGAAGGAAATTTTGTTGATAATACAATTGAAGAGGATGAATATTAACATTTTTTTGTTTTGCATCTTCCTTTAATCTAGCACCTTTTTCACTAATTGTCAACTCATATTTATCATATCGAATCCCACTTTTTTAGACGATAATTTACTATTCAGCAAAGTCAAAAAAGCACGAATGACCTTTTTAATTGGCTAAAACAATAATAATGAGAAGATTGAATTGGTTGCAAATTTCGACCGGTTCGATAATATTAAGAAAAATTATTATCTAAACACATGAATAAGTCAACCGAAATATCAAACAAAATAGAAAACCGAATTTTTACTATTCGTGGTATACAAGTTATGCTTGATAACCATTTAGGTGAACTTTATGGAGTGGAAACTAAAATAATAAACAAAGCTACAAATAGAAATTTAGAAAGATTTCCTACTTCTTTTCGTTTTCAACTTACTGAAGAAGAAGATGAAAACTTGAGGTTCCAAATTGGAACCTCAAATTCAGAAAATTCATTCTTCCCACAAAATTTAAACATAACGCCAAAACATGGTGGTCGTCGATATTTACCCTACGTTTTTACGGAACAAGGTGTAGCAATGCTTTCAGCAATTTTGCGGAGTGAAACAGCAATGAGAGTGAGCATTTTGATTATGGATGCTTTTGTTGAAATGCGAAAAGTGCTTAACCAACATGCTGGTATGTTTCAACGACTCGATAAAGTTGAAAACAAACTTTTGGAGAATGATAATAAATTCGAACAAGTTTTCAAGGCATTGGAAAACAGAGAGTTGAATGCCGGAAGCGGTTTGTTTTTTGACGGACAAGTATTCGATGCATGGACTTTTGTTTCGGATTTGGTGCGAAGTGCAAAATCATCATTGATTTTGATTGACAATTATGTAGACGACAGTGTTTTGAAACTTCTGACAAAACGTGATTCGGGAATTACTGCAACCATTTATACAAAAACCACAAGCAAACAACTAGCTACCGATTTACTGAAACACAATTCGCAATATGCTGAAATTGAAATACATGAGATGACAGTAGCTCACGACCGATTTTTAATTATAGACCGCACCGAACTTTATCACATCGGTGCATCACTCAAAGATTTGGAAAAAAAATGTTTTGCTTTCTCAAAAATGGATGAAAAAGTTGTTAATCTATTAAATCTTCTTTGATAGGTAGTTTTGAAGAGAAAACTAATACATTCAAAGTATTCACAGTTTGGTATTTCATAAATATCGACTACTTTTGTAAACTCAAATCAAAACAGAAAATCTTAGAGTCATTAGGTTGCATACATTTTTGAGTAAAATTCCTAGAAGCTCAAATAATTGCAAATTAAATCAACAATTATATTTATAAATCTAATTTAAACTTGGTCTTAGAGTCCCCCTTTGGGGATTTAGGGGGCTTATACTACTTATGCTTTTAAACTTTATAACTTGGAATGTAGATCCAGTATTACTACATTTAGGTCCACTAGCCATTCGTTGGTACGGATTATCGTGGGCATTGGGAATTTGGTTTACCTTGTTGATAACACAACGAATTTTTAAGCATGAAAAGCTTCCCGAAGCCTGGCTCGATAAGCTATTTATGTACACCGTATTAGGAGCAATTATAGGTGCCCGGTTAGGTCATTGTTTATTTTACGAGTGGCAATTATTAGCCGAACCAGTTACAATTTTGGGAATTACTTTCAACTACGGAAATCATTATCTTTCACATCCATGGGAACTTCTCTATATTTGGCGTGGTGGATTGGCAAGTCATGGCGGAGCTATTGGCATATTGATAGCCATGATTTTATATAATAAAAATGTATCGAAGAAAGGAATCAACTGGATTTTCGATCGCTTATTAATTGGGGTTTGTCTCTGTGGCGCATCCATTCGGTTTGGTAATTTAATGAATTCTGAAATTTACGGTAGTGTAACTACCCTACCCTGGGGATTTCTTTTTCTGCGTACAGGCGAAATACAACCCATGCACCCAACGCAAATTTACGAAATGTTGTATTGTCTTGTTACTTTTGCCATTATGTGGTTGATGTATTGGAAAAAAGTAGCATATAAAAAAAATGGATTACTCTTCGGAATATTTTTGATAGGAGTTTTCGGTTCTCGTTTTGTATTGGAATTCATAAAACTCAATCAGGAGGCTTTTGAATCGAATATGATGTTGAATATGGGTCAGTGGCTTAGTTTACCTTTTATAATTTGGGGAATAGGATTGATAATTAGGAGTTTAAAGATGCAAAATTCAATATAAGATATTTAAATGAAAGAAGTGAAGAAATCGACGAAAGTTGATTTTACGAAAGTAAAACCTTACAACCAACAAGAAGAGAAAACGGCACAATTGGCTCGTATGTTTAATACTATTTCGGGACAATATGACCAATTCAACGATCTTATGTCGTGGGGATTGGCACGAATCTGGCGTAAGAAGGCACTTTTGACACTTAAAAATTATCAACCTTTGCAAATATTGGATATTGCAGCCGGAACAGCTGATATGTGCATAAAATCTTATCAATATCTTAATCCTAAACATGTTACTGGAATTGATATTTCAGACAAAATGTTGGAAGTCGGTCGTGAAAAGATTGCCAAAGAAAATTTAAGTGAAAAAATTGATTTGCAATTGCAGGATTGTTCAACAATGACTTTTGAGAATGAAATTTTTGATGCAGCCACTATTGCTTTTGGTATTCGTAATTTCGAAAAGTTGAATGAAAGTTTGAAACAAATAAATCGGGTATTGAAACCCAACGGACATTTATTGATTTTGGAAATGAACGAACCTCAAAAAGGGTTGTTGTTGAAAGCTTATTTACTTTATATTCGGCTTTTTGTTGGCATGACTGCCAAATACTTATCTTCAGATAAAAAAGCTTACAAATACCTTACTGCTTCGATGTACGCTTTTCCAAGCGGTGAATTATTAATTCAGATTTTATCTGAAAATGGCTTTAAATTAAATACATATCGCAAATTTACTTTTGGAGTTTGTAGTATGTATCTGGTTGAAAAAAGGATTTAGTTAACAATTGACAGTTATTAATTCAATTATCTCAGTAAAAACTCTAATCTCGAAAGTAAAAACCCGCCCCAAGCCCCTAAAGGGGATGTATAGTTACTTTCATCTCTTAATAATATTTACAACGGAAATTTATAAATCACTTCTTAAATCACTCTTTACATCACTGCCATTTACCCAATTTAAGGGTGGAGCTTTGGTAGCAAATTTGTTATATTTAATTGTTAGATTGTTATTTCCAATCTGTAATGCTATCAACTGATAACTTTCAACTATTTTTGAACTCCTCTCAGCAAATTAATATCACCTTTCTTTAAATACTCTCCTACTCGCAATTTTGTTTTTCCTACAGGATCTGAATTGGGATTAAAGTCAGAACCTAAAGCTTTAATTACGTAGAAATAAGGACCGGGAGATGCTTTTCTTCCATTGATATTTCCATCCCAACCTTTTGTTGGATCAGTCCAGTGATAAACCAATCGTCCCCACCGATTGTAAACCCAAGCCTCAAAACTAATTAACGATTTAAATGCCACTCGAAGTTCATCATTATATCCATCACCATTTGGGGTAAAAACATTGGGAACATACAATGCTGATTCAGATACAATTATCTTAACAGAATCAGAATAAGTACAGTATTTACTTCTAGTTGTTACTTTCGATGTATAAGTTCCTGCAACATCAAAAGTGTATCTGTGATCTTTATCTGTTCTACTGATTATCAATTGCTTGTTTTTAAAGATCTCCCATTTGTAATATAAAGCCACAGGTTCATTGGCGTTACTTATGAATTGAACGTCAAAAGGTGCCGAGAAACTTATTGGTGTTGCATCTGAAGGTGCTTCAGCCTCGTTATTTTTTAAATGTTTACGGGATGTAACTTCGGTAGTAATATGACACTTTACGGCAACAGCAGAATACAATGGACTTGTGAAAGTATACGCAGGCAATCCCAATTCTTTAGCATATTGATCACCTGAAATCGTAAAATAAGTATCACGCAATGGTGCTTTTACAATAATTTCAGTAGCAGGCAAAGTAAATGGTAATGTAGTAGCAATTGAATCTTCCCATTTTGTTGTCCACTTAAGGGATGTGAATTCTACTGTAAAATTTCTCGGTAAATCATGAGAAACCAAATCGGGGGTTTTATATTCTAATTTTGGAACATTGCAATTGAGTAGCAGTTTCAAATCTTGGCATTGAATATTTGGATTATTTTCGGGAACAAATGTATTGAAAATAGGCTTATGTTTTTTATAATCAATCACATAAATAGTATCATACTTTCCATCAACATCGATAAAATAACCGGTTGACTCATCGGGATAAATATAATTAAAAGTGCTTATAGGAGTTGTATTATCGGTAAATTTATACCACTTAACTTCTGCGCCGCTATATTCTATTTTGGTTGCCGAAGTTATGGAATCAAAAATAATTACGCTGACAGTTTTTTGTAACAAAACCTTCTCGAATATCAAATGTGTTCCGGTAATCATAGGATTTTGAGCAAAGTCAACCAAATAGATTGAACAAAGACAAATTAATAAAAAAAAACTTTTCATGTACAAAGTAAAAAAAATAATGGTGCACTTAATTAGTTTGCAAATGTACATCTTTCTTAGCAATAACAAAAAAAATGCTGATTTATTACCCTATTTCCTATGTTGATGTATATTTTTTGTACTTTTGCAAACAATAAAACATTAAATCAATTCGTAGCAGTCGACAAATGAAAAAGCGGTTATTGTGTTTAATACTGACTAGTTTTCTGATAATTACACTTACAACTGTTGGACAATCAAATGATTATCCAATTAAAAAAGAGAATGGTATTGAATATCATGTTTATACAGTGCAAGTTAGTGAAGGTTTATTTGCCATTGGTCGTAAATTCGATATGTTACCAGCAGAAATTATCAAGGTAAACCCTGAGATAGAAAAAGGCATAAAAGCCGGTCAAAAAATTCTCATCCCCTTGAAAAAAACTGATATCGATAAAAAAAGTGAGAAATCTTCATCTGATAACATTTCATCCATCGGATTTATTGAACATAAAGTTGAAAAAAAGCAAACACTTTTTGCTATTAGTCGAAAATACAATATTAGTCAGGAAGAAATTGGAAAATATAATCCGCATTTTATTAAGGGTTTAACTGTAGGAGAGGTTCTTAAAATCCCAAAATTTGACCAAGAGAATAAGAAAGTTGAAATTGAAAAACCCATTATAGCTCAAACCGTAAATACACAAATAAAGACAACGTTAGAATCAAAAAAAAATCCGATTTTACATCAGGTTCAGCCGAAAGAAACTTTATATTCCATCTGCAAACAATATAAAGTACAAGTTGCCGACCTTATAAAATTAAATCCGGGTTCTGACCCACAATTATCGATAGGGGCAGTATTGAAAATTCCAACCGAAACCGAAGATTTAAAATCGTCGGACAAAAAGAATGACAGTATAATTGCAAATTCAAATGTTGATAAAAATTCTAAAATAACTGATAATAAGGTAATTAGAATGGCATATTTACTACCGTTGATGCTTGATTCAGAAAAAAAAGATCCTACAATAGAACGTTTTTTTGATTTTTATTCTGGTGCGTTAATAGCCATCAACGAAGCAAAGCAAAAAGGGATTTCTTTAGAAATATTCACTTATGACACCGAAAAATCGGAGCAAATGATGAAAGAAGTATTAAGTAATCCAGAGCTTAAAACCATGGATTTAATTATTGGTCCTGCTTTCAGCAATCAGGTTTCACTTGTTGAAACTTTTGCGATAGAAAATAAAATCAATACCCTGATTCCTTTTACATCAAAAGTTTCTGATATCGATTCAAATCCCTATTTATTTCAATTTAATCCGGGTTCCAAAGCCGAATTGGAATTTACAACCGATTTATTGACCGGTAAATTAAGTAAAGTACATATCATATTTGCTGAGATTAAGGGAATTAATTCATTAGATGAAGGTAAAATTTGGGTAGATACATTACAAATTGAATTGACTAAAAGACGAAGGTTATTTTCGAAAATGAAAATATCAAGTAATGACAGTATCGATTTTGGACATGTACTAAAAAAAGAAACAAAAAATTTGGTTATTTTTAATACCGATAAACTTACTAGTATTAATCCGTATATCGGTTATTTACGTTCGAGAATCAACGAATTTGATATAGTTTTGTTTGAACAGTACAAATGGAGAAATCAAAGCGAAATAATGCCATCAGGTATTTATATTTCTCCCTTTATTTTAAAAACTGATTCATCTGAAATAAAAGGTTTTAATGAAAAATTTACTCAGTTTTTCAATAAAAATGTTGAAGTGGGTTTACCCCGTTACGATTTGCTTGGATATGATTTAACCGATTATTTTATTTCAATTATGAACAAATATGATGGTAAATTTCCAAACAAAGTTGGTTCTTTTAATTATTCAAAAGGAATTCAGTCACAACCAAAATTTGAGAGATCTACAAACAATTCGGGATTTACAAACCAACAACTTTATTTTGGCGAGGATAAGAAATAATAAAGTTCACGAATTGGCAATCATATTCGAAATTTGCTATCACATTTTTATGACATCTTTATGCGTAATTTTTGTTTTCTACTTTTTCTACTATTTTCCACTGTTATAGTCGCTCAGGACCGCCTGGAGCATCCTGAAATATATTTGGGAGTCAACTTAGGAGCTACTGAATCTATGATTCAATTTAATCCAACTGTAAGACAAGGTTATTTATTTGGCTACAATGGTGGTCTTGTTTTTCGATATATTGCCGAAAAAAATGTGGGAATGCAAGCCGAACTTAATTTTTCGCAACGTGGATGGACTGAAAGATCAGGAAAATATTCACGTAAACTCAATTATATCGAATTACCATTTATGACTCATATATATATTGGGAAAAAAAATCGAGTATTTTTAAACATTGGTCCAAAAATAAGTTATTTGCTTTCTGAGCAAGTGCTTGTAAATGATACAATTAATTCAACGTCAACTCAACATACAACTTTAATTCAAAATCCTTTCGATTATGGTCTTTGTGGAGGATTGGGTTTTTTATTTAAAATTAAAGGCAATATATTTCAACTTGATACAAGATTCAATTACAGTTTAAGCGATATATTTTCGAATAATAAACGCGACTATTTCGACACATCTAACAATTTAAATATTTCAGTGAATATGGCTTGGTTGTTACAATTGAAATAAATTTATTCCCAAAAAAATCAATTCTATTTATTAAATATTAATTATAACTCCCTAATCTAGTTCATACCATTTTTTCTTAATATTCGCCACCTGTCCTCTTCCAAGTATTATACCAACACCGATGATTCCTCCTAAGAAAATAAATATTATTAACATCAAAGGTCGGCTTGGTTTAGATTTTTCATTAGGGACAGATACTGGTTCTACAACCGTAAATACCGGAGTGTCTTTTTTTACTTGTATTTTAGCTTGTTCAAGCTGTTTTGCAAGTTCCTGAAATACAGCACTGGCAATACCATATTGGGTTTGAACACGAGTAGTTTGCACCTGTGGAACAACACTTGTAAGATTTTTATACTGATCGGTTTTTTGGGCAATATTAATCTGAAATCCTTCTGCTTTGCCCTTCATTTCATCATATCGTTCTTGAATAAATTTTAAATCGGCCTTTGCCTTTTGTACTTTAAACTGGGTTATATCACGTTGCAATAAATCCTGTGCTTTTTGCGCAAGTTGAGCTGCAGCCAATGCTTCGGGCATTTTTACTGAAAGGGTTAAATAACCTTGTTTGGCTTCCACTTCTAGTGTTACAATTTTATCTAACTCTTTACAAATTACATTTTGATCTTCGGTAAGGACAATGATCTTTCCCTTGCTACCTTTGGAAATTTCAATTTCTTTTTTTTTTCCCTTAATTGCCTTAATAATCACTCTGGGAAGTCCAATTGTGTATTTTTTTAATGTACCTAAAACGGAGGTTTTTTTATATTTGGTACTATAATCGTACAATGAAACCGGCCTATCAATATCTTTGAAGTTGATAGGCGTATTCATCAATTCGAGTTTAAAGGGCGTGCTGGTTACAATTTGAGGATACAAAACAGGAGACATATCACCACCTTGGCTCGAAGAACCTAAATCAATACCAGCCAAAGCAGCTAAGCCACTTAATCCACCTGATGAACTTTTACTTGCAGTTTGTGGCACCATAATGGTGGTGGCGGTGTATTCGACTGGCAATGTAATGGCAACAAAAATGCCTATAATTGCTCCAATAAGCAAGCAAATGAGAAAAATTTTTCGACCTGCCCAAAAGGTTTTAGCCAGTGATATAAAATCTATTTCATCTTCATCATCCAATTCTGTCTGGATATATGTTTGTTGTTCTGTCATCTTTATTTAAATTTGAACCAACAGTCAGCGACCGAAGGGAGATAATTAGACAATTAAAAAAACGCTTAATTATTCGTTTTAAACGGAATAAATTCTAATTCCTCTAATTTCTTTGATACTAATTTTCATAGATATTCAAGGATACTAATTTTTCACAGATTAAGTTTTTAAAATTTGATTCTTTACTCAAACATAAACATATTTGTCGGTTTATATGGTAATAAATAACAACCTACTCCCACCTACATTTGTTGCAACAACAATATTATTGAAAGCGTAGACATCATCATTGAGAGACTTTTCGACAATGTAGTTTCAAAGTCTATTTTTTCTTTTGGTTCTATTTTATTCTGAATTTTCTCATCATTCATTTTAAGGGTAATAGTTGAACCTGATACTACAGTTGGATAATTTTTGAAAAATATGAAGAATCGCTTTGTAGATTGCATCTGATTATTTGGATAAGTCACCGTCACACTATTTTGGTCGGCATCTTTTTGGAAACCTCCAGCATAATTTCGGATATACCATGCAGCAGATTTAGATCCCTGATAAACAACAGTTTTAATTGAATCACCTCCATAATAATTAGAATATTGATTCATTCGGGTTCCAATCTGAAGTATGGACACTGTGTTTTCGAGTCGGTTAATATTGATTATATCTCCTTCAAAAAGAATCGGGTTTTGTGAAATATTGTTTTTGTTACTAATTGCTTTAGTTAAATTCATACTAATATTTCCACGATTTTTATAAGTCCGGAATAAACTTGCACCGTAAGGGTCTGCATCATCAAGTAACCCACCTGCCTTTAAAATCACATCACTTAATTTAGTTTTTTTTGATTCTAAAAAATAAGTGCCGGGATATTTTACTTGTCCACTAACTTCAACAATTCTGCCTAGAAAAAATTCTGGAGTTAAACGTACCACCACTTGATCATAAGGTTGTAAAGAAAAATTCTTTGGACTTACAACCTGATAAGCTGAATCTACCTCTAAAGTAATCATTTTCAGCTTAATTGTCTCGGTTGGTGAAAGTATCTGACGAAATACTTCAACTCTATTAAAAGCAGCCCCCATATTAAATCCTCCAGCATTTATCAACAGATCATGTAAGGTCATACTGGCATCGTAAGTAAATGTTTTTGGAGTTTTAACTGCTCCAAATACCCTTAATTCACCAACATTTGTAAATGTACTATTGTCATAAATATTTAGTTTATCGCCTGGTTGAAGTTCAATATTATCAATATTACTCAAATCAATACGAATGTATTTTATTTCGATCGAATTAAATAGATTACGTCTAAAAATATATGCAACAGGATATACAGTACTTTTCAAACCTCCTGCCATTTCGATAGCCTGTTTAACGGTAATGCGTTCAGCAAAACTAACAATTTTCGTGAATGGTTTGCGTACATTTCCGTTCACTGCAATAGAATCTACATCACGATAAGCTGTTTTATCCATGACACGAACAAAGTCTCGCGGTTTTAAATTAAAATCAGGTATCCCAGCATTTTCGTTTGGAAAAGGGACAGACAAAAGTTCAAATGTAGAGTCAGGCCGCATCCGATCAATAAACAGAATATCTGTTTTAGCCTGATAAGTTGGTTTTGCTACATCAAGTAAACGCTTAAGTGTTGGATTTGATGAGAAATCGAATCTACCTGGATAATAAATACTTCCTTCAATATCTACATATTGATCCATAGGTTTAGTGATGGTTTTTACTCGAACAATATCGCCATTGACCAATGGAACTTTAATTTTGCCTGATAAAACATCTTGCAAATTCCACTCCAATAAGCGTTCTTCGCCATCAACATAACGTTTTACTTGAACAAAGTTAGGATATACATCCATTTTTAACCCTCCGGCAAATTGAAAAAGATCAGTCAGTGTTTCGCTGTTCAACATCTCGAAAGACATTGGGCGGTTTACAGCTCCTTCAACAGAAACTAATTTTTGAATTACTGGCACAAAAATAATATCGTTATTCTGAAGTTCACTCTTAAACTGCACAGCCGGATCGTTCATAAAAGCATAAAGGTCAATTGTTTTACGATTATTTCCACGGATAAGTTGAATTGTACGCACCGAACCAATATTAGTAGGTCCACCAGCTGCAGACAATGCATTAAACGCTGAATTAAGTGCAGATAGGCTAAACCCACCTGTAATATTGGTTTCTCCAAATACATTTACCATGATTGTTCGTGAAGTAACTATTGTAACTGCCAATTGGTCACCCCGGAATAGATAGGAAGTTGATAGATTTTTTTTAATAACCTCACGTGCTTGTGCAAGTGTAAGCCCTTTGAGAAAAATTTTAGCAGAACCAGCAGGTTGAATAGATCCATCAAGTTTTATTCGTTGTTGAATATCGGTTTGCGAAGCCCCGAAAATGGTAATATGTAATTCATCCCCTTCGCCTAGCACGTAAGTATCTGGAGCTTGTGCACCATCGTTAGTTCGAAAAACATCTAAGGATTGATTGTTAAACAATGAATGCCCATAAATATTTGATTTTATAATTTTTTTAGTAGAATCGGCTTGTATTTCATACTCAAAATCATCAGTTAAAATCTTCTTTTTCGACAAGTTATATTTTGATTGATTAATAGATTTTGATTGATTAATAGATTTTGATTGATTAATAGCTTTTGTTTGATTAATAGATTCTAGTTTATTTTTAGATTTTGATTGATTAGCTATCGCTTCCATATCAAGTATAGTTGACGATAAAAATGTACTTTCTTCATTAGAAACAGGAGCTAAACTAGAATTGTTACTGCCAATATTATTGTTACTAGAAGTTGTATTTGATTGTTTAGTTCCTGCTTTCTTTTCTGCTTGCATCTGGTCTAGAATAGATATCACCCTTGACTGATATTGGGGTAACTGAGCTGGCGGAATATTTTCCAGGTCAATACCGTTTTGTAATAAACGGTTTCGAACCTCGCTCTCTGTCAATCCTCGTTTTTGCAATTCACTGGTAATCAATTGCTGTGTAGTAGGCGAAGTATTTATTTGCGTTTGAGCAAGTACCTGTCTGGAAAGAAATAAAAATAGAACAACTATAATTAAATAAAATAAGGGTGTTTTCAACATTAATGATTTCATATTGAATTAATTTAATGACTAAATCTAATTTAGTAAATAATAAAATTAATATTTTTTTTTTGCGAATAAAAACGCGATAAAGTTTAATTTAAGGTCTCACTTAGGGATACGGAAATATAAGCATCTCCCAATAAATTGGGATAAATTGAAAGAATGTTTTAAAACATTATCAATTATTAACTTTTCAATTTCAGTATTTAAGAACTGAATATGTCTATTCAATACTAAATAAAAATCTCATTTATTATGTTAATATTAATTTGATTTAAAATAAATATCTCACTCTGCTGAAAGCAGTCTTTAGTGATACGAAGACAAATGGAAATATTCCGTTTGTGCTCTAAACATCAGAGGATCTGACTCATTGGTACTAAATTAAGAAACTAAGTGCAAAAATACTCAAAACTGAATGAGTATGCAAACATTAAGAGATATTTCATCAAAATTCAGATGATTTTGTAGATAAATTCGTTCCTCAATGAAATTTATTATTAATTCTACTTTGACAGATTTATCTTAAAAGAAATAATAACGCGGATTTAGCGGATTATTTTTTGAAATGATATCTGATTTATACACGGATTAAAAAATTTAATAAATGAAATTTGTTGATTGAAGTTATAGTATCTCTTTATTTCATCCTAATTTTGACTTGTCAAAATTTAATACCGAATTTTATCTGTTTTTTTTTATTTATTTCTGTTTTAATCTGCTTTGTCCGTTAAATCCGCATTGTTATTCTTTTGAATTACATTCCTTGAAAATTAATCTTTAATCTTTCAAAGAAGAATTAATTTTTTTAATTCCCAAACCCGCAATGGGTGAGTTCTAGAGCGTTATTTAAAGTTAAATCAATCATATTCAAGCATTTTAAACTTTTTTAATTCTAATTTATTAGACATTAATTTTTTTTGGAAAGATAAGTTTATTTTAATCCTGAGTCCACTCTTAAAAGTATTTTCTTTTTAATTTAAATAGTTAAAATTTTCAATTAAAAAGTGTGTCTCAAAAAATAAGAGACACACTTTCTAATTATACTTCTTTTTATAAATTGTTAAATTTTGTCAGATATTAGGTATAAATCTGGTCTAAAATTGTAAGTAAAAAATTTAGTATTTGTTTATAAAACAGAAGAAACCAATGAAACGAATACAATGATTCTTAATGATTACATTGTTAACAATAAGAATATATGTATTTAATTAAATTATAACATTATCAGATATTTACGGCAATTTATTTTTTAAAACCATAAAGAGCTAATTCACCTAATTCTTCTTCAATTCGTAGCAATTGATTGTATTTTGCCATACGATCTGAACGACTCAATGAACCAGTTTTAATTTGTCCTGAGTTGGTAGCAACTGCAATATCAGCAATGGTTGCATCTTCGGTTTCGCCCGAGCGATGCGAAGTAACCGAAGTGTAACCAGCACGGTGTGCCATTTCAATAGCATCTAGAGTTTCGGATAAAGTTCCAATCTGATTTACTTTAATCAAAATGGAATTGGCACAACCCAAATCAATTCCTTTTTTCAGATAATCGACATTAGTTACAAATAAATCGTCGCCAACCAATTGTATTTTCTTTCCTAATTTTTCTGTTAACAATTTCCAACCATCCCAATCACCTTCGTTCATTCCATCTTCGATAGAATCAATCGGATATTTTGCAGCTAATTCAGCTAAAAACTCAACTTGTTGAGCCGATGTGCGTTTTGCTCCACTTGGTCCTTCAAATTTTGAATAATCATAAATTCCATCTTTGTAAAACTCGGATGCTGCACAATCCAAACCGATTGTCACATCTTTTCCGGCTTTGTAACCGGCTTTTTCGATGGCTACAATAATTGATTCTAAAGCATCTTCAGTACCTTTCAATGCGGGTGCAAAACCACCTTCATCACCAACTGCTGTGCTTAAGTTGCGGTCGTGAAGTACTTTTTTCAATGAATGGAAAACTTCGGCACCCATTCGCAAACCTTCGCTAAACGATTTTGCGCCGATAGGGCGAATCATAAATTCTTGAAAAGCAATAGGCGCATCGGAGTGCGAACCACCATTGATAATATTCATCATTGGTATTGGTAACACAAATGCATTAGTACCACCAATATAACGATATAATGGCATATCAAGGTATGCAGCTGCAGCTTTTGCTACTGCAAGCGAAACACCCAAAATGGCATTTGCTCCTAAATTGGATTTGGTTTTTGTACCGTCCAATTTAATCATTAATTTGTCGATTGTACGCTGTTGTAAAGCACTAATACCAATCAATTCTGGAGCTAATACATCATTAACATTGGCAACAGCTTTCAAAACACCTTTACCTAAATAACGTTTTTTATCACCATCGCGCAATTCAATCGCTTCATTTTCACCGGTCGATGCTCCAGAAGGAACAGCCGCTCGACCCAAAACTCCCGATTCTAAATAAACATCTACTTCTACGGTTGGATTTCCACGTGAATCAAGTATTTCACGGGCTACAATTTTTTCTATTTTACTCATTTTTATAATTATTATTTATTTGAATTTTTAGAGATTTATTTTTAATAAAGCGCTTATCCACTTCGGTCAAATGTTTTTGCTAATATACTATATTTCAAGCATTTATATAAATGGCGAAATCGAAGCTAATTCATTGACATAATGGCTGTTGTGCTTTTTAACCTTTATCGAAAGGGATAAGCAGTTTTAATAATATAAACGCCTTAAAGATCAAATTGTTCGTTATTTTTTTTCAATATGAATGATTTTATATCGAAAAATTGAGTATTTTTGTAAGCATTTTATTAAATATAAACATTATGAAAAAAGTAATTCTCATTCTAATGATTGGCATAAGTGTGTCGTCTAATTCTCAATTTTATAAAAATAAGATTCAATCGATTATTAAACAGGGTATAACTACACCAAATAACAATGATCAAAATATTTCCGGATTAAAAAGTTCGCTGAATATCGGCATTGAGAAAGCCGTAGGAACATTGGGAATCGAAAATGGTTTCTATAATGATGCCGTTTTAAAGATATTATTACCTCCTGAAGCACAACCAATCATCAATAATATAAAAATTGTACCTGGCGGGCAGGATTTGGTTGACAAAACTATCCTATCACTCAATCGCACCGCAGAAGATGCTGTAAAAGAGGCTTTAACTATCTTCAAAAAAGCAATATTAAATATGAGTATTTCCGATGCTATGGGAATATTATTTGGAAAAGATAATGCTGCTACCGAATATCTTCATCAGGCAACCTATTCTGAATTAAAGCTTGCATTTGCACCTAAGGTGAAGGCATCACTTGCCAAACCACTCGTTGCGAATGTTTCAACCATTGAAACATGGAATACACTTTGTTTAGGTTATAATGGTGTGGCAAACTCAACGGTAGGCAAAATATCACGTTTGAAAACGGTGAATGTAGATATAGAAAACTACGTGACCGAAAAAGCGCTTGATGCCCTATTTGTCAAAATTGCAAACGTAGAAAAAGCCATCCGCACCAATCCTGAAGCACGTGTAAACGACTTATTGAAAACCGTTTTCGGACAGTTGGATAAAAAATAACTATTGTTGTGAACTAATCATTAATAATTCCTGATAAATCCGGAAAAATTACATTCGGAATCCATTTCAGGAAAAATTTATTATTGAGTCTCCTCCGAAAGCCAGTATTTAGCACACAGAATACACAGAATTGACAGATTATCATTAAATATTTTACAATATTATTTTCAATTGTTTGAAATCTAAATATATATGGACTTTATAATTATCGTGTTTTTTTCGTTTATTCCGTTTTTTCTGTGTGCTAATGATTTTCGGAGTGAACTCATTATTGAAGAATTGAAACAACCTGAATTCAATCGTAATACACATCAAACCAAAGTTTTATTTGTTATATTAAGGAAGAAACTCGACAATAACAAATTGAATTTCTATTCAAACTCTACTATTGTAATTCCTGCTCCACCAAACTGAATATGTTCATCGCGAAATTTTTTTACTCCGTTTAGTGTAGATAAATAATGTCGAATGATTTGTCGCAATGTACCTGTTCCTGTACCGTGTAATATACGCACACCCGAAATACCAACCATTATTGCATCATCTATAAAATACATAACTGCCTGCAATGCCTCCTCCCTTCGCATACCACGCACATCAATTTCCGAACTAAAAGTTAGTTTTCGCTGACGAACTTCATCATTTCCAGTGCTTTTCAACCCGTCGTATTTTTTTGCTTCCTTTTTTAATTGTATGTTGCTAATAGGTTCCAATTTTGCTAATTTCACAGTCGATTTTAAATTTCCAATTGCCACAACAGCCTGTTTATCTAGCATTTCCAGAATTACACATGTGACGATTTGTCCTTTTAAGCGAACGTTTGAGCCCACTTGAAAAGCTCCAACTAACTTCCCCGAAGGTGAGGAATTGAAATTAGTTTTCGCTGCATTATTATTTTTAACAAATACTTGGTCTTTAAAGTCCCCCTTCTGTGGATTTAGGGGGCTTTTGAATTTTTCAAATTCTTTCCTGATTTCTTTTGTCTTCTCCTTTTCCGCACCAGCCTCCTTTATTTGCCGAATGGTATTTTCGATTTTAGCATTGGCTTCGCTCAACAAATTCTGAGCTTCAGCATTTGCTTTTTGAGTTATTTCTTTCCGCTGCTTATCAATTCCAGCCATTTCATTTTCGTACTTTTCGAGTGTTTCTTGCAATTTTTTTTCTTTCTGACGAATTTGCTGGCGTTTATTTTCCCAATATCGTTTATCACGCACAATATCCTGTAAATGCTTGTCATAATCGAGGTGCTCCGCTCCCACTTTACTGGTGGCATCAGTAATCAAATCTTCGGGAAGACCAATTTTTCGGGCAATTTCAATGGCAAACGAACTTCCGGGATTGCCTATACTGAGTTGAAAAAGTGGTAGCAGATTTTGACGGTCGTACAACATTGCTCCATTCACAACTCCAATGGCATCTTCGGCAAAGTGCTTTAAATTAGTATAATGAGTAGTTAATACACCATAAGTTTGATTTCGGTTGAAGCGTTCCAAAGTAGCTTCAGCAATCGCTCCACCAATCATGGGTTCAGTTCCGGTTCCAAATTCGTCGATTAATAGTAATGTTTTTGAATTGCTATTTTTAATAAAAAACTTCATATTCAGCAAATGCGAACTATAAGTCGACAAGTCATTTTCAATAGATTGTTCGTCGCCAATATCAATAAAAAGTCGTTCATAAATGCCTGAACGACTGCTATCGTGCAGCGGAACAAGTAAACCACATTGCAGCATATATTGTAAAAGTACCACCGTTTTCAAACAAACCGACTTTCCTCCGGCATTTGGACCGGATATCAATAAGATTCGCTGTTTTTCATTCAATGTAATATCCAGTGGTACAATACTTTTACCTTGTTTTTTCAACGAAAGAAATAATATCGGATGTATTGCTTTAGTCCATTCAAGTTGGCAGATTTCATCAACACGCGGTTTTATGGCTTTAATTTCTATGGCAAAAAGTGCTTTGGCTCGCAAAAAATCAATCTGACCCAAAAAATATTGAGAAGCAAAAATGGATTCGGTATGTGGACGAACAAAATTGGTGAATTCTACCAAAATGCGAATAATTTCTCTTCTTTCCTCACCTTCCAATTCACGCATTCGGTTGTTGGCTTCAACTACCTGAGTAGGTTCAATAAAAACTGTTTTTCCTGTGGCAGATTCATCGTGCACTATGCCACTTACTTTGCGCTTAAAAGCTGGTGAAACAGGAATAACCAATCGTCCTTCGCGCATGGTGGGTGTTACATCTTTTTCTACATAACCATCGGCTTGTGCCTGACTAAGAATGGAATTCAGCGTTCGTGAAATGGAACTTTGAACCTGAAAAACATCTTTTCGAATTCGTGATAATTCAGCAGATGCATTGTCTTTTATCTTTCCAAATTTATTCAGAATACTCTCAATTCGATTGATTATCAGCGGAAATGTTTCATTGCCATTGACCAATTCGTGTAAGTGAGGATAAACTTCAACTTCGTGTATGGTCAGAAATGAAACCAACAGTCGCACTGCTTCCAATGCGCGCCGAAGATCAAAAACATCCAATTCATCCAGAAACAAACCCTCCACTCGCACACGCGACAATGCCGGACGCACATCGTAAAAATGACCAATCGGTAATTCGTCAGCATCAGTAGTAAGCACACGCAGCATTTCGTCAGTCTGACTGAGCATTCGCATCACATCAGCATAGTTCGACGAAAACTGAATTTCATCAACTTTTTCTTCTCCCAATGCGCTCACACATTTTTCTTTCAACAATTGGCGAATGGTGTTAAAAGCTATTTTTTGCTCGAAATGAAGTGGATATAACATAAGCCCCCTAAATCCCCCGAAGGGGGACTTTTTGATTAGTTTTATTGTTTAATTTTGGTAAAATTTTGGATTCTCTGAATTGTAATTCTTTGGTTCTTATATAAAATGTTTTTTTTCATTATACTTTTTTCTTCTCATTTTATGTTCTTCGTAATGAACAAAACTAATCAATCTTTAAGTCCCCCTCTGGGGGATTAAGGGGGCTTTTCCCTAAATGTATTTAGGGGGCTTCTTTCCGTTTCGCCTCGTCCCAAATCACATCCATTTCTGCCAGACTCATTTCTTTCAGGTCTTTGCCTATGGTGATCGTTTTGGATTCCAGGTAATTGAAGCGACTGATAAACTTGCGGTTAGTACGTTCCAATGCATTTTCGGGATTAATGTCGTACAATCGGGCAGCATTGATCAAACTGAAAAGCAAATCACCAAACTCAGCTTCCATCTTGTCTTTGTCCATTGCTCCAATTTCTACCTTAAGTTCGTTGATTTCTTCCTGTACTTTGTCCCAAACCTGTTCCCTGTGTTCCCAATCGAAACCAACACGGTGGGCTTTGTCCTGAATACGGTGTGCTTTAATTAATGCCGGAAGTGAATTTGGTACTCCTGCCAATACGGATTTATTTCCTCCTTTTTCTTTCAATTTCAAACTTTCCCAATTTTGCATTACCACTTCGCTGGTTTCAGCTTCAACTTCAGCAAAAATATGTGGATGACGATAAATCAGCTTCTCGCATAAACCTTTACAAACATCGTAAATATCAAAATCCTGCGTTTCGTTACCCATTTCGGAATAAAAAACAATATGCAACAATATGTCACCCAGTTCTTTGCGAATTTCTTTTTTATCATCCCGAATAATAGCATCTGCCAGTTCGTAAGTTTCTTCAATGGTTAGTGTACGCAAACTTTCAAAAGTTTGTTCTTTGTCCCACGGACATTTAGCACGCAGTTTGGTCATTATTTCGAGCAAACTCTCAAATTGTTTCAATTTTTCTGTTATAGAGTGCATAAGCTTTTTGGGTTCAATAAATAATTTCAAATTCACGCAAAGATAAGCATTTTTCATCTTCCAATAATCAATTTTATTTCTTCATGAAACTGCGGCTACATCTGTGTTTCTAAAAATGATTTCACAATTAAGATTATTTAACTATAAAAGTATTGCATATTAGAAATATTGCAATACTTTTACGGTGCACTATAACACTAATACACTGTTATCGTTATAATAAATAAATATATAACTAAAAAATTATGATAAAGATTAAAAATTTAGAATTTAGCTACAATCGCAAAACCCGATTATTATCTGACTTGAATTTGCAACTCGAAGCAGGTCACATTCATGGACTCTTAGGAAAAAACGGCGAAGGAAAAAGTACCTTGTTGAAATTAATTTCTGGCTTGGTTTTTCCGACTCAGGGTGAAATATGCGTTATGGGATTTGAACCCCGTAAACGTCATCCCGAAATGCTACAGGAAATATTCTTCCTTCCCGAAGAATTGCCTCAAATTCTCCTCAGTATTGAGAATTACGAAAAAGTTTATGCTCCTTTTTATCCAAAATTCAACTCTGAACAATTTGACAATTATCTGAAAGAATTTGAAATTGATTCAAAGAAATCGGCATTGAACAAATTATCGCAAGGACAAAAAAAGAAAGTATTTATTGCTTTCGGATTAGCCACAAATACAAAATTGCTGCTGATGGACGAGCCTTCCAACGGGTTAGACATTCCATCCAAAGGACAATTTCGCCGCATGGTGGCTTCGGCTATCGACGATGAACGTTGTTTGGTGATTTCTACTCATCAGGTGCGCGATCTGGATAGCCTTATTGATGGCATTATTATCATGGAAGGTCACGAAATTGTATTTAACGAGCCTATTGAAAACATCACCAAAAAGCTGTTATTCAAAGTTGTAGACAGAAATGAATCTAATGACACGGAAATCTATTCCGAAGATTCGCTCAGGGGACGTTATCAGGTAAGCGAAAACATTACCGGCGAAGAAAGTAAACTGGACATCGAATTGCTGTTTAATGCAGTAATTGCTAATAAAAATCGGGTTAAAAACTTGTTTTCGACCAAAAATAATTAACTATTATTTTTTACAATTATAATTCAAAATTATGAATACAACATTCAATTTCAACCTTATAGGCTTATTAATTAAGCGCTTTTTTATGGAAAACAAACAAAAGGAAATCACTTTTTGGGGTATAACAACCGTAATTTTTATGATTATGCGAGAACCCACTTCTGTAGAAATGTTTTTATATATTTCAGGTTTTATTTTTGCTGCACGCATGTTTAAAGAATTCGGTTACACACCCGGTGGAATGCATTATTTATTAATTCCAACCACACAACTCGAAAAACTCATTTCGAATATTCTACTGAGTATCGTGTATTACTTTATCATGTTTCTGATAACTTACACGATAGGAACTTTATTAGGAACTTTAATTGGCAATCTAATTCTTTCCACACAGCAACCGGTTGGACTGGACTTTTTTCAAATTGGCTCAATCTCAACAGTTTGGGAAAATAACATTATTCATCACAATGGATTTTGGAAAATTTTTCTCGATTTTGCACAGATACAATCTATTTTTATCCTTGGTTCTCTTTACTTTAAGCGTAACGCATTAAGTAGAACATTTTTATCATTGATAATCATCATGGTTGTTCTTGTTTTGATAGAAGTATTCTTACTGAGAATCACTTTTGGAACCTACCATTTGAGCGGACAATCATTAAAATTCATTTTTGCTTCAGGGGATAATTTATTTTCCAGTTTTGAAAATGCCGTAAATATAATAGAATATCTTTTTATCCCTTATCTCTGGGCGGTGAGTTATTTCCGTTTAACCGAAAAACAAGTATAACATTATGGAATTCAAGGACAATCAAGCCATTTACCTGCAAATAGGCGATTACGTATGTGAACAAATTCTACTTGGAAGGTGGAACGAGGGCGAGCGTATTCTATCGGTCAGGGAATTGGGAGTAGCTCTGGAAGTGAATCCCAATACGGTATTACGCACTTTCGATTTTCTGCAAAGTATCGAAATTATTTTCAACAAACGAGGTGTTGGTTACTTTGTTGTTGAACAAGCCAAAAGTAAGATTATTGAGTATCGACGGAAACAATTTTTAGAAAATGAACTTCCGGTTATATTCCGAAGTATGGAAATTTTAGGAATGAAAATTGAAGATTTAAATCAACAATACAAAATATATTTAAAATCAAACCCATAATCGTAATGAAAACTACTAACAGAATTCCAAATGCAATAGCAGTAGTAATAATTGTTGGGTTATGAATGGTTGACAATATGGAAAATAAAAATATCATTTTAGAACAAATCCAACAATTTACTGCAAATTAAACACAAATCAGGAAGATTCAGATGCAAACAAAACATCTGAAAATAACTTCATCAATAATACAAAATCAATGCTAATAACAAGTATTCAACATTTTATTTCAACTATATGAAAACAAGTAACAAATTACTCATAGGACTATTCACAGCAATAGTTTTTGGCATGATAATCACTAATATTGTAGTAAAGAAAGAAATGGATAAATTTCCAAAATCTACAAATCAAGTGGAAATAAGCATGCCATCCGATTCGCTTTCGGGCGATAGTATTGCGTTGGATTCAGCCATAAGTATTCAATAAATATGAAGATTTTAAAACTGAAGATGATAAGCAAAAAACCAACACTGGTTTTTTGCTTATTGATGGATGCATTGGGTTTGACAACATATTTATTACCTGGTATTGGCGAATGGTTCGATGTGCTGTGGGCACCATTGTCGGCAATAATTTTTTATTGGAGTTTCGATGGCAAAATTGGCAAAATTGGGAGTTTTATCAATTTTGCAGAAGAAATACTTCCCTTTACCGACCTTGTACCATCTTTTATATTGGGATATTTATTTAATCGGTTTTACAAATAATGACAACCAAACTCAAAATTCACACATTTATGCATGTTCCATTCGAAGGATTGGGCTGCATCGAAAATTGGATCAAGCAAAACGAACATTCAGTCAACTATACTAAGTTTTACAAGGATTTTAGTTTGCCAAATCTCACCGAAATTGATTGGCTTATCGTAATGGGTGGACCAATGAGTGTGTATGATGAAGCAACATATCCATGGCTAATACAGGAAAAAGAATTTATCCGTCAGGCAATTAGTAATGGTAAAACAGTGATTGGAATTTGTCTTGGTACGCAACTTATTGCCGAAGTACTTGGAGCTAAGGTATATCCAAATAAACAAAAAGAGATTGGTTGGTTCGAAATTGAAATTTCTGAAAAAGCAAAAAAATTACCACTTACTGATGGATTTGATAATCGATTTACAGTTTTTCATTGGCATGGTGACACTTACGATTTACCTGCAGGCAGCACATTAATGTTCAGTTCAGATGTTTGTAAAAATCAGGCATTTATTTACAACAATAAGGTACTGGGGTTGCAATTTCATTTGGAAGTAACACCGCAAACGGTGGAACTTTTGGTTGAAATCGGAGCTACAGAATTGGTAGAAGATGAAACTGTTCAATTGGCAAAACAGATAATGGAACAAACTGGATCTATTGATTCTAATAACCAGAAAATGTATCAGCTTTTGGATTATTTTGAAAAAAACACCCTAAAACCAAACCGATGAATAGGAAGAGTTTTGGTGTTTCATTTTAACGTTTTATCACTTTCAATCCGGCATTCAACCAAATATCAAGGTCTTTTGTTAAATTCTGCTCTACATTATATTAGAGATTATTTGAATTAATTTGTTATATGGTTGTTTATCAACAATATTCATTTGTATTTTACGTTAAAGATTCATATTAATAAATGATATGAATAATGCAATACGACAAGATTAAAAAGGTAACTACTCAGCACCCCTAGAAAAGGATCAATCGTTATTTGCCACGGCAAGG
>JACDZJ010000215.1_pt1 | contig 23630 bp, 17 predicted proteins | sample 7365721 | NCBI WGS metagenome assembly JACDZJ01 (sample SAMN15143480, study PRJNA637477) | pond metagenome | biome: freshwater wetland ecosystem [ENVO:00000243]; feature: pond [ENVO:00000033]; material: pond water [ENVO:00002228]; isolation source: pond water containing pink berries ... | reverse complement strand
TCAAATTCATAAAATATTCTGTATCATCAACTTAGGGGTGCTGAGTAGTTACATAATTTGAGATAAGTTAGCACTTGAGCAATATTAACACCTTTAAACGTTTCAACATTTTTTAATTCAATAACTACTCTTGAATTAACAAGTAAATCAATTCGATATCCGCAATCCAATTTTATCTCATCAAAAATCAATGGTAATGCTTTTTCTTCTTCTACTGTGAGTCCGGCTTTTCTTAGTTCATAAGCGAGACATGCTCTTTAAGTACTTTCTAATGGACATGGTCCTAATTTAGTGTGTACTTTGAAAGCACAATCAAGAATTATTTTACTTATTTGGTCATCAGTCATTATTCTTTTTTTAGTTCCACTAAGTCTCTCAAAGTTTTCACTAAGTTACACTAAGTTTTTATTACTTTGTGAGGCTTTGTGTTTTACTTAGTGATACTTTTAATGAAAGCATCAAGCACTCCAGATGAATATTCGAACATCTCCTCAGTAAGTCCCGGATAGGTTCCTAAAAAGAAAGTATTGTTCATGATAAAATCTGTATTTTCCAAATTATCAGCAATTCGCCAGTTTTTGTTTACAAAAGCCGGTTGTTTTGCCATGTTTCCTGCAAAAAGATTACGAGTTTCAATCAATTTTTCACTTAGGTAACGTGTAAATTCATCACGGGTGAATGGTGCATCCTTTTTGATGGTTACAATAAATGCAAACCATGCTGGATCTGAACCTTCAGTAGCTTCGGGTAAAGCGAAGTATTGAGGATATTTAGCAAAAATGCTGTACCATTCTTTGAAATTAGCTTTTCTTTTTTCGCAAAACTCCGGAAGTTTATCCATTTGTGCTGCACCGATAGATGCTTGTATATCGGTCATTTTTAGGTTGTAACCAATTTCAGAATATACATATTTATGGTCGTAGCCAAAAGGAAGATTTCCAAATTTTTGTGAGAAACGTTTTCCACAGGTGTTGTTTTCGCCACCCATGCAATAACAATCGCGTCCCCAGTCACGGAAAGCACGCACTAAATTGGCTAATTGTGGGTCGTTGGTACATATTGCACCACCCTCACCTGTAGTAATGTGGTGAGCCGGATAGAATGAAATTGTAGAAAGGTGTCCGTAAGTACCTGTTTTCTTGCCTTTGTAAGCACTACCAAATGCATCGCAATTGTCTTCAATCACCCATAGATTGTGCTCGTTAGCCAATTCCATAACTGCGTCAATATTGAAAGGATTTCCAAGTGTATGGGCAATAAAAATACAACGTGTTTTAGGCGTTATGGCTTTACGCATCATTTCCACATCAATGTTATATGTTGGGAATTCCACATCAATAAAAACAGGTATCAATCCGTATTGAATAATGGGTGTAACAGTGGCTGGAAAACCGGCAGCAACAGAAATAACCTCATCGCCTGCTTTTAATCTTCTGTCACCCAATTTTTCTGAGGTCAAAGCTGAGAAAGACAATAAGTTAGCCGAAGAGCCTGAGTTAGTTAGCAATACATGTTCTAAACCCAAGAAATCAGCAATTTTTTCTGCAAATTCTTCCGAGAATCGACCTTCAGTAAGCCAAAAATCCAATGATGCTTCAACTGCATTAATAATTTCCTGTTGATTAAAAACTCTTCCTGCATAATTCACTTTTGATTTTCCAGAGATAAACTCAGTTTTGGTAAACCGTGCTTCATGATATTCTATTGTTTTGGCGATAATTTCTTGTCGTAATTGTTTAAAATCTGACATAACTGATATTTAATTTTTAATTTATAGATTGTATAATATTATTTTAAGTGCCTTCATCGGTTCAATGTAGCCACTATAACTTCGGTTAATTTCAATTGACTTTGTCGGTTTAGAAGGAAAGTTCCAGCTTTTTTTATTCAATTATCTTTTTTTTGGGCAGTTTAGTTTCACCGTACTCTCGCACGATTGAATCGGGTGAGATTTTTTAATTCTAAATTATTACCACACTATTCAATTGTGCTGTAGTTAAAAGTCAATGTCTTTAAAGTGTTAAACTTGCACGATTATTCGTGAAAGTAAGTCTCCATACTTACAACATTTAGAATTTCACGTCAGATTTTGTTTTGTAAACTGTATTTTATTTTCATAACTAAACTTCATTTTTTTACGACTTAGTTCATCTTCTTCATTCTAAATTCTTCATTCTACAAAAGTATAATTTTTATTTTGATTTTTATGAGTTAACGAGAATATATTTTGACTTATTTTGATATATTGTAAATGGTTGAATATTTAATAATTGATAATTAAACATTGTAAAATAAATTTTGAATTCATTGAATTCACGCACTTACGAAATCGTTAAACAATAATCGTTAATCACTATTTTAAATCGTTTTACCCTCTGCTGACGAAAGTATGTGAGATAAGATATGACAATTTCAAACTATATAAATAGTGCACTTTGGCATAAGTTCGAAATATAAATTTAGGCATGCAGATGCTTATAACTAATCGTTATTCGTACTTTTTAGAACGAAATACAATAAAAATACGTTTATTTTATCGAAAATGCTTTATCTGGAAAATTGACTAAATATACAGTTTCTGTTGCCCGAGTGAGTGCAGTATATAACCAGCGATAAAAATCGCTGTTCAATTGTTCTTCTAAAATTCGACCAGGATCAATAAATACTTTTTTCCATTGACCACCTTGTGCTTTGTGACATGTTAGTGCATAACCAAATTTTACTTGCAATGCATTATAATAATCATTTTCAACAACCTTTTTAAATATTTCGCGTTTAGTTGTAATTTCGGGATAATCTTCAGCAATTGCTTCGAATAATTTATTCGTCATCTCCTTCATTTGTGAGGGTGATTCTGATTTCAAGGCATCAAGCCATATACGTGCATCAATTTCCCATTCGTAATCTATTGATCTTAACGATAAATCAAGAAATCGAAAGCCGTACATTTCATGGAACTTTTTTATTCTTACTACTTGAAGAATATCACCATTAGCGATAAAATCTATTTCTTTATAAGGTTTGTTCCAAAAATAATTATTCCTTGTAACCATAAGCAAATCACCATTGCTAAGTTCTTCATCTTTCAACATTACTCGAGTGCGAATGCCATTGTTGTATATGTTGGCAAGTTTATTAGTCCTTGTCACAACTATTGTATCTTCTATACCTACCCCATCGTAAGAATGCACTATTTCATCAATCAACTCCATACCACTGAGTTTGATAATGTCAGAAAAACCTTCCAATTCAAAGTGTGGAAATTCATTGGTTTTCTCATCTAAAAGTTGTTGACGCAGTAAAGTTGCATTATGTAGAATTCCACTTTTTAATGCATGACGAACAACATGAGTCAATGAAAACTCATGCATGTGTAAACCATACCCAATTAACTTATCACGCTCCAATGCAGGACTATGTGGTTGTAAAACAGGTGGTAATTGAGCCAAATCACCTAAAAGCAACATACTACAACCTACACTACTATAAACAAATTGCACCAAATCATCAAGCAAACGACCTGATCCAAATGCAGTATCAGTGCTGGTATTCGAAATCATAGAAGCTTCATCTATAATAAAAAGAGTATGTGTCTGAAGGTTATCGGCCAATTGAAACCTAAATTCAGACATTGACTTCTGTCGGTAAATTTTTTTGTGAATTGTTAATGCTGGAAACCCTGAATAGTTTGCAATTACCTTTGCTGCTCGCCCGGTTGGTGCCAAAAGTGTAGTTTTCTGCTTCAATTCGTTCATGGCTCGTACCAAAGCACTTATCACATAAGTTTTTCCTGTGCCTGCATAGCCCCGAAGTAGAAATACTTTTTCAGCATCATAAGATATCAAAAATTGACCCAACAAATCAATTAACTGAGTTTGTTGTTGGGTTGGTTCAAAGGGCAGTTGAACCAGAATTTGCTTTGCTAAAAAATTTTGTAACATATTGCAAAGATATACATAAGAAATAAACTTGAATACCAATAGACAATTAATATTGTAAAATACCACTACATAATCATACTTGTAATTAAATCTAGTATTTAGAGTCTATTGCTGATAAAATCATCAATATCCTTAACACAGTTTATTATTAAAATTTCATTTTTTTTTTATATTTAATATCAACTTTTGCAGAACTTGATGAATTGTTGAAAAGAATTTCTAATTTTGTAGTCGAATTTGTTAAATAAGTGTTTTATGAAAAAACTAATCCTAATTTGTATGTCAAGTTTGTTAATGGCATGTGGAGCTGAGAAATCAGCCTCTCACAGCATCAAAGAGTTTAAATATTCAGTTGATAAATTTGCTGATGTTGAAATATTGCGTTATCGAGTTTCTGATTTCGAAAATTTAAGTTTGAAACAAAAAGAGTTGATTTTTTACCTGTCACAAGCTGCTTTGGAAGGTCGTGATATTCTTTACGACCAAAATAACAAATACAATCTTTGTATTCGTCGTACTTTAGAAGCTGTGTTTGAAAACTATAAAGGAGATAGAAAATCGGCTGATTTTGAAAATCTTACAACCTATTTAAAAAGGGTTTGGATGGGAAATGGTATACATCATCATTATTCAGAAGAAAAGTTTATTCCTGAATTTTCTGCTGCATATTTTAAATTAGCAGTAAAAAGTATTGATCCTGGCAAATTGCCACTTTCAAAGGGTGAAACAGTTGAAGAATTGATTGTGAAACTAACACCGATTTTATTCGACCCCGAAATTTTCTCAAAACGAACCAATCAAGCAGAAGGAGTTGATTTAATTCAGACATCAGCCAACAATCTTTATGAGGGAGTGACTCAAACTGAAGTTGAAAACTTTTATTTAAATATGAAAAATCCAAACGATAATACACCAATTTCGTACGGATTGAACAGCAAACTTATGAAAGAAAATGGCAAATTGGTAGAAAAAACATATAAAGTTGGAGGGATGTATAGTGCAGCTATTCAACGTATTGTAAATTGGTTGGAAAAAGCTGCAAATGTTGCTGAGAATAATAATCAACGTGATGTAATACTAACTTTGATTGATTTTTATAAAACCGGAAACCTCAAAACTTATGATGATTATTCAATCAAATGGGTAGAGGATTTAACTTCACAAATTGATTTTGTGAATGGATTTACCGAAACTTACGGCGATCCGTTAGGTTTGAAAGGAAGTTGGGAGTCATTGGTAAATTTCAAAAATATCGAAGCTACAAAACGTACAGAAATTATCAGCTCCAACGCCCAATGGTTTGAGGATAATTCACCAGTCGACAAACAATTTAAAAAGGAAAAAGTAAAAGGTGTTTCGGCAAAAGTTATTACAGCAGCCATTTTAGCCGGCGATTGTTACCCCGCCACACCAATTGGTATTAATTTACCGAATACCAACTGGATTCGTCGTGATCATGGCTCAAAATCTGTAACCATTGAAAATATAACCAAAGCATATGATCAGGCTTCATTGGGAAATGGATTTGCAGAAGAATTTATGTGGAGCGATGTAGAACGCAAACGTGCCAAGGACTTTGCTTCGATGACAAATAATTTACATACCGATTTACACGAATGTCTTGGTCATGGTTCAGGCAAATTGCTTCCTGGAGTTGACCCTGATGCACTAAAAGCTTATGGTTCAACTATTGAAGAAGCACGTGCCGATTTATTTGGATTATATTATATGGGTGACAAAAGAATTGTTGAGTTGGGACTATTACCTGATAAAGATGCTTACAAAGCGGAATATTATCAATTTTTAATGAATGGTTTGATGACTCAATTAACTCGCATTCAACCTGATAAAAACATTGAAGAAGCACACATGCGAAACCGTCAACTCATTGCCTCATGGGTATACGAAAGAGCCAAAGTTGATAAGTCAATTGAAATGATAACCCGGAATGGAGAAACATTTGTTAAAATAAACGATTATCAAAAAGTGAGGGCATTATTTGGTCAATTGTTAGCCGAAATTCAACGGATTAAATCGACAGGTGATTACGAAGGTGGTAAAAAACTGGTAGAGACTTATGGTGTAAAAGTAAATCAGACTTTACATGCTGAAGTTTTGGAACGTTATAAAAAACTGAATCTGGCTCCTTATCGTGGTTTTGTAAATCCGGTATATACTTTGGTAAAAAATGGAAAAGATGAAATAACAGACGTAACAATTTCTTACAATGAAGATTATGTTGAGCAGCACTTGAGATATTCGAAAGAGTTTTCGAGTTTGAATACCAATAATTAAAATTCCAAAACGTAAAAAAAACAAGGCTGTCAGAAAAAAAATGACAGCCTTGTTTTTGGTTAGTATTACTTGTTAAGTTCCTGAAGGATTTTGTGCATTTTATCTACAAGTGACATATTATCATCCGAATGAATAATGAAATCGGCTTTTGACATTTTAGTATCTTCAGAAACTTGATTGGACATTCTTGCCTTAACCTGTTCGGCAGTAATACCATCACGTTTCATAACCCGAAAGATTCTAACTTCTTCAGAAGCTGTTATAACAATCACTTTATCAACCAATTGATTAAATTTACTTTCAAAAAGAATAGCCGATTCAATAAAAAGAAATTTCTGGTTTAAATGAATTTTTATCCAGTTTTTAAAGTCAGTTTCTACAACCGGATGAACTATAGAATTCAGTTTTGAAAGTAATTCTTTATTACCAAAAACCAGTTGAGCTAATATCTGACGGTTTAATCCTTGTTTGGAATAAACTTTTTCACCGAACAAATCCACCAATTGCTTGCGAATTTTTGGATTTTCGTTTTGTAAATGTTTTGCCACAAGATCAGAGTCATATACTAAGTATCCCTCAGTACGAAGATATTTTGACAGTGTCGATTTTCCACTGCCAATACCACCGGTAATTCCTATTACTTGAGGAGAGTTCATTATAGTTTATATTTTGAATTGAAAATCAACTATTTATAAAACAATTATTTGACAAATATTTTTTTTCAGTGTTATGTTAGGCTGGATTTTGAAGTGTTGAATTAATTATAAATCATTGATTCATTTCACTTTCAATCCCGATAGCAATTCGGGACAAATTGACTCATTTTCAAATTAACTTTACACTAGTAAAGTTTATATGTTGTCTTTATAACTTTAAATTCTGTTCGTCGATTGACTTGGTTGGCTTGTTCTTGTTGTTCTGGTGTTAGTTTTAGCACAGTATTTTCGTTTAAAACATCATTCTCTTTTAAAAATGGATATTTTTGAGCAATATTAGCATCCACAACCACTGGTTTCTCTTCGCCATAACCCACCGGTGTAAGTCTATCAGAAACAATTCCAGCTGTAATTAGGTAGTTTACAACTGATTTTGCACGTTTTTCAGATAAAATTTTATTAGTTTCATTATTACCAATAAAGTCGGTGTGAGTACTAATTTCAATAGTAATATTCGGATTGTCGTTCAATAACTTCACCAAAGCTTTCAAGCCAATTTCTGATGTAGTAGTTAAGTCCCATTTGCCAAATTCAAAAAAGATATTACCCATCTGAACCGGTTTAGAAATGCTTGAAAGTTGAAAATTGATTGTAAATGTTTTACTGTCCGTTAAACCTTGAGTTGACAATGAATTCTTTTGGTTTAAATAACCACGAGCTGATGCTTGCATAACACAATCTATGTCTTTCTCTAGTTTCATTCGGTATGCACCATCTTTTTTAGTTTGTACACGGGCATTTATTCCGCTGTTACTAACCATCCGAACAGTAGCATCAGGAATGACATTACCTTTTTCATCAACCACTTTTCCTTCGAGAATATAAGACAATACAGGCAATTCAAAACTCCAAATGGCATCATAGCCTTTCGTTTCATTTCTGTTGGATGAAAAATATCCATATTCAGCTTTGTCGGCAAAGGTCATTCCAAAATCATCTGCAGTTGAATTGATAGGTGGACCCATATTTTCAACTTTCCAACCACCATCTTTAATTGGAGTGGCTTTAAAAATATCCAAACCGCCAAAACCCGTATGACCATTTGACGAAAAATAAAGTGTTCCATCGGAGCGCATTGTAGGGAACATTTCATCACCTGAGGTGTTAATTTCTTTTCCCAAATTTTCGATAAACTTACATTCACCACTTGTCAATGTTCCTTTCCATATATCTTTTCCTCCCAATCCATTTTTTGCGTCTGAAACAAAATACAGTGTTTGACCATCGGGTGATATTGCCGGTTGAGCTACAGATATTGCGCTATCGTTGAAAATCTTAATTTTCTGGGGTGTACTCCAGGTTCCTCCTACACGATTTGAAAAAAAAATTTCAGTTCCCCTTTCTCCATTTGCTACATAAGGTGACCGGGTATAATACATTATTTTACCATCCTCGCTAAACGAACAAATACCTTCATCGTTCAATGTGGTTACTTCACCATCCAATTGGCTTATAGCTTCCCATTTACCAGCTGCATTTTTTCTTGTAGTATACATCTTATTTACAGGTAAACCACTAATGGCACTATTTTTCTGAACAGTTTTCTTGTTGAGTCTGCGAGTAGATGTAAACACTAATACTTCGCTGGAAGCACCCATAAACGCAGGACTAAATGAAGATGTTCGTTGCTGATAAAATTCTTTTGGACGTTTTACAACATAGTGACTCGGTATTTTAGTCCATTCGGCGAGCAATTCTGTAACCTTGATTCCATTTTTGGCAACCACTGAAGTAGAGTCTTTTTTCAAATATATTTGAAAATTTTTGGACGCTTCGGCATATTTTCCATATCTTTGAAGTACCTGAGCATAACGTAAAAAAACAATAGAATCGGCATAATTATTACGAATTGCATTGAGGTATGCCTGCTCAGCACGGGCTTGATTTGTAAGTCGATAACACTCCCCTTGGCGAAAAGCAATGTTGGCACGTAATGATTTATCCTTAGTTGGTACGCTAGAATAAATATTTTTATACAAATCACCTACAGCTGAATACTCTCCAATTTCGTACCGCTTATCTGCTTTTTTAATACGCGCCTTAATACTACAATTCTGCAATAAAATTGTAGTTATCAGTAAGAATACATAATGTCCTGTTTTGAAGCGCATTATTATAGAATTTGATATTTAATTTGCTATCGAAAATTTAAATCAGTTCATGAATTACTAATCCTGAACGCAATTTTGGTTCGAACCAGGTAGTTTTTGGTGGCATAATATTTCCGGTATCGGCAATGTCAATTAATTGTTTCATCGAAACCGGATAAAGAGCTAATGCTAATCGCATTTCGCCATTATCCACCCTGCGTTGCAATTCACTCAAACCGCGTATTCCACCTACAAAATCGATGCGTTTATCGCTTCGAAGATCTTTAATTCCAAGTATTTCGTCTAAAATTAAATTCGATGAAATAGTAACATCCAATACACCAATAGGATCATTGTCGTTATAAATTCCAGTTTTTGCTGTTAACGAATACCATTTCCCCGACAGATACAACGAAAAATTATGCAATTTATTTGGTTTATAAATTTCCACACCTTTTAGTTCAATATTGAAATTTAATGCTAGCTTTGCCAAAAAGTCTTCATCACTTAAATTATTCAAGTCTTTTACCAAACGGTTATAATCAATTATATTCAATTGATTATCGGGAAAGCAAACTGCCATAAAGTAGTTATATTCCTCATTTCCATTGTGGTTTGGGTTTTGAGTCCGCTTCTCCACTCCCACCAAAGCTGCCGCAGCACTTCGGTGATGTCCGTCAGCAATATAAAGCGAAGGAATTTTTGCAAATAATTCAGTAATTCGAGAAATTGTTATTTTATCGTCTATTATCCAAAAATGATGACCAAAACCATCACCAGGAGCAATGAAATCATAAATTGGTTTCTCTTTAACTATTTTTGCAACAATGGCGTCCAGTTCCGACTGGTGTGGATATGCAAAAAACACAGGTTCAATATTGGCATTATTTACCCTCACATGTTTCATGCGATCTTCTTCTTTATCGCAACGAGTTAATTCGTGTTTTTTGATATTTTCGTTCAAATAATCATCCACATTGGCACAAACCACCAAACCATATTGCGTTTTTCCATTCATAGTTTGTGCATAAACGTAGTATTTTTCGACCTCATCTTGTACCAGCCAACCTTCATTACGGAATTTAGCAAAGTTTTCGGCAGCTTTGGAATATACTTTTTCAGTATGTTCTTCCGTTCCGGGTTCAAAATCAATCTCCGGTTTTATAATATGATACAACGAAAGTGGATTTCCTACTGCTTCGGTACGAGCTTCTTCTGAATTCAAAACATCGTAAGGTCTTGAAGCCACTTTTTCTACCAGATTTTGAGGAGGTCGAATACCCTTAAACGGTTTAATAATTGCCATTGTTTGAAAGTTTGGTGTTTTAATTATTTTGAAATACAAATGTACATAAAATCTTTCAAAATTTACATTTTTTGATGTTTATACCAAAATAATATTGGCGATTATACGAACCAATCTCAATTAAATTTGTTTAATAAAAAAAAATATTGCACGAATAAGTTTCGCACTATTGAACAAATTTTTGCTCCGTCGGCACCTCATTTTGTGGATGATGGTTTCAGAGTACATAATTTTTTTCCAAATTGAGCATTGGATTTGCAACGTATGAGTTCTTTTTTTATTGGATTACGGTTAAAATTTAATTTTCAACCTACAAAAACTCCTTGCGGTGTAGGTGTGCAATCACACCGTGGTTTTGAAACTGTAACCATTGCCAATTCAACATATCTAATTATTCTTAGTTTTATACCTAATTTAAATCCTATTCTGAGTTTTGATGGTTATTGGATATTCTCAGATTTAATTGTAATAGAAAATCTGAGAAAAACATCAAATGAAATTTGTACTTACTATTGGAAGAAGCTACTAAAAAAAATAAAGCAAAACCAGAGGTGTTTAGAATTTATAAAACTTTGATTGTGAAAATGTTATTGGGTATTCAATTGTTGGATTTCTGTTTTTGGGACTCTTCTATTACTTAATTGCAAAGGATGTTGTGATTTTTTTCTCTGACCTTTGGGTATATTTAAATTATTTAACAAAAGCTAATTTTGCTCATTTTCGTTTAGATATTGAGTTTGTTAAAATGTCATTAAAGCTAGCTTTGCTTTTGCTAATTTTATATTTAGTGATAAAACGTTATACTCATAAAAAATGATGAAATTATTATACTTACTATTCATAACATGTGCATGTATTTCTTGTAATGGCACTAAGTATTTCTTCAACCCGAATAAAAACATCAAACCTATTGTATTGAAGGGTGTACACATTGAACATAATAGTTTTGTGGATTCAGAAAAGAAAAAAATATCTTACATGAAAGTGATGCCTGTCAAGAATAATGGAATTAATTATTCAATTCTTTTTATCCCTCCTAACGGTGGAAATTCATCATTATTGATTCAATTAATGCAACCAATCATTGATTTCGGAATTAGCTTTTATATGTTCGATTATCAAGGTTATGGCAAAAGTTCTGGTAGTCCTAACAACAAGAATGTGTTGCTGGATGCACAAATGATGCTTGACATTGCATTAAAAGATGTTCGAATAGAACATAAAAAACTTATATTGTGGGGATATTCCTTAGGAGGTAATTTAGCAGTAAAATTGGCGTATGAAAATCAAGACTCAATTGTGGGATTAGTTTTAGAAGGGGCATTCTCTTCGTTTCGTGATATTGCCCATGAAAAATTACCCAAAGGTTTTAACTGGCTTTCTATCTTTATTAATTCTCCTTATCCATCAAAAAAGTATATTAAAAAAATAATAGAAGTTCCCATTATTATTTCACACAGTCTTAATGATAAGGTCTGCCCATTCAAGATGGGCAAGTTGCTTTTTGAGAACTCGCAGCAACCAAAACTGTTTATTAAACTTGATGGAAAACATTGTTTGGGGTTATTAGATGAAACAAATTATATCAATAGGATAATCAATTTTATAGATAATTATGAGAAAAAGCAATTATAACATACTAATCAAATCAAAAGATAAATTTTTTATTATCAATTCATTGTGGGGTACAATTGATGAGATTGATGACGATCTATTTGAGATATTTAATGATGATAAACTTGAAAATCTAAGTGGTGATGAGATAAATAATCTTAGAAAAAGAGGGTACATTACAAAATTATCTTCTGAAAATGAGTCGATTGTAGTTAGAAATATCATAACAAATTATTTTGACAATCACTATACGCAGAACGGACATGAATATCTAATTGTAATTAGTTACAATTGTAGTTTTAGATGTTCTTATTGCTTCGAAAAGCATATTAATGCGAAAGGTAAAGACCATCTTAGGCAGAAGATCTCTTTCGATATGATAGATAATGTAATGGAGGCAGTTTTGTCAAGTCCGCCTAAAAAAAAGATTATTACAGTTTATGGGGGCGAGCCTTTGATGACAGAAAATAGAGAAGAAGTTTTGTATATAATAAAGAAATTACCTAGTGATTTTAAATTAAGTTTTATTACTAATGGGTTAGAGATAAACAACTATTTAGATGTTATCACTTGTGTAAATACATCCTCTTTGCAGATAACTGTTGATGGTTCAGAACACTTTCATAATAAAGTTCGTATTTCGAATAAAAATAATAACAGTTTCTTGGTTATTATGGACAATATCCAATCTATAGTTAATAAAGGTATCAGAGTTGGTTTAAGAGTGAATTGCACTAAGGAAAACATCATTTTTTTAGACGATTTACATATGTCACTTCAAAAATACTCGTTTTATAAAAGCAATTTATTTTCAATAAGCTACTCTCCAATAATTAATTTTTCAAGTAAGATTGATGAAAGCGAATTATCGCTGGTAAACTTTGTGGAGTTTATAGATGATTATAATGCTAAAGCTAAAGCAATGGGGTTTATTTTGGGGGTTTACACACACAACCATATTAAGGAAAAGATTTTAACTGCATTAAAGCATGGTAAGCCCTTAAAAATTCAGCCAGTATCGTGTAATGCTTATGTGAATACGTTTATTTATGACCCTTTTGGGAGGGTTTACCCATGTTGGAATATTGTTGATGATGTCACTCATAGTATTGAAGAGTATTATCCAAGGTCTTTGCAAAATGGAACATCTATGTCTTTGTGGCGTAATCGTACAAAGGTAATATTTGACAAATGCCTTAGTTGTCAATATGTATTGTATTGTGGAGGAGGTTGTGGAGTTAAGGCAAATAAGGAGAAAGGTAATTTTAATGAGGTATCATGTGATCATTTCCCTTTATTGTTTGAAAAACATTTTTTGAGTGCTTATAATATGTGGAAATCAAATTCGATGTAGTTTGCACAATAATGACGCTTCGACGTTTTATATTTTAGCATGTAGTTTTTTAGCAAGCATTTATTCCCTATAATAATGACAATTGAATTCAACTGGAATAACAACACCTTCTAACCATTTTGCACTTTTTGCAAACGATGGAACTGATATAGCTTTGGAAGCACCCGAAGATACGGTGATTCTGATGCTTGGAGGTGAACCTATTGATGAGCCAATTGTTTCTAATAATCCATTTTTAATGAATATAAAAGCAGAAATTTTGTAAGCTTATGATGACTTGAACACCGGAAAGTTAGGATTTTTGAAAGATTGAATGTATTGATTATTTTTTCAACTCTAAATTTCATATTTTCAATAATATTTCAAAATAGTTATAGATAAAATTTAACACTATTATTATATTTCTGAACATTTCAGATATACTTTTGTTTAAAAAAAAAGAATAATTGCTTAGGACAATGCAAGTAATTTTTTTTTCATATATTTGCAGTTGATATAATTACAATTTGATTAAAAATACAAAAAATATGGTTTTTGATGCAGAAATGATTGAGCGTGTTTACGCTTCACTCCCCGAAAAAATTAACCAAATAAAAAGCAAACTTCAAAGGCCACTGACCCTTACCGAAAAAATCCTGTACGCGCATCTTGCAGTTGATGAACCCTTAGAAAATTATAGTAGAACAATTGATTATGTAAACTTTTCGCCCGACCGAGTAGCCATGCAAGATGCTACTGCTCAAATGGCTTTGTTACAATTAATGAATTCCGGCAGACAAAAAGTTGCAGTTCCTTCCACTGTTCATTGCGATCACTTGATTCAGGCATACGATTCAGCAAAACCCGATTTACAAATTGCAGAGGACACCAATCGTGAAGTTTACGATTTTCTGAGTGCAGTTTCAAACAAATTTGGAATTGGATTTTGGAAACCAGGTGCCGGAATCATACATCAAGTGGTATTAGAAAACTATGCATTTCCGGGCGGAATGATGATTGGAACCGATTCACACACTGTTAATGCCGGTGGTTTAGGAATGATTGCAATAGGTGTTGGTGGTGCCGATGCAGTGGATGTTATGGCTGGAATGCCTTGGGAACTTAAAATGCCAAAAATTATTGGAGTAAAACTTACCGGAAAGCTTTCGGGATGGGCTTCACCAAAAGATGTTATTTTAAAATTGGCTGGAATTCTTACCGTTAAAGGTGGAACAAATGCAGTGATTGAATATTTTGGTGAAGGCACATCATCAATTTCTGCTACAGGAAAAGGAACTATTTGCAATATGGGGGCTGAAGTGGGTGCCACAACATCAATTTTTCCTTTTGATAATAAATCAACTGAATATCTCGAAGCAACAGGTCGCAGCTTGATAGCAGAACTGGCAATTCAAAACATACATCATTTACAAGCTGATATAGAAATACTTGATTGTCCAGAACAATTTTATGATCGGCTGATTGAAATTAATTTGAGTGAACTTGAGCCATATATTAATGGACCATTCACTCCCGATTTGGCATATCCAATTTCAGAATTTGCTAAAGCCGTAAAAGAAAAAGGATACCCTCAAACATTGGAAGTTGGTTTGATAGGTTCTTGTACGAATTCATCTTACGAAGATTTGACACGTGCAGCATCTATTGTAAAAAATGCAAAAGAGGATGGGTTATTAGTAAAAGCAAAATTTATTATTAATCCTGGATCTGAATTGGTGCGTTACACAGCAGATCGCGATGGTATTTTGGCTGTGTTTGAATCAGTTGGAGGTGTGGTAATGGCTAATGCTTGTGGTCCTTGTATCGGTCAGTGGAAACGTGATAGTGAACCCTCCGAACGTCCTAATTCTATTTTGACTTCTTTCAACCGCAATTTTGCAAAACGTGCCGATGGCAATCCCAATACACATAACTTTATTGCTTCGCCCGAAATTGTTGCAGCATTGACCATTTCAGGCGATTTGTGTTTCAACCCACTCACTGATAGTTTGTTAAATGAAAATGGTGAGAAAGTAAAATTACATGAACCCACCGGATTTGAATTACCTCCAAAAGGTTACGATGTAGAAGATGCCGGATATGTAGCACCTTCGATTAATAACGATAAAATCAATATTGACCCGCAATCTAAGCGTTTACAAATTTTACAGCCTTTTGCAGCTTGGGATGGCAAAGATTTATTGGAATTACCATTGCTTATCAAAACCAAAGGAAAATGTACCACCGACCATATTTCAATGGCGGGTCCATGGTTACGTTTTCGTGGACATTTGGACAATATTTCTGACAATATGCTTATCGGAGCTGTCAATACATTTAACGATAAAACCAATGCTGTACTTGATCCACAATCCGGTGAATATATGACTGTTTCGGGATTGGCTCGAAAGTTCAAAGCACAACAACTTGGTTCTGTTGTAGTTGCCGAAGAAAATTACGGAGAAGGTTCAAGTCGTGAACATGCAGCTATGGAACCACGATTTCTGAATGTAAAAGCCATTTTAGTAAAATCGTTTGCACGTATTCATGAAACCAACTTGAAAAAACAAGGTATGTTAGCATTGACTTTTGTCGAAAAGGATGATTACGACAAAATACGCGAGGATGATAAAATCAGCATTATAGGTTTAACGAATTTTGAACCTGCAAAAAACTTAACTTTAGTACTTCATCACAGCGATGGAACAAAGGAACAATTTGATGTGGCTCACACATATAATCAAGCACAAATAGACTGGTTTAAAGCAGGAAGTGCCTTGAACGACATGAAATAAAAAAAAACATATAAAAAACACATTTATCATGGAAAGAGATTATTTAATTTTTAAGCTATCAGAAACAATAAAAACGACCAGTCGTATTGACAAAGAATTGTTTAAGCAATTCAATGTGAAACGTGGTTTACGAAATGATGACCATTCTGGAGTATTGGTAGGATTGACAAAAGTAGGCGATGTAGTAGGTTACGAAAAACTTCCTGAAGGCGGACTGAAAGCCGTTCCTGGTAAACTTTTCTATCGTGGCATCGATGTGGAAGATTTAGTACATGGATTACAAAGAGAAAACCGGTTAGGATTTGAAGAAACTGCGTTTTTATTACTTTCGGGCTATCAACCAGATGCAGAAGAATTGGATATTTTTTCTAAAATTCTAAATCAAGGAATGGCTTTGGATAAAAAAGCAACGATGAATATCATTGATCTCGAAGGGGTTGATATTATGAATATCCTTTCTCGTAGTGTGCTTGAAATGTACACTTTCGACTCAAATGCAGACGATATTACTCGGGATAATCTTATTCGCCAATCCATAGATTTGATAGCAAAATTTCCAACTATTGTTGCTTATGCATTTAATATTTTGCGTCACAGTCAATATGGTCGCGTTCTACATATCCGTCATCCTAAAGAAGGTATTTCATTAGCTGAAAACTTTTTATACATGATGAAAGGTTCGGATTGTTACACAGAACTCGATGTAAAAATTCTCGATCTTTTACTTATTCTTCATGCTGATCACGGTGGTGGAAATAACTCGACTTTTACAGTACGTGTTGTCAGCTCAACTCAAACAGATACATATTCAGCAATTGCAGCTGGAATTGGTTCGTTGAAAGGTCCTTTGCATGGTGGTGCCAATATTAAGGTGAATGAAATGTTTGAACATTTAAAAACTGCAATCAAAGACTGGAAAAACATTAAAGAGATAGATGCCTATCTTAAAAAAATGTTAAACAAGGAAGCTTATAACAAAAGTGGTTTAATTTATGGAATTGGTCATGCTGTTTATACAATTTCCGATCCACGTTCGTTATTGCTGAAAGAAATGGCACGTGCATTAGCAATAGAAAAAGGCTTAGAAAAAGAATTTGCATTCCTTGAATTACTTGACGAACGTTCTGTTAACGCATTTATGACATTCAAAGGCGATGATATCAACAAACAGGTTTGTACCAATGTAGATTTCTATTCTGGATTTGTATATGAAGCTATCGGATTGCCAACCGAAGTATTTACACCATTATTTGCTATGGCACGTATAACAGGTTGGACAGCACATCGTATTGAAGAACTGAACTTTGCAAGCAAACGTATCATACGTCCTGCTTACAAAAATGTAGGAGAACGTAAAAAATTTATTCCTCTAAAAGAAAGATAAGAATCACTTTTTTGGAGGTCAAAAATCATCTTGAATTTGACCTCTAATTTTTAATAGATCATCAATTAAAATATATGCAAAAAATTAAAGTAATCAATCCCGTTGTTGAACTGGACGGAGACGAAATGACTCGTATTATCTGGTCATTTATAAAAGAGCAACTTATACTTCCATATTTAGAGTTGGATATTAAATATTATGATTTGAGTATCGAAAACCGTGATTTGACAAACGATCAGGTTACTATCGATGCCGCAAATGCAATTATCAAATATAATGTTGGTATAAAATGTGCCACTATTACACCCGATGAAGCTCGTGTTGAAGAATTTGGCTTGAAACAAATGTGGAAATCGCCAAACGGAACACTACGTAATATTATCGGTGGTACCGTTTTTCGTGAACCTATTATTTGTAACAATGTACCACGTTATGTGCAAGGTTGGACAAAGCCGATAGTCATTGGGCGTCACGCATTTGGTGATCAATACAAAGCCACCGATACCGTAATTAATGGAAAGGGGACGCTACGTATGACTTTTACAAACGAAGCCGGAGTGGTAAAAAGTTGGGAAGTTTATAATTATGAAGGTGATGGCGTAGCCATGGCAATGTATAATACCGACGAGTCCATTTATGGTTTTGCCCGATCATCGTTTCAGGTTGCATTGGAGAAAAAATGGCCCTTGTATTTATCTACCAAAAATACCATTCTCAAAGCCTACGATGGACGTTTTAAAGATATTTTTCAGGAAGTTTACGAAAACGAATTTATAGCAGAATACAAAAAAGCCGGCATCACATACGAGCATCGTTTAATCGATGATATGGTGGCTGCCTGTATGAAATGGAATGGTGGATTTGTATGGGCTTGTAAAAACTACGATGGTGATGTTCAATCTGATACAGTGGCACAAGGTTTTGGCTCATTGGGATTGATGTCTTCGGTTTTGGTAACTCCTGATGGAAAAACAGTAGAGGCTGAAGCTGCTCATGGTACTGTAACCAGACATTACCGTCAACATCAACAAGGCAAAGAAACTTCAACCAACCCGATAGCTTCCATTTTTGCATGGACTCGTGGTTTGATGCACAGAGCCAAATTGGATAAAAACCCTGAATTATTGAATTTTTGCGAAAAATTGGAACAGGTTTGTGTTGAAACAGTTGATTCGGGCGAAATGACCAAAGATTTAGCTGTACTCATTTATGGTGAAGGTGTTACAAATGCAAACTACCTCAGCACCGAAGGATTTTTGGCAGCTTTGAAAAGGAATTTAGATGTAAAATTAGGATAATTTTAGATCAACAAAACAATCATATACAAAGAGTTTGATTCTATCATGGAGTCAAGCTCTTTTTTTTCATATCCCATTAGATTGTTATCAAATAGTTCCAACAAAAAGAAGCAATTCCAATCGAAATTGCTTCATATTCAAATTTTAGAGATCGTCTTTTGTTCAGATTACCCCAAAAAGCTTTTTAATAATTTACTTTTTGAGTTTGGACGTAATTTGCGAATCGCTTTTTCCTTTATTTGGCGAACACGTTCCCTGGTTAAACCAAATTCGTCTCCAATTTCTTCTAGTGTCATTTCTGGAATACCAAGTCCAAAGAATTTTTTTACAATATCGCGTTCTCTATCGGAAAGAGTAAAAATCAAAACACGTTCAATTTCTTTGGACAGCGATTCATTAATCAAAGTACGGTCAGCGTTGGGAGAATCATCGTTAATCATTACATCCAGCAAACTATTGTCTTCCCCTTCAACAAAAGGCGCATCAACAGATATATGACGACCCGATACTTTCATAGTATCAGCAATTTTTTCTACAGGTATATCCAAAACTTCCGATAACTCTTCGGGCGAAGGTTTACGTTCGTTTTCCTGTTCAAATTTTGAAAAAGCCTTGTTAATTTTATTCAACGAACCTACCTGATTCAATGGTAAACGAATAATTCGAGATTGCTCAGCTAATGCTTGCAAAATTGATTGTCGTATCCACCATACAGCGTATGAAATAAATTTAAAACCACGCGTTTCGTCAAATTTTTCAGCAGCTTTTATCAGTCCTAAATTGCCTTCGTTTATTAAGTCAGGTAAACTTAAACCTTGATTTTGGTATTGTTTAGCTACTGAAACAACGAAACGCAAGTTGGCACGTGTAAGTTTTTCTAATGCCAAACGATCACCACCACGTATACGTTGAGCCAATTCTACTTCTTCTTCTACTGTGATAAGGTCTTCACGTCCAATCTCTTGCAAGTATTTGTCAAGAGAAGCACTTTCACGATTCGTGATTGATTTGGTAATTTTTAATTGTCTCATTTATTGAATCAAAATTAGCTTGCAAAAGTAGATCTATTTTTCGACCTGACAAAATGAAAAATCAAAATAAATTGCAATAATTAGGTACTATAATATTAAATTGTCGGATTGTAAGTATACTATAAAAAGTTTTTGTACAAAATTGTTACATTTTCAATTAACATTTAAAATTAGTTCAATTATCCGAATTTTTTGTTTATGAAGTTTCTAATCATTGAAACATAAAAATGAAGAAAATGTTTTGGTTAATTGATAAAAATGAAAGAACAAACCCAAAAATCATCAAGTTTGTTCTTCTTTTCTTTAAAATTAGCTTACAATTTTACTTTTCATCAATAAGATTGATGGCATAAGGAATGATTCTTCCATTTGGATAAACACCTACAATAAATAACACCTTTTCGGGTTTCCCGTTGTTAATAGCAACATCGTAAATTGTTTGAATTTCATCGGCATTATTAATAATCTGATCATTGATTTTCAGTATTATAAATCCTGGTTTTATTCCTGCATCTGACAATTTTCCTTTCGATAAAGCTTTAATTTCAATACCAAATTCTAAATTAAGTTGTTTTTTGGTTTTCTCATTTACTTCCTTAAATGTTGCACCCAACACATCTGAACTTGATTGCGCCGTAACAACTCCGGTATTTCCTTGACGATTTTTTAATTCAATATCTAGTTTCAATGCTGAATTATTGCGCAATAACTCAACCGTAATTTTATCAGAAGGACGATATCGTCCAATTTGCTCTTGCAATTCAGCTACCGATTTCACTTCTACACCATTTATATTGTTAATTATATCACCTGCTTTAATACCTGCAGCTTTTGCAGCACCGTTGTCGATAACTTCTTCAACATATGCACCTTCCAAAGTTTTCAGATCTTTTTCTTTTGCCAATTTGTCATTTATATCGCCAATTTTGACACCTAAAACGGCACGTTGTACGACTCCGTATTGCTTTATATCAGCAACTACTTTTTGTACAATACTTACCGGAACGGCAAAAGAATAACCGGTATACGAACCTGTTTGAGAGGCAATTGCAGTATTTATTCCGACCAATTCCCCATGTGTATTAACCAGTGCTCCACCACTATTTCCAGGATTTACCGCTGCATCGGTTTGAATAAACGATTCAATTCTCATTTGAGAATTAATAATATTTATATTACGTGCTTTGGCACTTACAATACCGGCTGTGACTGTTGAAGTCAAATTAAATGGATTACCTACAGCCAACACCCACTCACCAACTTTCAACTCATCAGAACTTCCAAAAATAATAACCGGTAGATTTTTAGCTTCAATTTTTATCAAAGCTATATCCGTACTTGGGTCATTTCCAATCAATTTTGCTTTGAATGATCGTTTATCATTCAAAGTCACCTCGATTTCAGCAGTTTTATCTACAACATGATTATTGGTTACAATATAACCATCAGAGCTGATAATCACACCCGAACCGGCACCTTCTTGCATTGGTGCTTCTCTTGGTTGAATTTGCTGAGGACGTCCAAAGAAATACTCAAAAAATTGGTCGTTTGGAAATCTTCCGAATTGTTGTTGTGGCATCGGTGTTTTAACTTTTACATGAACAACAGCATTGATTGACAGTTCGGCAGCTACCGTAAAATCTGTTTCTAGGGCTTTTGATACATTTGCAAATTTGGCATAAGTAGCAGGTATTTGAGTACCAGATTCTCCATTCACGTTATCATTCTGATTAACAATGTAATTTGTAGTTAAAGAACTTGCCACACTCACTGCTACGACTAAACCGAAAAAGCTTAGCATTCGCATTCGTTTTGTAACTTTCATTTTTCTTCGTTTTTTAAGATTTATTATTTATTTGTTAAGTATAAAATTTTTTTCTAATTATTCATTGCGAAAATAATCAAATCTTATGCCGTGAGGCTAATTGTTCTTGCATTTTGAAAATAATTAACATGCATTATTTCAAGCTTAACGCGCTTTAACTGCTTAGGTTTTATTTGTAAAAAAAAACAATAATAAATCAAAAAAAAGCCACCTTTTTGTCAGATGGCTTAAAAAAACTATAAATTATATTTGGTGCTTTAACAACCAATTTTTGGCAAATCATATTCTAATTATTTTACTTTTACAAATGTAACTAATATTATCAATATCTAGTCAATAACTTTTTTAATAATGAAAGAAAGGTTTAAAAAAACAACTCACCTAAATGAAATACAAAGGATTGTATCAGACTCATAAACGGATATGCTTCAGTAATCTGGAATTTGGGTATGGTTGTCATTCAAGAAAGCGAATCAACAAAAGATTTTAAAAAAACTTACAAAATGTAGGAATTATAAATCATACGTAACATAGAAATAAATTTAGAAAGAATTCCTATTTCAGTTTAGAAAAAATGCAGTTGCGTGATTCTACATTTCAGAATTTACAGTTTGTAAACGGTAAACAACAAGGTAGCAAAAATGCAAAAATATCATATAATTTAATTTTTTTGATGTTTAACACTGTTCAAATTAATCGCATAATACATTGTATTTCTTTGTGTTACAATGTAAAAATAAATTTTAATATTTCTATTCTTTAAGACTAAACCACTTTTCGTATTTAAATAATATTCTTTCTATTAACCAAAAAGATTTACCGAAAAACCAAAAACGTTTTATACGTTTTAATTGATCGATTGAAAATGCAAATCGATCATAATCAAGCAGAACCGAGGGCGCAATTAAATTTTCTAAAACCTCTCGTCTTTCAGTTTTTTCTAGTTCAGAATTAACATTACTGATACCGTTCATATCGAAAATTGTCACATCAATATCCTTATAAACTGGAACTACTCCACACAAAGCAATAACTTGTAAGTACCATTTCCAATCTGATACAACTTTCAATGATTCATCATATAATCCGTATGTTTCAAATAAATCCCGTTTGATATATGCTGGTGAATGATTGAGTGTGCCGTTATAGAAATCGAGCATGGTTGGAATCCGTCCCGCAAAGCCACGGTCTCTCACTATTCCTTTGGGCATTAGTTTCAACATATTACCATACAAAATTGTCTGATAAGAGTTTAAAGTGTACAATTCTTTCAGCATTTTCTCAGTAACTTCCTGTGATGCCAACAAATCACCAGAATTCAGAAACTGAACATAATCACCTTTTGCCATTCGGATTCCTTTATTCATTGCATTATAAATACCTGAATCGGGTTCGGAGATAAAGTTAAATGATAATTTGACTGATGAGATAATGTGATAAATAAGATCCATACTTTCATCGGTCGATGCACCGTCTACTACAATATATTCAAACTCTTTGGAAGTTTGATTGATAACACTTTGCATAGTTTCTTTTAAACCCGAAGCGTTGTTATAGTTAATAGTGATAATGGATAATTTCATATTTACTTGCTTATTTTGTAATTTGAGTAATGCATTTCTTGATTATATTTAAAACTGCTTATCCCTTTCAATAAAGGTTAAAAAGCACAACAGCCATTATGTCAATGAATTAGCTTCGATTTCGTCATTTATATAAATGCTTGAAATATAGTTTATTAGCAAAAACACTTGACCGAAGTGGATAAGCACTTATTAAAAATTATAATCAATTAATAATGAATTATTTAAGTTTCAAAAATTAAATTTTTCAGAAAAAAATGTAAAGATACTACAATAGCATTAAATATAAAACCACTTCATAAATTTTTTTAATAATTTTTTATCTGATATACTGATATTTAGTTTAGTACTAAAAAATACTATATACCTGAGTTCGGGATAAGAAAGTGTGTCAAAAAGTTGTATCATAGGAGTTTATT
>JACDZJ010000214.1_pt1 | contig 23652 bp, 16 predicted proteins | sample 7365721 | NCBI WGS metagenome assembly JACDZJ01 (sample SAMN15143480, study PRJNA637477) | pond metagenome | biome: freshwater wetland ecosystem [ENVO:00000243]; feature: pond [ENVO:00000033]; material: pond water [ENVO:00002228]; isolation source: pond water containing pink berries ... | reverse complement strand
TATGAAAGACAAATGTAAACTTTTTTCTTTAGGTACAACACCCGATACTCATATATTTATTTAAATAATTGGAATATTCACAAAAAACTTCAAAATGTACCCATTTAAAGTTTTTTTGCGGTCTACTTGTTTCTATACTCATAAATAATATGTAAATTTGCACGCAATATTCTCATAGCACACAAGACCATAGAAAATCTAAGAATGATTGATTGAATATCATCAAAAAAAAACTAATAACAAGCAAACTATGTCATTTATTGCCGAAAGAGTTAAAATAGAAGGTCTTACGTTTGACGATGTATTACTAGTTCCTGCATATTCTGATGTTTTACCACGCGAAGTTCATCTTACTACTCGTTTTTCACGACGCATTGAATTAAAAATTCCCATTGTATCGGCTGCCATGGACACTGTTACCGAATCCAAAATGGCCATTGCAATTGCGCGCGAAGGTGGTATTGGTGTAATTCACAAAAACATGACAATAGCCGAACAAGCCAAACAGGTGGAAATTGTAAAACGTGCAGAAAACGGTATGATTTCCAATCCAGTAACAATACGCAAAGGAGCCAAAGTAGCTGATGCATTGGCTTTGATGGCAGAATATAAAATTGGTGGAATACCTGTTGTGGACGAAAATAATTATTTAGTAGGCATAGTTACCAACCGTGATTTACGTTTTCAGCGCGATATGGATAAGTTGATTGATGATGTAATGACCAAGGAAAATTTGATAACTACTTCGCGTTCAACCAATTTAGAAGCTGCTGCCGATATTTTACAACAATATAAAATTGAAAAACTTCCGGTAGTTGACAAAAACAATATTCTGGTTGGATTGCTTACATACAAAGATATTACTAAAGCTAAAGACAAACCCATGGCTTCCAAAGACGATCGGGGACGTTTACGTGTTGCAGCTGGTGTAGGGGTTACAGCCGATGTGTTCGAACGGATAGAAGCATTAGTAAATGCCGGTGTGGATGCCATTGTTATTGATACTGCACACGGTCATTCTAAAGGTGTAATAGAAACTTTGAAAACAGCCAAGAAACGTTATACCGAAATTGATTTTATTGTAGGAAATATTGCTACCGGTGAAGCTGCTTTAGCTTTAGTCGAAGCCGGTGCCGATGCTGTAAAAGTAGGTATTGGTCCAGGTTCAATTTGTACAACACGTGTCATTGCCGGTGTGGGCGTTCCACAACTTTCAGCTATTTACGAAGTGGCAAAAGCACTGAAAGGAACTGATGTTCCTGTGATTGCCGATGGGGGTATACGCTATTCGGGCGATATTGTGAAAGCATTGGCAGCCGGTTCGAATACCATCATGGCAGGTTCACTATTTGCAGGAGTAGAAGAATCGCCAGGAGAAACAATTATTTTCAATGGACGCAAATTCAAATCGTATCGAGGAATGGGCTCGCTCGAAGCCATGGAAAAAGGCTCGAAAGACCGTTATTTTCAGGATATGGAAGATGATATAAAAAAAATGGTACCCGAAGGTATTTCGGCTCGTGTTGCCTTCAAAGGTTCGCTATACGAAGTTGTTTACCAAATGATTGGCGGTTTACGTGCCGGAATGGGTTATTGCGGAGCTCACACCATCAGCGAGTTACATACGGCAAAATTCACTCGAATTACCAATGCAGGAGTTGCCGAAAGTCACCCACACGATGTTTCAATAACAAGTGAAGCACCAAATTATAGTCGCGGAGAATAAGTGATTTGCCTTTCAATATTTCATTATTTACACCTTTGTCAGAGCGTGTTGTTTTAAAAATCTAGAAAAAAATAAATGCTTTTACAACAATCATAAATAAATACCGTTTGAATTCTTATGTAATCATCATTGATAATTTACAAACAACAAATAATCACCATATAATATCTTTATGAAACCATCAATAGTTATTTTATTAGTTTTTTTTGCTTTTTCGGCAAGCTTAATGGCACAAATTACCGACCCAGTTCTTATGACCATAAACGGTAAACCAGTGTTAAAGTCCGAATTTGAATATATCTATAACAAAAACAATACAAACAATTCTTTGGATAAAAAAACCCTCGAAGAGTATGTAGATTTGTTTGTTAATTTCAAATTAAAAGTTGAAGAAGCAAAAAAACAAGGTATTGATACCACAAAATCCTTTGTTACCGAATTGTCTGGTTACCGGTCGCAACTTACAAAACCTTATTTAACCGATTCCAAGGTAGATGATTATTTACTTCAGGAAGCTTACGATCGTTTGAAAGAAGATGTGGATGTAAGTCACATTCTTATCCGTATTCAACAAGCAGCTACACCTACTGACACCTTAAAGGCATGGAACAGCATTCAAAGCATTTTGAAACGTTTGCAAAAAGAAGATTTTGCAAAAGTGGCTAAAGAAGTTTCCGAAGATCAGTCGGCTGAAAAAAACAATGGACGTCTCGGATTTATTTCAGCATTTCGTACCGTTTATCCTTTCGAAACTATGGCATACAATACACCTGTAGGTACAATTTCAAAACCAGTTCTTACGGCTTTTGGATACCACATCATCAAGGTGCATGCACGCCGTGCTTCATTGGGCGAAGTTCTGGTTGCACATATCATGAGATTTACGTCCAAAGGCGATGATGCAAACAATAAAACCGCAAAAGTTACCATCGATTCTATTTATCAACGTATAAAAGCTGGTGATGATTTTGGAATTTTGGCAATCAATTTATCGCAGGATAATGGATCAGCTCAAAAAAAAGGGGAATTGCCCTGGTTTGGTACCGGACGTATGATTCCCGAAATTGAAGCTGCTGCTTTTGCACTTAAAAACAAAGGTGATGTCTCTGAACCCATTCAATCGGATTATGGATGGCATATTTTAAAACTGATTGATAAAAAAGGGGTTGAAACATTTGAGAATATCAAAGCTGATTTGGAACGTAAATTGAAACAAGACGAACGCGCCTACCGCGGACAGCAAGCTTTTTTGGCTAAATTACGTGTAAATTATAACTATCAGCATATCAAACCTAATGTAGCTGAATACTACACTTTGTTAGCAGCTAAACCTGAAATCGACTCTACTTTTTTGGCAAAAGTTGCTATGTTGAATAAACCACTTTTCAGTTTTGCCGGAATGAATTATACACAAGCCGATTTTAATGAGTTCTTAAAGAAAAACAACTCTGTAGAAAATGGAATTGCTTCAGAACTTATTGATGACAAACTGAATGCATTTGTCGACAGTAAAATGTTGGATTATGAAGATAGTCAACTTGAAAAGAAATATGATGATTTCCGCTTTTTGATGAAGGAATATCATGATGGCATTCTATTGTTTGAAGTTAGTAACAACGAAGTATGGGAAAAAGCATCGAAAGATACTGCCGGTCTGGACAAGTATTTTAAAGAACATAAATCGGTTTACACCTGGGAAAAACCTCACTACAAAGGTCGTGTGATATGGTGTAAGGACAAAGAAACATTTAAAGCTGCCAAATTAATAGTGAAAAATTCCCACAACGATTCGATTGATAAATATCTTCGTATCCGTTTGAACGACAGCATTCAGCATGTAAAAATTGACAAAGGACTTTTTGTTCAAGGTGAGAATAAAGTGGTTGATAATCAAATATTCAAAACTAAAGAAGCTTTTGTACCTGCAATAGATTATCCTTTCGTTTTTGTAACCGGAAAAATGCTGAAAAATACACCCGAAGATTTTACTGATGTTCGTGGATTGGTAACTGCAGATTATCAAGAGTTTTTAGAAAAAGAATGGATTAAATCGCTTAGAGCTAAATATCCGGTGGTAGTAGACCAAAATATTTTGAAAACGGTTAAGAAAAACTAATAATACCACCAATGCAGAAATAAAAGCCTTACCTTTGGTTTTTTATTTCTGCATTTTTTTCCATACAGCCATTGTTCATATTTTTATAAATGCATAAAACTCAAATCGTATTCCCTTTTCTATTGACTTTAATCATATTTGCTTCGTGTAAATATAAAACTCCCGAATATACTCGTGTGGCTTTACTCGAAGTAGAAGGAAGATTTCTCTATCTGGATCAGGTACAGCAAATAATCCCACCAAATGTAAATGAAACTGACAGTATAGAAATTTCGCAAAGTTTTATTCGTAAATGGGTGACCGATGTATTGATGTATGAAAATGCTAAACGTAATGTAACCAATCAAAGTGAAATTGATGAATTGGTCGAAAGTTATCGTAAGTCGCTAACAATCCATCAATATCAACAAAAAATGATTGAACAGCGGCTTCCAAAAGAACCATCGGAAGAGGACATACAGGCTTTTTATACAGAATATAGCGATCAGTTGGTATTAAAAGAGAACATTATCAAAGGATTATTTTTGGTTGTTCCTGCCAAAGCACCAAAAATGGCAAATGTTAGGAGTTGGGTGCAAACGGCAAATTCTAAATCGTTGGAAAGTATCGAAAAATACAGCATACAGAATGCCATTAGTTACGATTTTTTCGGTGAAAAATGGATGTATTTTACTGAAATTTTAAAAAGAATTCCCATCCAGGTGTCCGATCCATCTGGATTTGTTGTAACCAACAGATTTGTAGAAACTTCTGATAGTACACAACACTATTTTTTGCGCATTCTATCGTTCAGAAATGTAGGTCAGGTAGAACCCTACGAAATGGCTAAAGATAAAATATCAACGATTTTGCTCAATAAAAACAAAACCGATTTTATTACGAAATTTGAAAACGAATTGTACGATGATGCTGTAAAAAATGAAACAGTTAGTTTCTTTGGTAAAAAGTAATCATCCCATTAATAACCTCTTTCTAAATGTCAATAAATTTTTTATGAAAAAAATGAGTCTTTTATTTCTCCTAATTTTAAGCATTGCATCTCTAAAAATGCTGGCGCAAAACAATATCGTTGACGAAGTGATTTGGGTAGTGGGCGATGAGTCTATTTTGCGTTCCGAAGTCGAAGAACAAAAGTTACGGGCACAGTATGAAGGAACACCAATTCAGGGCGATCCAAATTGTGTAATACCTGAACAAATTGCAATTCAGAAACTATATTTGCATCAAGCTACCCTCGATAGTGTGGTAGTTAGCGAAACTTCAGTTATGAGTCAGGTGGAAACCCGTTTGAACTATTTTATTTCTCAAATTGGTTCCAAAGAAAAAATGGAAGAATATTTCCGCAAAAAAACAATAGATTTGCGCGAGGATTTACGTGATATGATTCGTAATCAGCAAATTATACAACAAATGCAACAAAAATTGGTTGGTAATTTAAATTCAACTCCTGCCGATGTTCGTCGCTTTTTTAATCAACTACCTGTTGATAGCATTCCAACCGTACCTGCTGAAGTAGAATTACAAATCGTTAGTTTCGAACCTACAGTTCCCATCGAGGAAACTAATAGAATTAAGGAAAGATTGCGCGATTTTTCCGAACGAATTACAAGTGGAACTTGCGATTTTTCTGTTCTTGCACGTCTTTATTCCGAAGACACCGAAAGTGCTAAACGAGGTGGTGAGCTTGGTTTTATGGGTCGTGGTCAGCTTGTCCCCGAATTTTCTAGTGCTGCTTTTAATCTCATTGATACAAAAAAAGTATCACGTGTGGTTCAAACCGAATTTGGATTCCATATTATTCAGTTAATAGAAAAACGTGGTGACCGAATTAACTGTAGGCATATATTGCTCAAACCACGTGTTTCAACTGAAGAGAAAAATAAAGCAGTTTTGAAACTCGATACAATTTCTAACCTGATACGTGAAAATAAATTGACTTTTGAGCAAGCTGTAATGAATTTCTCACAAGATAAAAATACAGCAATGAACGCCGGTTTAATGTTAAACGAAAAAACAGGTAATTCTAAGTTCGAATATCAGGATTTACCACCTGAAGTAGCAAAAATTGTTTATGAAATGAATGTTGGTGAAATTTCGAAACCCTTCACCATGATTAATCAGAGTACAAACAAAGATGTGGTGGCTGTGGTAAAAGTAAAATCGAAAGTAGATAATCACAAAGCAAATCTTACCGATGATTATCAAATGCTTAAAAACTTTTATGAAAACAAGAACAAACAAGAGTTCCTAAATAACTGGATTATCAAAAAACAAAAAGAAACATATATCAGCATAGATCCTGCATGGCAAAAATGTAAATTTCAATACCCTGGATGGATTAAATAATCTGCGGTTTCTAACCATTATAAATGACAATTTCTACTTTATCACTTAAAGTGATGGGGTCGATAATTATAAATAGCTGTTTGAAAACTAAACTGAAAAAATACCTTACTGAATACAATCACATTGCACTTTTATGTGTACTGTGCTTGTTTGTAATTGTTCTTCAGGCACAAATACTACCCCGTCAATTGCGAAAAGAAATATTGCAAAATCAAATTTTGCTTGTAAAACCTCCAGCAAAAGCAATAAAAGTAAAAAAAGAAAGTGCAATGCCAACTCCAAAACCATTAGCACCAATTGCAAATCCATTTGCAAATAAAAATGCAACCATCGTTTATTTGGAATATTCCGAAACTTTATCATCCAATCAAATTTTAGGTACAGATGTAAAAGTTTTTAGAGGAAATGTTCGTTTCCGACATGATAATGCCTTGCTTTATTCCGATAGCGCATATTTATACTCAGATGCCAATTCGCTGGATGCATTTGGACATATACGAATTGTGCAAGGTGATACACTTTTTATTTATAGCGATTTGCTTTATTACGATGGCAATATCAAGATGGCGCGTTTACGTCATAATGTACGTATGGAAAATCGCAAAACAACACTTACTACAGACAGTTTGAATTACGATCGAATGGTAAATTTAGCCTATTACTATACCGGTGGTAAAATTAAAGATCAGTTAAATACACTTACTTCTGTATGGGGACAATATTCACCAGCAACGAAAGAAGCATTATTCAAAAAAACGGTACATTTGGTTAATAAAAATTTTATCTTAGACTCAGATACCATGAAGTACAATACCAAAACAAGTATAGCCAATATTGTGGGTCCAACACATATTTTGTACAATAAAGAAACCGATATTTTTACCAATCGTGGCTGGTACAATACTGCCACAGAACGCATGATGCTGCTAGATAGATCGTTGGTAAAACAGAAAGATGGAAAAACCATGGTTGGCGATACTATTTTTTACGACAAAAAGCTAAAATATGCCGAAAGTTTTAAGTGGGTTCAACTCAACGATACAGTTCAAAAAATGACATTGGTAGGTAACTATGTGAATTATGATGAAAACAAAAAAGTAGGAATGGCAACAGATTCATCCATTTTGGTCAATTGGTCAAATAAAGACACTACGTACATCCATGCCGATACACTTTATACTTCAAAAGATTCAATTTATAATGTAGCCCGTGGATTTTATAATGTTCGGCTTTATCGGAACGATATACAGGGTTTGTGTGACTCATTGGCTTACTCAGCACGCGATTCGGTTATAAATATGTATGGAGAACCCGTGCTTTGGACTGAAAACAACCAACTTTCGGGTGAATTTATTCAAGCTTTTTCTAAAAATAAAAAAATAGAAAGAATTCACATCCAACGTGCTGCTATGGCAGTTCAACATCAGGATTCAATCTTCTACAATCAATTATCGGGCAAAGAAATAATTGCCTATATGGATAGTGGACAATTAAAGAAAGTGGCTGTGAATGGGAATGGAGAAACAATCTATTACCCTAGGCATGAAAAAGATTCTACTTTGATTGGCGTAAATAAAACCCAAAGCAGTTTTGTAACAATGTTCTTTAATATGAAAAAAATAGAACGTATTGTTTTAACTTCTGCTTCGACCGGTACAATGTATCCTTTACTGCAACTAAAGGGCGATGAATTGTATTTAAAAAACTTTTTTTGGTTAGAAGAACAACGTCCAATGAAAAAGGAAGATGTTTTACTTGTTTTTCCAAAAACAAAACGGACAAAAACTCCTGAAAATTCCAGTAATACAACACCTTCTGTCAATCTATCATCGAAAACAGAAAAAGTTTCTATACAGAATTCAGTTGATTTGAGCAAAAGCGCAAAACAAAGCCCCCAGTAATAGAAGCCAACATTTACAAGTAAAAGTAGTAGTTTAAATTGGGAAAAAATAGTTCAATAAAATGAATTTCATAAATTCAATTTATTGTAATAAATCAACTCGCCTCTAATTAAACAATAACAACTACAAATCAACACAATAAAAATTTTTTGTGATTGTAAATAGGTTTTATATGTAGTTTGATTTCTTGGAAAACAAACCGTCAAACCCAAACGTTTTTTTAAATTACTGTCGGAGCAAACTCATAAATCAAATCTCAACGTAGAAAATCTGAAACTATTTCAATATTTCAATGTTAATTTCATACTTCTCAAGAAAATAAATAAATTGCTTTGTTATTCAAAAATGATTATCTATCTTTGCAGTCCCAAATAAAATCATCAACATAATATAATAAATACTTAGTAATTATGATCGTAGTCCCAGTAAAAGAAGGCGAAAACATTGAAAGAGCATTAAAAAAATTCAAGCGTAAATTTGAAAAAACAGGTGTAGTGAAAGAACTACGTCGTCGTCAATGTTTTGACAAACCTTCTATCGTAAAACGCGATGAAATTATGCATGCAGTTTACATAGAAAAGAAGAATCTTCGCGAAGAATAGTAAAAAATACATGGAAAACTTGTTTTCCTGATTTATTTATTCTACCTTCGTTGCAGAATTGAACCTACGGTTATGATGAACGAATTTCTGCAATATATACAGTATGAGAAGAATTATTCCTCTCATACTGTTTTATCATATCATACCGACCTACTCCAGTTCTGTAAATTTTTAGAAATCGCCCCCAAAGAATTAATTCCTTCTGCTATCCGTTCGCAACAAATACAACAGTGGGTGCTTTCGCTGATGAACGAAAAGATTTCTGCCCGTACATTATCCCGAAAAATTTCTACACTTAAATCATTCTGGTATTTTTTATTCGCACGTGGTTATGTAAATCAAAACCCAACGTTAAAAATTATTCTTCCTAAAACAAAAAAGCCCATTCCTGCGTTTTTCAAAGACAGCGAGATGAAGCTTGTTATAAAGAATAATTTTATCTCCGATAGTTTTGATACGATTCGCAATCAATTAGTTTTATCAGTTTTCTATCAGACTGGAATTCGACTTAGTGAGCTCATTAATATTGCAGATAAAGATGTTGATTTGATACAAGAAAATATACGTGTTATCGGTAAACGTAACAAGCAGCGAATAATTCCGATTAGCAAAACATTGTGTGGTGATATAGCAAGTTATATTGCATTCAGAAATGAATCTATAGAAATAGCTGTTCCACAGTTATTTGTCCTGAAAAACGGAAAAAAGATGTATCCGAAAATAGTCTATAATATTGTTCACAAAACAATGTCAAAAGTTAGCAGTTTGCATAAAAAAAGTCCCCACGTACTCCGTCATACATTTGCTACCAGTTTGCTCAACGGAGGTGCCGATATCAATGCCGTTAAAGAATTACTTGGGCACAGCAGTCTTGCTGCAACCCAAGTTTACACACACACGAGTTTTGAAAAACTACACATTATTTATAAACATGCCCATCCAAGGGAAAAATAAAAAAAGGAGGAAATTATGAAACTAAGGATTCAATCCATCAATTTTGATGCAACTGCCAGTTTAGAATCTTACATCAACAAAAAATCGTTGAAATTTGATAAATTTTTTGATGAAATACAGAATGTAGAAGTATATCTAAAGGTAGTAAAACCCGAATCGGTATCTAATAAGGAAGTCGAAATTAAAATATCCATTCCAAGCGTTGATTTTTTTGCTTCAAAAACTTGTGACACTTTTGAGGAAGCTGTTGACCTAACCCTTGACGCCATAGAGAAACAAATGCGCAAGTATAAAGAAAAAACCACCAATAAATAAAATATTACCTTAATTGTTTTGTAGTCCAAAATATTGTCGTACATTTGCAAGCCGTTTAAATAGCCGTATTTAAACGGCTTTTTCTACGGCAAAAACCCTAAGAAATAACACTTTGCCTCTTTAGCTCAGTTGGCCAGAGCACGTGATTTGTAATCTCGGGGTCGTTGGTTCGAATCCGACAAGAGGCTCAAAAACAATTTATAATGCAAAATTCATAATGCATAATATCCAAGAGTGGAAAAATTATGCATTATAAATTATGAACTAATATTTAAAATCTGGGCAGTTACCAAAGTGGCCAACTGGGGCTGACTGTAACTCAGCTGTCTTTCGACTTTGGAGGTTCGAATCCTTCACTGCCTACTACAAATTTGAGAATTAAGTAATTTGAAAATTTGAAGATGTATTATATTTTAAAATTTGCGAATTTTCAAATTTTCAAATTGTATTTGCGAAAGTAGCTCAGTTGATAGAGCATTAGCCTTCCAAGCTGAGGGTCGCGGGTTTGAGTCCCGTCTTTCGCTCAAAAAAGAGTCCAACCCACCGCAGTAGGGAGTCTTCCCCACTTGGAGTGGGAATAAGAAGAGGGCTGATTGCTGTTGTAGCTCAGTGGTAGAGCACTTCCTTGGTAAGGAAGAGGTCGCGAGTTCAATTCTCATCAACAGCTCAACTTTGTGCGCTTTTTATAAAACATATTAAATTAATTATTAAATAATCATTGAGTTATGGCAAAAGAAAAATTTGACAGGTCAAAACCCCACGTAAACGTTGGTACCATTGGACACGTTGACCACGGCAAAACTACCTTGACCGCTGCAATTACCATGGTACTTGCAAAAAAAGGTCTTTCTGAGATGCGTTCTTTCGATTCTATCGATAATGCACCTGAAGAAAAAGAACGTGGTATTACTATTAATACAGCCCACGTTGAATATCAAACAGCTTTACGTCACTATGCACATGTTGACTGTCCGGGACATGCCGACTACGTTAAGAACATGGTAACTGGTGCTGCTCAAATGGATGGTGCTATCATTGTAGTTGCTGCAACTGATGGTCCTATGCCTCAAACACGCGAACACATTTTGTTGGCTCGTCAGGTAAACGTTCCACGTTTGGTTATTTTCATGAACAAATGTGATCAGGTTGATGACGAAGAAATGTTGGAATTGGTAGAAATGGAAATGCGTGAATTGCTTACTTTCTACGATTTTGATGGTGATAATACTCCTGTTATCCGCGGATCTGCTCTTGGTGGATTGAACGGAGTTCCTGAATGGGAAGATAAAATTATGGAATTGATGGATGCTGTAGATAGCTGGATTTTATTACCAGAACGTGCCGTTGATAAACCATTTTTGATGCCAGTTGAAGATGTATTCTCTATCACGGGTCGTGGAACAGTTGCTACAGGTCGTATCGAAACAGGTAAAATCAAAACTGGTGAAGAAGTTCAAATCATTGGTTTAGGTCAGGGAGCAAAGAAATCAGTTGTAACTGGAGTTGAAATGTTCCGTAAGATTTTGGACGATGGTCAGGCAGGTGACAATGTAGGTTTATTACTCCGTGGTATTGATAAAGATGAAATCAAACGTGGTATGGTAATTACTCATCCAGGAAAAGTTACACCACACACTACTTTCAAAGCAGCTGCTTATATTTTGAAGAAAGAAGAAGGTGGTCGTCATACTCCTTTTCACAACCGATATCGCCCTCAATTCTACATTCGTACATTGGATGTTACTGGTGAAATTACTCTTCCGGAAGGAACTGAAATGGTAATGCCAGGTGACAACTTAGAACTTACAGTAACTTTGATTTATCCTGTTGCTTGTAATGTAGGTTTACGTTTTGCTATTCGTGAAGGAGGTCGTACAGTAGGTTCAGGTCAGATAACTGAATTGTTAGACTAAATATACAGTTACGAGTTACGAGTTACGAGATAAAATCCCGAAACTTGTAACTCGAAATTTAAAAACTTGTTACTTGATACTCGTAACTTGTAACTAACACACGGGCGTAGCTCAGTTGGTAGAGCACTGGTCTCCAAAACCAGGTGTCGGGAGTTCGAGTCTCTCTGCCCGTGCAAATTCTATTTATTTATGAAGATAATTAATTATATTAAAGAGTCATATTTGGAACTCGTTCAGAAGGTATCTTGGCCAACACGCCAGGAACTAACGAATAGTGCAGTTGTGGTATTAATTGCTTCCATCATCATTGCATTAATTGTTTGGCTTATGGATGTAAGTTTCGAAGCTATTATGAAGTCTATTTACAGAATGCTGTCTTAAATTAATCAATGGAGGTCAATAAAGTGTCTGAGTCAACAAATTTTAAATGGTACGTAATGCGTGCTATTAGTGGAAAAGAGAACAAGGTAAAAGAATATATTGATGCAGAAATCAAAAATTCGGATCTTGGTCAGTATGTTGCACAGGTATTAATCCCTACTGAAAAAGTTTATCAGATTCGAAACGGCAAAAAAATTACAAAAGAACGTAGTTGTATGCCGGGATACATCATGATAGAAGCTAATCTGATTGGTGAAATTCCTCACCGTCTACGTAATACACCAAACGTTATTGGATTTCTAGGCGAAAAAAACCATGTTCCTACAGCGATTCGTCCTTCGGAAGTGAATCGGATACTGGGAAAAGTGGATGAACTCCAGGAAACTGCTGAAGAAATGGTAAAACCTTTCTTTGTAGGCGAAAACGTGAAAGTGATATTTGGTCCTTTTTCGGGATTTAGTGGCGTAATTGAGGAAGTAAACTCTGAGAAGAAAAAACTCAAACTTATGGTTATGATATTCGAACGTAAAACACCGCTCGAATTAGCTTTTACACAAGTAGAAAAGGAGTAGTTGATTGCTGTTACAAATCGATAACTTCAGTTAAACATCAAAAACAAATATAATTATGGCTAAAGAGATTGCTGGACTAATAAAATTACAGATTAAAGGAGGGGCTGCAAACCCATCTCCCCCTGTAGGACCTGCATTGGGTTCTAAAGGGATCAATATTATGGAGTTTTGCAAACAATTTAATGCCAGAACCCAAGACAAACCGGGCAAAATTTTACCCGCTGTCATCACCTATTATACTGACAAATCATTCGACTTTGTAGTAAAAACTCCGCCTGTTGCTATGCAGTTATTGGAAGTAACCAAACTGAAAAGTGGATCGGCAGAGCCTAACCGTAAAAAAGTAGCTGAAATTACCTGGGAACAGGTAAGTGCAATTGCCTCAGACAAAATGGTCGATTTGAATTGTTTTGAATTAGACGCAGCTATGAAAATGGTTGCAGGTACAGCAAGAAGTATGGGTATTACCGTAAAAGGTACTTTTCCAAATAAAAATTATTAACACTTCAATTAAAAATGAGTAAACTGACAAAAAATCAAAGGTTAGCTTTAGAAAAAATTGAAGCAGGAAAAACCTATTCTCTAAAAGAAGCAGCCGGACTGGTAAAAGAAATTTCCAATGCGAAATTTGACGCTTCTGTAGATATTGATGTACGCTTAGGTGTTGACCCACGTAAAGCCAACCAAATGGTACGCGGCGTTGTGTCGTTGCCAAACGGAACCGGAAAAGAAGTAAAGGTTCTTGCATTATGTACTCCCGATCAGGAAGCAGCGGCTAAAGAAGCCGGCGCCGATTTTGTTGGTCTAGATGAATATATCGAAAAAATAAAAGGCGGTTGGACAGATATAGATGTGATAATCACTATGCCTGCTATTATGGGTAAATTAGGTGCTTTAGGACGTATTTTAGGTCCTCGTGGCTTAATGCCAAATCCTAAAAGCGGTACAGTAACAAACGAAGTTGGAAAAGCAGTAAAAGAAGTAAAACAAGGAAAAATCGACTTTAAAGTTGATAAATATGGTATTGTACATACATCGGTAGGAAAAGTATCTTTTACCAATGAACAAATTGTACAAAACGCCAAAGAATTTGTTTCTACTTTGATGAAACTGAAACCCACTTCCGCAAAAGGTACTTATGTAAAGAGCATTTATCTTTCAAGCACAATGAGTATGGGTATTAAGATTGAACCCAAATCAATTGAAGAATAAAATTAAAAGTTTATGAAAAAGGAAGATAAAAGCACTATAATAAAACAACTTGAGTTAACTCTGGGTGAGTATGCTCACTTCTATTTAATGGATATTGGCGGATTAAATGCTGCAAAAACCACCGAATTGAGAAGAATATGCTTCAAACAAGAAATTAAACTTGTTGTTGTTAAAAATACATTGCTTCAAAAAGCACTTGAAAATTCACCAGTAGATTATAGTGAACTGTATGGTTCACTTGTTGGCGAAACTTCTATGATGCTTTCGAATGTAGGTAATGCTCCGGCTAAAATAATTCGTGATTTCAGCAAGGCAAGCAAGAGTAAAATCAAAAAACCAATTCTTAAAGCAGCGTATGTTGAACAGAGTTTCTACATTGGCGAAAACCAATTGGAAGTACTTGTAAACGTTAAGACGAAAAACGAACTTATTGGTGAACTTATTGGCTTATTACAATCACCTGCTAAGAACGTTATTTCAGCACTCCAATCAGGAGGTTCTACTATTCACGGCGTGTTGAAAACACTGTCGGAAAGATAAAATTCAGATAAAAAATAAAAAACAAAATCATAAAAAATAAGTAAAATGGCAGATTTGAAAGCTTTTGCAGAACAATTGGTTAACTTAACAGTTAAAGAAGTAAATGAGTTAGCTCAAATTTTGAAAGACGTATATGGTATCGAACCAGCTGCTGCAGCTGTTGCTGTTGCTGCAGGTCCTGTAGCTGCTGCTGAGGTAGTAGAAGAAAAAACATCTTTTGATGTAGTATTGAAATCAGCTGGTCCAACAAAATTAGCTATCGTTAAATTGGTAAAAGAATTAACAGGTCTTGGCTTGAAAGAAGCAAAAGATTTGGTTGATGCTGCTCCTTCAGTTATCAAAGAAGGTACAACTAAAGACGAAGCCGAAGCTTTGAAAAAACAACTCGAAGAAGGCGGAGCAGAAGTTGAACTTAAATAATAATGCCTGATTATCAGGTCTTTGGTTTAGATTCCTTCCAACTGAAGGTTTCTAAACCTTTTTCTGTCTATAAAATAATTGAGTTCACTGCAACCATATAACCTCTTTGAAAATGTCGTCAATAACCAAAGCTCAAAGAATAAATTTTGCTTCTATTAAAAATCAGTTAATATACCCTGATTTCTTAGAAGTTCAATTAAAATCTTTCCAAGACTTTTTTCAAATGGACACTGCTCCTGAAAAAAGAAAAACAGAAGGTTTGTATAAGGTTTTCTCCGAAAACTTTCCAATCTCAGATACCCGAAATAATTTCATCCTCGAATTTCTTGATTATTACGTTGACCCTCCACGTTATTCGATTGATGAGTGTATAGAACGCGGCTTGACTTATAGTGTGCCGCTTAAAGCAAAATTAAAATTGTATTGCACCGATCCGGATCACGAAGATTTTGATACGGTGATTCAAGATGTATATTTGGGACCAATCCCTTATATGACTTTGAAAGGAACTTTTGTTATTAATGGTGCCGAACGTGTTATTGTATCGCAACTTCATCGCTCGCCGGGTGTGTTTTTCGGTCAAAGCACTCATGCCAATGGAACTAAGCTTTATTCAGCGCGTATTATTCCATTCCGAGGTTCATGGATAGAATTCGCAACTGACATCAACAATGTTATGTACGCTTACATTGATCGGAAGAAAAAACTTCCTGTTACTACTTTATTGCGTGCTATTGGTTTCGAAAGTGATAAAGACATTTTGGAAATATTCAACTTAGCTGAAGAAATAAAAGTAAACAAAACGAGTTTAAAAAAGGCGATTGGAGAAAAATTAGCTGCCCGTGTATTGAAAACCTGGGTGGAAGATTTTGTGGATGAAGATACTGGTGAAGTAGTAACGATTGAACGAAACGAAGTAATTATCGATCGTGAAACTATTCTAGAAGCACACCATGTTGACGAAATTATAGAAGCTGGAACTCAAACCATTCTGCTTCATAAATCGGATGCCAATCAGAACGACTACGCCATTATTTACAATACACTTCAAAAAGACCCGAGCAATTCGGAAAAAGAAGCTGTTTTGTATATCTATCGTCAATTGCGTAATGCCGTTCCCGCGGATGATTCTACAGCCCGCGAAGTTATCAATAATTTATTCTTCTCCGAAAAACGTTATGATTTAGGTAATGTTGGACGTTTCCGTATAAATAGGAAATTGAATTTGACCACCAGCATGGATATCAAAGTGCTGACTAAAGAAGATATTATTGAGATTATAAAATATTTAATTGAGTTAATCAACTCTAAGGCTGATGTTGATGATATTGACCACTTAAGCAACCGTCGGGTTCGTACCGTTGGTGAACAATTATACAATCAGTTTGGTGTTGGGTTGTCTCGTATGGCTCGTACTATTCGTGAACGAATGAATGTACGTGACAATGAGGTTTTTACTCCCATCGATTTGATCAATGCTAAAAGTGTTTCATCAGTTATCAATTCATTTTTTGGTACAAATGCTTTATCGCAATTTATGGATCAACAAAATCCATTAGCCGAAATAACTCACAAACGTCGTATGTCAGCACTCGGACCAGGCGGTTTGTCACGCGAACGTGCAGGTTTCGAGGTTCGTGATGTACACTACACGCACTATGGTCGTTTGTGTCCAATTGAAACTCCCGAAGGACCAAACATTGGTTTAATTTCTTCTTTGTGTATTTATGCTAAAATAAACGAACTTGGTTTTATCGAAACACCTTATCGAAAGGTCATCAATTCGGTAGTTGATATGAGCGATAAAGGAATTGAGTATTACACTGCCGAAGAAGAAGAAAACTTGGTAGTAGCTCAAGGAAATGCTCCTTTAAATGATAAGGGTGGATTTATACGTACAAAAGTAAAATCGCGTCGTGGTGCTGATTTTCCTGTTATTTTACCTTCAGAGGTAGATTTAATGGATGTTTCTCCATCTCAAATTGCTTCTATTGCGGCTGCTTTGATTCCATTTTTGGAACACGATGATGCCAACCGTGCCTTGATGGGATCGAATATGATGCGTCAGGCAGTTCCATTGTTGCGTTGCGAAGCTCCAATTGTGGGTACCGGAATTGAGGGTCAATTGATTCAGGATTCAAGAACTCAAATAATGTCCGAAGGCGATGGAGTGGTAGAATATGTCGATGCCAGTTGTATTAAAATTTGTTACAACCGTACTGAAGAAGAAGAATTTGTAAGTTTCGATTCGGCTGTAAAAGAATATAATTTACCAAAATTCCAAAAAACGAACCAAAATACCACCATCGATTTACGCCCTATTGTAAGCAAAGGAGATAAAGTTACCTATGGTCAGATTTTGACCGAGGGTTATGCCACTCAAAATGGTGAATTAGCTATCGGAAAAAACCTGAAAGTTGCGTTTATGCCTTGGAAAGGTTATAACTTTGAAGATGCTATCGTAATCAACGAACGTGTGGTACGCGAAGATATCTTTACTTCTATCCACGTGGTGGAACAGCTTTTGGATGTTCGCGAAACTAAACGCGGCATTGAAGAGTTTACTTCGGATATACCTAATGTAAGTGAAGAAGCTACAAAAGATTTAGACGAAAACGGAATTATCCGTATTGGAGCGCGTATAGAACCGGGTGATATTATTATTGGTAAAATTACTCCCAAAGGAGAATCTGATCCTTCGCCCGAAGAAAAATTGCTTCGCGCCATTTTTGGGGATAAAGCAGGCGATGTAAAAGATGCTTCGTTGAAAGCAACCCCATCATTATCGGGTGTGGTTATTGGAAAACGTTTGTTCTCTAAAGCACAAAAAAATCGCAAGTCAAAATTAGCAGATAAAGCTGTTCTTCCTAAATTAGATGAAGAATTCGAAAATCAAGCCTGCATTTTACGCAATACATTGGTTGATAAACTGATGACTATGATTGGTGATAAAACTTCAGCAGGTGTTAAAGATTTTTTGGGAACAGATATTGTTTCGAAAAACAGTAAATTTACAGTCGAACGTTTGCGTGAAATTGATTATACTTCTGTTCAATTAAGTAAATGGACAACTGATAATCATAAAAATGAATTAATTAAAAAATTGATAATGAATTATTTGAGAAAATTCAAGGAATTGGATGCTCAAATTAAACGTCAAAAATTCAATATCACCATTGGGGATGAACTGCCAAATGGTATAGTACAAATAGCCAAAGTCTATATTGCAAAAAAAAGAAAAATTCGTGTTGGTGATAAAATGGCAGGGCGTCATGGTAACAAAGGGATTGTTTCGCGTATAGTTCGTCAGGAAGATATGCCTTTTCTTGAAGATGGAACTCCGGTTGACATAGTATTAAACCCGCTGGGGGTACCTTCACGTATGAATCTTGGTCAGATTTTCGAAACCGTTTTGGGTTGGGCAGGAAAAGAATTGGGTGTGCGTTTTGCCACTCCAATTTTTGATGGTGCAACACTTGAAGATTTGAATGTTTGGACTGAAAAAGCCAATGTGCCAAATTATGGAAAAACATATCTGTATGATGGTGGAACTGGGGAACGTTTTGACCAAACAGCCACAGTAGGTGTGATTTACATGTTGAAACTAGGTCATATGGTTGAAGATAAAATGCACGCTCGTTCCATCGGACCTTATTCGCTTATAACACAACAACCTCTGGGAGGTAAAGCACAATTTGGGGGTCAACGTTTTGGTGAAATGGAGGTTTGGGCACTCGAAGCTTTTGGTGCTGCTCATATTTTACAAGAAATATTAACAGTAAAATCGGATGATGTTATGGGACGTGCCCGTACCTACGAAGCTATTGTAAAAGGTGACCCAATGCCAACTCCTGGAATTCCAGAGTCGCTTAATGTATTGTTACATGAGCTTCGCGGATTAGGTTTGAGTATAAATTTAGAATAAAAAAGCTCCCTAAATCCCTCTAAGGGTTCTTATTGAAAGGTATGTTATTCTATTAGAAATTATTTATCGCTCTCCAAAAGTCCCCCTTTGCGGGATTTATGGGGCTTAAAAAATATATTATGGCTTTTAAAAATGATAATAAGGTAAAGAGTACTTTTAATAAAATTTCCATCGGTCTTGCATCACCCGAAGAAATATTAAAATTATCGAGTGGTGAGGTACTGAAACCCGAAACAATTAATTATCGTACCTACAAACCCGAACGAGATGGCTTGTTTTGCGAACGCATTTTTGGTCCCACCAAGGATTTTGAATGTCATTGCGGAAAATACAAACGTATTCGTTATAAAGGCATTGTCTGCGACCGTTGTGGAGTAGAAGTGACTGAGAAAAAAGTTCGCCGCGAGCGCATGGGACACATTCAACTGGTTGTTCCTGTGGCTCATATCTGGTATTTCCGTTCTTTACCGAATAAAATAGGTTATCTGCTGGGAATGCCAACCAAGAAACTTGATTCAATAATCTATTATGAAAAATATGTTATCATTCAAGCAGGTATTCTTGAGAATGGAGAAAATATCACCGAAGGTGAATTACTTTCTGAAGATGAGTATTTAGATATTTTGGAAGCACTTCCACGCGAAAATCAACTATTAGAAGATACCGATTCCAATAAGTTTATTGCCAAGATGGGAGCTGATGCCATTCATGATATGTTGAGTCGCTTGGATTTAGATGTTTTATCATACGACTTACGTAATATGGCAAACACCGATACATCTCAACAACGTAAAACAGAAGCTTTGAAACGTCTACAAATTGTAGAATCGTTCCGTGCCTCGAAAGTGCGCAATAAACCTGAATGGATGATTATCAAAATAGTTCCGGTTATTCCGCCTGAATTACGTCCGTTGGTGCCATTGGATGGTGGTCGTTTTGCTACTTCCGATTTGAATGACTTGTATCGCCGCGTAATTATCCGTAACAACCGCTTGAAACGTTTGATAGAAATCAAAGCGCCAGAAGTGATTTTACGTAACGAAAAACGTATGCTTCAGGAAGCTGTCGATTCCTTGTTCGATAATTCACGTAAATCGAGTGCAGTTAAAACCGATGCTAATCGTCCGTTGAAATCTCTTTCCGATTCGTTGAAAGGAAAACAAGGACGTTTCCGTCAGAATTTATTAGGTAAACGTGTCGATTATTCGGCTCGTTCAGTAATTGTTGTAGGTCCTGAATTGAAAATGCACGAATGCGGTATCCCTAAGGATATGGCAGCCGAATTGTATAAACCGTTTATAATCCGCAAACTTATTGAACGCGGAATAGTAAAAACCGTTAAATCGGCTAAAAAAATTGTCGATCGCAAAGACCCTGTAATTTGGGATATTTTGGAATACGTGATGAAAGGTCATCCGGTTTTACTCAACCGTGCTCCTACTTTGCACCGCTTGGGTATTCAGGCATTTCAACCTAAAATGATTGAAGGAAAAGCTATTCAGCTTCACCCACTTTCGTGTACGGCTTTCAATGCCGATTTTGACGGTGACCAAATGGCAGTTCATTTACCACTTGGTAATGAGGCAATTCTGGAAGCACAAATGTTGATGCTTGCATCACATAATATCCTAAATCCAGCCAACGGTGCTCCTATTACTGTTCCTTCGCAGGACATGGTTCTTGGTTTGTATTATATTACCAAACCACGTACCGGAGCACTTGGAGAAGGATTAATTTTCTATTCGCCCGAAGAAGCCGAAATAGCTTATAACGAACGAAAAGTGGCTTTGCATTCATGGATAAAGGTAAAAACAAAAGATTTGAATGCAGAAGGTGAAATGGTGGATAGGCTTATTGAAACCACAGTTGGACGTATATTATTCAATAAATGTGTTCCTACAAAAGTGGGTTATATTAACGAACTACTTTCAAAAAAATCATTGCGCGACATTATTGGTAACGTAATAGAAATTTGTGGTGTAGCCCGTACAGCTCAATTTTTAGATGATATCAAAGACTTAGGTTATTCTATGGCTTTTAAAGGCGGACTTTCGTTCAATTTGAATGATGTAATTATTCCACCCGAAAAAGAAGCAATGGTAAATGAAGGAAATGCCGAAGTAGAAGAAATTCTGAATAACTATAATATGGGGTTCATTACCTTTAACGAACGTTACAATCAGATTATCGATACTTGGACACATGTTAACTCAAAATTGTCGAATATTTTAATGAAACAACTATCGAGCGACAATCAGGGATTCAACTCTGTTTATATGATGTTGGATTCAGGAGCTCGTGGTTCGAAAGAACAAATTCGTCAACTTTCGGGTATGCGTGGTTTGATGGCAAAACCTCAAAAATCGGGTGCCGAAGGTGGTCAGATTATTGAAAATCCAATTTTATCCAACTTTAAAGAAGGACTATCGGTGTTGGAATACTTTATTTCTACCCATGGTGCTCGTAAAGGTTTGGCCGATACGGCTTTGAAAACAGCAGATGCCGGTTATTTAACACGACGTTTGGTGGATGTATCGCAAGATGTGATCATCAATGAAGACGACTGCGGAACATTGCGTGGTCTTATTGCCATAGAAATGAAAAACAACGAAGAAGTTATTTCTTCACTGTACGAACGTATTTTGGGACGTGTGTCGGTGCATGATATTTATCATCCGCTCTCCGGAGAATTAATTGTTTCTTCGGGCGATCAGATTACCGAATTTCTTGCAAAAAAAATTCAGGATTCACCTATCGAACGCGTCGAAATTCGTTCTGTATTGACTTGTGAATCAAAAAAAGGTGTTTGTGCCAAATGTTACGGACGTAACCTTGCTACCAACAAAATGGTACATATTGGCGAGGCTGTGGGTGTAATTGCTGCTCAATCAATTGGTGAACCTGGTACTCAGTTGACTCTTCGTACTTTTCACGTTGGTGGTATTGCATCAAATATTGCTGCTGAATCGAAAATCGTATTGCGTTACGATGGTCGTCTTGAATTTGACGAACTTCGTACTGTTGATGCCATCGATGATGACAAAAAGAATTATCAAGTAGTAGTAAGCCGTTTGGCTGAAATGCGTGTAATTGACATAAATACCGGAATTGCGCTAACCACTCAAAATGTTCCTTATGGTTCTAAACTATATGTGAAAGATGGCGAAATGGGCAAAAAAGGTCAATTGGTTTGCGATTGGGATCCCTTTAATGCGGTGATTATTTCGGAAACGGAAGGTAAAATCGAATTTGAAGATGTAATCGAAAACATTACTTTCAAAGCCGAAACTGACGAAGCAACCGGTTTACGCGAAAAAATTATTATTGAATCGAAGGATCGGAACAAAGTTCCAAGTGCACACATTGTTTCCAAAGATGGCTCAATACTACGTACTTACAACTTACCGGTAGGTGCCCACCTTGTGTTGGACAATGGAAATAAAATCAAAATGGGTCAAATGTTGGTAAAAATACCACGTGCCGTAGGTAAAGCTGGTGATATCACCGGTGGACTTCCACGCGTTACCGAGTTGTTCGAAGCACGTAATCCATCCAATCCGGCTGTAGTAGCCGAAATTGATGGTGAAGTAACCTTCGGAAAAATAAAACGTGGTAATCGAGAATTGACTGTAACTTCCAAAACAGGTGAAATCAAAAAATACATGATTCCACTTTCGAGACAAATTCTGGTTCAAGAAAATGACTTTGTACGTGCAGGAACACCGCTTTCGGATGGAGCAACAACACCTTCGGATATTTTGTTAATCAAAGGACCAACTGCCGTTCAGGATTATATCGTTAATGAAGTGCAGGACGTTTATCGCTTACAAGGCGTGAAAATAAACGATAAACATTTTGAAGTGATAGTGCGTCAAATGATGCGTAAAGTTGAAATTCTGGAACAAGGTGATACCCGTTTTCTTGAAAAACAAATTGTTGGAAAAAATGATTTTATGGAAGAAAATGACCGTATTTGGGGTAAAAAAGTAATACTAGATGCTGGTGATTCTGTAACCATGAAACCTGGACAAATTATTACTCCACGTAAATTGCGCGACGAAAATTCAATGTTGAAACGCCGTGATATGAAGATAGTTGAAACCCGCGATGCTATAGCAGCAACTTCTAATCAAATTTTACAAGGTATAACCCGTGCTGCATTGCAAACCAACAGCTTTATGTCGGCTGCCTCGTTTCAGGAAACAACCAAAGTACTAAACGATGCTGCTATCAACGGAAAAGTAGACCGTTTGGAAGGTTTGAAAGAGAACGTTATATGCGGTCACTTAATTCCTGCCGGTACCGGACAACGTGATTACGATAAAATTGTGGTTTATTCGCGAGAAGAATACGAAAAGAAAGTTGATGCCCGTAAAAACGTGTTGGATATCGACGATCGTGAAGCTGAACAATAAATAATACACTTGTTTTCTAAATTAAAAAGGTTTTGTTTTCGAAATGAAAACAAAACCTTTTTTTACGCCTAAGTTTAACTATTTTAAAGATTTATTGAATTTAGAGATAACTGAGAGGAAAAATTAAATTAAATAATACAATTTAACCTGACTTCGAAATAATATTAATCAGTAAGTACATCAATATCAAGAAAAAAAAAGATTTCAATATAAATAATTTCTAATTTGAAGTAAATATTTGTTGGGTTATATATATAACAAACGACATATATAATTACGCATATAATTTGTATCTTTGCAAACCAAAACAAAAA
>JACDZJ010000213.1_pt1 | contig 23734 bp, 18 predicted proteins | sample 7365721 | NCBI WGS metagenome assembly JACDZJ01 (sample SAMN15143480, study PRJNA637477) | pond metagenome | biome: freshwater wetland ecosystem [ENVO:00000243]; feature: pond [ENVO:00000033]; material: pond water [ENVO:00002228]; isolation source: pond water containing pink berries ... | reverse complement strand
ATTCTTGATAGCGTCTTATTCGGAAATCGCCTAAAGTCCGACAGGCTGCTAGGGCCTTGACTTTCCTCCGGCCGCCGCCCGGCAACCGCTATTGGAGAGTTTAGGGGCGACTGAAGTCGCCCCTACATGCATGGCGGTAGATCCTTTTCCGGAAATCACCTTAAACCGCGCCAACTCCAGCAATCGTCGAGTCTGCCGGGGCCGATCCCAGCAAAAAACATCGCATCTTGCGCTGGGCGCGGTTTAGCCCTTGCCAGGTCAAGCCCAAACTGGCTACTCTAAGGCGCTACACATCACAACCGATGTCCGGAACATGCTCACTGCCGCTCAAGTTCGTGCCGCACGCGCCCTGCTCGGGCTCGACCAGCGCCGTCTGGCCGAGGCCGCGGGGTTGTCGCTGCCGACCATACAGCGGATGGAGGCGAGCGATGGGCAGGTGCGCGGCAATGTGGACTCGCTGATGAAGCTGGTCGAAGCGCTGGAACGGTACGGTGTCGAGCTGATCGGCGAGGGTGCGGTGAGCAGCGGCGGCGGGCGCGGGGTACGGCTGAAAACCGTGCCGAACAGAACGGGGCGCACCTCAATACCCGGAGCGAAATCATGAGCCAAACCCCATGAGCCTGACCACGCTCCTGACGCCGACGCTGTCGATGGACACGGCTCTGCACCTGGCCGGACTCGCGGTGGTCCTGGCCCTGCTTTCTTCAGTTGTATCGCTGGCCGCCAAGCGGGCGCCTTGGGTGCTGCGCCGGGTGGCCACGCCGCTGCTTGGTTGCGTCGGACTCGCGGCCCTGGCGGCCGGCGTGCTGGCGCTCCTGGTCGGCGAGGTGGTGACCGTGACCCTGCCGCTCGGTCTGCCCTGGCTGCCCTGGCACATCCGGCTCGACGCCCTGTCCGGATTCTTCCTTGCCGTGATCGGGGTCGTGACCTGTGCCGTCGGGCTTTATGGTCCGTCCTATGTCCGCGGTTTCGAGCACGGCAAGGATTCGCTCACGGCTCTGGGCGGATTCAGCGGGCTCTTTCTCACCGGGATGCTGCTGGTGGTGCTGGCCGATGACGCCTTCCTGTTCATGGTCGCCTGGGAGTTGATGTCGCTCTCCTCCTATTTCCTGGTTGCCTTCCATCATGAACACGCCGAGAACCGGCGCGCCGCCTTCCTTTATCTGCTGATGGCCCATGTGGGCGGGCTGATGATCCTGCTCGCCTATGGCGTGCTGGCCGCCTTCGGCGACAGCTTTGCCTTCGTCGACCTGCGCGCCGCGCCGGTGCCCACGGTCTGGGCCGGGGTCGCCTTTGCGCTGGCCTTCATGGGGTTCGGCATGAAGGCCGGCCTGGTGCCGCTGCACGCCTGGCTGCCGGAGGCGCATCCGGTCGCGCCCTCGCATATTTCGGCACTGATGTCCGGGGTGATGCTCAAGGTCGCGGTCTACGGTTTCATCCGCGTGTGCTTCGATCTGATCGGGCAAATCCAGTGGCAGTGGGGTGTGGTCGTACTGGCGATCGGCTGCCTCTCGGCCTTGTTCGGCGTGCTCTCGGCGCTGATGCAGACCGACCTCAAGCGGCTGCTCGCTTACTCATCGGTCGAGAATCTGGGCATCATTTTCATCGCGCTGGGTCTGAGCCTGGTGTTCCTGAGTGCGGATTTCACCGAATTGGGGGCGCTCGCCTTCGTCGCCGCCCTCTATCACTGTCTGAACCATGCGCTCTTCAAGGGTCTGCTGTTCCTGGGGGCCGGGGCCATCCTCCATGGGACCCGCGAGCGCGACCTGGATCAGATGGGCGGGCTCTTGCGGCGGATGCCCTGGACCGGGCTCTTTTTCCTGGTCGGGGTGCTGTCGATTTCCGCCCTGCCGCCCTTCAACGGTTTCGTCTCCGAGTGGCTGACCTTTCAGGCGGCACTCCAGGCCTGGCAGCTCGACAGCGGGGTGCTGCGCAGCCTGATTCCGATCGCCTCGGCAGTGCTGGCCCTGACCGGGGCCCTGGTGGCGGTGACCTTCGTGAAGGTCTACGGCATCGCCTTCCTCGGTCAGGCCCGTTCGCGTCATGTGCGCCGTGCCCATCGGGGACCCTGGGGGATGCTCGCGGGTCAGGGCTTGCTGGCGGTGCTGTGCCTGGCGCTCGGGGTGCTGCCGACCTGGGTGATCGGGCTGATCGACGCGGTGCCGCGACAGGTGCTCGGCGACGGCCTGCCGCAGGCCGGCGCCTACGGCTGGTTGTGGCTGACCCCGGTCTCGCCGCAGACCGCGAGCTACAGCGGCCCGCTGGTGGTGCTGATGCTGGCCGGTATCGGCTTGACCGCCTTCTGGGGACTGAACCACCTGTGGGCAAAAGGCGCGGCGGTGCGCTGGGTACGCCGCGGCGATGCCTGGGACTGCGGCTTCGCGCCGCCGTCGCCGCGGATGCAGTACACCGCGACGTCGTTCGCCCAGCCGATACGGCGCGTGTTCGGCCTGCTGTTCCAGATCGAGGAATCGGTCACCACCCAGGAGGACGGCAGCACGCGCCATCGGCTGCGCATCCGCGACCGTTTCTGGGGGCTGCTCTACCTGCCGATCGCCCGCGCGGTCGAATCTTCGGCGCGCCGGGTGGTGCGGCTGCAATCGGGCAATGTCCGGGTCTATCTCGGCTGGACGCTCGCGACCCTGGTGGGGCTCCTGTGGATCATTACATGAACGCAAGACGCGTGCTCACGCGCACCCGCGGGCCCGGCGCACGACGGCAACCGGCGCCCGTTCAAGCATCCGGGTTCGCGTGGTGCCATGAGCGGTGTTGCCGGACCTCCGGTCCCGGGTGGCGACATGGGTAACTTCCTGACCGGGTCCGGTTGGGGGATCGCCGCCCTCCAGTCGTTGCTGTACATTGCCCTCGCGCCGCTGCTGGTGGGCTGGCTGCGCAAGGTCAAGGCGCGCCTGCAGAACCGCCGCGGGCCGTCCCTGCTCCAGCCCTATCGGGATCTGTACAAGCTGCTGGCCAAGGAGGCACGCGTCGCCCATACCACCTCGCCGCTGTTCCGCGCCGCGCCCTATATCGTCTTCACGGCCACCTGGATGGCGGCGGCGACCGTGCCGCTGTTGGTGGTGGACCTGCCTACCGCGGCCATCGCCGACATCATCGTGCTGGTGGGTCTGCTGGCCCTGGCGCGGGTCTTTCTGGCCCTGGCGGGCATGGACGTGGGCACGGCCTTCGGCGGCATGGGGGCCTCGCGCGAGATGCTGATCGGGGCCCTGGCCGAACCGGCCATGCTGATGGCGGTCTTCACGCTCGCGATGACCGCGCATTCCACCAACCTCTCCAGCGTCATCGATCACCACCTGAGCGACGGCTTCGTGCTGCGTCCATCCTATCTGTTCGCCCTGGGTGGTCTGGTCCTGGTGGCCATTGCCGAGACCGGCCGGATTCCGGTGGACAACCCGACGACCCATCTGGAGTTGACCATGGTCCATGAGGCCATGCTGCTCGAGTATTCGGGCCGGCATTTGGCGCTGATGGAATGGGCCGCGCAACTCAAGCTGCTGTTGTACGGAACCCTGATCGTGAATGTCTTTTTCCCCTGGGGGATCGGCCAGGGGTTGAGCCCGGCCGCCCTGGGTCTGGGGTTGGCCGCGGTGGTGGGCAAGCTCGCCGTGCTCGCCGCGGCGCTGGCGGTCGGGGAAACGGTGCTGGCCAAGATGCGGCTGTTTCGCGCCCCGGCCTTTCTCAATTTAGCCCTGCTCCTGTCGCTGCTCGGCTTGCTCAGCCACGTGATTCTGGAGGTGGGCGCATGAATCTGACGCTGCTGCCGCTCCTCCAGCAGTTGTTGCTGGTGCTGGCGGCCATCGTGCTGTTCCTGTCGTTCGTGCTGCTGGCGCAGGTCCGGCTGATCTCGGCGATCCATGCCTTCGCCTGGCAGGGCGCGCTGGTGGCGGCCGTGACCGCGGTGGTCGCGGCGACCGGGCAGGTCCATCATCTGTATTTCTCGGCCGCGCTGACCCTGGCGCTGAAGGCACTGCTGATCCCCTGGATGCTGCACCGCCTGACCCGCCGGCTGGAACTGGAGCGTCACACCGAATCGCTGCAGAGTCCGGCGCTGGTGACCATGGGCGCGGTGGCGCTGGTGATCTTCAGTTATTGGCTGGTGCTGCCGATGATCCATGCCGAGATGACCTTCACCCGCAACATCATCGCCATCAGCCTGTCGGTGGTGCTGATCGGGCTGCTGATGATGGTGTTCCGGACGCAGGCGGTGGCCCAGGTGCTCGGCTTTATGTCGATGGAGAACGGGCTCTTCCTGGCCGCCGTTTCGGCCACCGACGGGATGCCGCTAGTGGTGGAGCTAGGGGTCGCCTTCGACGTATTGGTCGCCATGGTGCTGTTCGGTGTCTTCTTTCTGCAACTGCGCGACAGCATCGATTCGCTCGACGTCGATCGGCTGAACCGACTGCGCGAGACCGGGGGAGACAGCCAGTGACGCCACTGATGCTCGTCCTGCTGACGCCGCTGCTGGGAGCCCTGGCGCTGGGGCTGCTGCGCCGGCCGGTGGTGGCCGGGTGGTTCAATCTGGGCGTTTCGGTGATCTCGCTGGGGGGTGCCCTGTGGCTCGGCGCCGCGGTCGCGGCGACCGGCGAGGTGTCCGGTACGCTCGGCTCGCAACTGTTCGGCCCGAGCGCCGGGCTGGGCTTCCGGGTCGATGCCTTCAATGTCTATCTGGTGGTGCTGACCGCCTTCGTCGGCGTGACGACCAGCATCTTCTCCCGGCCCTATATGCGCTATGTGCTGGAGATCGGCCGGATCGGTCCGCGCCGGATGCGCACCTACCACTCCATGTACCAGCTCTTCATGTTCACCATGCTGCTGGCGCTCACCACCGATAACCTGGGGGTGATGTGGGTGGCGGTCGAGGGCGCGACCCTCGCCACCGTGCTGCTGGTGTCACTTTATCGGACTCCGGAAGCGGTGGAAGCGGCCTGGAAGTATTTCATCCTGTGCGGCGTGGGGATCGCGCTGGCCCTGTTCGGAACCGTGCTGACCTATTTCGCCGCCCAGCAGGTGATCGCCGACCCCGCCGCCGGCCTGACCTGGAGCACCTTGTATGCCAATGCCGGCGGCCTGGAACCGGCGGTGATGCGGCTCGCCTTCGTCTTTCTACTGGTCGGTTACGGGACCAAGGTCGGTCTGGTGCCCATGCACCAATGGCTGCCCGATGCGCACTCGGAAGGCCCGACCCCGATGTCGGCGGTGCTCTCCGGGCTCTTGCTCAATGTCGCCCTGTACGCGGTGGTGCGGCTCAAGATTTTGGTCGACGGTTCGCTCGCACAGACCGCCTCGCCGCAGTTGGCGGGCCATTTGCTGATGGGCTTCGGGCTGGTGTCATTCCTGGTCGCCGGGCTCTTTCTGCATCGGCAGCGCGACATCAAACGGATGTTCAGCTACTCATCGATCGAGCATATGGGGCTCATGACCTTTGCCTTTGGATTGGGCGGGCCGCTCGCGACCTTCGGCGCCTTGCTGCACATGCTGGTGCACTCGCTCACCAAATCGGCGATCTTCATCACCGTCGGCCACGCCACGCATATCGCCGGAACCCAGTCGATCGACCAGATCCGCGGCCTGATCCGCACCCAGCCCGCGGTGGGCTGGTCACTGTTGATCGGCGTGGCGGCCATTGCCGGCTTCCCGCCCTTTGGCGTCTTCATGAGCGAGTTTTTGTTGCTGACGGCGACCATGAAATCGGCTCCCTGGTTCACCTTAGCCCTGCTGTCCGGGCTCGCGGTCGCCTTTGCCGGACTGTTCCGGCACATCCATCCGATGGTCTACGGGGTCCCGCCCGAGGGTCAGCAGCCGGTGGAAGCCAACATGATCCCGGTCGCGGTGCACCTGAGTCTGGTGCTCTGGCTGGGGTTGGCGATCCCCGGATTCCTCGCCGGCTGGCTGGATCGGGCGACCTTGCTGATCACGGGAGCGCATCTGCTATGAGTCAATCATGAGTCGGTTCGACTGGCTGTCCGAATTCCTGGCGCGGCTGGAGGACGAGCACTTGCTGGTGCACTCCGGCCACGCCCGGCTGCTGGCCCCGGCGCACCGGTTGGTGCTGGATGCCGAGGACTGGGGCAACGCGGCCAAGGTCGCGGCCAGCCTGGGGATGCGGCACGCGGGGGTCTGGGCCGATTGTGGTGCCGACTACCGGCCGGCCGGCAGCGATGAGGATGGTCAGCCGGTCGGCCGTCGGCACCAGAACGAGCCGGCCGGCAGCCGCCCACCCGACAGCATCGCGGTGTACGCCTGCCTCGAGAAGGAGGGCGACTATGTGGTGCTGGAGGCGCGGGTCCCGCTGGACCGACCCAAGCTGCCCTCCCAGACGCCCCGCTTTCCTGGACTCGACCGTTTGGAGCGGCACTGCCATGACCTGACCGGCGTGGTGTTCACCGGCCATCCGGACACGCGCCGCTGGACCCGCCATCAGGCCTGGCCAGCCGATGTGTTTCCGCTGCGCGCGGACTTCCCCGCGGCCGGGCACGTGACCTGCCAGATCCCGGCCGACGCGGACTATCCGTTCACGACCATTCACGGCAGCGGGGTCTACGAGATCCCGGTCGGCCCGGTTCATGCGGGCATCATCGAGCCCGGTCACTTCCGCTTCCACGCCATGGGCGAAGACGTGCTGCGGCTGGAAGAGCGGCTGGGCTATGTCCACAAAGGGATAGAAAAGATTGCCGTCGGCCGCGACCCGACGGGGCTTGCGCGCCTCGCCGGGCGGGTCTCCGGCGACTCCACGGTGGCCCACGCCTGGGCCGCCTGCCAGGCCATGGAGCACGCCGCCGGCTGCGCGGTGCCGCCGCGCGCCCTGTGGCTGCGGGCGATCATGGCCGAGCGCGAGCGCATCGCCAACCATCTGGGCGACCTCGGCGCCATCTGCAATGATGTCGCTTTCACCTTCGCCCTGATGCAATGCGGTCGCCTGCGCGAGCGCTGGCAGCGGCGCAGCCGCGAACTCTTCGGGCATCGGCTGATGATGGACGCCGTCATCCCCGGCGGTGTGACCTGCGATCTGGCGCCCGCCGCGCCCCGCACCTTGGGTGATGATCAGGCCGCCTTGCGCAAGGCGGTCCTGCCGCTGTTCGACATCATCGACGACCACCCCTCGCTGGACGATCGCCTGCTGACTACCGGGCGGCTGTCGGCAACGGATGCCCGGTCGCTGGGCTGCACCGGTTATGTAGGCAAAGCGAGCGGCCTGCCCTTCGACGTGCGCCGCGACTGTCCCTATCCGCCCTACGACACCCTGGAGGTCAGACCGTCGACCGAGCGCGACGGTGACGTGGCCGCGCGGGTGCGGGTGCGCATGACCGAGGTCCTCGGCAGTCTGGATCTGCTCGATGTGCTGCTGGCCACCCTGCCCGAGGGCGCGGTCACCGCGCCGGTGCCGACGGCGGCGCCCGGCGCCGTCGGTCTCGGGCTGGTGGACGGCTGGCGCGGGGAGATCCTGACCTTCGTGCGTTTCGGTACGGACGGACGCATCGCACGCTTTTTTCCGCGCGATCCGAGCTGGTTCACCTGGCCGGCACTGGAACGGCTGATCCTGGGTAACATCGTCCCGGATTTTCCGGTCTGCAACAAATCGGTCAATGGGTCCTATTCGGGCCAGGACCTGTAGACCATGATTCGCATACTCAAGCAATCCCTGGGCATTGGCGTCGTCACCGAGGCCGCGCCCGGCATCGAGGATGAGGAACTCGAACGGCTCGGGGTGGAAGTGCTGCGGCATGTCCATGCCCGGCTGGGGCGCAGTCTATCCATTCGTCAGGTCGATGCCGGCTCGTGCAACGGCTGCGAGTTGGAAATCCATGCGCTGAGTAATCCCTATTACGACCTCGAACGCTTCGGCCTGCATTTCGTTGCCTCCCCGCGCCATGCCGATGCGCTGCTCATCACCGGACCGGTCTCGCGCCACATGGAAACCGCGCTGCGCCGCACCTGGCAGGCGACCCCGGTGCCGAAGATCATCATCGCCGCCGGCACCTGCGCCTGCGACGGCGGCGAATTCGGCGTCTCCTACGCGAGTTGCGGCGCGGTCGAGAACGTCATTCCGGTCGATGTGAAGATCCCCGGCTGTCCTCCGGCACCGTTGGACCTGCTGCGGGGGCTGTTGGCGGCGCTCGCGGCGCCGCGGAAATTAAGCTAACCTTGGGCCGAGGCAAGACCAGAAAGAGCAGCGTCCGCACCCATGAGTGCCGAAAAGCTAGACCGACTCCTGGATGACCTGCGGAGGAGCCGCGGGCCTGCAAGGGGGGAACGCCCTGAGGCTTTCGATGCCCGCCTTGCCTCGGTTACGGAAGCGCTCGCCGATGTGCCGTTGTTTCACGGGACCGATCAAGGTCATCTGCAAAGCATCTGGGACAAGGGACACCTGGAATCGCGGAAGACGTTGGGCCACATAGCGCTCGACCATCAACGCTGTTTCGACACCTACGAGGCCGTCTACACGTCCGCCGGCGTCATGTACCCGCAACGCCAGGTCGCCTTTGCCTTTTCCCGCAGCATTGAGCAGGACGCTGAGCTGCAGATTGATGGATCGCCCTGGGACACCGGCGCCTTTTTCCGGCACGTCGCACCACTCCTGCGCCTCGATACGGATGAAGCCAAATCGAGCGTATTCCATGCCCACACCCTTGGAGCGCCCTGGTATCGTGACTACCTGGTCGCCTATGTTGCGACCTGTTTCGCCTGCGCGGCCGATTATCTGCGTAGCGGGGCCTATGCACAGCCAGACCCCGCGCAAGTCATGTCTTCGCGCCCTAACGACTTCCTGCTGCGCGTGTTCGAGGTGAGAGTCCGTCCCAGACTGCCCCTGGAATCACGGTGTATCCTCGCTCTTTTTCTTCCATCGCCTCGCTACTTAACACCGTCTATTGCCGAGCACCTGTGGCCGGTGATCGAAGGTTCCGGGGTCCGCATCGAATACTACGGCCGCCCCCCGCGGCACGGTGTCAAGACCAACCCCACCCCAGACGATTTGAGACGCTATGTCACCGCCTGGATGTGCAATCGGATTCAGCGGGAGGCCAAACCATGATCGAATCGGGCAAGGGCTACGTCGTCATCGGCGCTACTGCAGCTCCGGGCAGGGACGAACTCCCACAGTTTCTCGACCCCGTTTGCCGGGCCCCGGACCAAGACGAGATCTATTTCGTCGCGAACGTAGAACCTTGGGACGGATCGGCACCAGGATTTTATCCGGTGCCGCGGCAATCCTTCGACGAGGAATGCGACGCTGGATACTGGCAACGTCTGGAACCGGGATTCTCCTTTGCTTGGGACCACCACCTGGTGGCTCTGGATGCAGACAGGCCCCCCTTTTATCTCCCCGCTCACGACGCCGAATTGGTTCTGCGCAGCCGCGGCGAGGAGGCCCTCGCCGCTGTCGCCGAAGATCTGGAGCGAGGCATAACCAGCGACTGGTTCGATGAACGCGTTTGGTATGCCATGCGCGCACTCCCGAAAGATCCGTTTCCCTTGCTCGCTTTTATTGCGCTGATGCGGGGCCGCCTGGTCACGAGCCTGCTTAACGAGTTTGAATCCGAGCTGCCACTGGAATACAGAGATCCTTCGCCCCTGCACAGGCGCGCTCAGGAACAACATTGGCAGGCGCTGCTCAAGAAAATACACAAGGATCCGGTTGGCTCGCGAGTCATGACCACTGTTGGCGGCTCGGCCACTAAACATGCGTCGTGGTTGGACCCGTTTAAGAATTTGGATAGTTTCTTGTCGACAATGCTCGGGGAGTTTGGGGATACTCCGGGCCAAGCCTGCCACTCCACCTGATCCTATGGTCATCACCTTCTATTCATACAAGGGCGGAGTCGGCCGGACGCAACTGCTGGCCAACGCTGCCGTCGCCCTGGCGAACCGCGGTCGCGATCTCGTCATGGTCGACATGGACCTCGAAAGCCCAGGACTGCACACCTATTTCACGGAGTCTGACGAGGGAGGGGCCCCGCGGCCTCTCTCCGACCTGGATCTCGCCAGTCGCCCCGGCCTGATCGATATCCTCACGAAGCAATGGCAGGACGGCAGCATCCCACCCGACATACGGGGCCTGCTGATGCCCGTGAACTACTCTGCCCGTGAGCGACACTGCGGCTCCTTGCGGCTTCTCCCCGCCGGGCGCTTGGACGAGGGTTATCCGCAACGGGTCGCCGGCTTCCCTTGGGAGGCGTTCTATGCCGAACGCCAGGGGTACGCCTTCATGGAGTACGTCCGCGAAGCGCTCGTTGGCGAGGACGACAGCGCTCGGCGGCCTGACTTTGTGCTGATCGACAGCCGTACCGGCCTCACGGACATCGGGAGCATCTGTACGGCCCAATTGCCGGACGTCTTGGTCGTGCTCTTCGCCCTCCACGCCCAAGGGATCAATGGCGCCAGGCGCATTGCGCGCGCCGTCGATGCCTACCGCTCCAAAGCCGCCCAGGACGCGCGCTTACAAAAGGTCTTTCTGCTTCCGTCGCGGGTCGACGAGAACGGTTCCGTGGCCGAGCGCGACCGAATGCTGGAGTATGCAACGCAGCAACTCAAGGGACTCGGCGAATTGTTGATCGATCTGAACGACCGCTTGCCCTATGACCCGCGCATTGCCTATGGCGAGCCGATCGTCGTCGGTTCAACCACGGCGCGGCCCACTTACCTTTCCCAGGCCTACGAGCGCTTCGTCGATCGCCTGGAGCAGCTCGCCAGGGCCGACGGTACCCAGGACCAGGCACTGGCCCGCCCCGCTGCGGAGCAAGTCGCAGCCCCGCGGCAACTGTTCTCCGCTATCGAGCGCCTGGATGGCGAAATGCGGCAGTTGTCCGGACCGCTGGGGAAGATCCCGGACGGTATCATCGCCGATTTCCTTCCCCTGGCCCATGAGGTCGCCGACATTCTCCGGGGTGCACACGCCGCCTATGACGGCGCGCGCGAGATGTTCGTTCGCCTGGCCGAGGATGGCAATTCAGTCACGCTCCCGACCTTTCCGGAGCGTCTGTCGGACCTCGACTCGTTCCTCAGTGAGATCCGGCGCCGGGCCGAAGTGTGCGCCGACGTTTGGATCGATCGATGGATCAAGCAGGCGACCGAACGCCTGACCGCCGCCAGTGTTGCCGACCCTGAGACGATCGCGCGGCACTTGGTGGCGCTGACCACTGCGGCCCGGAGCGAGACCTTTGAAGAGATCGAAGCCCGACTCGGGAGTATCGAGTCGCTGTTGCGACGTGACTCGCTGGACCAGCAGCTCCGTGAACGCCGTCTGGGCTCCGATCTACTTGAACGCGTCATGCCGGAGCGGGCCGGCCGACGGCAATGGCTTGAGGATCGGCTCGCCGATTTGCAGGAGGAGGGCGATCTTGGAGACCCGAACCTTCCAAATCAGCTCTGGAACGCACTCGGGTTGCTCCTGCCCCTCCTCGGCGATCGGCCCAACGGTTACCCAGAGCCGATCCATTGGAATGCCTACGACCTACTCTGTATGTTGACTTCTGCGGAGCAGCGCGCGGAGCGACGCGAGGAGGAGCTTCATTGCTTCGTCGAAATCGGATTCGAACTTTGGGCTCGCGATTGGCGCGCCCTGCTGTGCGGCGACGGCACCCGCACTCCGGAATGGCCTTGCGGTCTCGACGCGCGGAGTCAGATCTGGCGCGTCGCCGAAGTGGGAGCAGACAAATTCAATGAGCTGGTCGATTTGGTCGCCGATGACTTCAGAGCCGGCCAGCTATCCCACGCCGCGCTGCTGCGTTTACTTGAGCAGCGGGGCGATGACCCGGTCGTCGCTGGGGCGATGGATCGATTGGCCGGGGACCCGACACCCGACGCCAGTCGCGACCTGTTGGCAAAGTGGCTCTACGTCCGAGCCGCCGAGCCGCCGGCGGACCTGATGGGGTCCTTCCTGCGCGGACTGGCCGACGAGGGGTACGAGGTGGAGGCGTTCATCGCTGCCTGCGCGTTCCGGCAACGCAATCCCGATGCAGCAACCGGAGACTGGTTGGCGGACCTGGCAGCGCGCTATATCGCCTTACTGGCCGGTAACGGGCTGATCTCGGACATCGAAACGCTGATAGTACAGCCCGACTTCCCTCGCGCCCTGTGTCAAAGCCGCCCGGGCCTCACGGTAGCGGCGCTGCTGGCCGGATTCGAGCGCGGCGCACCGATCAGTGGCGACGCGCGACGCGCGGTCGTCACCGACCTACTGCACAGCCGACGCCTTAAGGACCTCCCAGAGTCGGTTTACGACTGGCTGCGGCGCGTGGAGCGAGGGGAAGTACACCCGGAATCCCTGGCAATCAGCCTTGCGGGCCTCAGCGAACGCGTGGAAGGGCTGATGAACATCAGCGTTTACCGCGGGTGGGAGGGCGGCGTTCATTTCGCCCAGGCGTTTAGAGACGAATGGGAACATCGGCACGAAGTGTTGCTTGACAAGTCGGAAGCGCTTGATCGACGCGCTCTGATCTCCGCGGCCCCGGAGGCCGAGGGCTGGATCCGTACGACCGGGGAAGCGCTCCGGACCAACCGCAAATGGGTTAGCCAGCCCGACGGGGCCGCCGCAACCAATTTGATCGCGGGGTTTCGAGACATGAGGGAGGCGATGGAGGAACTGGCGGCCGCCGCGCCCTCAGGGGTATCGATCCGTTTTGTCCTGGAGCAGGACCACCAGAGGCAGGAGGCATTTCGCGAGCTGGCGGCATGGTTCGGGAGCGATACCGCCGGAGGTACCAACGGCGCCTATCGGCATGTCTCCGCGGCGTTCGGCCTAGGTGAGCCATGAGCAACGACAGTTCCAACTGGCTTCAAGCGGCCCCGCCTCCCACGAGCCTGCTGCGTATCGATCCGCTCCTGGTAAGGTGGAACGAGACGGCGCGGCCGGAAGATCTCCAAACATTTCTCGACGACCTCGTCGCATGGGGCGCGGGTATCCGCGACTACGTCTCTGCGGCTGCCGCATTTCTGGAACAGGGGTCCTTCTCAGAGGCCGCGCGGTGTCTCACGCACCTTTCTTCCGCACAAGTCGAGGGCTCGGACGTCGCTTCACGCTTACTGCGCCTTTGGTCGGAGTGGCGCCGGCAAGTCGAGGAAAATATCGGTCGCGTAGCGAAGGATCGGCAGCGCCTCGCTGGCCAACCTTGTAACCCAGAGATCATGGCCGAGATCGACAAGGCGCTCGCCGATCTTGAAGCGAAACTCCAGCGTCTGCCCGACCGCTTGGAAGAATTGACCCGGCCCGATCTTGTTCGCCTCGCGGGTATTGACCCCGCTGCTCTCACCGCGGTACAGGAGCAGCGCGAGTACCTCACGCTCTGCCTGGAGGAGGCGGAGCGCTCCACCCGCGAGCGGGAGAGGGAGCTGAACCAGCGACTTAGCGTCATCCGTCATCGCAGCGCCCAGGCCATCGGCAAAGTCCTCAGCATGGCAGCGCTGGACGTCAAGATCGAATCGCGTGCGTGGAGCCTGCAAGGCGAGATCCGAAAGCACCTGGATCAGCAGGCCATTGGCCCGGCCGAGAGCGCACTGGAAGAACTGGAACAATTGGCCCAGGGGGGAGTCGTCGAGCCGAGACCAACGCCGACGTCCGCGAGTCCAACCCCGGCCCAAGCTCCGCCCGTCCGGTTATCGACCATCGCGCAGTTGGCGCTCGATGCGCCGAGTACCCAAGCGGTGCCGGAGTCCTTTCCGAAGGAATTGCGCGATCCCCCAGGGTGGGATTGGAATCCGGAGCGGTTAGCCGGTTTGGCCGCGCAAGCCTTGGCCTTCGTCAAAGTTGGGCAGGAACAGACTCAAACCGCGGATGCGGAAGTCGCGAGGGGCGCCTATCTGGCGATCAGTGCTAAGCAGCGCTTGATGGCAGGCGAATCGCACGATGCCCTGGTGTTTTTTAGAGATGCATACACCTGGGCTACGCGCCCGGTACGGGACCTGCCGGAGCCCGAGAGGTGGCGGCGTGACTGTGCCTGGGGCCTGCTTCTTTGCACCGCGTTAGCCTTCAGCCCAAAGGAAGATCGCGCGGCAGTCATCTTCCCGCGGAATCTCGATGCGCTGTTTCAGAGCGACCTCGGGCGCCTGGCACTTGGCGTGATGGACGACCGAGAGCTGTTCCCCGATCTTGCCCATATTCTCCTTTCCATGACGACCGAGGCTATGGACCTCATTCTGCGCGAGCACCTTTGGGACTATCTTGGGTCGCATCCCGTCGCCCTCCAAGACCTGGTACGCGGTTTTGCGTCCGACTTTCCGGAGCTGCCGGACCGGGTGCTCGCGGTGATCGCCACCCTGATGTCGGGACTTGGTGAGGGCACGGACAGTGTGGGGGCCGAGGCGCTCAGGGACCTATCCCAGCGAGGGGCAACCGCCGGGCGCGATCGACGCCAGACGCGCCGCCTGTGCGACGAAGCGTTGCGGGTGCTGCATCCTCAGAGTGAGGAATCGGGCCTGGCGGAGGCGGCGCGAGACGGCCTGGAGTCGCGGGTTCCCGCCCTCGCTGATTCGCCCGTACCGCGCGTCGCGGTACAACTGGTGGCGGGCAAACAAGGGCTGTCGTCGCGCAAGCGGGTGGTTCTGCGCCTGCATTACCTCAGGGGAGCAGACATCTTGCGCCGGGTCCGGGTCCAGCCGGGTGTGGAAAAGCAAGACAACTTGGCCGTCGGCCTGTTTGAGCGGCCCGCTGCCATCGGTCGACTTAAGCCCGACAACACGGCCGAGGTCGTGGTGCGCTACACACGCCTTCCGGACCTGGGCGGGTCCGTGACCTTGTTGATCACCGTGAATCAGTGGGACGCCACCGAGGGCGTCACCCTGCCGGTCGAGGTGCATGGCGAGCGTGCGCGCTTCGCGGTCGCCCCGCCGACACCGCTGAAGGATAAGCCCGTGAACCCCTACGTGGTTGGTGGGGCAATCACGGATATCGACCGGATCTTCGGGCGCCAGGAGAAGGTGGAGGAGATCGTGCGTCGGCTCATTGGGGAGCGCCAAGACAACATTGTCCTGGTGCTTGGCGAGCGGCGCATCGGCAAGACCACGGTACTAAACCATCTACGGGAGCACCCCGCAATCAAGGACCGTTATGTCTGCGTCTTCTCCGACCTCCAGTCGGCGGGGGATTTCCGCAATATCGGGGCCTTCTATCGCGCCTATTTAATCGATCCGATCCTCTGCGGCCTCAGAGACAAGGGTCTTCGGGAGATCCAGGCGCCGAGTGCGGCGGCACTGTCCGCTGCTCCGCACAAGGCCTTCGAGGCATTCATGGCGACAGTCGACAAGGCTGTCGGTGGAGCTGGGAAGCGTCTTCTCGTTCTGCTGGACGAGTTGGAGAAAGTCCTGGTGGCCGAGGAACGCCGACGCGAGCAGTCGGACGTCGAACTGCCGGATGATGTGATCGCGGCGATCCGGGCGGTCTTGCTTGCGTCGCGCTCTGTGAGCTTCGTGCTGGCCGGGGTCACCGACGTCGTGCGGCGCCACATCGAGGGGCCAGACAACCGCTTGTTCAGTCTTGCCTTGCTTGTCGAGCTTGGACGTTTAGGTCCAAACGCCGCGAAACGCCTGATCGCCGATCTCGCGGATCCCCATTACGAGGTCACCACGTTGGCCCAAAAGCGGATCGTCGCCGAGACTGGCGGTCATCCCTACCTGCTGCAACTCGTCTGCTTCGAATTGTTTGAGCAGATCGTCCAGGAGGGAGAACTGGTGGCCACCGAGGCGGACGTTGTGCATGTCATAGAACAGAAGATCATCCCTAAAGCCCAACCGTTTAGTTACATCGTGGAAACCATCCGGGATCGTAACGACTTGGCGGTATTGGATGCCCTCGCGGCACTTCAGACCGGAACGGCGTTCGTGTGCATCAAGGACATCCACCGGCACCTGCGGCGAAAGGGCGTGGAGTGGCCGGAGGAGGAACTGGTCGGGCGCCTCGAATCGATGTGCCGCCAAGCGCCCAGCCTGATTGCGCGCAGGACCAACCGGCGCTTCCAATACCGCATCGAAACCCCGCTGGTGGCGCGACATCGCAAGCGCTTGCAGCAAAGTCCGACCAGCCTGGTGGTGCGTACCCAAAGCCCAGCGGCGGAGTAGGCTGCCTCAATCAGGACGGCCATGCGGGAGCAGGCACCGGCGTTCGCCTTCGACGGTGGCTGTTGAGCGCGTTTAATGCGATTCCGGCGCGGCTCTACTCAGGGCCGACACCACGCCGCGGCCGCAGTGCATGAGCGAGGGTCGGTACATCCGTGAGCCATTCGCGCGACTCGAATGAGATGGTCAGGCCTGTTTAGCCTATGACCGTGTCCGGATAAAACCCCGAATCCATCACCTGCTCAAGCGAATACCGACAAGTCGGCGGGAAATCGCCCTCATCCATTCCGGTCTCATCCGCTGCCCAGCGCAGCGCACTGTCATAGGCATCCGCGATCAGCTCGGGAAGCTTCGACCTCAGACTGGGGCTGTCGTCCAGCAGTCGGCTGATGCGTTTGCGTTGCTCGATCAAGGTCCGCCGCCAACTTTTGGTCCTGTTGCCCGGCTGATGTTCCCATTTCAGCAGATGCGCCAGCAACACGACGAGGCGGCTCTCCAGCGCGCGCAGTTCGGTCTTGCCCATGGACTCCAGCTCCTCGGCAAGGTGAACGCAGTCGATCTCAGCGAACCGCTGCTCGCGCACCTGCCGGGCGGTCTGCATCGCCCAGGAATACAGGTCTTGATCATACAAAGACGCAGGCATCGAGACGATTTCCCGTTTCCTATCGCCGCACGGTGTCACCGCCGCTTGTTCAGGCTCTCCTGCAAGAGCGCGCCAAAGCTGCCCATGGTCTTTTCCGGCGCCGGCTCGGCCGGTTTGGCGCCACCCTTGGCTTGGGCTTTCGGCGGGGCGTATTGACGCGCGTCCGGGACCCCCTCGGTCTGCTTGTCGGCATCCAGGGTCAGGCTGATGCGCTTGCGCTCCAGGTCCACCCCGAGCACGGTCGCCTCCACGCTGTCGCCGACAGTCAGCACCTCGCTCGGGTGATTGACCCGCCGTCCGGCGCCCAATTCACTGATATGCACCAGGCCATCCACGCCCGCGGCCAATTCAATGAAGGCGCCGAAGGGCTGCAGGCGGCTCACCGTGCCGCGCACCCGGGTGCCGACCGGGAAGCTCTCCGCCGCATCCGCCCACGGGTCGCGCGACAGGGCACGGATCGACAGGGCAATCTTCGGGCGGCCCTTGCCGTCGGTGGCGGCCTCAATGCGCAGCACCGCGACCTCGACCGCCTGACCGGGGTGCAGCACCTCGCTCGGGTGTTTGATGTGGCCGAAGGCGAGTTCGCTGATATGGATCATGCCCTCAATGCCGCCGATGTCCACGAAGGCACCATAGTCCTTGAGGGTCGTGACCGTACCCGGCAGTATCGCGCCTTCTTTGAGGTTGGCACGCGTCTGCTCGGCGCGAATCCGCTGCTCCTCTTCCAGAATGGCGCGACGCGAGACCACCAGATTCGGATGTCGGCCGCCCTCGATCTTGGTAACGCGAAAGTCGAGCTTCTGGCCGATGAACTCCGACAGATCCTCGACGAAGCGGATGTCGATCTGCGAGGCCGGACAGAAGGCCCGCATCCCGGCGATCTGCACCTCCACCCCACCCTTGATCGATCCGGTCACCTGACCCGAGACCGGCAGACCCTGGCTATAGGCCTGCCGCACCTCCTCCAGACCGTGATACTTGTGCCCATGCTGACTGCCGAGCAGCAGAAAGCCGCTGTCCGGGTCCTTGCCGGTGACCGCCGCCTCGACCGCATCACCCACCGCGGCGGTCATCTCGCCCTCGGGGTTGCGCAACACCGACACCTCCATCCGCCCCTCGGTCTTACCGCCCAAATCGATGAACGCGAAGTCATCGCCGATGGACACGATGGTACCGCGCACCATCTCGCCCACCTTCGGCTCGCCCTGTTTGGCGGGCCGGGACTGGTCATGTTGTTTGAGGAGATCTTCGAAGCTCTCGGAACTGGACATCACTGTGCTCTAAACGCGGGGACCGGGTAGGGGGCGACAGGCCCCGGACTGTGCCGCGGGAGTCGCGGCTATGCCGCAGTATACCCCGGTATCCGGCGGATGCGTCCTTTGGGGGGTTTGGGGTGCGGTCAGCGCGACCACAATTTGCCGACATCGAGCGCGATGGTGCAATCAGGTAACACAATCGAGCAGGTTTCGCGCTGGAAATCACCGACTTTTCGATACTCGCCATCGACCAGCCGATACACCTTGGCCTTGGTCTGGCGGGGATAGAGCAGCAGGTAGTAGCCGACGCCTTCGTCGCGGTACAGCTGGAACTTGGTCCGCTCGTCGCGCATGGCGGTTTTCGGCGAGATCACCTCGGCGATCAACGCCGGCGCGCGCACGATGCGCTCGCCTTCCAGCGCGCCGCAAACAACGATGACATCCGGGCGCGTGACGGTGTCCTCGGAAAACTCGACGTCGATCTCGTAAAAGACTTCGCACGTTGGGCAAGCGTCGAAAAACGCGTCGAACTGGCGCAGCAAACGCCGTGCGACCCGCTGGTGTTCGACACCGGGCGAGGGCGCCATCGCCAGCGGCATGCCCCGAATCAGCTCCCAGTCGCCCTCCCAGCGCCGGTAATCGTCGAGACAGTAAAGTTCAATCGGGGTATTGATCGGCGCGGTGTCGGACATCGATCCGGTCTCCATTGGGCCTGGTTGATGAATCCGCGGTGTTGCACTAGTAGTGGAATCGCCCTTGAAGAAACGCGACGCGGTCATGCTTGACCAGGTAGACGCAGCGGTGCTCCGCGGTGATGCGGCGCGACCAGACGTCCCCGCCCAGATATTTCAGCGGCTCCGGTTTGCCGATACCCGAGAAGGGCTCCCGTAACACCGCCTGCACCAGTTCCAGCAGGCGCTTTGCGGTGCGGCGGTCGGTGGCGACCCAGTACTGCAAATCCTCAATGAAACCCGGCTGAAAGACGGCGAGCCGCGGCGGCTCAGTCTTCAAGGCCCACCGCCTGAGCGAGCGCCTCGACCGACATGGGCTCGCCGACGCCTTGGCGGGCACTGGCCAGCGCGGCGAGCAGGCGCTCGGCATTCCGCGGCGAGCGCAGCAGGTGCGCCGTCTCCATCAGGCTCTCCAACTCGTCGGCCGCGATGATGGCGACGGTATGACCACTGCGGCGACGGACCATAATCACCTCGCGGTCGTCCACGGCGCGATCCATCAGCGTCTTCAGTTGCCCGCGCGCCTGGCTGTAGGTGGTTTCGATCATGGCGAAGCCCGAGGAGAGTTGGACAGGAAGTCTGTACATTATAGCGAATTCCGGGGACAGTGCGGCTTGGCAGTCTCGCGCGAACGAACGGATTTTTCTCTCGTTCCCACGCCGGCGCCACTGCCATTTAGTTAAGCCATGCTGGCTCCCACGCTCCTGCGTGGGAGCAGGTGCGGGCGCTCCGCGTCCGGCGCCAAGACCAAACGCGGAGCGCCCGCCCGGCATTCCCACGCGGAGCGTGGGAACGAGAAGCCGAGCCATCGCTTCGCTGGAAATTCTGCACGGCAAGGTCACTGCGCGAGAGATTGCCGAGGTGCTGGCCTGGGCCGGGTCCAACCAGGCCATGCCGGCCCATCGTTTCGAGGAGCTTGCGCAATGAGCAAAGAGCATTTCCAACTCACCGCGGTTGCCGCGCTGCCGGACTACCACCTCCGTCTGCGCTATGCCGATGGGCACTCCTTCGAGGTCGATCTGCGTGAGTGGATCGCGACCACGGTCCCGCTGCGCCCCCTGCAAGACGCCGCGCTCTTCGCCCAGGCCAAGGTCGGCTGTGCCGGCAGGACAGTGGAATGGATCGAGGACGCGCTTGATCTCGGCGCCGACAACCTGCGCAACCTCGCGGTCGAACAAATGGGTGGGATCGGCCACGAACGCATCTGGAACTGGCTGCACGGAACGGGCATGACCCCGGACCAGGCCGCCCGCGCACTCGGCATCCCGCGGCGGATGCTGATCTATTACCGCGACGGCGAGAAACCGATCCCGCGTGCGATCTGGCTGGCCTGTCTCGGCTGGGAGGCCGTGCGCCCCACGGACGACAACCTGCCCCGGAACATCCCCACGGCACGGGAATACGCCGCGCTGCATTCCTGAGCCGGCGGGTGGATGCCGGGGAGCGTTGGAGCCTCTGGAGTGCGGTGAGCTTGCGAACCGCACCAGGCGGTGCCGGCGGTCAATCCGCCCGATCCGCTCGCCACCGGGGCCAGCGGTCCAGTTCGGGATCGCTCCCAGCGACGATAACGCCCGTGAGCGCGGCCAGGGCGGGATCGGCCGGTGCGCTGGTCCGGGTCAAGGCGGGTGCCTGATCCACGGCATGGCGGGCCACTTGCATCATCGGACGGGCGCCCGCCCGGCACCAGCCGAAACCAAGGGCTTGACTTTGCGCGCCGCCAACGGCAAAGTTTCGACGCAGCGGAGCACCGAACAGGATCGTCCCGAGGATGATCTGGCCCGCCCTGCCCGGTAACCCGTCCCCTCCCGCAGTGTCCGCGATTAGGCGGCGCTGTGCCCGCCAGTCATGAGATACCTCGGCTGGCATTCCCAGATAAGCCGTTACGGCAGATGGGCTTTTATCCCGGCTTCGCACACGAGGCCAGCGGGATATCCAAGGACTGAAGCCTGTGTCCAGGACTACCCTCAAGACCCGCCGCTCCGCGGCCTTTGAACGTCAACACGGCCGCTGCTACTACTGCGGCGCACCGATGTGGAACGAGAACCCTGCCGACTTCGCCGCTCAGCACGGGCTCACGCGCGGGGCCGCGGAGCGACTGCGATGCACGGCCGAGCACCTGCTGCCCAGACAGGACGGCGGTCCCGACTCGGCTGACAACATCGTCGCCGCGTGCGCCTTTTGTAATCACACCCGCCATCGCACCCCACGGGTATTGGCGCCGGGCGACTACCGTCAGCGGATCCAACGGCGGCTGCGGAAGCGGCGTTGGCATCCGCCGGAGATCAGGCAGTTGATGCCGACCCCTGGGGCGTCGCGGCCATCGTCATGATGCGCCGCGACAGCCAGGCGGTGGAGTCGTCCGCCACCGGCCACAAGCTGGCCATGACGCCCTTGGCCCCGTAACACTGCAACAATCTGGGACAGACCGCCGTTTCCGCGCAAGAGCAACTGCGAAACCGTGGTCCGCCCCTGGCTGTCTTACATCGGCATCCCGGCCCGGCAGGAGCCGGGTCTAGGTCGGCGGCAGCGGTACCGGAAGCTTGAGTGGCTGGTCGATGCGGACCAGGATGAACTCGTTGTTGTCGATGTCGGACCCGCGGCCGATGCTGAACGGATAGTTGTTGTCGTTGGCGATCAACAAGGTATGCGCATCGATCGGCAGCACGCTCTCGATGGTGACGAACGGGAAGCGAAAGGTCGGATCACCATCGCGGTTCAGATCGAACGGATCCGCGATCGCGAGCAGATCGACCAGTTCGGTCTTGCGTAGCCGTCCGTTCGCGTCCAGGTCGGTCAGATCGACCAGATAGATCTTCTTATGTCGGGCCGCGGCGCCTTGGTCTTTATCGCGCTCAATGACAAGGAACTGGGTGTCGTTGAGCTGGGTGAAGTCGCCGATCGCAACCCCGGGTGGGTCCAGCGGATAGAGCCAGCGCGCGTTGCTGTAGGCGCGGGTGCGGATGTCGAACTTGAGAATCCGCAGCGTACCGGCCGGGTCGCCATCGACGGTGCCTTCGAGCATCGGATACAGGGTCCAGCCGTCCGGGCTGATCGCCATGCCCTCGAAGCCGCGGCTGGTCGGCAGATTGGGCGCGCCGGTGCCGAGGAACGGATTTTGCGGGGCCTGTACCCCAGGGGTCGGAATCGCGGGGCCGATGATCTCGAAGCCTGCATTGGTGTGAACCAGGAATGGACCGAATTCGTCGCCGAACCAGAAGTTGCCCTCGGCATCGCGGCGGAAGGATTCCCGGTCCAGGTCGGCACCGGTCAGCAACCGGCCGGCGGCGATGGCCGGGGCCACCGGGATGTCGCCGTTGCCGTTGGGATAGTGCGTGCGCTCGGCGACGATCGGAAAGCCGATCCGCCGGTTGGGGTCGGACAGCGGCGTGCTGCTGGTCACCTTGACCGCACCGTTGCCGCCGGTCTCGGTACGGAAGTCGAGCTGCAGCCCATGTACGAAGAGCAGCGCATCGGCGGAGTCGGTCTGCGCCCCGAAGCCATTGTCCGATAGCGCGAGAAAGCCGCCGTCACCGGCCGCCAGGATCGCCGAGAAACCCTGCACCGGTTGCCGATCGACGAACGGCGCGGCACGGCCGTTGGGATCGGCGCTCAGGAATTGGCCCGAGGTCGGGCCGGCGATGAAGCTGTCGGCCGGCAGCGACGCGAAGCCGACCAGGGTCGGTCCGGCGCACACCGGGTTGATGAGCAGGCCCGACGCGGTCAGCAGCAGGGCTGCGACGATCGATGCTTGGCTGGTCATGGGAACCTCGGCGCGGCGGCGTTGCGAAGTGCGAAGCTCCAAGGATAACCAGCCGCTGTGACGCGTCGATGACAGGGTTTGTCGGTGCGTGGCCAGAAGTCCCTGCGCGGAACATCCCGCGCCCATGGTCGCCGCCCCGGAACTTCCTAATTTAAAACATTGATTTAGAGAGGGCTGTATACGGTGACTTAGGGCGGACAAGCGCCAGCGCAGTCCAGCGAATCCCGGCCGCCGCTGGTGGACTACGCTATCGCTTTTCCACCCTGGGGTCTTGCACTCGGCCAGGCGCCGGACGGCTACAATGCAGCTTGATGATGCGCAGCACCAGTGCCGACCCGGATCGCACGCCAGCCACCCACTTTGACCCACCGACGCCAGCCATGCCCCGACCCCGCCACCGCCGCGTTTCCCGCAAACGGCGCGCCCCGGCCGCCGGGCGCCACCATGACCACAGCTATAAGCAACTCTTCGCCCACGCTGAGATGGTTCGCGATTTGCTCACCGGCTTCGTGCGGGAGGACTGGGTCACGTCCCTGGACCTGGCTTCGCTGGAGACGGTCAAGGGCAGCTATGTCACCGACGATTACCGCGACCGCGAAGACGACATCATCTGGCGTGTTCGCTGGGCGGACGGCTGGTGTTACGTCTATCTTCTGATTGAGTTCCAGAGCACGGTAGACCCCTTCATGGCGGTGCGGATCAGCTGCTATGTCTCGCTCCTGTACCAGGACCTGATCGCGCAGAAGGCGCTGACCGCGGCCGGGACCCTCCCGCCGGTACTGCCGATAGTCCTTTACAACGGCGAGCCCCGCTGGACGGCGCCGACGGAACTGTCCGCACTGATCGACCCGGCGCCGGGTGGACTGGCGCACTATCGCCCCCACTGGCCTTACCTGCTGCTCGACGAAGGGGCGATCGTGGGCGACGCGGCCTATCCGGCCGAGGTCCGCAACCTGGTGGCGGCGCTATTCCAGTTGGAAAAGGCGCGTGACGAGCCGACCTGGCTTGCGGTCTACGCCCGGTTGGTGGCACTCCTGGACAGCGGCGCCCTGGACAGCCTCAAGCGTGCCTTCGGGCGTTGGATCTACCGCAGCTTCATCCGGAAGAAGCGCCCCGGCATCCGCCTGCCGGACATCAATGACTTTCAAGAGGTGCATGTCATGCTGCAACAACGGGTCGAACAGTGGAACGCGGAGATCCTCGAACAGGGACGCAAGGAGGGGCACAAGCACGCCTCGGACGCAAAAGGTAACTTCGTGTTTGATCGGACGGTTGCGCTTGA
>JACDZJ010000212.1_pt1 | contig 23746 bp, 21 predicted proteins | sample 7365721 | NCBI WGS metagenome assembly JACDZJ01 (sample SAMN15143480, study PRJNA637477) | pond metagenome | biome: freshwater wetland ecosystem [ENVO:00000243]; feature: pond [ENVO:00000033]; material: pond water [ENVO:00002228]; isolation source: pond water containing pink berries ... | reverse complement strand
AAAGGGGCTACGACTCAACTTGTCGTACCCCCTCCTGAATTTTCTTTGTTTTTAGATTCTTGTTAACAGTAAAAGCGGGGGTCAAGTCTTAAAAAATCAGTTTTTCCTGCTCCTTTTTTTCAAAACCTTACTCGCGGTCGTATCGTAGATGGTGAGATGTTCTGTTTCAGGTACCGTCTATCGCCCCCTTCTTTCCTATTCTGCCCTAATCTCTATACAGCCACCAGGAATCAGTTCTTGCGGCGGTGCTTCACCGGCAGAATCTTCATCTGTTCGCGGTATTTGGCCACGGTGCGGCGGGCAATCTGGATATTGGCCGTGGCCAGTTTCTGGGAAAGGGCCTCATCGCTGAGGGGTTTGTGCGGATCTTCGTCCCGGATCAGGCGGCGCAGCTCTTCGCGGATGGATTCGGCGGCCATGGGATCCTCGCCTGCACGGGGGATGGAGGTGGAGAAGAAATATTTCAGCTCGTAGATCCCCTGCGACGTGTGCACGTACTTGTTGGAGGTGACCCGGCTGACCGTGGATTCGTGCATGCTGATGTCTTCGGCCACGTCCCGCAGGATAAGGGGTTTGAGGCGGGTGGGGCCATACTCAAAGAAGTCACGCTGAAAGCGGAGGATGCTCTCCATGACCTTGAGGATGGTGCGTTGGCGCTGGTGCAGGGATTTGAGGAACCACTCGGCATCCTTGATCTTTTCCTTGATGTAGGAGGACGATTCCTTCTCCAGCTTGACATCGCCCTTGAGCAGTCCCTGGTAATAGGAGGAGAGTTTGAGATTGGGCAGGTCGTCGTCATTGAGGCGCACCACATAGTCGCCGTCAATCTTCTTCACATAGATGTCGGGGACGATATAGTTGGTACTTTCCTGGGCAAAGGGCAGACCGGGATAGGGGGTGAGTTCGGAGGTGATGAACTCCACCGCCTTTTCAATTTCGTGCCTTTTGTGGCCGGTGGCCTTGGCGAGGGCCGCATGGTTGCTGCTTTCCAGGAGGTTCAGATGATGGAGGACGATGTCGGCGGCCAGGGATTTGCCCAGGCCCTTGCGTTCCAGTTGGAGAAAGAGGGATTCACTGACGCTTCTGGCGGCGATCCCCGGCGGGTCCAGCTCCTGAATGAGTTCGAGGACATATTCCGCCGAATCCTGGTCACAGCCGGTCTCGTCCAGAATCTCCGCCAGATCAATCTCAAGAAAGCCGTAACGGTTGAGATTGCCGATGATAAACAGGGCGATGTCCCACTCTCCCGAGTCCAGGTCGCTATGGGCCAGCTGCCAGTAAAGATAGGCGGAGAGTCCCGGTTTCTGGGAGATAAAATCAAACTGGCTGGGGGCGTCGGCGGCAGGGGTTTCGTGGGAAAAGGAGAAGTTGTCGCTGACCACATCATCAAAGGTGTTGGCGTAATCCTCCCAGTTAGTCTCGGGGATAACGTCAGTGGTTCTGATGGGTTCGGTGAAATCACCCTCCGGCGCCAGTCCCGGGGCTTGCTCGACGGCGGACAGGCTTAAGGGGTTGCTGATCTCCTCCTGGATGGTAAAATCTTCCTCCAGGGCCGGATTCTGTTCCAGCTCAGCCTGCAGGGCATTGCTCAGCTCCAGACGATTGAGCTGGAGCAGGCGGATGGCCTGCCGCAGCTGCTGGGTCATCATCAACTTCTGGGTCAGCTTGAGCTGTTGTCGGAGTTCGAGGCCCATGGCGGTTACATGCTGAAATTTTCGCCCAGGTACATCTTCCTGGCGACTTCACTGGCGATGATGTCGTCGGCGACACCACTGGTGAGGATCTGGCCGGCGTTCATAATGTAGGCAAAATCGCAGACCTGCAAGGTTTCACGGACGTTATGATCCGAGATCAGGATGCCGATGCCCTTGTCCTTGAGGCCGATGATAATCTTCTGGAGATCGGCCACGGAAAGGGGATCAATCCCGGCAAAGGGTTCATCCAGGAGGATAAAGTCGGGGTGGGTGGCCAGGGCGCGCATGATCTCCACCCGCCTCCGCTCGCCGCCGGACAGGGCGTGTCCCATATTGTCGCGCAGATGTTCAATTTTCAGATCCGCCATCAGCTCGTCGATGCGGTTGCTGATCTCATTCTTCGGCAGCCCCAGCGGTTCGAGGATGATCCGCACATTTTCCTCCACCGTCAGCTTTTTGAAGACCGAGGGCTCCTGGGCCAGATAGGTGATGCCCTTCAAGGCCCGTTTATGGATGGGCAGGGTGGTGATATCCTCGCCGTTGAGCAGAACCTGGCCGCCATCGGGCCGGATAAATCCGGCAATGGTGTAAAAGGAGGTGGTTTTGCCGGCACCATTGGGCCCGAGCAGACCCACCACCAGACCGGTGTTCACCTGGATGCTGACCCCGTCAACCACGGTGCGGCTGCGATAACGCTTGACGATATTTCTGGTTTCAAGCTGGGACATGGAATGCCGGGGGAAGAGGTGAGGTGCGGCCGTCAGCCAAAGAAGAGAGAATTTTCATGGGTTCCTTACTTTTTGGGAATAATGGTGGCGTTGACCCGGCCGCCTTTTTTGCCGGTGGTGGCCTCGGAAGGAGTGACCTCGGAGCGGCCCTCATCCATAAAATAGGTGATGGTCTCGCCCACCACCTGATTTTTTCCCTGCCATGCCCGAGCCCCTCCCGAGAGAACCACCTTCCGTTCCGAGGCCAGATAATCCATCTTCCTCCCGGTTCCCAGCCAGTCGCCCCTGGTGACCTCCACCTTGCCCACGCAGTTGATTTTGGTGACCTCCTGTCCCTGCCCCGTGCCGGCGGGGGCGTAGAAGACCGTCATTTCGTCGGCGCGGATGCGGACATCGGCCTGGGTGGCGATGACGTTGCCGGAAAAGAGGACGCTGTCTTTTTGTTCCAGGGAGACCATCCGGTCGGCCTCAATGTTGATGGGGGCCTTGTTGCTTGATTTGGCGGCGGGATCGGCAGAGAAGGCGGGGGCGGCAATGAGAATCAGGAGCAGAAACAGGAGGGGGGCGCAATGGGAGGCGATCAAGGGGGGGAAAACGCGCATGGAAAAACTCCTGTTCGGATTGAAGGGCATGGTTAATGGCCTCGGCAAGGATACATAAGGGACTTAAACTCGCTCCATGGATGGATTACGGGGTGCCGCAGGCACCCTCCCAGTGTGGGTCAGAAGGGGCCGGGGGGCAATGCAATTATTGCGCCTATGATACTCGCCACTCCCTTAATTGTAAAGCAGAGGCTTGGTAAATGTTGCCCGGCCAGGAGAAAAACTGTACAATTGGGCCGTTACCTGCCTGGATCGTCTGATGGCAGTGACACGCCCTCACTTTTTTCCTTTGTCTTTGCGGTATCAGCTCAATTGAAACTCGGAAGAGTTTTTCGGTAATGGCCGTGCGTGATTCCACCGTCCTGGTCTGCCGGAAAAGAGGTACTCGAGAATGATCGATAAAAATGACCAGCCCGGTCACTCTTCCCACTCCAGTTCCTCCGATGGCGGGGCCTTTGTCTTTCTGGACGCCTGCGGAAAACGCTGGCCCCGGCTCCGCTTTTCCATGGTGATCATCGGGCTCCTGCTCTTTGTGGCGATGATCCTCTTTGCCCAGACCTTGCTGCGCCCCTCCGCATTAACCCTGCCGCCGGCGGTACAGCAGCTCAAGTCCCGCCTGAAGGGTCTTCAGGCCGTGGAACAGCCGCCAGGGCGTCCGGCGGCTAAGCCGGTGTGGTTGAATTTCGTCAAGGGCAAGGCCGGCGGCGGCACCCCGACCATCTCCTTTCTCGCCAGTCCATTTGTGCCGCAACCGGTGCCCCCGTCGCCTTTGCTCAAACAGAAGGTGGAGAGGTTGGCCCCGGTTGAAGAGATCCGCCTGGGATTTTATGAGGGCTGGGATCCGTCCAGTCTTGATTCGCTCAAGGCCAATGGTGGTGCACTGACCCATCTCTGCCCGGACTGGCTGACGGTGGAGGATGGCCGCGGCACCCTCAAGGGCGAGCCCGAGCCGGCGGTGCTTGAGCTGGTCAAAGAGCAGGGGCTGGTGCTCCTGCCTCGTCTGCGGAACATGGACGGTGAGGGCTACTGGCACCCGGAGGCGGTGGAGGGGCTGGTCAATGGCCCCGCCGCCCGCCAGGATCAGTTTATCGCCAGTCTTCTGGGCAAGCTGAAGGCCATGGGCGCGGGCGGGGTTATCGTCGAATGGGAACAGATCGATCCCACCTATCGCGACGCCTTGACCGCGCTGCTCGACAGGATGGCCGCCGCCCTCCATGCCGAGACCCTAGAGCTGTGGCTGAGCGTACCCATGGGGATGGGTTTGAATGTCTTTGATCTGGACGTCCTGGCGCGCAAGGTTGATCGCTTTGTCGCCATGCTGCACGATGAGAATTCCGAGTTTGACCAGCCCGGGCCGCTGGCCTCATGGGAATGGTTTAACGGCTGGCTCTCCACCCTCACCGCCTATGGCGAGCCGGAGCAATGGGTGCTGGCCCTTGGTTCCTATGGCTATGACTGGGCGCAAGGAGATCAGGAGGCGGAGATGGTTCGTTTTCAGGATGTGATGAGCCGGGCAGGCCGTTCGGAACTTGCCCCCTTTGATCTCCATGCCTCGGTGTATAATCCCCATTTTGTCTATGAGGATTCGGGGGTGACTCATACCCTCTGGTTTCTCGATGCGGCAACCTTTGTCAATCAGCTCAAACTTGCCAGGAAGCACCATGTCGGCGGCATAGCCATCTCCCGTCTGGGCACCGAGGATCCCGGGATCTGGGATGTTTTGCAGCTTCCGGTGAACGTGCCCCTGACCGCCTCGGATCTGGCCGTCCTCGAGACCATCCGTCCCGGCGCGGCGATCGCCAGTATCGGCAAGGGAAGCTTTATCACCATCGAAGACGGGTGGGCGGACGGGGTGCGCCGGATCAGCAGCGTGCTCGCTGACGATCCCGATGCCCTGCTGCTGGAGCGATACGAGAAATTTCCCAGTTATCTCACCATCAACCACCAGGGAAGGGGGCCGCAGAACGACGTGGTCATTACCTTTGATGATGGCCCTGACCCTGACTGGACTCCGCAGATCCTTGATATCCTCAAGGCCAGGGGGGTGAAGGCTACCTTCTTTATGGTCGGCGCCAATATGGAAAAGAATCCCGACATCGTCCGGCGGATCGTGGCGGAGGGCCATACGGCGGGTGTGCACACCTATACCCATCCCAATATCGCCCTGGTCTCGGAGGAGCGGGCCTATCTCGAGTTCAACGCCACCCAGCATCTGCTGGAGGCCATCACCGGCCACTCCACCATTCTTTTCCGGCCGCCCTATAATGCCGATACCAATCCCCATGACCCCGAAGAGATCATCCCCGTCCAGCTCGCCCAGAAACTGGGCTACATCACGGTGACCGAAGACATTGACCCGGAGGACTGGTCACGGCCGGGAGTGGAGGCCATGCTTGCCAACGTCAAGGCGGGCCGCATCCAGGGGGGCAGTGTGGTTCTGCTCCATGATGCGGGCGGCGACCGGGAGCAGACCATTGAGGCCCTGCCCAAAATCATTGATTACCTGCGGGTCAGGGGGGATGTGGTTGTGCCCCTGCCCACCCTCCTGGGGATTTCGCACGAGCAGATGATGCCCCCGGTTCCCCCGGATCAGCGGGCGATGAGCAGGATGGTGAGCAAAAGCGGATTCACCACCCTGCATATGATGACTGAATTTTTCTGGGCCTTTATGATCGTTTCCACCGGCCTTGTGGTGGTGCGAACCCTCGTTGTGGCCGGGCTGGCACTGCGAAGCCGGAGGGCCGGGGATGAGGGAATGTCGTCGTCCGGGCAGCAGGCCGTGGTCGAATCCTGCCCGCCGGTCAGTGTGCTGATTGCCGCCTATAATGAGGAAAAGGTCATTGGGCAGACCCTGCAATCCGTTTTAAATACCAGCTATCCGGGCCCCATCGAGGTGGTGGTGGTGGATGACGGCTCGCGCGACAATACCGCCGCAATCCTGTCCGCCATGGCCGCGGGTGACGCCCGTATCCGTCTTCTCCGGCAGGTGAACAGGGGCAAGGCCGCGGCCCTGCAGGTGGGCCTTGCGGCAGTGCGGCATGAGATTGTCGTCAGCCTTGATGCCGATACCCAGTTTACCCCGGTGACCATTGCCGAGCTTGTCCGGCCTTTTTCTGACCCCTTGGTGGGCGCGGTTTCCGGGCGGGCCAGGGTGGGCAATCCCAAGACCCTGGTGGCCAGGTTTCAGTCCCTGGAATATACCTGCGGCTTTAATCTGGATCGCCGCGCCTATCACCGGCTCAACTGCATTACGGTGGCGCCGGGGGCGGTGAGTGCCTTCAGGAAGGGCGCGGTGCTGGCGGCGGGCGGGATCAGCACCGATACCCTGGCCGAGGATACCGACCTGACCTTGAGCCTGCACCGGTGCGGATTTACCATCTGCTACGCGCCCCGTGCGGTGGCCTGGACCGAGGCTCCGGAAACCGTCCGCACCTTTGCCAAACAGCGCTTTCGCTGGGCCTTTGGCACCTTGCAGTGTCTGTGGAAGCACCGGGACATGCTTTTTGATGGAAAGTACCGGGCCCTGGGCTGGTTCAGTCTGCCCAGCGCCTGGTTTTTCAATATCCTGCTGGTGGCCCTCGGGCCGATCATTGACGGCCTGTTGCTTCTGTCGCTGATCATGAACCCGGCCAGCGGTATTCTTTATTTTTATTTTTTTGTCTTCCTCTGCGCCGATCTCCTGCTGGCAACGGTGGCCTGCCTCATTGAGGGCGAACCCCTGTCCCAGGTCTGGCTGGTCCTGCCCATGCGCTTTATTTACCGACCGGTGCTCAGTTTTGCCGTTATCAAGGCCATTGTCAAGGCCAGTAAAGGGGTGCTGGTGGGCTGGGGTAAACTCGACCGCACCGCCTCGGTTCCCTACCATGTCTGAGCCGTGCCGGGAGGAAAAACAGCCATGTTGAAAAACCCATGCCTGCGATGGATGGCCGGATGGTTCAAGGCTTTCAGCGGAAGGATTCCCGGCCTGGCCGCGCTGTTCTTGTGCGCCCTTCTCTGCTGCGCCGGGTGTCGACATGAGGAGGCGGTCGCGGTCAAGGAGAATGGTCCGCAAGAGCTGGTGATGCCGGATGCCGGGGCCTATACCGGGGCCTATGTGGATTTTGGCGAGGGCGAGGATGATGTCACGTATGATGCCATAAAGGCTTTTGAAGAGATGACCGGGAAGCACCTGGCCATGGTTGCCTTCGGCAATTTCTGGGGAGAGCAGGCCTTTCCGGTGAAGACCATGGAGATTGTTTCGGGATACGGGGCCATTCCCCTGATCTTCTGGTCGCCCTGGGATCGCCCCTATATGGAGAGTCAGGGGCCGGATCGGTTTAATCTGCCCGATATCCTTGCCGGCAAGTGGGACAGCTATATTGATCAGTGGGCCGATGCGGCGCGTGATTACGGCAAGCCCATTCTGGTATCCTGGGGGCTGGAAATGAACGGGACCTGGTTTCCCTGGTCGGGCGCCTTTTATGGCGGCGGCAAGGTGATTGGCGAGAAGAATGGGCAGCCCCTGTATGCCGGTCCGGAACTGGTGAAACAGACCTATCGTTATGTGGTGGACCGGGTGCGGGCGCGCAAGGCGTTGAATATTCTCTGGGGTTTTCATGCCAATAATGCCACCTTTCCTGACGAACCCTGGAACCGCATGGCGCAGTATTATCCCGGGGCGGAGTATGTGGACTGGCTGGGCCTGAGTGTCTATGGCAAGATTATGCGCGGCGGCGACTGGGCCTCCTTTGCCAATGTCATGGACGGCGCCTATGGGGAAATCTGCCGCCTGGACCCGGGCAAACCGGTGATTCTGGCTGAATGGGGCGTCGGCGAATTTCCCCCTGAAAACAAGGCTGAATTTATCGCCCTCGCCTTCACCGGCCTGGAAACCAGATATCAGCGGGTGAAGGCGGCAGTGTTCTGGCATGAACGCTGGGAAAATAAGGATGGAAGTTTCAGCAATCTGCGGGTCAACTCCTCGCCCGAGGCCCTTGATGCGTATCGAGCCGGCGTGGCCCTCCCCTACTGGATTGACCGGCCCCAATTTCGCTCCCCACCCACCCCGGCGGCCCCCTGAAGGGCGCCCTCATCCCCTGCTTCTCCCCTTGGATGGCGCAGAGAATCTTCTTTCGCTGGCCCGGAGTTTTGAGTATAGTAACAGGCCTGAAAAAGAGTGAGAGGGCACGAATCATGGAGTCTGCGCAGACATTGGAACAGGATGTTGTGCTGAAGTTTATAATATTTTGCCGCTGGTTGCGGCTTTTTTGACGGCAATCTGCACCACATTTCCCTAAAAAAATATCATATTGAGCCAATGCCGGCTGGGCGCCGCCTTTCAGACTGGAAAAAGAATGCGGCGATGGGCCGGGTAAAGGGATCGGACTGGTGGAAAAGGGGATGCCGATGAAACTCTATGGCTTGCTGTTTTTCCTGTTTTTCAGCGCATTGTTCATCTGGACGGTTCAACCGGCGCTGGCCGCCATGGATCTGCAGACGGCGAAGGAGCAAGGGCTGGTGGGTGAGACCGCCTCCGGCTATCTGGAAGCGGTGCAGACCCTGTCACCGGAGCTTGTCCGCCTGGTCGCCGATATCAATGCCCGCCGCCAGAAGGAGTTTCGGGGAATAGCCGCGCGCACCAGCACCCCCCTGGCGGCGGTGGAAAAGCTGGCCGGGGCCAGGGCCATGGAAACATCAAGCCCCGGTTCCGCCATCAAGCCAGCCGGTACCTGGCAAAAGAAAAAGGATTGATCAAACTCATGTCAACAGGAAGGACCCCTATGAAGACAAGCATTGAACGGGCCAAGGTGCTCATCGAGTCGCTCCCCTATATGCAGACCTTTCGCCACAAGACGGTGGTGATCAAGTATGGCGGTCACGCCATGGTGGATGAGAATCTGAAGAAACAGTTCGCCCTCGATGTGATCCTGATGAAGCATATCGGGATTAATCCGGTGATCGTCCATGGCGGCGGGCCGCAGATCAATCTCCTGCTTGATCGCCTCCAGATCAAGCCCAGTTATGTCCAGGGCATGCGGGTGACGGACGGCGAGACCATGGACGTGGTGGAGATGGTGCTGGTGGGCAAGGTCAACAAGGAGATTGTCGGCAATATCAACCATTGCGGCGGGCGGGCGGTGGGCCTGTCGGGACGGGACGGCGATCTGGTGTGCGCCGAAAAGCTCAAGGTCAGCAAAAAAAAGGATGCCGCGGCCCGGGAAAACGCGCCCCCCGAGCTCATCGACCTGGGCCGCGTGGGCCGGGTGACCAGGGTCAATGTGGAGGTGCTCAGGACCCTGGAGCGTGACGATTTTATCCCGGTGATTGCCCCGGTGGGGGTGGGTGCCGACGGGGCCGCCTTCAATATCAATGCCGACCTGGTGGCCGGGGCCATCGCCGCCGAACTCAAGGCCGAGAAGCTGATCCTGCTCACCGATGTGGTGGGGGTCAAGGATCGGCAGGGGACTTTGATTCACTCCCTGCTCCGGGCCGAGATCGAAGGCCTCATTGACAAGGAGGTCATCATCGGCGGCATGATTCCCAAGGTCCGCTGCTGCCGCGATGCCATCGAGCGGGGCGTCACCAAGGCCCATATCATTGATGGCCGCGTTGAGCACGCCATTTTACTGGAGATGTTTACCCGCGAGGGTGTTGGAACGGAGATTGTGTGATGCAAATGACGAACAAGGAACTGGCGGCCCGAACGAATCAGGTGATTATCGGGACCTATACCCGCTATCCGGCGGCCATGGTCGCGGGGTCCGGTTGTCGGCTCACCGACGCGGAAGGGAAGGAGTATCTGGATTTTCTGGCCGGGATTGCGGTCTGTGGTCTTGGCCATTGTCATCCGGCGGTGACGGCGGCGATCTGTGAGCAGGCCGGCCGGCTGGTGCATGTGTCCAACCTCTACTATACCGAGCCCCAGACCGAGCTTGCCGAACTGCTGACTGCGCACTGCTTCGCCGACAAGGTCTTTCTCGCCAACAGCGGGGCCGAGGCCAATGAGGCGGCAATCAAGCTCGCCCGCATCTGTTCCGGTGCAGATCGCTACGAGATCATCTCCCTGTCCGGCTCCTTCCATGGCCGGACCCTGGCCACCGTAGCCGCCACCGGTCAGGCCAAATTTCAAAAGGGTTTTGAGCCCATGCCCGAGGGCTTTTCCCATGCCCCTTTCGGGGATCTGGCGGCCCTCGAATCGATGATCACCGATCAGACCTGCGCCATTCTCTGCGAGCCTCTCCAGGGAGAGGGCGGGGTGCGTCCGCTGGAACCCTCGTATCTGAGGGGTTTGCGGGCTCTCTGTGATAAGTTTGACCTGCTCCTGATCTTTGATGAGATCCAGACCGGCATGGGGCGCACCGGCACCCTCTTTGCCCACGAGCAGATGGGGGTGACCCCGGATATCATGACCCTGGCCAAGGCCCTGGGCAATGGCCTGCCCATGGGGGCCCTGCTCACCACCAACCGCATTGCCGCCGCCTTTGCGCCCGGCACCCATGCCTCCACCTTTGGCGGGAACCCGGTGGCCGCCGCCGCCGCCGTGGCCACCCTGAAGGTGATGCTGGCCCATGGCTTTCTCGCCGAGGTGCGGGAGAAAGGACGCTATCTGCACGACCAGCTCCAGGCGCTGGCCGCCCGTTTCCCTGAGCTTGCGGTCACTGCCCGGGGGTTGGGCCTGATTCAGGGGCTGGTACTCACTGAGGCCGGGGTCCAGCGGGGAAGCGCCATCGTCAACCGGATGTTTGCAAAAGGCTGCCTGATTAATTTTGCCGGCGGCGTGGCCCTGCGTTTTCTGCCGCCGCTTATTGTCAGCTCCGAGGAGATTGACCAGATGACAGCTCTGCTGGCCGAGGTTCTGGAGGAGCTTGCTGCGGAGATGTGAGACAGGACAGGCTGGTAGAAACAGGGAGCCATGATCCCCGTGCTTTGGCCAAGAGGGCATGATTTTATAGAACGGATTTTTTGGATGATCTTCGGCGGCTGGAGTTTGCTGGATATGCCATATGGGGAATTGCTGGACGCCACAGGGCGAATTGTCGAAGACGCCACACCGGGAAACGAAACAGAGGGAAAGCCCCCTCCTTTCTTCAAGGAGGGGGATGGGGGTGCTGCTGCTGGGAATTCCGGTGACACTCCACGTATTTTTCTGAGCGACAAACTTAAAAAAATTGAATACGGGAAGTGTCTATGATTTTCCTGAAGAATACATAACCCGGCAGTCCACACTGGCGCTGCGCAATAACGCTGCGCAGCGCCAGTGAATTCGACGTTCGCATGAAGGAATACACTATGTACTCGCAGATAACTAAAGACATCACCCAAGACTATTACCAGCAGAACTTTCCCAATGATGGGCAACGCTTTGTCGCGTGGTATCTTCGCAATATTCATCTTCGTGACCCCATTCAGGCACGAGACGACATTACCGATGGGGCAGACGATAAGCAAATCGACGCCATCATTGTGGATGATGATCGAGCAACGATATTTGTTGTTCAAGGAAAGTTTATCGGTGGAACCACTTTAGATGCCGAGCCCCTACGCGAAGTGCTGTCGGCTTGGATTCAAATGCGCGACCTCGTACGACTTCAAGAAGTCGGAAACAATAAGTTGAAACAGAAACTGTCTGAAGTTGCTCGTGCACTTGAGGACGAATATGAAGTCTGCTTTGAACTCATTACAACCGCCGGATTAACTGGTAGTGCTCAGAAGGATTTGGCGACATTCCAAGAACAACTGGCGGAATTGTCAGCAAAGGACGAGTTCCCGGCAACAATTTTACTCGTTAACGAGGATGAAATCCGCCGACGCTATGATCTGGCTCTTGAACGTGAGAACCCTTCCCTGTCCCATGCACTTGATCTTAGTGTTTGCCAAACACTTACCGTCATGATTGCCGGAACACAGGTCGTAATCGCGGTGGTTCCGCTTTCCGAGTGTATAAAGTTCCCCGGCATCAAGGATGGAACGCTATTTCAGAAGAATGTTCGCCAGAGTCTTGGCCTTAGCAATGCGGTCAACAAGGGCATTAAGAACACAATTTATGGAGACCGACACAGGGATTTCTTTTTCTTTCACAATGGAATTACCGCTATCTGCAACAGGATGGAGAAGAAGGACACCAAGTTAATTCTTCATGGGGTAAGCGTGGTTAACGGCTGTCAGTCGCTCAACACGATCTTGAGTTGCAGTGAGCGGGTCAAGACACTCACAGACACAAGCCTCCTCTTTCGCTTCTATGAAATTCCTCAACGCGACCGGGCGGACAAGATCAGTATTAATACAAATTCTCAAAGCGCAGTCAAACCCCGTGATTTGAGAAGCAATGACCGACGTGTTTTGAATCTCAAGAAGTCGTATGAGCAGAAATACCCTAATGGCTACTTCGTCAGTAAACGAGGCGAGACGCCACCCGCTGACAAGGACAAAACATTGGTGGTCGATTTATCTGAACTCGGCAAGTATCTGATTTCGTGGCACTCGCAACGGCCCAATATCGGCTATAGTGAAACTAAGATCTTCGATAAGTATTTCGAGCAGTTATTTAAGCGAGAGTACCGTACCGAAAACGTTCATGCACTAAACCACTGGATGAATCATGTCTGGAAAGCGTGGAGCAAGGACAACCCGCTTGGTTTAAACGAAACCCTTCTCGCCATGCGTGCCTACGCGCCATTCCACCATTTATATGCTATTTCAATGTGTTTCTCGATTGCTAACAACCAATCGGATCGGGTTCCTGACCCAGACGCATGTCGAGTCAAAGCTCAAGCAAATTCGATGATGGATGACATTGTCAAGATTGGCGGCGTCTGCCTGAATATGGCACTGGAAGCTGCGGCCAATGAACCACAGCCAGCCAACAGAGTATTCAGTCCCCAGAACTGGGTTAAAGCAAAGACATGCCTTGCTGGTATCAATTTTGCTATTCGAAACTACTTCAACATGCTGCCATTGATGCCGGGAGGCAAGGAGATGAAGGCAAAGCTTGATGTTGCGTTGGCATTGGAGATAGGAGATTTTGAGTATCGATGGGCAGCAGACTGAAATGCGACCAAGCACACAGGGAATTACTGGACACCACAGAGCAAATTGTCGAAGACGCCACACCGGGAAACGAAACAGAGGGAAAGCCCCCTCCTTTCTTCAAGGAGGGGGATGGGGGTGCTGCTGTTTCCCGGATGTGGCATAAGAGTCCGTCAGGAGACATGCAAGAAAAAGACCTTGCCTGTCTCCTGACGGACTCTAAATTCTTTGCAAATAGTCTTTTTTTTTTGTAGATATTGTCTTTTCCCCGATCAGTTTTTCTTCAAAGATGATTCATCCTGGTGAAAGTATTGCTGGAGAGGGACTCGGAGAAGAGAAACGCTTCAGAGTTTCTGGGCACTGAGAAAGAGCGTTGGGCTTGGGGGTAGAGTGAATTTGGCAGGAAGTTTCGGTCCTGCCTGAGACAGAGACGGATCTCCATGTTAAGGCATTTGCGATCAGTAGAGGATTGTACCAGGGAGGAACTGGAAGGTTTTATCCAGCGCGCCCTGGAACTGAAAAAAGAACATCAGGCCGGCGTCCGCCACTCTCAGCTTGTGGGCAAGACCATTGGCCTGATTTTTGAAAAACCTTCCACCCGCACCCGGGTCTCCTTTGAATCAGCGATGTACGGTCTGGGAGGCCAGGTGATTTTTCTTTCCGGCCGTGACACCCAGCTGGCCCGTTCCGAACCCCTGAAGGATATGGCCCGGGTCATGGCCCGCTATGTGGACGGCATGGTGGTGCGAACCTTTGGTCAAGACGTGGTGGAGGAGCTGGCCCGCTATTCATCGGTGCCGGTGATCAATGCCCTCACCGATCTCCATCATCCCTGTCAGATCATGAGCGACCTGATGACCGTGATTGAGAAGAAGGGCCCCCTGGAAAATCTCAAGATTGCCTGGGTGGGTGATGGCAATAATGTCGCCAACTCCTGGATTCAGGCCGCCGAGCTTCTGGGTTTTGAGCTGATTCTGGCCTGTCCCGAAGGCTATGATCCAGATCCTGAAATCCTCAAGAAGGGGCGCCGGAACGGGGAAAAATCCATCGTTCTGGTGCGCAGCCCTGAGCAGGCCGTGGCCGAGGCCGACGTGATCAATGTCGATGTCTGGACCTCCATGGGTCAGGAAGGGGAAGAAGATCAGCGGCTGGCCGTCTTTCGCGGCTTTCAGATGAATGATGCCCTCCTTGCCCACGCCCCCGATGCGGCCATTGTCATGCACTGTCTGCCCGCCCATCGCAACGAAGAGATAACCGAAGAAGTCCTGGAGTCAGAGCGGTGTGTTGCCTTTGATCAGGCGGAAAACAAGATGCACATGCATAAGGCGATTCTTGAAAAATTGATCGGAGGTTGAAGATGGCGGATGTGAAAAAGATTGTGCTGGCCTATTCCGGCGGCCTTGACACCTCGGTGATCCTGAAGTGGCTGGCGCGGGAATATCAGTGTCCCATTGTCGCCTATGCCGCTGATATCGGTCAGGAAGAGGACTGGGACGCGGTACGGGCCAAGGGTCTGGCCACCGGCGCGGAAAAGGTCATCATCTCCGATCTGAGAGTGGAGTTTGTTGAAGAGTATATCTTTCCCGCCTTCAGATCCAACGCCATCTATGAGGGCTCGTATCTGCTCGGGACTTCCCTGGCCCGGCCGATTATCGCCAGGGAGCAGGTGCGCATTGCCCATGCCGAGGGTGCGGACGCGGTCAGTCATGGGGCCACCGGCAAGGGCAACGATCAGGTGCGCTTTGAGCTGGCCTATCTCGGCATTGATCCGAGCTTGACCATCATTGCCCCCTGGCGGATCTGGGATTTGAACTCCCGTAAGAAACTGGTGGAGTATGCCCAGGAGCACAATATCCCGGTGCCGGTGACCAGGGAGAAACCCTACAGCTCCGATGAAAACCTGCTTCATATCAGTTTTGAGGGTGGCATCCTGGAAGACCCCTGGAACGAGCCGGATCCGTCCATGTTCAAGCTCACGGTGGCGCCGGAAATGGCGCCGGATGTCCCCACCTATCTGGAGATTGAGTTTGTCCAGGGTGATCCCGTGGCCCTCGACGGGGTGCGGATGGACGCTCTGCCCCTGTTTATGAAGCTGAACGCCCTGGGCGGAGCCAACGGCATCGGTCGTCTGGATCTGGTGGAGAACCGCTTTGTCGGGATGAAGTCCCATGGCGTCTATGAAACCCCGGGCGGCACCATCCTGCGCACGGCCCATCGCGACCTGGAGACCATCACCATGGATCGTGAGGTCATGCGAATCCGTGATTCCCTGGTGGCCCGCTATGCCGAACTGATCTACAACGGCTTCTGGTTCTCGCCCGAGCGCGAACTCCTCCAGACCACCATGGATACCAGCCAGAAGACGGTGAACGGTATCGTCCGCCTGAAGCTCTACAAGGGCAACTGCACCCCGGTGGGCCGCAAGTCCGACCAGTCCTTGTACCAGGAGAGCTTTGCCACCTTTGAGGAAGATACGGTCTATAATCAGGCCGATGCCGGCGGCTTTATCCGTCTCAACGGCCTGCGTCTGCGCATGGCCGCGATGCAGAGGAAGTAGCGTCCAGTTCATTTGAATAAGGGCTTGTTTTTCCTGATAAAAAATCATTCTTCCAGAAAAGCAGTGCAGGATGGATTTTGAGATTATTGGAAATATTGACCAACCGGAAACATTTGCGCAAGGTTCCACTATTCGGGAAATACTTCGTCTTCGGAAATTTTATGGAGATGGTCGTTGGCGATAGCGTAAGGGGCATGCTCTTGTGCGTTTGTCAGACGGTACGAGAGTAAAGGCAGAAATTCACTGGTATGAAGCAACAGGTATTGGCAAGCGAGAGTTCAAGATAAAGCGATATCTGGAGGAAGAACATGGCTAATTATCATTTCGTTGTCTGCGTGAAGAATGAAGGCTATGAAGTATCATTGGAGCCACGGAAACTTTATCAGGTGCTGACAGATCCAGAGGCCGCCAAGCATCATCAGATCCGTGTTATTGATGAATCAGGAGATGATTATCTGTATCCAGAAGGACTTTTTTTAGATGTGACCTTGTCGGAGTATGTTGCCGATCAGGTGGCCCATGTTGTCTGATAAGAGGGAAAATTCACGGGTGTCAAGGCGTGTACGCAAACGCCCAAAACCTTGAAGGTTGCCGTGAAGAACCCATGGATGTTCCTGGAGAACGGGTTCTTTGTCGGGTGTAAAATTTTTTCCTTTGGCCCCCAAGGCCTTATGATAGAGAGCTTCTTGTTACGGAAGCGACAGAGCACCTCTCCTTTTGGCTCGCATCCTTCGTCAAGCTGGAATCAGTCGCGACGAGCGGGATGAATTACAGGCGTATCGAAGAAATGAGCATGAACCAGAAAAGCGGATCAGAAAAATTGTGGGGCGGGCGATTTGCGGGGGCAACGGCCGCCTCGGTGGAGGCCTTTACCGCCTCCATCCACTACGATTCCCGCCTCTATAAATATGATATCGCCGGCAGCCGGGCGCACGCCACCATGCTGACCAGCCATGGCCTGTTGTCGCGGGATGAGCTGGAGGCCATTCTTGGCGGGCTTGCCGCCATTGAGGCCGAGATTGGGGCCGGCACCTTTGCCTTCCGGCAGGAGCTGGAAGATATTCATATGAATATCGAAAAGTCCCTGGTGGAGCGCATCGGCGCCGCCGGAGCGAGACTGCACAGCGCCCGCAGCCGCAACGATCAGGTGGCCCTGGATCTGCGCCTCTATCTGCGCGATGAGTGTGATCGCCTCCTGGAATTGCTGGACGGTGTGCGCCGGGCCTTTGTGGTGCTGGCCCGGAAATACCAGGGCAAGGTGATGCCCGGCTACACCCATATGCAGCGGGCCCAGCCGGTGCTTATTTCCCATCATCTGCTCGCCTATTACGAGATGTTCGGCCGGGACCGGGAGCGTCTCCTTGATTGCCGCAAACGGATCAATATCATGCCCCTGGGTGCCGCCGCCCTGGCCGGAACCGGCCTCCCCATTGACCGGCAGGAGGTGGCTGATCTGCTTGGTTTTGCGGCGATTACCGCAAACTCCATGGATACCACCGGTGATCGGGATTTTGCCATTGAGTTTGTCAGCTGCTGTACCCTGATTCAACTCCATCTCTCCCGCCTGTCGGAAGAGCTGGTCATCTGGAGCACCCAGGAATTCTCCTTTGTGGTCATGGATGATCGTTTCTGTACCGGCTCATCCATCATGCCGCAAAAGAAAAATCCGGATATCCCTGAGCTGATCCGGGGCAAGACCGGCCGGGTGGTGGGCAGTCTTATGAGCCTGTGCACCCTGGTGAAAGGTCTGCCCCTGACCTATAACCGGGATCTGCAGGAGGATAAGGAGCCGGTCTTTGACGCGGTGGACACGGTTTCCGCATCCCTGGCCATAACCGCCGAGCTGCTCGCCAACATTGCCTTGAACACCGGACGGATGGAAGAGGCGACCCGCACCGGTTTTATGACCGCCACCGATCTTGCCGATTACCTGGTCCTGAAAAATGTGCCTTTCCGCGAGGCCCACGGCATTGTGGGGCGGGTGGTGGCCTTCTGTATTGAGCAGGGCTGTGAGCTTGTTGATCTCAGTATGGCTGACATGGTGCGTTTTTCCCCGGCCATCGGGGAGGATGTGTTTGAGGTGCTGACCGTGAGCGGTTCCGTCAACAGCCGGATCTCTGCCGGCGGCACGGCCACGCAGCGTGTGGAGGAGGCCCTTGATCTGGCCGAACATACCATGGGGATAAAAGAGTGAACATGGCCGTATCCATGCATCGGGTTCAGCGAGGGGAGGCCTTTCTCCCTGCCGTACCCGGCAGGCGCGACATTCGGAGTCTCGCGTCCAGCTCGCTTACCTGGCCATCCCTGGCCTACCTGCTCCTGCTTGTCGGGGTGTTGGTTTTGGGGGGTTGCGGCTATAAGACCCTGCCGGTGCCGCCTGACAGCATTGTGCCCAGGGCCATTGAGGATTTGCGCTATTCGCTGGATGAAAAGGGGGTGACCCTCACCTGGTCCTATCCCGTTGCCACCATCAAGGGCACCGATTTAACCGATGTGGCCTCCTTTGAGGTCTATCGGGCGGTGGTCTCCCTGGACAGCTATTGTTCGACCTGCCCCATCCCCTTCGGGGAACCCGTTGTCCTTCCCGGTGGCACGGTGGGCACGGACAGCCGCCGCAAGGGACGGTATGAAAGCGCGCTCTTGCGATCAGGCGAAAAGTATTTTTTCATGGTGCGCTCACGCACCAGCTGGTGGGCCGCCAGTGGTGACTCCAATATCGTCACCTTTGTCTGGCACATGCCGGCCAAGGCAGTGCAAGGGCTCAGGGCCGAGGCCGGTGATCGAGTTGTCCGGCTGTCCTGGCAGCCTGCCACCAGGCTGATGGATGGTCAGCCCCTTGATTTGCCGGTGCAGTACCAGGTCTTGCGCAGCAGCGATGGCAAGGTCTTTGAAGAGGTGGGGACGGCCGTGGCCGACACCGAATTTACCGATACCTTCGTGCAGAACGGGCAGATGTATCAGTACAAGATCCTCTCCATCCTCCAGATTGGTGCCAATATCATCGGTGGCGGCACAAGCGAGGTGGCAACGGCGATGCCGGTGGATCTCACCGCCCCGGAGCCGCCCACCGGGGTGACGGTGATTGTCACCGGAAATGGGGTCAAGGTTTTCTGGGACAATTCCAGCGCCAGTGATCTCCACGGATATCGTGTGTATCGCCGCGCCGCCGATGAGAAAACGGCGGAACGCATCGGAGATGTGGAGGCCGTCTATACGCTCTTTGAGGACACCGAGGTACCCGCCGCCGGCCTTTATTCCTATTCGGTCACGGCCTACGACGGCATGGAGCCGGCCAACGAAAGCCTGCCCTCTGCTGAGGCAACGGTTCGGCCCTAGGGATGGATCTGGCGAGGCGGTGCAGCGTTTCTTTCTTTTTGCGAGGTTGTCGTGAATCATTTTGTCTATAAAAACGGGGAGTTTTTCTGCGAAGAGATGGCCGTGGCCGATATTGCCAGGGCGGTGGGAACCCCCTTCTATCTCTACTCCAGGGCCACCTTGAGCCATCATTTTCAGACCTTTGATTCGGCCTTTAACGGTATCGATCATCTCACCTGCTTTGCGGTCAAGGCCTGCTCCAACCTCTCCATTCTCCACCTGTTCGCGGGGCTGGGGGGCGGTGCCGATATTGTCTCCGGCGGCGAGTTATACCGGGCCATCACCGCCGGAGTGAACCCTCAGCGGATTATCTATTCCGGGGTGGGCAAGACCGAGGCGGAGCTGCGCTTTGGACTGGAGTCGGGGATTCTGCTCTTTAATGTGGAGTCGGCCCAGGAGCTCGAACGCCTCCAGCGCGTCGCCGCGACCATGGGGGTGCGGGCCCCGGTTTCCTTCCGGGTCAATCCCGATGTCGATCCCCAGACCCATGCCTATATCTCCACCGGCCTTGCCAAAAACAAATTCGGCGTTCCCATCGCCGAGGCCTTTGATCTCTATATTCAGGCCCGGGGGATGGAGAATATTGCGATCAAGGGGGTGAGCTGTCATATCGGCTCGCAGTTGACCCTGATCTCTCCCTTTATTGAGTCCCTGCGCAAGGTCAAGGACTTTGTCGCCAGGCTTGCCGACGCCGGGATCGGGATTGAGTATATCGATCTTGGCGGTGGTCTGGGGATTACCTATGATGACGAGCAGCCGCCCCACCCCCGTGAGTACGCCGAGGCGATCAAGGCGGAGCTGGAGGGAACCAGGGCCACGCTGATCCTGGAGCCGGGCCGGGTCCTGGTGGGCAATGCCGCCATTCTGGTCACCGAGGTGCAATACACCAAGAACAATCGGGGGGTGGATCAGGAAAAGAAATTCGTGGTGGTGGATGCGGCGATGAATGATCTGGCCCGCCCCAGTCTCTATGGCGCCTTCCATGCCATCGTGCCGGTTCGGGAGCAGGGTGGGGCCCCTGAAATGGTGGACATCGTCGGGCCCATCTGTGAAACCGGAGATTTTCTGGCCAAAGACCGGGCCCTGCCCCCGGTGCAGCAGGGCGATCTGCTCGCCGTTCTGAGCGCCGGGGCCTATGGCTTCAGCATGTCGTCCAACTATAATTCGCGGCCCAGGGTGGCGGAGGTTCTGGTGGACGGCAGTCACTACACCCTTATTCGACGGCGTGAAACCGTTGAGGAGCTGGTCAACGGGGAGCTTCTCCCGAAATTTGCGGAGTCCGGCCATGGCCATTGATTTTCCGGTTGCCTTCAGCAAGATGAGTGGTGCCGGCAATGATTTTATCATCATCGACCATCGCGTCCCGCTGATTCCTCAAGGCGAACAGCCGGAATTGGCCAGACGGCTGTGCCGGCGGATGTTCTCGGTGGGCGCGGACGGGCTGATTCTCATTGAAAACTCGGATGCCGCTGATTTTCGCTGGCGTTTTTATAATGCCGATGGTTCCGTGGCCGAGATGTGCGGCAACGGGGCCCGATGCGCCGCCCGCTTTGCCTTTGTCAAGGGCATTGCCGGGGCCTCCCTGTCCTTTGAAACCCAGGCCGGGATCATTGAGGCGGAGGTCAGGGAGGATGATACCGTGCGCTTGCGGATGACGTCCCCCCATGATTTTCGCGCCGGACTCTCGGTCATGCTGGATGGCCGGGAGAGGAGCCTGTCTTTCGTCAACACCGGCGTGCCCCATGCCGTGCTCTTTTTTGATGACGGTGAAGAACTTCAGGTGCGGGAATGGGGAAAGCTGGTTCGTTTTCATCCCCTGTTTCAACCTGCTGGAACCAATGTGAATTTTGTCCAGGTGATTGGCGACAATACCATTCGGGTGCGCACCTACGAACGCGGGGTGGAGGATGAAACCATGGCCTGCGGCACGGGAGCGGTGGCGTCCGCCCTCTTTGCCGCCCTCAACGGACTGGCCGCCTCGCCGGTGGCGGTGGTGAGCTCGGGGGGCGAGCGGCTGACGATTCTGTTTGATCTGCGGGAGGGGCCGGGGGCGGACAAAGTCTTTCTCCAGGGGCCGGCCCGAATGATCTATGAAGGACAGGTAACAGCCGAAGCATTGTTGTAATGCACGTATTCCCTTTATCAGGCTTAGCTTCTTATATATGTCAGTGACCAAAGCTCTACCAGGAGAACACTTATGAAAAAGTATCACGGTGCCATTGTTGCCATTGTCACCCCGTTCATCGATGGAAAGCTCGATGAGCAGGGCCTGATCGACCTCATCGAGTTTCAGATAGCGGGCGGAACCCACGGCATTGTGCCCTGCGGAACCACCGGCGAATCGGCAACCCTGGATTTTGATGAGCACAAGCGGGTCATTGAGCTCACCGTCAAGACCGTGGCCGGGCGGGTGCCGGTCATTGCCGGAACCGGCGCCAATAATACCAAAGAGGCCATTGAGCTTACCGAGAGCGCGAGAAAAAGCGGTGCCGACGCGGTGCTCTCGGTGACTCCCTATTACAACAAGCCCAGCCAGGAAGGGCTGTATCAGCACTTCAAGGCCATTGCCGAGAGCGTCAAGATTCCCATGTTCCTCTATAATGTCCCTGGCCGCACCTCCATCAATATGCTGCCGGAAACCGTGGCCCGCCTTGCCGGAGTGAAAAATATCATCGGCATCAAAGAGGCCTGTGGCAGTCTGCAGCAGATCAGCGACCTCATCCGCCTCTGCCCGTCCAGGTTCATTGTCCTCTCCGGGGATGACTTCACCTCCATGCCCACGGTCTTTATCGGCGGCAAGGGGGTGATCTCGGTGACCTCCAACGTCCATCCCAAGGGAATGGCGGATCTGATGGAGGCTGCCCTGGCCGGGGATCTGAAAAAGGCCAATAAAATTCATTATCGTCTCTTCCCCCTGATGAACGCCATGTTCTGCGCCCCCAATCCGGTGCCGGCCAAAAAGGGGGTGGAGTTGATGGGGAAAATCAGGGATGGTCTGCCCCGCCTGCCTCTGTCTGCCATTGACGACGGGGCCCTTGCCAAGTTGACCGGGGCGATGAAAGAGGCGGGACTGATCTGAGCCCCTCAGGGTATGGGCAGGCCGTGGGAAACAAAGAACTGTTCCCTTGGCGCACCGCTCAAGGCAATAAGGGCCGTAAGGAAAGAAAAGAAAACCTGCTGGGGACTTCTGAACGGTCCCTTGGAAGTATTTCAAAGAAAAGGAATGAAAAATGATCAATGTTATTATGGCCGGGGCTTCCGGGCGGATGGGACAGCGGGTTGGATGGATGGTCAATGAGCACTCCGGTCTGCATTACGCCGCTGCCTTCGAGGCCCCCGGCAGCGCCGCCATCGGGCGGGATCCAGGTGAGGTCGGCGGTTGGGGCCGGACCGGGATAACCATTGCGGAAGGTCTGGAGGCGGTGATCGATCAGGGTGATGTCATCATAGATTTCACCTTCCATAAGGCCACCATGGAGTTTGCCCGCCTGGCCGCGAGGCATTCCCGGGCGATGGTCATCGGCACCACCGGGCTCAGCCCCGAGAATCTGGCAGAGCTTGCCGAACTGAGCCGCCATTTTCCCTGTGTCCAGTCTCCCAATATGGCCGTGGGCGTCAATGTGCTGTTCAAGCTCGCCGCCAAGACCGCCTCGATTCTGGGCGATGACTATGATATTGAGATCGTTGAGGCCCATCATAACAAAAAAAAGGATGCCCCCAGCGGCACAGCCCTGAAGCTTGCGGAGATGGCGGCTTCCGGTGTCCATCGGAATCTGGCCGAGGTCGCTGTCTATGAACGGCACGGGATGATCGGCGAGCGCGGCAAAAAAGAGATCGGCATCCAGACGATCAGGGGCGGCGATATAGTCGGGGAGCATACCATCTATTTCGCCGGCCCCGGTGAACGCATTGAGATCACCCATCGCGCCCACAGCCGGGACAATTTTGCCCAGGGCGCGGTCACGGCCGCAGCCTGGGTGGTGCACCAGAAACCCGGTCTTTATTCCATGTTTGATGTTCTGGGACTCCAGGATCTCTAGGAACCGCGCGGGGAGATAATGATTCGGGCCTTTATCGGGTTTGGCTCAAATCTCGGTAATGGATGTGAGCTGGTGCTCAGCGCCTGGAGGCGGCTGGCAATGGCGGAAGGGGTCGTGCCCCGCAAGCTTTCCTCCCTCTATGTCAGCGAAGCGGTGGGACTGGTCAGCCAGTCCCTTTTTACCAACGCGGTGGGGGAGTTGGAGACGGATTTGCAGCCCTCTGAGCTGCTCCAGGTCTTGTTCGAGGTGGAAAAGGAGCACGGTCGCCGACGTGATCCTGACGCCGGGGGCTACCAGGACCGGACCCTGGATCTGGATTTGCTCTATTTCGGGGCGACGGTTGGCAGCACGCCCGCATTGACCCTGCCCCATCCCCGTCTTGCCGAGCGCCTCTTTGTCCTTGTGCCGCTGGCCGAGATAGCGCCTGATTTTCAAGATCCGGCGACTGGAAGAACGGTGAAAGAAATGGTGCAAGGGCTCATACTGGATATTGCCCGGGGAGATGTGCCATCCCAGTCCGTCATGGGCGCTGACCCCTCTTCGGAGCCTGTTCTCCCGGCAAAGGCTTGGGAGAAAGACCTCCTGAAATGATTAGACATTTGCCTGGGGACGACTATACTGTGAATAGGGTTGATGGTTTGGAAAGAATCTTCAGGGGAATAAGGAGCTAAGGTGCTGGGTCTGGGTCGCTTGCTTGTTCTGGCTCTTCTTTGTTATGTCGGATACCGTCTGCTGACGCGTATCG
>JACDZJ010000211.1_pt1 | contig 23764 bp, 25 predicted proteins | sample 7365721 | NCBI WGS metagenome assembly JACDZJ01 (sample SAMN15143480, study PRJNA637477) | pond metagenome | biome: freshwater wetland ecosystem [ENVO:00000243]; feature: pond [ENVO:00000033]; material: pond water [ENVO:00002228]; isolation source: pond water containing pink berries ... | reverse complement strand
ATGTGGCGCCATTACGCCGATCTTCGGTGGCTCCTTTATGGCGATCAATGACAAGCGTGTGGCCGGTGCTGTAGATCGCCCGCTTGATCTTGTCGCGCGGCCAGTCTTTGGGGGTGGGTTGTTTTGCCATGTCAGCCGACCTGTTATTGATTGACGATGGAAGAACTATATGGAACTAAAAAGAACCTGTCAACGGTTCCGATGGGGATATTTTTGATATCACTGGCTTATGCATATAAAACAACAGGTTAAGAAACCTACCGCCAGTTCCATTCTGGAGGTTAAATAATGGAACAAAGTTCCGCTCAAGTTCCGGTCATGTATTCGTGTGCTGAGCTTGCGAAGCTCAAGCTCCCCAAACATCCAAGTACTGAGCGTGGGTGGCTTAAAAGGGTTAAGGCTGAGTCTTGGCCATTCCGCGACGTAAAAGCTCCGGGTAGAAACGGACAGCGCCGTGAATATCAGCCGCCGCCTGAGATTCAGGCTCTGATCGATGCCGGGCAGGCAACTTATGCAGGGCAGCAACTGGCCAATGTGCTCCACGAGGCCGAGCGCCAGCAGGGCACGGTGTTCGTGAATGTGGTGCTGCTGGCCCAGCTGCTTGAGGCTGTGGATGCTTTGTGCGCCCGTAAGTTCGATAAGCCGCTGCCCACGGCAGTGCGCCTCGGCGCAGCGATTGATGCCTATCGCTCAATTCAGTCTTATGGCGTTACAGACCAGCTCGATGCAATTTCCTGCCTGAATCTCGGGCCTGCCGAGCTGGAAGCCGCGGCCACGCTTGGTCTGTGGAAGGCTGATGCAGAGAAATACGTTGGCGCTGATGCCCCTGAATCTCTAATGTCCTCTATCAGACTTCCTCCGGGGAAGTCGGACCAGTAGCGTTCCTATCTGTTTTTTGCGTGTTCTGGCACAAAACGCCTACTGAAAAACGACTAGAAACGCTCATTCCGTGCCAAACCATCGGGCGCGCTCAAAAACCCGCACTTCCGCTGCTGGTGTGGCTTCCCGGCTGATTTCGCCTCCACCGTGGTTGTGCCAAATGATCTGCACCCCCACAGATCTGCTTGTTTTCACAGGGCCGTGATCAAAGTTGGCTCGGTGCTAGTGGATCAGTTCTGAAATGGCTTCCATGACTGCCTGCGACTTGAGAACGTCAATATGTCCCACCTCGGGCAGGGCGCTAAACGAGGCTTGGATCTTTCTTCCCTGCAGGCGTGTGATGTAGGTCCTGGCCAGCTCGGGAGCGGTGGTAGTGTCCAAACTGCCCGTCAGCGCAATGATTCTTGCATTCGGTTTCACCTGACCTACCCAGTCAAGCGGATCTTCACTGAGCCAAGGGGTTCTGCTACGCCCTGCCCTCCATGCCGTCATGTCGCATGGACAGCCGATCAGAATGGCGCTGTCTGCCAGTTCGGGCAGCAACCCCAGAAGTACCGCTGAAATGGCCGCCCCACCGGAATGACCGACGATCAGGGTCGTTTGGGGGTTGAACCTCTGCTTGAGTCTTCCAATGACTGCGCCAATCTCCATTACGGTTTGCCGACGCCAGTTGTCTGCACGCCCGTTGTCACTCCCTGACGAATATGCGCCGGTTACATCGGGATAACCCGGTCGCACCAGTGCAACCGCGAGAACGCTGTCAGCGGAGAAATCCCTGGCCGTTTTCTCGGCCAGCTTGAAATGCGAATTCGCCGGACCACCCGTGCTTACATTGCCATGCAGCCAAACGACGAGGATCTTGGGGGCGGCAGGCCCATAGCGCTTCATCAACAGGCATTCAGATTCGCCCGTAACTTTTGTCTCAAAGTCCTCCGCTTCGCATGGCGCGGCCAGCACATCCCATGAAAGCGCCAGAGACACAATCAAGCAGAGCGTAGCTGCCTTCATGGCGCCAAGATTGCGGCAGTGCCCGATCAATTCCGGAAGGAACTGTCGGGGCAAGTGGCACTGCTGGCGCAGCAGCCGCATTTCCCGTCTGCTTCTTTGCGGAATGGCCCGAGCTGCGGATTGCGCGCGGCGAAGCGGCGGTAGAGCCGGTCGACGCCGATGCCGGCCAGCAGGATGGCGAAGATCAGGGCGATGGTGACGAGGTAAGTCATCACTCAGCCACCGAGGCCGGCGAAGCCCATGAAGGCCAGCGACAGGATGCCCGCGAGCATCAGCGAGAGAGCCGTCCCCTGCGCCACGGAGGGCACGTCGGAAAGCTGCAGGCGCTCGCGCACGCTGGCCATCAGCACCAGCGCGAGGGTGAAGCCCGCGCCGCCGCCGAAGCTGAAGGTCATCGACTGGATGAAGTCGTATTCGCGTGCCGTCTGGAACAGGGCGACACCCAGCACGGCGCAGTTGGTGGTAATCAGCGGCAGATAGATGCCGAGCGCACGGAACAGGGTCGGGCTGTATTTCTTGAGCACCATTTCGACCAGTTGCACCGACGAAGCGATGATGACGATGTAGGAAATCAGACGCAGGAATTCGAGGCCCAATGCACTCAGCAGCAGGTTGAGACCATAGGCGCACAGCGAGGCGACCAGCATGACGAAGGTGGTGGCCACGCCCATCGGCAAGGCGGTGTCGAGCTTGCTCGATACGCCGAGGAAGGGGCACAGGCCGAGGAACATCGCCAGCACGAAGTTGTTGGCGAGCAGCGCATTGATGAAGATCTGGAAGGCGGATTCAGACATTTTTCGGCGCTCCCTGAACCTCGGCCAGTTTGCGCTGCTTGCGGCGTTCCAGTGCGGCGAACAGCAGCAACCAGCTGCCGAGCACGAAGAAGCCACCCGGCGGCAGCACCATCACCACCCAGGGCTGGAAGCCTTCACCGAACAGCGTAAAACCGAACAGCGAACCGGCACCGAAAATCTCGCGCACCGTGCCCAGCGCCAGCAGGCCAATGGTGAACCCCAGCCCCATGCCGGCCGCGTTGATCATCGCCGGCAACGGCGGATTCTTCGCCGCATGCGCTTCGGCGCGGCCGAGGATGATGCAGTTCACCACGATCAACTGGATGAAGGCGCCCAGCGCATCGTAGAGCGCCAGGCTGATCGCCTGGATGGCGTAGTCGACCGCCGTAACGAAGGTGGCGATGATGACGATGTAGACGGCGATGCGCACTTCCTTCGGCGTGAAGCGGCGCGTCAGCGACACCAGGGCGCAGGAGCAGATCAGCACGAAGGTGGTGGCGACACCCATCGACAGCGCGTTCATGGCAGATACCGTGACCGCCAGGGTCGGGCACATGCCCAGCACCATGACGAACACCGGGTTCTGGCGCCAGACGCCCTCCATGAACTCTTCCCAGGTATTGACGGTTGGCTGGGCCATTACTTTTCCTTCATCTGGTCGAGGTGTGGCGCGATGCGCGGCAACAGGGCCTGCGCCGTCTCGTTGATCGCCTTGCCGACCGCGCGCGAGGTGATCGTCGCCCCGGAAATGGCGTCTACCTCCCACGGGTTGGTCTTGCTGCCGTGCTTCACCGTCTTGATCTCATGGGCCAGCGCCGTCGCGTCGGCGGACAGTTTGGCTTCGAGGGGGAAGTTGGCGAGGAAGTCCTTGTCCTTGGTGATCTTGTCGCCGATGCCCGGCGTTTCGCGCGCAGACACCACGCTGAAGCCGCTGACACTGTTTTTCGCCGGGTCGAAGGCGAACAGGATGCGGACGTAATCGGCGTAACCCTTGGCGGCACCTTCGGCGGCGATGCCGGCCAGCTGGCCCGAATCATCGTAGCCGGCGTAGAACTTGAGGGAACCCGTAGACGCCGTCCCCGTGTTGGCGGCGGATCCGGCTGACGCCGTCCCGCCAGCGCCGACTTTTTCCAGCTTGCCATCCGGCAGGGCGAAATACTCGACGATCGACCTGGCTTGAGGAATCACCTTGAACACACCACGCTCGACCGCGATGCGTTTGTTTTCCTGCACGGCATCGTAGGTGAATTGATAGGCGCCGACGATGATCAGGCCGCAGATCGCCGAAATCAGCCCGAGCGTGCGGATCATCGCCACCGTTGGCGTGGTATCGGGAACCAGCGTCTCGGCGCTCATGGCTCGCGCTCCCCCGGCCGCTCGTTGGGCTTCGGCTTGTTCCGCAGGAACCGTTTCTTCGGCGTCACCGCCCCGGCATCCTCGCGCGAGATATAGCCCGGATGCAGCGCATAGGAAGCCCCGCGTTTCGCCTGCCCGAGCCGCGCCAGCGCACTCTTGCCGAAGGGGGTCGGCTGGGTGATCTTCTCGATCAGCGGCGTCGCAGCGTTGCCCAGCAGAATGGCGTACATCACGCCTTCCGGCAGGCCGCTGTAGTAGCGGATCACCACCGTCAGCAACCCGATCAACGCGCCATAGACCCACATGCCCTTGGGCGTCACCGGCGACGTGGCCATGTCGGTGGCCATGTAGATCGCGCCGAGGATCAGGCCGCCGGAGAACAGCATGAAGAAAGGATTGGGGTAGCGCTCGGGGCTGAAGGCGAACAGCAGCCAGGCCGTCAGGCCGGCGCAGCCGAGGATCGCCGCCGGAATGCGCCAGTCGAGGTGGCGACGGAAGGCCAGGTAGATACCGCAGACAAGGATCAGCGCCGGCGAAGGCCCCACGGCCATGTGGCCCGAGAGGGAAGTCACCAGTTCCTCGGCACTGGCCAGCACACCCTCGAATTTCCACTTGGCCAGCGGCGTGGCGCCGGCCAGCGCATCGAGGTGCTTGAGCTTGAGCCATTCGCTCACGTCGGCCGGTTGCATCAACGGGAAGGCCATCGATGAGGGAATCATCTCGTAAAAGCGCCCCGGCAAAAACGAGGGGGTATAGGAGGCGATCGCCTGCGGGAAGGCCGCCTGGGCGAAGGCGCGGCCGACCAGCGCCGGGTTGAAAACATTGAAGCCGATGCCGCCGAACAGCGCCTTGCCCATCGCGATGGCGACGAAGCCGGCGACCACCCCCATCCACAGCGGGAAGCCCGGCGGCAGCGACAGCGCCAGCAGCAGACCAGTAATCACCGCGGAAAAATCGCGGATGTCGCCCGACTGCGTGCCGGTCTTGACGAACAGGCGTTCGGTGGCAAGGCAACTGGCCGTCACCACGACCATCGATGCCAGTGCCGACAGGCCGTATTGATAGACATAGAAGGCGCAGACCGGCAGCAACGACCAGACCACATGACGCATGATCTGCTCCACGCTGGTGGTGGACTTGATGTGCGGGGCAGAGCGGATTTCGATAGTCATTATTTTGAAATCGCCTTTTCACGCAGGATCTGCTTGGCAACGCGGAACTGCTGCACCAGCGGGATGTTCGAAGGACAGACGTAGGAACAGCAGCCGCACTCGAAGCACTCGCCGAGGTGGAACTGCGCCCCCATCAGGTCATATTCGCGCTTGGCGGCCAGCATGCCCAGCGTCGAGGGATTCAATCCCATCGGGCAGGACTCGACGCATTCGGCGCATTTGATGCACGGATAGGTCTTGCGGCCCTCGTGGTCGGACAACTCGTCGCCACGCATCACCAGCACGCCGGACATGCCCTTGGTAATCGGCACGTCGAGCGAGGCGGCCGCCTGGCCCATCATCGGCCCGCCGAGGACGATCTGGCGCGCCGCCACGCCAGGCGCGCCGGCATAGTCGAGCACGAAGCGGATCGGCGTGCCCAGCGGCACGATGTAGTCGCCGGGTTTTGCCACGCCGGGGCCGGTAACGGTGACGACCCGCTCGGTCAAGCCACGGCCGGCGGGCAGCAGCCGGCCCAGCGCGGCCAGCGTGCCAACGTTATTGACCACCATGCCCAGCGACACCGGCAGACCGCCTGCGGGAATTTCCACTCCGAACAGCGCCATGATCAACATCTTTTCCGAACCCTGCGGATACTTGGTCGGCACCGGCTCGGCGTGAATCTCCCCCTCCGGCACGCCACCAGGCAAATGGGCAGCGCGTTCGATCGCCGCGCGGACCGCGATGACGGCATCCGGCTTGTTGTCCTCAATGCCGACGATGGCCCGCACCGCCCCGGTGGCCCGCATCGCATAACGGATGCCGATGATCAGGTCGTCCGCCTGCTCGACCATCACGCGATGGTCGCAGGTCAGGTAGGGTTCGCACTCGCAACCATTCACCACCAGCGTATGCACCTTGGCCTGCTTGGGCACCGTCAGCTTGGCGTGAGTCGGGAAGGCCGCGCCGCCCAATCCCACCATGCCGGTGTCCCAGATGGCTTGCAGGATCTCGCTGCCCGCCGCACCCGTGAAATCGCGCGGCCGCCCCCATAAATCCTCCTGCGTCGCCCCCGGATGGGCACGGATGACAATGGACTCGACCCAGGGGCCCCGCGCCGACGGGCGCAGGCCGATGAACTCGACCACGCCGGTCACCGGGGCGTGATGCGGCACCGACAACCAGTCGCTGGTACGGGCAATGGGTTGGCCACGGACCACCTCCTCCCTCAGCTTGACGGTGGGGTGCGGCACCTTGCCGATGTGCTGCGACATCGGCACGGTGACTTTCTGCGGGAAGGGCAGACGACGGATGTGCGTCTGCGCCGTCAGCTTGCAGGACGGCGGATGCACGCCGCGCTGGAAGGCTTCGCCGCGAAAGTAGGAGAGCAGCTTCATCGGCTTGGCTTAGTTGAACTTGGCCGCCCGTGCCATCAGCTTGTCCACACCTGCTTCGGCCATGTTCCAGGGCGTGCCAGGATGGATGCAGCCGGCGGTGCACTTTTCTGCCGCCTTGACGATGTCGGCGAACTTGCCGCCTTTCGGATTGATGACGATGGCGAGCTTCTGATCGTTGTAGGCAAAGGTCTTCGGCGCGATGGCGATGCACTCGTCGCAGGCCGTGCATTCGGGGGATTCGACCCACACCGGCTCGTAATCGCCGCTCCCTGCCTCGTGCGCCGTCCCGCCAGCGCCGACTTTTTGTGCCGGTGACGCGGCCAGGTCGCTGCCCGTCATGCCGAGGCTGGCGGCAATCTTGGCCAGCAGGTCGGCACGCACGCGCTCGGCGACTGAGGTTTCATCGCCGCTGCCGGCCCCCACGGAAGCGATGTCGCGCAACTGGCGCCAGAAACTCTGGCGTTCCTCGGCCGAGCGGACCAGTTCCTCCGTCACCAGCAGGCGCGTCAGGCGATTCTTCTGATCTACGGCCCAGATATAGGGGAACTTGCCGTCGCGCTCGTCGGCGTCCAGTTGCAGGAAGTCGGCCAGCATCACCATGTTGTCGTTCCAGGTCTCCGGCGGCGCCTTCTTGAACTGCTTGAGGAAGCGCGCCTCGGTGGCAGCGAAGTCGGCAAAGGTCAGTGACAGGGTCATGGTTTCATGGCTGCCATTCTCCGCGACGTATTTGAGCGTGTAGGTCGGCCAGTCCTGATCCAGCGCCGGGTTGCCCTCGAGGCTGACGCACTCGCTGAAAGTGGTGCCCGCATCGGGGTCGAAACGGAACAGCGGGTAGGCACGGCTTTCGACCGCGAGCTTGCTCTGGTCGACGCTCTTGTCGTCACCGACGCCATGTTCGGGCGGGCAGACCGCATAGATGTTGAACAACGCCGGCCGGCGGCTGTTGAGGCCGTCGATATAGCTTTCCAGCAGATGGTTGACGTGGGCGATGGTGCCCGACATCACGTAGGACGTGCGGTGCGCCATGCCGATCAGCGAGATTTCCTTGCGGGTCTCCTGCTTGCCGCGCGTCGCTGCACCAAAGGGCGCCATGTCCGATACCTGCGAGATGAAGCCCGAGGTGCAGGCCTGGCCACCGGTGTTGGAATAGACCTGCGTATCGACGATCAGGATCTTGATCGGCATGCCGGACATCATGGCGCGCGACAGGTTCTGGAAGCCGATGTCGTACATCGCGCCGTCGCCGCCCATGCTGACGACCGGCGGGCACAGCAGCCATTCTTCTTCGGAGAACTTGCTCCAGGTGAAGCGGCGGAAAAAATCGCCGTCGCGCTCGGGCAGGTAGTCGCCGGCCAGTTCCTTCTCGGCCATACGTACGGCCTTGAAGCCGTCGGCCATCTTCGCCATGTGGCCTTCGAACAGGCCCATCGCCACGCTGGGCGAATCCTGGAACAGGTGCGATGTCCACGGGAAGGGATAGGGGTGGAAGGGATAAGTCGAGCCCCACACGGAGGTACAACCGGTCGAGTTGACCACGCCCATGTCGGCGCGGCCTCGGCCGGTCGGCCCCGACACATAACGCCATTTGAGGTCCTTGAGCTTTTCGAGCAGCTGGGCGGTGTTCTTCACCCAAGCCGGATCGAGCAGCTGCGAGGGCTTGTTCTCGTTGAGCTTGGAGGCAAGGTTAGACAGGGTCAGGTCGTGCTGGCCAGTCGCCTCGACGGCGCGCACCACGGCGCCGGTATCGGTGAGATCGACAGCCGAGGCCAGCTTGATGCGCATGTGCTGTTCAAGCCTGGCGATCAGATCGTCGAGCTTTTCGATGAAGGCCTTGACGCGCGGTTGCATCAGCGCCGTCACCGTTGAAGTAAACAGGTGGATCGCCGTCTTCTCGCCACAACCGAGGCAGGCGCCGTCACCGCAAGCCATCGAGTTGTAGTTGCGCTTGTCGAGCAGCAGGGTTTCCAGCGCGCCGATCTTCTCGTCGAGGCTGTCGATGCGGCTGTATTCCGGCGGCGTGGTTGGCAGGTCGAGCCAGAAGTTCCAGTCGCGGCGCAGCTTGTCGGTGGACTCGTCGGTCTGGGTGACCATCTGCAGGGCATTGTCCTCGCAGACCGTGACGCACACGGCGCAGGCCTTGCAGGTGTAGGGGTTGATGGTGATCGAGAACAGGCCGCCGCTGCCCTTGGCTTTCTTCTCCTTCTGCTGCCAGTAGGGCTTGGTGGCAGCGAACTGGAAGCCGGCCAGCTGGACCTGCAGCAGCGTGAATTCGCCGGAGAGCGAATGGCGATCCGCCTCGGGCGCCTCGGCCACGGTTTCGGACATGGCGCGATCGATCAGCGGACGCACCGCGCCGCCGACGCTTTCGATCAGGCCGCGCAGCTTCTTCTCGACCGTACGCACCGAGCGGCGCAGGAAACGCGTCGGCGTGCCGCTGGTCTCGATGCGGTTGATGCAGGTGTTGAAGACATCGCCGACCGAACTGACCAGGCCGGGAATGGCCGAGTCGGGGCATTCGGTGTAGCAGTTGCCGCAAGCAGTGCAGTTCTCGGCGATCCACACCGGATGCTCGAAGCGGATGCCCGTCATGTCGCGGAACACGCCCGTCGCGGCGGGCATCAGCGAGGCGCCGATGAAAGGATCGACGAGGTTGTCGTTGCCCCTGCCGGTCAGGTAGAAATGGCCGGTCTGTTCCCAGAAGCGATGGATGTCGGCGACCTTGCCGTCGGACGCCGGGAACTGCTGCAGCATGATCGGCAGGCCGGCATCTTTTTTCGCATATTGCTTGCGCGTCTTGCCGACTTCCTTCTCGGTAATTTCGGTCAACTCGGTAAAACCGCGCTTCACCACGCGCAGGTTGTCAGCCACCACGCGCGCACCCTTGCTGCCAAACTTGGACTGCAACTGCGCTTCGATGGCGGCGAACAGGGCATTCTCGGTCAGGCCGGCATTGGCCATCGTCGGACTGGCGGCGAAGAAAGCCCCCTGGAAGGCGATGCCCTGCATGCGCAACTGCAATTCGGGCGAACCGGCCTCGTCGCGGGCCACCTTGAAGGCGTCGATGTGAAAGACTTTGATCTCGTTATCGACGATGAACTTCTGCGCCCAGAGCGGGAAATTCGCCCAGGTCTCGTCGCCGAGATTCGACTGGATGATGAACACCCCGCCTTTCTTGAGTCCGGACAGCGGGTTCGAGTGGCCGAAGACGTTGGGGTCGGGCGACAGCACGACATCCACGAAGGAATATTCACAATTGATGCGGATCGGTTCCGGCGCCGCCGAGAGGTAATAGGTGGTTGGCTGGCCCTTCTTTTCCGAGCCATATTTCGGGTTGGCCTTGATGTCCCAGCCGAGCAGTTCGAACAGTGTCATTGCCAGGTTTTTTCCGGTGGTGATGGCGCCCCAGCCGCCCACCGAGTGCATGCGTGCGGTAATCGCGCCCTTGGGCAGCAGATTGGGGTTCTCGCTGCCGCGGATGCCCAAGGCCTTAACTTGCGGATATTTTTCCTGCAAGTCCTGCTGGTGGATCTCGTCCTTCGGATTGAGCGGATCGCGGGCGAAGTCGATCGAGAGATAGTAGAACTTGCGCTTCGCGCCTTCCGGCAGCATGTTCTCGACTGCGGCGATCAGACCTTCGGGCTGGAGGTCGCGCGAACCGAGGCCATAGCAGCCGGAATAGAGCCGCGGCATCTCGTTGGGGGCCAGCGCGGCGTAGCCCGGATAGGGTTTCTCGGCTTCGCTGCCCATGCCGTTTTCGAGGCACTTGGTTACGCAGGCACGCACTTCGCGCATCAGCGGCAGGTCTTCGGCCAGCGGCTGGTCGGTGCGCTCCAGCACGGCCACGCCCTTGCGGCCCTTAAGCAGGCCGCCGAGCAGATCGCCAGGGAAAGGCCGGAACATCGTGACGTTGATCACACCCACCTTCAGCTTGCGCGTCTCGCGCAGGTAGTCGGCCACGGCTTCGGCCTGGACGATCATGCTACCCATGCCGACGATCGCATACTCGGCATCTTCCATCTTGTAGGTCGAGACGCGCTGGTACTGGCGGCCCGTCAGGCCGGCATATTCGGCCATGCAGGCATCGGTGATCGACTCGATGTGGTCGAAGAAATAGGGGCGCTGGCCGGCGGTCGCCTGCATGTAGGCGTCCTGGTTCTGCACCGTGCCCGACACCAGCGGCACGTCGACATCCCAGATGGCCGGCACGCGGCGGCGCTTGGGGCCGTAGAGCATTTGCTGGGCGGGGGTGGGCGTGTCGATCAGGTCATCGGGCTTGCCGCAGAATTCCGCCACCAGTTCGCGCTCGGGCAGCAGCGTCGATTCGATCAGGTGCGTGGTCAGGAAACCATCCTGGCCAACGATCGCCGGCGTCAGCGAGAGTTCGGCCACCTTGCGGGCGATCAGGTTCAGGTCGGCGCACTCGGTAGTGTTCTTGGCCATCACCTGGATGAAACCGGTGTCATCGACGCAGTGGTAGTCGTCGTGGCTGCAATGCACGTTGAGCGAGGCCTTGGTGATGGCGCGGCAGCCCATGTTGAGGATGTAGGGCAGACGCTTGCCGACCGCACCATAGAGCGATTCGTGCATGAAGGCGACGCCCTGCGCCGACGAGAAGTTGGTGGCGCGCAGGCCGGTCATCGCCATGCCGGCGGTCACGCCGGCAGCGGCGTGCTCGGATTCCGGTTCGATGAAGATCAGCGGTTTGTCAGAGATGTTTAGATGGCCCCTGGCGACCTCTTCCGCCCAGTATTCGCCCATCTGCGTCGAGGGCGTGATCGGGTAGGCACCCGCCGCATCCGAGGCTTCGCGCTCGACATGGATGACGGCAGTGTTGCCATCGACGGCATCGCGCACGCCCGGATACTTGGGCGCAGCCGTGCCCGCAGCACCGGTTTCGGCAGGGGAGGACGAGAACAGTTTCTTCAACATGGCAAGCTCCTAGAGAATTCGGTACGGCGCATTACATGAGTTGGGGCAGCGCATCCAGCCGCAGGATTTTTTTGGCGGTCGCACCCTTGACCGCGCTATTGGGCGACTCAAACCAGACAATGGCGCCGGTCGGGCAGCGCTCGGTTGCTCCCCTGGTGGCCCAGGCGTTGAGTTCGTAGCGGATTGAGGCCAGCTCGCCATCGAGGGTGATCAGGCCGGGAGCGGCATCGGCAACGCATTTGCCGCAAGCGGTACAGGCCACTTCGCAGGAACGCTCCGCCGTGTCGCCATCCGCATGGTTCTTGCACGCCACCCACAGGCGATGACTGACCAACTCCAGGCTGAACAAACCCTTGGGGCAGACCTCGACACAATCGTTGCAGGCCGAGCATTTGTCGGCGTCGACCACCGGCAGGCCTTGGGCATTGAGGTGCAGTGCATCGAACTCGCACACTGCCTCGCAATCGCCCAGACCAAGGCAACCCCAAGCGCATTCCTTGCCGCCGCCACCCACCACCGCCGCCGCGCGGCAGGTCTTGAGCCCGGCATAGCGGGCACGCACGAATGCAACGTGCTTGCCGCCGGCGCAGGCCAGCCGCGCCACCTTCTTTTCGACATTGCCGGCGACCACCCCAAGCAGATCGGCGATATCCTGCCGCTGCTGCGGAGAACTTACCGTGCATTGCGCCGGAACGATATCGCCGGTCACCACTTTTTCGGCGAAGCCGCGGCAGCCGGGTTGTCCGCAGGCGCCACAATTCGATTTGGGCAGCAGGTCCTCGACCTGGCCAATGCGCGGATCTTCATAGACGAAGAGCTTGCGGTTGGCGAACGCCAGCAGGGCCGCGAGGGCAATACCCAGCACGGCCATGAAGACCCCTGCCACTGCCAGATTCGACATCGACTCCATGGAAATCGGAACCCCCACAACCTAGCGACTGCATGTTCGCCATGATTCAAAAAGCTAATATCCCCGCTCCTTTCAGGGAAGGAACGGGGAATTCACTGGCCGAAAGGAACCTTTACCTTGCGGGCGATAATTCCAACTACCATCACGGCCCGGCCGGGGGGTTTTCGGCGCGCGGCACAGAAAGGCGGCTTGCTACCTTTCCGGATCGTGGCACATACAAGGTTGCGCCCCGCACATGCTCGTGTGGGGCGGAGTATAGGCAGTTTGCCGCGGCGCAACAAAGCAATGAAATCAATGTTTGACATAAATCAAACTTTTCCCGGCGACGATCTAGACGCCGTCCCGCCAGCACCGACTTTTCACGGCCTGAAGCGTCGGTAACTTTCGTCTCAGCGTAACGCCAAGTAATCAGGCAAAATCCGCTTCCCATGCTCTCAGCGACCAGCCTTTCCTGCGTTCGAGGCGAACGACACCTGTTCGACGGGCTTGATCTCGCGGTCGGTCCGGGCGAATGGCTGCACGTGCAGGGCGAGAACGGCGCCGGCAAGACCAGCCTGCTGCGCATCCTTTCCAGCTTGTCGCCCCCGGCGGCCGGTGAAATTCTCTGGCGCGGCCAGCCGATCAAGACGCTGGGCGAAGACTACCGGCGCGAGATGCTGTTCCTCGGCCACCATGGCGCGGTCAAGGAAGAACTCACCCCGCTGGAAAACCTCACGCTTGCCGCGCAGCTCGACGGCACATCCCTGTCTGAAGCAGATGCCATGAAGGCGCTGGCGCGCTTCGGCCTGCGCGGGCGCGAGGATCTCCCGGTGCGCTTCCTCTCCGCCGGCCAGAAGCGGCGCGTGCTGCTAGCCCGCCTCGCCGTGCGCCAGGCGACGCTGTGGATTCTCGACGAGCCCTTTACCGCTCTGGACGTCAAGGCCGTCGACATGCTGTCCGGCCTGATCGTCGAGCATGTCACTGGCGGCGGCATCGCCATCCTCACCAGCCACCAGAGCATCCTGCTGCCCAACGGCAAGGTATTGGTACTATGAGCGCTGTTTTCGCCATCATCCGCCGCGACCTGTTGCTGGCGATGCGCAGGAAGAGCGAGGTGCTCACCGCGCTGTTCTTCTTCATCATCGTCGTCAGCCTGTTTCCGCTCGGCATCGGTCCGGAGCCGGCGTTGCTGCGCAAGATCGCACCGGGCATCCTGTGGGTCGCCGCGCTGCTGGCGACCATGCTTGGCCTCGCGCGCCTGTTCGCGCCCGACCATGCCGACGGCACGCTGGAACAGATGGTGCTCTCCCCCACGCCGCTGGGGCTACTGATCGCAGGTAAAATCGCGGCGCACTGGATCACCACGGGCTTGCCTCTGGTTCTGCTGGCGCCCGTGCTGGGCATCCAGTTTGACCTGGATAGCGGGGCGCAGGGCATTCTGGTGGTCAGCCTGCTGCTGGGCACGCCGCTATTGAGTCTGATCGGTGCCATCGGAGCGGCACTGACCTTGGGGCTGCGCGGCGGTGGCGTGTTGTTGTCCTTGCTGGTATTACCCCTCTATGTCCCCACCTTGATTTTCGGTGCGGGCGCGGTAGAGGCCTACATTTCCGGTACCGGGGCCGGCGGACATTTGTCCTTGCTGGCTGCCCTGCTGGTACTGGGCGGGTTTTTCGCGCCATGGGCGACCACGGCGGCTTTAAGGATCGCGCTCGAGTAAATGAGTAACAAGATCGTAAATTGGTTCAAGTACGCCTCGCCGCAGAGCTTCTATCCCGTCGCCGGGAAGATGATCCCGTGGTTCTGGGTGCTGGCGGCCATCTTCGGCGTCACCGGCCTATGGATTTCCTTTTTTGTCGCGCCGACTGATGCGACCCAGGGCGAGGGCTACCGCATCATCTTCATCCATGTGCCGGCGGCCTGGATGTCGATGTTCATCTACGTCGTGATGGCGACTTGGGCCGGCCTCGGCCTCGCCCTCAATACCCGGCTGTCCGGCATGATGGCCCAGGCGCTGGCGCCCACCGGCGCCATCATGGCCTTCCTGTCGCTGTGGACCGGTGCCTTCTGGGGCAAGCCGATGTGGGGTGCGTGGTGGGTGTGGGACGCCCGGCTGACCTCGGCGCTAATCCTGTTCTTCCTCTACATCGGCTTCATCGCCCTGCAGGCCGCCATCGACGATGCCCGCCGTGCCGACAAGGCCGGGGCGATCCTCGCGCTGGTCGGCGTCGTCAATGTGCCGATCATCTATTTCTCGGTGAAATGGTGGAACACCTTGCACCAGGGCGCCTCGGTATCGATCAACAAGGCACCGGCCATGGCCACGACCATGTTGTGGGGCATGCTGATCATGGCGCTGGCCTTCTGGATGTACTCGATCGCCGTGGCGCTGACGCGCGTGCGCGCCATCATCCTCGAACGCGAAGCGCACACCGAGTGGGTGAAAGAATTGTCGGAGGTAAAGCAATGAACTGGGGTTCTCCGGCCGAGTTTTTCGCCATGGGCGGCTATGGCCTGTATGTCTGGGGCAGCTTCGGCGTCTGCGCTTTATTGATGATCGCGGAACCAATTCTGGTCGGCAAGCGTCGTACTTCCATTTTGCGCAGCCTGCGCCGCGAACGCATCGCGGAAACCCTCGACACTCAGTGAAAGCCGTTAATTGAAACCACGTCAAAAACGCATCGCCCTCATCGTCGGGGGTCTCGCCGCGCTGGGCATCGCCGCCGGCTTCGTGCTGAACGCCCTCGACAGCAATATCGCCTTCTTCGTCACCCCCAGCGAGATCGCCGCCGGCAAGGCGCCGCAGGGCAAGGCCTTCCGCCTCGGCGGCATGGTCAAGGAAGGTTCGGTCCGGCGCGACAATCTGACCGTGCATTTCGTCGTCACCGATACCGCCAAAGACGTCCCCGTCGCCTATACCGGCATCCTCCCCGACTTGTTCAAGGAGGGCAAGGGCGCGGTCGCGCAGGGCAAGCTGGGGCCAGACGGCGTCTTCGCCGCCAGCGAAGTGCTGGCCAAACACGACGAGAACTACATGCCGCCGGAAGCGCAGCACGCCATGGACCAGGCCCAGGCGCAAAAAGCTGCCCAGACCCTCAAACAGTAAGCCGACATGATTCCCGAGCTTGGCCACTTCGCCCTGATCCTCTCCCTGTTCGTCACCCTGATCCTGGGGGTGCTGCCGCTGGTCGGGGCGCAGCGCAACCGGGCCGACTGGATCGCCGTCGCCCGTCCCGCGACCGCCGCTGCCTTCCTGCTGATCGCCTTTTCCTTCGTCTGCCTGGGCTGGAGCTTCTATACCAACGACTTTACGGTCCAGTATGTCGCCGCCCACTCCAACACTCAGATGCCCACCCTCTACCGCGTCTCGGCCGTGTGGGGCGGTCATGAAGGCTCGCTGCTGCTGTGGGTGCTGATGCTCACCGGCTGGGCGCAGGCGGTGGCGCTGTTCTCGCGCCAGTTGCCCGAGGCGATGGTGGCCCGCGTACTCGGTGTGCTTGGCCTGGTGGCGGTGGGCCTGCTGGCCTTCATCCTGCTCACTTCCAACCCCTTCGAGCGGCTGATTCCCGGCGTCGAGGAGGGCCGCTCGCTCAACCCGCTGCTGCAGGACCCGGGCCTGGTCTATCACCCGCCGATGCTCTACATGGGCTATGTCGGCTTCGCCGTCGCCTTTGCCTTCGCCATCGCCGCCTTGCTGGCCGGCCAGCTCGACGCCGCCTGGGCACGCTGGTCGCGTCCCTGGACGACCGCGGCGTGGATTTTTCTCACCCTCGGTATCGCATTGGGCTCGTGGTGGGCCTACTACGAACTCGGCTGGGGCGGCTGGTGGTTCTGGGACCCGGTCGAGAACGCCTCCTTCATGCCCTGGCTGGTGGGCACGGCGCTGATCCATTCGCTGGCCGTCACCGAAAAGCGCGGCAGCTTCAAGAACTGGACGGTAATGCTGGCGATTGCCGCCTTTTCGTTGTCGCTGCTCGGCACCTTCCTGGTCCGTTCGGGCGTGCTCACCTCGGTGCATGCCTTCGCCACCGACCCGCGTCGCGGCATTTTCATCCTGATCCTGCTGGCACTGGTGGTCGGCAGTTCGCTGTTCCTGTTTGCCCTGCGAGCGCCCAAGGTCAGCCTCGGCGGCGGCTTCGCGCTAGTTTCGCGCGAGACCATGCTGCTGGTCAATAACGTGCTGCTGGTGGTTGGCTGCGGTGCCGTGCTGCTCGGCACGCTTTACCCCCTGCTCGTTGATGCGCTGGGCATTGGCAAGATTTCCGTCGGCCCACCTTACTTCAATACGGTGTTCGTGCCGATCATGCTGCCGCTGCTGTTCATGGTCGCGCTCGGCCCAGTGGCGCGCTGGAAGCATGCCGACCTCAAGACCATTTTCATCAGGCTCTGGCCGGCCGCGGTCGTGGCGCTGCTGGCCGGCATCGGTCTGCCAATGCTGGCGGGCACTTGGTCGGCCTATGTCGCGCTGGCGCTGGCGCTGGTCGGCTGGATGGTCGGTGCGCTGGTTCTGCAAACGATGGACCGCATGAAAACCGGCACCCCGCCACGCGCCTGGTGGGGCATGCAACTGGCCCATGCCGGTCTTGCCGTCTTCGTCGTCGGCGTAACGATAGTTTCGGTATATCAGGAGGAACGCGACGTGCGCATGGAGCCGGGCGAAACGGTAACGGTCGGAGGTCATACCTTCAAGTTCCTTGGTGTACGCCCCGGCAGGGGACCGAACTATCAGGCAGCGGTCGGCAGCTTTGAGTTATACAAGGATGACAAACTGCTGCGCACCCTGCACCCGGAAAAGCGCAACTACGATGCGTCATCAATGCCGATGACCGAGGCCGCCATCGATGCCGGGCTGACGCGCGATGTCTATGTCTCGCTCGGCGAGCCGCTGGAAGGCCAGGCCTGGGCGGTACGCGTTTACTTCAAGCCCTTCGTCGACTGGATCTGGGGCGGCTGCCTGCTGATGGCGCTCGGTGGCCTGTTCGCGGCCAGTGACCGGCGTTATCGCCTCAAGGTCAGGCCAGCCGCCGCCCTCTCTCCCAAAGCTGCCAGAGCCCGAGCATGAACAAGTTCCTGTTGCCGCTCGGCGGCTTCATCCTGCTGGTCGCCTTGCTGGCGGTCGGCCTCAAGCTCGATCCGCGCGAGGTGCCTTCGCCGCTGGTCGGCAAGCCCGCGCCGGACTTCAGCCTGCCTTTGCTGCAGGATGCCGGCCAGACCCTGACGCTGAAGGACATGCTTGGCAAAGTCTGGCTGTTCAACGTCTGGGCCTCATGGTGCCCGTCCTGCCGCGAGGAGCATCCGGTGCTGATCGAGTACGCCAAGACGCCCGGCGCGGTCCCGCTGATCGGCCTCAACTGGAAGGACAAGCGCGAAGACGGCCTGCGCTGGCTGGCCCGCTTCGGCAATCCTTACCAGGCCTCGGTCTATGACGCCGATGGCCGCGTCGGCATCAACTACGGCGTCTATGGCGCGCCGGAAACCTACCTGATCGACAAGGCCGGCGTCATTCGTTACAAGAAGATCGGGGTAGTCACCGCCGAAGTGCTCGAAAAAGAGATCCTGCCGAAGATCAGGGAGTTGAGCCTATGAAGTTCCTGCTCACCCTCCTAATGTCATTGTGCCTGTGCGGGGCTGTTCTCGCCAAAGATGCCGCGCCGCTGGCCGAGGATGCGGTGGTCGAGCAACGCCTCACCGCCATCGCCGAGGAGTTGCGCTGCCTGGTCTGCCAGAACGAGTCGCTGGCCAGCTCGCGGGCCGAACTGGCACAGGACCTGCGGCGTGAAGTACGCGGGCTGATCAAGGAAGGCAAGACCGATGCCGAAGTGAAGGACTTTCTCGTCAGCCGCTATGGCGACTTCGTGCTCTACCGCCCCCAGGTCAAGCCGATGAATTACCTGCTGTGGGGCGGACCGTTCATCCTATTGTTTGCCGGCCTGTTCGCACTGATGCGCCATTTGCGTCGCCGCAGTCAGGCGGTGCCTGAGTTGCCCCTGACGGCAGAAGAGAAAAAGCGCGCCGAAGCCCTGCTCAAGGACACTCAGCCATGATCACTTTCATTATTGTCGCCGTACTGCTAGTGATGGTCACTGTCGCCCTGATCGTCTGGCCCTTCCGACGCCGTCCCGCCAGCGCCGACCTTTCACGGCAACAACTGAACGCCACCATCTACCGTGACCAGTTGGCGGAACTAGAGCGCGATTGCGCCGAAGGTGCACTCTCTCAGACGGACTACGATCAAGCCCGTAGCGAACTACAGCGGCGCCTGCTCGAAGATACGGCCGCCGAATCTGTTGCTGCCACCGCAACGGTTCCCGCCGGCCGCGCCGTTCCACTCGGGCTGGCGCTAGCCCTGCCGATGGCAGCGATCGCCGGCTACCTCACGCTGGGCACCCCTGCGGCCATCGAGATGCCCGCCCAGCAACATGTCAACCAGGCCGATGTCGAGAAGATGGTCAATGACCTCGCCGCGCGACTGGAAAAAGAGCCGGAGAATTACGCTGGCTGGGTGATGCTGGCCCGTTCCTATAAGGCGATGGGCCGACTCGCCGAGGCAGCGCGCGCCTACGAGCGTACCGGCCCGCTGCTCGATGGCAACGCCGACCTGCTGGTCGACTACGCCGATGTCGCCGCCGCCGTGGCAAACGGTTTCACCCCCAAGGTGTTGGCGCTCATCGACAAGGCGCTCAAGATCGACCCGCTGAACCTGCAGGGGCTCTGGATGCGGGGTACTGCCGCTTACGATGCCAAGCAATTCGACAGGGCGCTCGCCGACTGGGAGAAACTGTACGCGCAGTTGCCGGCGGGATCCGAGGACGCCAATATCATCGGCGCGAACATTGCCGAGGCCAGGTCATTGCTCGGCAAACCGTCCGCCCCGCAAACCGGAAAAGTCGGCTCTGGCAAGACGGCAAGCGCGGTCACGGTCAAGGGGCGTGTCGAGGTCGCCGGCGAACTGGCAAATAAAATAGCCAATGGCGACATGCTGATGGTGGTCGCCCGGCCTGCTGACGGGACGCGCATGCCAGTAGCCGTATTGCGGATCGCCGCAGCCAAGTTCCCGCTCGACTTCACCCTGGACGACAGCCTGGCCATGAGCCCTGACCGCCTGCTGTCGCAGTTTCCCGAACTCGTCATCGAGGCGCGCGTATCGAAATCCGGACAGGCCATGCCGCAACCTGGTGATCTGTTCGGCCCCCCCTTGACGGTCAAGCTCGGCGCCACGGGCATCGTCCTCAAGATCGACCAGGTCCGCCCGTGATTTCACGCCGGGAATTCCTGCGAGGCAAGTTTTCCGCCCCGCCCGAACCGGCAGAGGCGGTAGCCCAAAAGAGTCGGTCGTTGGCCATCATCGGACGGAACTGCGTGACCTACGATAACGAAGTCTGCTACCGCTGCGGGGATGTTTGCAAGGAGGATGCCATCCGCTTTTCCCCGCGCTTTGCTGCGGTTGCCGAGCCTGAAATCGTAGCCGAGCGCTGTACCGGTTGCGGCAATTGCGTACCGGTCTGTCCGGCCAAGACGATCACGCTGATCGCCCTTCAGGCAGGCTGAATCGCCCTGCCCTTAGCGGCGGCGCCAGCGGGATTACAGCGACAGGACGAACTTGACGAGCTTCTTGATGTTTTCATCCGAGGCCGTGGTGTTGGGCGGCTGGACGATTTCGCCCCAATTCCCTTTGCCGCCTTCGCGGACCTTTTTCATCAGTTTGGCTTCTGCTCCGGCGTCCCCCTTATAGCGGGCAGCAACATCTTTCCAGGCAGGGCCGACGAGCTTCTTATCTACGGTATGACAGCCCAGACATCCTTCCTTCTGGGCTAGTTGCAGGTCGGCGGCGGCAGGTCCAGCCAGAGCGAGGCCAGCGGCGATCAGGGTTCTGCGTATCAGTTTCATCTTGCTATGCTCCTGTGCTTATTTGGCATCGTAATAATAGGGATTTTGCGGCACTCTGGTGGCATCGAGTTGTGCCTGCTCGTCAAGGTCGCGGTTGCCGCGATCCCACCAGAGCGCTCGTCCGTACTGCTGTACCTCGACTTCCTGCGGGTGTTGCCGCAGCCAGTCACGCATGAATTTCGTATGTTCGGATTCGTAAGCCATGACTTTGTTTTCCTCAATTCTTACTTTTATAGCCGGGTAATGCGGATAACGGCAGGCAGGCGCCGCAAGCTGCGCAGGATACGCGCAAGGTGGATACGCCCGGTGACTTGCAGGGTGAAATACAGCGCCGTCGTTACACCATCGTCAGCGTCCATGCTCACATCGATGATATTGGTACCGTGCTCGGCAATCGTCGCCGCGAGCCGCGCCAGCACGCCCGGTGTATTTTGCGAAACCACGCGGACTTTGACGTCGAAAGGCCCGGACGCTGCCGGATCCCATTCAACATCGACCCATTCCTTGGTTCCGCCGGGCCCACGCCCCACCTTGCCGCTACGCAGTGTGCGGCAATCATGGGTATGCACGATCAGCCCTTGACCGGCACGAATCACACCGATAATCGGATCGCCTGGAATCGGGTGGCAGCAGCGTGCCAGTTGCATCGCCATACCCTGGCTGCCGGCAATACGGATAGCACCGGCACTTTGCGCCACCGGTCCGCCCGATGCACTGCCATCGAGCAAGCGGCGGGCGACAATTGCCGGCAGACGTTTGCCCAGGCCGATGTCGGTGAGAACCTCGTCCCGCGAACGGCCGGAAAAGGTCTTCAGAAACCGCTGCCACGCCGCGCTGCCAAGTTCTTCAAGTCGATGGCCGAGAGTGTGCAATGCCTGGGAGAGCAGATGTGCGCCCAGCTCGGCAGACTCGTTATTCTGCCTGGTCTTGAGAAAGTGGCGAATCTGCGCGCGCGCCTTGCCGGTCTTGACAAACCCGAGCCAGGCGGGATTGGGTGCAGCATTCGGGGCCGTGAAAATCTCGACTCGATCACCGTTATGCAACTCGCTGCGCAAGGGCATATTCTCGTAGTTGAGCTTGCAGGCAATGCAGCGGTTACCGATATCGGTATGCACGGCATAGGCGAAATCGACAGCCGTGGCACCACGCGGTAGCGACAGGATTTTTCCCTTTGGCGTAAACACATAGACCTCGCCAGGAAACAAATCCACCTTGACGTGTTCGAGAAACTCGGCCGAATCGACTATTGCCGTCTGTAGTTCCAGCAGCGACTGCAACCACTGGTGGGTGGTACGCTGCAATTCGGAAAGCGACTGCTCGTCCTTGTAGAGCCAGTGCGAAGCGACCCCGGTTTCGGCGACGTGGTGCATCTGGCTGGTACGGATCTGCAATTCGACCGGCATGCCGTAGGGACCGATCAGCGTCGTATGCAGCGATTGGTAGCCATTCGCCTTGGGGATCGCGATGTAATCCTTGAATTTTCCCGGCACCGGCTTGAACAGTCCGTGCAATGCGCCAAGCGCGAGATAGCAGTTCGGCACGTCGGTAACGATGATACGAAAACCATAAATATCGAGCACCTGAGAAAAGGAGAGGTGCTTCTCGCGCATCTTGCGATAGATGCCATAAAGATGCTTCTCGCGCCCCATCACCTCCGCATCGATCTTGCATTCCGGCAGGCGCCGCTTGATTCCATCGAGAACCTTCCCCACACCCTCGCGGCGGTTACCTCGCGCCGAACGTACGGCCTTGGCCAATACCTTGTAGCGCAGCGGGTGCAGATTACGGAAGGCCAGTTCCTGCAATTCACGGTAGAGCGTATTGAGGCCGAGCCGGTTGGCGATCGGCGCGTAGATTTCGAGTGTCTCGCGAGCGATGCGCCGACGCTTTTCGGGGCGCACCGCATCAAGCGTGCGCATGTTGTGCTGCCGGTCGGCCAGTTTTATGAGAATGACACGCACATCCTGCGCCATCGCCAACAGCATTTTGCGGAAGTTCTCGGCCTGCGCTTCCTCGTAGGACTGGTGCTCAAGCCGGTCAAGCTTGGATACCCCATCGACCAGATCCGCCACCCCCCTGCCATATGCCTGCGCAATCTGCTCCTTCGTGATGGCAGTGTCCTCCATCACGTCATGCAGCAAGGCGGCAACCAGAGCCTGAGGGTCGAGCCGCCAGTGAGCGAGGGTTTCGGCCACGGCCAGCGGATGCGAAATATAGGGATCACCACTGGAACGGAACTGGCCGCGGTGCGCGTCAGCGGAGAAATAATAGGCCGAGGCGATCTGCTGAACATCCTCAGCCTTCAGGTAGAGCGAAAGCTGGCCGAGGAAATGATCGAGATCTTCAACCAGATCAACCGGTGGATGCATGTCCACCGGAATGATCGGCATGTGATCAATTTCCTCTGGCTTTTGTTGTAATCGGGAGGGAGTCGGGGCAGAAGCCGCAGAGGATGGCAGTGCCGCCGACATGGAGTATCTCCCCTAACTGTAGGGCAGTGACATTATCGTCAGGACTGCCCGCGTCGCAGTACGTCCATGCCATAAAGTCCTTCAGCTAGTTCGCGCAGCGCCAGCACGGTCGGCTTGTCGCGATCAACCTCGACCTGGGGCGTGCTACCCATAGTGATCTGACGGGCACGGCAGGTGGCGGCCAGGGTCATGTTGAAGCGATTGGGAATGTACTTCAGGCAATCTTCGACGGTAACGCGGGCCATGGTGTTTCCTTTGTAATTTCAGTTGGATGCAAGAAAGCGAAAGACTTCGGGGCAACGGGCATGCTGGCGGGAAAACTTCAGTCTCGACGCCCGCACCGCCGCAGCCAGATCTTCCAGAGCCTCCTGCAAGTCATTGTTGATTATAACGAAATCGAACTCCTCAACGTGACGCAACTCGCCGAGGGCGGCGGCGACCCTGCGCTGGATTACCTCCTCGCTATCCTGCCCTCGTCCGCGCAGACGGCGTTCAAGCTCGGCAATCGAGGGAGGAACTATGAAAATGCTTATCGCTTGGGGAATCTGGGCGCGTACCTGCTGAGCACCCTGCCAGTCAATCTCCAGCAGGGTATCACGACCGGCACGCATTTCATCCAGCAGCCAGGATCGCGAGGTACCGTAGAAATTGCCATGCACCTCAGCCCACTCGAGAAAATCACCGCGCTCGCGCATTGCCAGAAATGACTGGATATCGACGAAATGGTATTCGCGGCCATTTTCTTCACCCGTACGTGGTGCGCGAGTCGTATAGGAGATCGAATGCCCGATCGCCGCATCATGCTCCATAAGCAACTTGACGAGAGTAGTTTTGCCGGCGCCGGAGGGCGCGGAAACGATAAATAGGGTACCAACGGCAACCGCTACGGAAGTTGGGACGACCAAGTTGGGTTTTGTCATGGAAATTCTATCAGGCCATGCCGGGGTATGGCTCTTAGAGCCTATTTCAGTAGGCCAGTTGCACGCCAAGTGATGATGCCGCAGGC
>JACDZJ010000210.1_pt1 | contig 24123 bp, 28 predicted proteins | sample 7365721 | NCBI WGS metagenome assembly JACDZJ01 (sample SAMN15143480, study PRJNA637477) | pond metagenome | biome: freshwater wetland ecosystem [ENVO:00000243]; feature: pond [ENVO:00000033]; material: pond water [ENVO:00002228]; isolation source: pond water containing pink berries ... | reverse complement strand
GATATATAAATTTAAAATCCGACAGTTTTTAATTTTTGTCGGTCAATAGTGTTTGAAAATGGAAAATCACAATTATTCATTTGAAAAATTTGATGTTTGGCAAAAAGCAAGAGAATATGTCACATTGATTTATAAACTCACCGGGTCTTTTCCTGAAAATGAAAAATTCGGATTAATATCTCAACTTCGTCGTGCGTCAATCTCCATTGTATCAAATATTGCTGAAGGAACTTCCCGTTCTTCACTGAAAGATCAAGTCCGATTTACGGAAATAGCTTATGGCTCAGCACTTGAGACGTATTGCCAACTAATTGTTTCAATGGATCTGGGCTTTCTTGATGAAAAAGATTTTGAATCAATTAAATCGCTTTTAAACGATATTACCATGAAACTTAGCGGACTTAAGAATAGTCAGGTAAAAAGACTAAACGAACATAATATTAAACCCTAAACATCTAAACTCTAAACATCTAAACTCTAAACATCTAAACAACAATTTACCATGACCACAATTCTACTCGCCATTTTTGGCATCGGTTATGCAGGTATTGCATTCGAAAACAATCTCAAAATCAATAAAACTGCAATTGCCTTACTTACAGGTGTATTGAGTTGGGTGGCATTTATGTATTTTGCAGCTGATAAATCGGTTGTAAATTTAAAATTGCTCGAACATTTGGGTGATATTTCCAGCATTCTTTTCTTTTTGCTGGGTGCCATGACCATTATCGAACTGATTGATTCTCACGATGGTTTCGAAATCATTACCGACTTTATTACCCAGACCAACAAACGTACGCTGATTTGGATTATTGGGTTTATCACTTTCTTTCTATCGGCAATACTCGATAACCTCACCACTACTATCGTTATGGTGGCTTTACTCCGCAAATTAATCAAAAATCACTACGACCGTTTGCTTTTTGTAGGAATTGTGGTGATTGCTGCTAATGCCGGTGGAGCCTGGACACCCATTGGTGATGTAACCACCACCATGCTTTGGATTGGCGGTCAGATTTCTACTGCCAATATTATGATGAAACTGTTTTTGCCGAGCATGGCTTGTCTGATCATTCCACTGGCTGCCGTTTCGTTTCAACTTCATGGAAATGTAGAAAGAATGCATAAAACAGAAACTTCAAAAGGAAAATTAGTTACTAAAACGCAGCAAAGAATAATTTTAGCTTTGGGTTTACTTGTTTTAATTTTGGTGCCAGTTTTTAAGACTTACACAGATTTACCTCCATTTATGGGAATGTTGTTGGGCTTGGCTTTGTTGTGGGTTCTTACCGAAATTATGCACAAATCGGATGTAAATGATGAAAAACAGCATCTTTCGTTGGTACGTGCCTTACACCGTATCGACATTTCTACTGTTTTATTTTTCCTGGGAATTTTATTGGCTATTGCCGCATTAGAGTCTTCTGGAATTTTGAGTTCAGTAGCAATGTGGTTAAATAAAGTAGTGGGTAACCTGAGTATAATTGTAATGTCTATTGGACTGTCTTCTGCTATTATTGATAATGTTCCTTTGGTGGCTGCAACACAGGGTATGTATAGTTTAACAGAATATCCAATGAATCATTTTATTTGGGAATTTTTGGCGTATTGTGCCGGAACAGGTGGCAGCATTTTAATCATAGGTTCTGCAGCCGGCGTAGCTGCTATGGGTATGGAAAAAATTGATTTCTTTTGGTATGTAAAGAAAATTAGTTGGTTGGCATTTTTGGGATATTTAGCCGGAGCAGGAATTTATTTACTCCAAGAAAGTATTTTTCAATTTTAATGTATTTTATCATTTCTGTAAACGATAATATTTGTAATTTTGCTTCTCTATTTTTTTACAATTCAAATAATTATTAATAAAACGATATATAATTATGTCAGAGTTAGTTGGTCATATTTCGCAAATCATTGGTCCTGTGGTGGATGTTTTCTTTGATTTGAAAGAAAAAGATGAAAATCAGTTACCCGCCATTCATGATGCATTGAGCATTGAACGTATAAATGGTCGAAAACTAATTGTAGAAGTACAACAACATATTGGTGAAAACACAGTACGTACTGTTGCAATGGACTCTACCGATGGGCTTCAACGTGGATTAAAAGCTGTGGCAATTGGTTCGCCGATTACTATGCCGGTAGGAGAACAAGTGAAAGGACGACTGATGAATGTAATTGGTGAAACTATTGATGGTATGAATCCACTAGACAAGAAAGGTTCTTATCCCATACATCGTCAACCACCCAAGTTCGAAGATTTGACTGTAAGCGAAGAAGTACTAACAACTGGTATCAAGGTTATTGATTTGCTGGAACCTTATTCAAAAGGAGGAAAAATTGGATTATTCGGTGGGGCAGGTGTAGGAAAAACCGTTTTAATCATGGAACTTATCAATAATATTGCCAAAGGACACGATGGATTTTCTGTATTTGCCGGTGTGGGTGAGCGTACCCGTGAAGGAAACGATTTATTGCGCGAAATGATTGACTCTGGCGTTATACGTTATGGTGAAGAATTTAAAAAAGGAATGGAAGAAGGTAATTGGGATTTATCAAAAGTAGATTATTCCGAAGTCGAAAAATCGCAAGCTACACTTGTTTTCGGACAAATGAATGAACCACCCGGTGCACGTTCTTCTGTTGCTTTATCAGGATTAACAGTTGCAGAATCATTCCGAGACGCTGATGGCGGTGGACGCGATATTTTATTTTTTATCGATAATATATTTCGCTTTACACAAGCCGGATCAGAAGTTTCTGCATTGCTAGGTCGTATGCCTTCGGCTGTTGGTTATCAACCAACACTTGCAACCGAAATGGGTACATTGCAAGAGCGCATTACTTCAACAAGAAATGGTTCTATTACCTCAGTACAAGCAATTTATGTTCCTGCCGACGATTTAACAGATCCGGCACCTGCTACCACTTTTTCGCACTTGGATGCCACAACGGTATTGAGTCGAAAAATTTCGGAATTAGGTATTTTCCCTGCTGTAGATCCTTTGGAATCTACTTCTCGTATACTCAGCCCACAAGTGGTTGGACAAGACCATTATGACACAGCTGAACGTGTAAAACAAATCCTCCAACGAAACAAAGAATTACAAGATATTATTTCAATTTTGGGAATGGAAGAGCTATCGGACGAAGACCGCGTAACAGTAACCAGAGCCCGAAAAGTTCAACGTTTCTTGTCGCAACCGTTTTTTATGGCTGCACAGTTTACAGGCCAACCGGGTGTTATGGTGTCAATTGAAGAAACAATTCGAGGTTTCAAAATGATTCTCGATGGTGAATTAGACGATATGCCCGAAATGGCTTTTCTAAGCGTTGGAACTATTGACGAAGCCATTGCCAAAGGAAATAAACTGATTGCACAATCAAAGAAGTAAATGCCCCCTAAATCCCCCGTTGGGGGACTTTATGGAAGGCATTTAATTGATTATCATAGGTTATCACAAAACGTGATACCAAAAATAAAGTTTTGAAATAACTTCATTAAATTCCTCTTCGGATTTTTGGGGGCATAAAATATGAAATTAGAAATAATCACTCCTGAACAAATCTATTTCTCCGGCGAAGTTACTTCGGTAACATTACCCGGAAAAAAAGGTAGTTTTACCTTGTGGGAAAATCATGCTCCTATAATATCATCATTAGCCAAAGGAAAAATTAGTTGTAAATCAGATAATCAGAATTTTGAATTGAATATTGAGGGCGGTTTTGCTGAGGTGAATAAAAATGTAGTTACAGTTTGTCTGGAATTAATTTAAAAATATAGTGCCAAAAACGACAAAATCAATACAGGCTCTTTTTACAATAATCATATTGGTAATCGGCTGGGGCGGATGGTTTCTCTTACAGAGGGCAACTCCCGAAATGAATATCTGTTGGTATCCATATTTACCAGTTACTTTTTGGGCAATGGGCATGATATTGACTACCGTTTTGGAAAAAATAAATAAAGATAATCCACGCAAGTTAGTGAATATTTATATGTTGTTGAAACTATCGAAATTGGTTTTTATAATGATTATGATACTGATTTTGTTTTTTAATACAACAAAAGATGTCCGATTGATATTACTTGGTTTTTTCGCAGTTTATTATACCATTTATTTATTACTTGAATTTTACACGTTCTATATTACAGAGAAAAAAATTAAACAACATAAATGAAAAGATTACCTAAAATATTGTTTGTACTGATTTTTTTTGTCTCTTCATTGAGTGCAAATCTCTATGCAAATGAACCTGTTCAGAAAACGGAACAGAATGAAGAATTGAATGTACGGGAATTTATTCTCGAACACATTTCAGACTCTTATTCATGGCATATTACAAAAATTGGCGAACACGAAATTTCCATTCCATTACCTGTAATTGTTTACAGCAACACCACCGGTTGGCATGTATTTATGGCTTCTGCTTTTCATCAGAGTAAAGTTTACGAGGGTCTTACCATTGCCGAAGAAGGGAAATACAAAGGTAAAATTGTTGAAATTGATAATAAAGGTTCAGAAGTGCGACCTTTCGATATTTCGATTACTAAAAATGTTTTCTCATTGTTATTCAGCAGTATATTGCTCATTGTTGTCATATTAGTTGTTGCACGTTCGTTTAAAAAGAATCCAATGCAATCTAAAAGCGGATTTATCGGCTTTATGGAAATGTTTATCATGAACATTAATTACGATGTGATAAAACCCTGTGTTGGGAAGGATTATAAACGATATGCCCCGTATTTATTGACCTTGTTCTTTTTTGTATTTACAAATAATGTGTTGGGATTGATTCCGATTTTTCCCGGTGGTGCCAATGTTACCGGAAATATAGCCATTACTTTTGTGCTGGCAATCATTACATTTTTGATTGTAAATATTTCGGGATCGAAAGAATATTGGCGCGAAATTCTTTGGCCAGATGTTCCATTTTGGCTGAAAGCGCCAATTCCATTAATGCCATTGATAGAGTTAGTTGGAGTTTTTACCAAACCATTTGCATTAATGATTCGTCTTTTTGCAAATATGCTGGCAGGACACTCTATTACACTTGGACTTACATGTTTGGTGTTTGTAACCGTAAAAATGGGACCCGCAATGAATACCAGCATGACAGTATTATCATTTTTATTCAACGTTTTTATTGGATTTGTCGAAATATTAGTGGCATACATTCAAGCCTATATTTTTACCATGTTGTCGGCAGTGTTTATCGGATTGGCAAGGGTAGAACCACATCACAAGAAGGAAAAGTTTAAAATATAAATATAATAACCAAATTAAAAAATTGAAATTATGTTACTAACAATTTTATTACAAGCAGCCGCTGGCGCTGGATTAGCAAAATTAGGTGCAGGAATTGGTGCAGGACTCGCAGCTATTGGTGCAGGTATTGGTATTGGAAATATCGGGGGTTCAGCCATGGAAGGTATTGCTCGTCAACCCGAAGCTGCTTCTGATATTCGTATGAATATGATTATTGCTGCCGCACTTGTTGATGCTGTTGCATTATTCGCCATCGTAGTTTGCGGATTTATCCTTTAAACCTACTTTTTTTAGTTATTTTAATTGTCAGTTATTTAGTTAATCTGCCAATTATCAATTATCAATTATTAATTGTTAATTAATTATGTTACTATTACCTGAATCGGGTTTATTGTTTTGGATGCTATTGTCATTTGGTGCTGTGGTATTTATCCTCACCAAGTATGGTTTTCCGGTCATTATTAAAATGGTGGTAAGTCGCAAAACTTACATCGACGAATCGTTGCTTATTGCCAAGCAAGCCTATATTGAAATGGATAAGGTGAAAGCTGCCGGTGAAGTGATTGTAGATAATGCACGCCGTGAACAGGTGAAAATACTGAACGAGGCTACACAGACACGTGATTTGTTGATAAATGATGCCAAAGACAAAGCAATTTTAGAAGGCAAAAAAATGATTGACGAAGCCAGACGACAAATTCAGTTGGAGAAAGAAGATGCTATAAGCGATATTCGTAGGCAAGTAGCTGAACTTTCGGTTGATATTGCCGAAAAAGTACTTCGTGGAAAATTAGAGAAAAAAGATGAGCAGATGAATATGATTAATCGTTTGCTTGACGAAATCAACATTTCTAAATCGTAATTTGCCATGTATAATGGACTTATAGCAGCTCGATACGCTACTGCTTTGTTGGGATTTTCCGATAAAAGCAGTGCCCCCGAACGTGTTTACACTGAGGCAAAGACTTTTACCCAAAGTTATTTTCAATTCAGCGATTTGCGAACTGTGCTCGATAATCCTGTGATGTCAAAAACTGAAAAACGCAAGATAATTTATCTTGCAGCAGGAGGAAAATTAAGTAATAGTTTCGAGCGGTTTATCGATTTACTGTTGGAGAATAAACGTGAAATTCATTTGCAAAGTATTCTGCTGAAATACATTGACTTGTACCGAAAGGAAAAAAATATTCATTCAGGTAAATTAATTACTGCTTCTGTCGTAGAATCGGTGACTGAAAAACGATTGATTTCTATGATAGAAAAACAAACAGGTGGAACTGTAGAAATCGAAAAAATTATAGATCCGTCCATTTTGGGTGGATTCCTTTTCGAAGTAGATTTTGTACGTATGGATGCCAGTATTTCGGGGCAACTTCAACGAATTAAGAATGAATACATTGAAAGAAATCAAAGAAGCTTGTAGATATACAATTTACTGATATTCAATTGGCAGTTTTTCTCAAAAAAACCTGCATAATGTATATTAAACTCAAGCCAATAGTAAATTGTAAATAATAAATTGTAAATTTTAAAAGATGTCTGATAATATAAAGGTTAGCGAAGTTTCCGAAATTCTTCGGATGCAACTCGAAGGAATTGACACCAATGTTCAATTTGACGAAGTGGGAACTGTGTTGCAGGTTAGCGATGGTGTGGTTCGTATTTATGGTTTACATAATGCCGAAGCCAATGAATTATTGGTGTTCGAAAACGGCATCAAAGCCATTGTAATGAACCTGGAAGAGGACAATGTAGGAGCAGTGTTACTCGGTCCATCCAGTCAAATCAAAGAAGGCGATACCGTAAAACGTACCAAACGTGTAGCTTCCATTCAGGTGAGTGAAGCAATGCTTGGACGTGTTATCAATCCACTGGGTGAACCTTTGGATGGGAAAGGTAAAATAAGCGGCGAAATGCTGGAAATGCCTTTGGAACGCAAAGCACCCGGCGTAATTTTCAGACAACCTGTGAACCAACCCTTACAAACCGGTTTGAAGTCAGTTGATGCTATGATTCCAATTGGTCGTGGACAACGTGAGTTGATTATTGGTGACCGTCAGACTGGAAAAACAAGTATTGCAATTGATGCAATTATCAATCAAAAAGCTAATTTTGATGCAGGTGACCCTGTTTATTGTATTTATGTGGCCATTGGTCAGAAAGGTTCTACTGTTGCTTCTATTGTGAATACTTTACAAGAATCGGGCGCAATGGATTATACTGTTGTGGTAGCTGCAAATGCTGCTGAACCTGCTGCATTACAATATTTTGCACCTTTTGCCGGTGCTGCTATTGGTGAATATTTCCGCGACACCGGTCGACATGCCTTAGTAGTTTACGACGATTTATCAAAACAAGCCGTAGCGTATCGCGAAGTTTCATTGATTCTCCGTCGTCCATCCGGTCGGGAAGCCTACCCCGGCGATATTTTTTATTTACATTCACGTTTGTTGGAACGTGCTGCCCGCGTAATTTCGCAACCCGAAGTAGCTGAACAAATGAACGATTTACCCGAATGTTTAAAAGGAAAAGTGAAAGGTGGCGGTTCGTTAACTGCTTTGCCAATTATCGAAACACAGGCCGGTGACGTTTCGGCATATATTCCTACTAACGTGATTTCTATCACCGACGGTCAAATATTTTTGGATACCGATTTGTTTAATCAAGGTAATCGTCCGGCTATCAATGTTGGTATTTCTGTGTCGCGTGTGGGTGGCAATGCTCAAATTAAAGCCATGAAAAAAGTGGCGGGAACATTAAAAATGGATCAGGCTCAATTCCGTGAGTTGGAAGCATTTACCAAATTTGGTGGCGACATGGATCCGGTAACTGCTATGACCATTGATAAAGGTCAAAAAAATACACGTTTATTGGTTCAGGCACTTCATGCACCTATGGCGGTGGAAAAACAAGTGGCTGTATTATATTGTGGAACAAATGGTTTGCTATCAAATGTGCCTATAAATAAAGTGCAGGAATTTGAAAAAGAATTTCTAATTTTGCTCGAATTATCGCACCAGGCCGATGTGTTGGATGTGCTGAAAAAAGGTGTTATTAACGATGAAGTAACTGCTATCATTGAAAATGTAGCTGCCGAAGTGGCTAAAAGGGTTTCTGTAAATAGTTAAAAGTCATTAGAGCCAAGAATCAAGACTAAGTTCAGTATATCAGCTCTTTACAATTTGAAGTAAGGTTATATTTAATGTATTGTATAGTTGTGAGTTATGTGTAATGTTAGAAAAATAAAAACTAAAAACTCTATAAAAAAATGAAACAGATTAAATTATTTACATTATTATTGCTGACAAGCATTGTTCAACTATCTATTGCTCAAACAAAACTTCCTGTCATTCGGGCAAATTCTAAAACGGTTGATATACAAGATGGGAAAAATCTAAATAAGGGATATTGGACAATTTCACCCGAAATAAATCCAGATATTTATATGACTTCAGCTAAAGAAGTGACTTTTTTCACGGACATAAGCTCAATATCATTTAAAATTAACCCCAAAGTAGGGGAATATAATTTTATCATTTTGTTGAACGGAAAGGATTCTGCAAAAACTCAAATAAAATATCAACCTTCACGATTAGGAATGCTCAAAAAAGCAGCAAAATATAATTACAAAGACTCAAGAGATGTTCCCACATTTACCTACCAATCTAAAGATAATCCGAACCTTGTGAGAATCAGACAGGAATTAAAATTGGATTCCATTGCAGGTCAAGGAAATGAAGTTTCAAGAATACTCAATTTATTGCATTGGGTTCATAACACCATAAGACATGATGGAAGTAGCAATAATCCAACTTTAAAAAATGCTTTAGCTTTAATTGCGGTTTGTAAAAATGAAAATTGAGGTATCAATTGTAGAATGATGGCTACTATATTGAACGAATGTTGTTTATCATTAGGCTTCAAATCGAGATATGTAACTTGTATGCCTAAGGAAACAGAATTCGATGATTGTCATGTTATCAACATGGTTTACATCAATGATTTGAAAAAATGGATTTGGGTTGACCCAACTTTCGACGCATACGTGATGAATGAGAAAGGGGAACTACTTGGTATCTCAGAAGTAAGGGAACGGCTTATAAACAATAAACCATTAATATTAAATCCTGAAGCAAATTGGAATAGAAAAAAATCTCAAACGAAAGAAAACTATTTATACTACTATATGGCAAAGAATCTCTACAGAATCGAATGTACAGTTTCCAGCGAATATGACACAGAATCTTTTAAAGATGGGAAGACAGTAACATATTTAGAACTTTTACCATTAGACGGTATAGTACAGACTCCTCAAAAATCAGAGGATAAAGATTTAAAATCAGGACAACGAACTAAAAATACATTTGTAAACTATAAAACGAACAACCCAAATCTATTTTGGACGAAACCTGAATAAAAAAAACACGAACACATAACACACGCCTCGTATGTTCATTGGCTGGCTGACGTGCATTTCGGCAGTTTTGCTCCCGCAAACCGCCAATGCCTATTGTCTCAGGAGTTAGTAATTATAGATTCATTTTGCATTAAATAGTAAATTGATAAATTGTCAATAATTTTTTATGGCTTCATTAAAGGAAATAAAATCACGTATTCAGTCGGTAAAGTCGACTCAGAAGATTACATCTGCAATGAAGATGGTTTCTTCGGCAAAACTGCGCAAAGCTCAAAAAACAATTGAGAATTTCTTTCCTTACGAACAGCGATTGAATGGTTTACTTGGCAATTTCCTGAGCGCTGAAGCCGATAGCACGTCAATTTTTTCCGAAGTCAGGGATGTAAAACGTGTTGCAATTGTTGTGTTTTCATCCAATTCGAGCCTTTGTGGTGGTTTTAATTCCAATGTTGCCAAGCGATTATCGCAAACTATTAGTACTTATCAATCACTAGGACGAGAGCATATTTTAATTTTTCCGGTTGGAAAAAAAGTGGCAAAAGCCAGTCGAAAATTAGGCTTCGAACCTTATTCCGATTTCGAGGCAATGGCTGATAAACCCAGCTATACAGCCGCACTCAGTTTAGCTGACGATTTAATGCAATTGTTTCTGAATAAAGATATTGACAAGGTAGAATTGATATATCACCATTTCAAAAGTAAAAGTTCTCAGGTATTAACTTCCGAAGTTCTTTTGCCAATTCAACTGAACAAACCAACCAAAGGCACTATAGCACTTGATTATTTAGTAGAACCCGACAGACAGACTATTCTGGAGGAATTAATTCCCATGGTGTTGCGCTTGAAAATTTACACAGCTTTACTCGATTCCAATGCTTCGGAATATGCAGCCCGCACCATGGCAATGCAAATTGCCACCGACAATGCCGATGATATTCTACAGGATTTATCGTTGCTCTACAACAAATCCCGTCAGCAAGCCATTACTAACGAATTGTTGGATATTCTGGGCGGATCGTTTAAATGATTTTTTACGAAATTCTTCGTTATTTTCAATTGATTATTGAAAATAAATGGTATGTTTTCTTTCAAAAATCTGCAATTTCACTATTATTTTAGTCAATCATCAGTACTCAAAAAATTACATATTATCCTTTTTTTTATTAGCATTCTAAAAAAATGAAATAATTCAGTTCTCTTTCCTTTTTAATCTGTATTTTTGTGCCTATAATTCTTAATTAACTCATGGCATGAAAAATTATTTCCTTCGTATTTTTCTATACATTTTTTTGTTTTTTGTTCCAATCTGCTTGTTTTCACAAGAACTGCAATGGAAAGCCGGATTGTATTATTTTTTCGACAATACCGAATTTGCACGTTCTACCATAGCAAAACCACAAACAATGGCAGGTGTTCATCTTTCTCCCGAAATCGGGATATCATGGAATACCGAACATTCAGTTTACGCCGGTGTAGACATGTTGAAATTATCCGGTTCTCAAAATGTTACAGATAAAACCGATTTGATAGCATATTATCAAAATACAACACCGCTGATGAAGTTTCGGGCAGGTGCTTTTCAACGTGCCGAATTGCTATCCAATTACTCCGATTTCTTTTTTCAGGATTCGGTAATTAATTTCCGTCCTATCATTCACGGGCTTTTTTGGCAGGTTGGACAAAAGCATCAATTTTTTAATTTTTGGCTCGATTGGGTTAGCCATCAAACGGTTAACGACAGAGAGATATTTTATGTAGGTGCTTCTGCACACAAGCGTTTCAAGTATTTTTTTACCGATTTCCAGTCCTATTTATATCATTTTGCCGGTCGGGAAAATAATCTAAACGATCATGTTTGCGATAATGCGCTGGCTCACCTTTCAGTAGGTGTTGATTATTCTAATAGGCAGGGTTTGGACACTTTATTGTTTGCCATTGGGGCATTAACAGGGTTTGAGCGTGAAAGAGCACTAGTAACAAGCCATACGCCTTTGGGGGCAGTTGTTCGATTCAATGTTGAATATCGTGGCATTGGAATTAATAATATGATGTATGTCGGCAATCCGCGATTGGTAATGTATAAAAAGTTTGGTGGTAACCTTTACTGGAGCAATCCGTTTTTACAATCAAATTTTTATTTGGAAAGTAGGTTTTATCTAAATCTGTTTCATTCATCTGATATTCAGGGTAAAATTGCCAGCAACTTCCATATTTCGGAAAGAAAATTGATGTATGAGCAGACTTTTTATTTACGTATATCATTAAATAATCACTCTAAGTTCGATAAAAAAACGTTGTCAATTTTTTGAGAAAATCGTTTTTAAATCTTATCAGGAAGGCAAAAAAAATTTTAAATATTCTCAACTTGACCCCGTATTTTTGAGATTCACCAATAGCGATTATCTTGTCAGAAATTTATATAATTGAAAATATATTATCATGTTAGTTAAAACCTTTGGCTCAGCGGTTCAGGGCATTAATGCCACAATTGTTACAATTGAAGTAAATGTTAGTAAGGGTATTCGGTTTTTGCATGTAGGTTTGCCCGATAATGCAGTGAAAGAAAGTCATGAACGAATTGCTTCGGCTTTAGAATATAGTGGACATAGTATGCCCCGTAGGCAAATTGTTATCAACATGGCTCCGGCTGATATTCGCAAAGAAGGTTCGGCTTACGATTTGCCTTTGGCAATTGGTATAATGGCAGGTGATAATAAGATTCAATCCGAAGACCTGGAAAAATATGTAATTATGGGTGAATTGTCGTTGGATGGTGGATTACAACCCATCAAAGGTGTTTTACCCATTGCCATCAAAACCCGCGAAGAAAGTTTTAAAGGATTTATTCTACCCAAACAAAATGCTCGCGAAGCTGCAGTAGTAAATAATCTGGAAGTTTATGGTGTCGAGAGTTTAAAAGAAGTTATTGAATTTTTCAATGGAGAAGTGAAACTTGAACCAACCATTGTAAATACACGCGATGAATTTTACAGCAATTTGAATCTCTCAGAAATTGATTTTTCAGATGTAAAAGGACAAGAAAATGTGAAACGTGCTTTGGAAGTAGCAGCAGCCGGTGGTCATAATATCATCATGGTTGGTCCTCCGGGCGCCGGAAAATCAATGCTGGCAAAGCGTTTACCTACAATTTTGCCACCCTTGTCGCTGCAGGAAGCATTGGAAACCACTAAAATACATTCGGTAGTCGGAAATATCGACAGCAACACTTCGCTAATTTCACAGCGACCATTTCGAAGCCCGCATCATACCATTTCGGATGTGGCTTTGGTAGGTGGAGGTGCATTTCCACAGCCCGGTGAAATATCATTGGCACATAATGGTGTACTTTTCCTGGATGAGCTACCTGAATTTAAGCGCACTGTGTTGGAAGTAATGCGGCAGCCACTCGAAGATAGAAAAATTTGCATATCGCGCGCTAAGTTTTCAATTGAATTTCCCGCCAGTTTTATGCTTGTGGCATCCATGAATCCTTGTCCGTGTGGCTATTACAACCATCCCGACCGTGATTGCGTGTGTGGTCCTGGTGTGGTGCAAAAATACCTCAGTCGCATTTCCGGTCCATTGCTCGACCGAATTGATATTCATATAGAAATAGTGCCGGTGCCTTTCGAAAAACTGGCTGAAATGAAAGAAGCCGAGAACAGTGAAGTTGTTCGTAATCGGGTCATTAAAGCGCGTCAAATTCAAGAACAACGCTTCAAAGATACAGATGGTGTATATTGCAATGCGCAAATGTCGTCGAAACAACAACGCACTTTTGCTCCTACCGATAAAGCCAGTTCCGAATTACTCAAGAATGCCATGCAACGCCTGAATTTATCGGCTCGGGCTTACGACCGTATCATTAAAGTAGCTCGTACCATTGCCGATTTGGACGATTCCGAAAATATCCTTTCCAACCACATTGCTGAAGCTATTAATTATCGAAATTTAGACAGAGAGGGCTGGGCGGGATAATTTTTTTGTACTAATAGAATTCATGTGTTATTACAACAATTAACAATTAATACACAAAAGGCACATCCCGAGCATCGGGAGGTCCACATATTCAAAAAGATTAAGTAAATAAATATTCACATAGTTTTTATTTATTTTCTTTGAAATATATAAAACTAATGCTTAAAAATTAGATATTTATAACAATAACGAAGTTTTTGTACAAGGTGAAACTTTAAATTTTGAGAAGACTTCTTGTGATTCTATTGTAAAAAAATAGGTGTAACTCCCGATGCTCGGGATATGCAATATGTGCTTAAATCTTTAAATTAACTATCAACCCACACAAAAGGTAGTTGAACCATTTATTTTTTATAAATTATATGATGCTTTTTCGTTATGATCATTCCACAACCCAAAAAGCTCAAACTTGGATATGTTTAAAACCTATTATAAGCTACAATTACCGATAATACGAAAAATATAATTGTTGCAGGAACGTCTTTGTATTCTTTGTGTCGGAAATGATATAACATTGCCAAAGCCATAATTGTGGCTATTCCAACCGCAGCAATTGGAGTCAATATTGGGAGGATATTGAGGTACATAGGCAAAATTAAACCAATGGCACCTGCTATTTTCGATGTACAAATAAAATAACGCATCCCGTCGGAGTATTTCTTTACCCATGATAGTTTTGTTTCCAATTTTGCTTTTGGTGCAAGCAAGATTATGCTGCCCGAAAGTGCAAATACGGTTGCAAGTATTCCTTGAATGATCCAGAGTGTTGTATTCATATTTTTTTATGATTTTTTAAAATGTGTAACCTACATGAACAGTTACAAATGCAGTGATTGGAGCAATTTTGTAAGTAGATGTATTGATGCTATTTTCTCCCGATTTTTTCGCTGTATAACCCAATCCAAACCAAGGCTTGATATAAAAAGGAATCCCAAATGGTTGCCAATTATATCCTATAGATGGCATAATTAAGATATTAGAGTATTTTGCTTCTGCATTTGCAATATTATCGTTTGTAATTTTGTAGTTCTGAAAGCCAAGTTGCATGCCTGTAAACCATTTCGAATTTGCTTCTTTGAAATAATACTCTCCAAACAATCCGAATGCACTATTAATACGTACATTCCAACCTTTGTCTTTGTTATCAGAATTCAGGTTAACTAAAAAATCAGGATAATCCATGGCATATACACCTGCTCCGAAAACCCAATGATCGCTATGACATGGTTTGAGCCGAATGTGAGCTGCAAAACCGCCAAAAGCAAAAGTTGCGGGGTCGGTTTCAATTGAATAAGTTCCTCTTTCTTCGGTTTTTTTGTCTTGAGAATAAACTAAACCAGTTGAAATACTGATCATTGCCAATAATAAAATGGCGCTTGTTTTGAATTTTGTTTTCATTTTCTTTGTTTTTTTTAGATGATTTAATAATTGATTGATTTATGTTTTATGAAATAAAACATTTTTTTAAAATCTATAACCAATATGTATTGTAGCAAATGGACTAATTTTTTGAATGTGATAAGTATAATTTCCTACTGTTGTGTTTGGTATAACTTCAGATGAAAATGCACCTTTTATTATGCCTGTATATCCAACTCCTGTACAAGGTTTTAGGTATAAATGTTCCTTTTTGAAAGGATACCATTTATACCCGGCATTAATTACTACCATACCGATATTTGTTCTGTGTTTGGTTACTTCAGGAACATTATCATTGGTCAAGTTAATTTCATTTGTTATTAGTTGCAAACCGATAAACCATTTATAATTTACCTTTTCAAAATAATACTCTCCTTCCAACCCAAAACCCTGATTTATTTTGTAATGCCACCCTTGATTTTTATTTTTCGAATCCGCATTTATTAGAAATGTTGGCATATTACCCAAAGCTATTGTTGCAATACCATAAACAAAATGTTTTCAGCTTTTTGGTTTCCACCAAAAATGTCCACCTATTCCATTTAAAACCAAGGGCACAATAGGATCAACTTCAACTGAATATGCCGATGAAGATTCAATGCTCTCATTTTGAGCATTTAATCCAGAGGAACTTATTCCTATCAGCATTAGTATTATAATTAGGATTCGAAGATTCATAGTCATCAAACGAGATTTATATTTTATGTGAAAATGCTAGTGATAAGAGTATCCCTTGCGCTATGATGCCTAAATATAATATTACCAAAGCTAAATACTGGGAATTATTTGTTTTGCTAACCTTGTATAGTAAATAGCCTACTAATAAGTTAAATGCTCCCCATAAAACGTTTGTGGTTGCTGAGCTATCGCCAATTCCAGGCGGATTGCCAAATGGCGTTGGAAAACTGTGCCCCGAAACGCCTTGAATATAATGAGGGATTGAGTTTGCTAAGAATATTCCGGCAAAAAAGGAGCTTACATATCGATACCATCTTAATTTTATTTTTTGATTTGAACTCATATTCATGATTTTTTTTGTTATTTTTTTATTCGAAATCTGAGAACTTATTTAATTTCACAACTCTATTCAAAATTGCGTGATATGAAATTAAAAATTTACTTTCTGAATTTTAAACGTGGTTATTGGGTTTACTCCTGAAGCAAGGTTCTGAAAGTAAGCAAAATTCACATATACATCAGTATTGATTTTAGTAACCGTTGTAGGGTAAGTTCCTACTAAATTTGTAAACGTACTGGTTACTGTTGCCGAAGTCCAATTATTTGTTGTTGTTAGTTTATATACTGCTTCGTTAAAAGGTGCGCCTGTGAAATTGTTGCTAACTAAAACTATGGTGTTGTTATCGACAAGTAATAATCCATCTATCGAATTTACAGGGGTATTTAAAGTAATTTCCGTAATATTTTGAGGATTATCTAACGGAATTTTATACAATTTGCCGTTATACGCCATTCCTACAATAATGTAGTTGTTCGGATGAAACACTAATCCGTTTAAACCAAAAGCACCTTGAGGAGGTATGAACGATGTGTTATTGGCTAATATTGAGGCAGTCCCCGAAGCACTTATTTTATATACAATGGGTGAAAAACTATCAGTTATGTAGCAGGTTCCATTATTGTCAGTTCTGATATCATTAGCAAAGTGTCCGCCCTGATATAAACCGCTCAGATCTGTAGTTCTTAATTTTGCCCCTGTAGTTAAATCGTATACAATTACTTGAGCTAACCTGCCCGAAGTGGTTGCGTTAGAGTTTAGAGATATTCCGCCATCTGAGTTACAAACGACTAACCAATTTTTTGATTCATCAATCGACATTCCTACAACTGAAACCAAAGTTGGATCCGATATGAAATTGGCAATATTGCCCTCTGCATCCACCGTTACAATTTTTCCTTTATAGTAGGAGCCAACTATCAATTTTTTAAGACTTTCACTATATACGATACCTTCAGGATATAAAGATGCTTCGTTTAATAAAATTGTATCTGGCCATACCGTAAGTAAGTCATCTGAATCGTTTTTACATGATACAAAAAATGCTATAAATAAAGATAAAGTTAAAAGCCTGTACAGACTATTTAATGGGTAAAAAAAGTTGTTTTTCATGGTGTTTTTTTTAAAGAGTTATATTTAAAAATAAATTATGACGATTTCAATTAAAGTTTAAAATGTGTATCCTACATGAACGGTAACAAAAGCTGTGATGGGAGCAATTTTGTAAGTGGCTGTATTGATGCTGTTTTCCCCAGATATTTTAGCTGTATAACCTAATCCTAACCAAGGTTTGATATAAAAAGGAACCCGAAATGGTTGCCAATTATATCCTATTGATGGCATAATTAAGATATTCGAGTACTTTGCTTCGGCATTTGCAATGTTGTCGTTTGTAATTTTGTAATTCTGTAAGCCAACTTGCAAGCCTGTAAACCATTTCGAATTTGCTTCTTTGAAATAATACTCACCAAACAATCCGAATGCACTATTAATACGCACATTCCAACCTTTGTCTTTGTTGTCGGAAATCATATTAACTAAAAAATCAGGATAATCCATGGCATATACACCTGCTCCGAAAACCCAATGATCGCTATGACATGGTTTGAGCCGAATGTGAGCTGCAAAACCGCCAAAAGCAAAAGTTGCGGGGTCGGTTTCAATTGAATAAGTTCCTCTTTCTTCGGTTTTTTTGTCTTGAGAATAAACTAAACCAGTTGAAATACTGATCATTGCCAATAATAAAATGGCGCTTGTTTTGAATTTTGTTTTCATTTTCTTTGTTTTTTAATTGGTTGATAAATTTGTTTATTTTGTTGTTTTTTGAATTTCTTCTATTGTTGCATTATTGTTAAATACCAATGATTTTGAGTATTTTAACTGATTTTCGTCCGAATAATGTTTGAGCCATTGTTCCTGTTGCCACTTGCTTCCACGTGGAGAGGTAAATAATTTCCATACAAAATAGGTCCAGTTTTTTTTCGAAGTTCTGAATGTAGGAAGTTCTACAAATGCCGATACGAATGTTTTTTGCCCTGTAGGTGTCAAAACCAATATTTTGCCCGTAGGTTTTAATATCCGTAATGCCTCACTCATCAATCGGGTTTTGGTAGCATCGTCCAAATGAAATAGTACCGAGCAAAATGTGACCACATCAAAGGTATTGTCGCTGAATGCAAGTGGAGCATCGGCATCCTGTATTAAAAATTGAACATGCTTATGTGTTAGTCGTTTTCTTGCTGCTTCAATCATCGAACTGCTGATATCAATTCCTGTAATCTGGCGTGTTTCGTCTCTTTTTATGAGCATTTCGGGTAACTTGCCCGGTCCAGTGCCAATATCTAATATTGATTTACAATTGCTGTCCGTTATTATCGAATGGACAACTTGAGCCAAAAATTCTTCGTACCAACTACTATCTTGAGCAATTAAAAATGGTGACATAATATCGAAATTAATGTTTATATACATACTACATATATCGTATATGTAGTTATTTGCAAAAAAAATAGCTATTTTACGCCAATGATATCGTTCAACGACGTTTTCTTTAATTCATCTTTCATAACCTGTTCCACCTTGTTAAGTGTATCTACTACCATTTTTTTTATGCTATCGGGTCTATCGCCTACCACATTCAAATCGAAATTTGTTTGAAACAATGATTTCTGATTTTCAATAGCCAACAGAATTTCGAGCAAGCTGATTTGTTCATAGTCCTTTGCAAACCTGACTCCGCCATTTATTCCCTCTTTCGATTCTAAAATCCCGGCTCTTATAAAATTGTTGAAAATCACTGACAGCGTAGGTTTAGGTATGTTGAGTAGATCGGACATAACCTTTGCCGAAATAAATTCGGTTTCTCCTCGGCGGATTTTATCTGAAATAAAAACCAAGACAAGAATTGATTTGGAAAAGGATAATGAATAAGCCATAACTATATATACTTTATATTTTGTTTGCAAAGATAATAGCAATATTTGTAAGAACCAAACATATTAACATTATTTAATATTTTATTGGCAAATTAATATAATTAATAATCTGGTAATAATTACACATACATTTGACTTACAATAGTTTAATAAGATTGTAATTGAATATTATAACATCGTTTTCTAATTTAGAAAAAAAATTTCTGTCAAATTTCTCGACAGTTATTATTGCATTCTTAGCCGTTTCAATTCCCTTTTCGGTTAATTCTACAATTTTAGCTCGTGTGTCGGTTTGGTGTTCGCGCCGTATAACAAAACCCTTTTTCTGTAAGGAGCGTAATACCATCGATGTTGTCATGGGATCAATGTTAGTATGGTTTGATAATACAATTTGAGTTACTTCATGACTATGCAACATAAGCCAATAAATACTTGCTAATAAAACATATTGCGAATGTGTGATTTCGTGTTTTTCGAGTGCTTTTTTAATTTCACGATGCCAAAGATTGGTAACTTGCCAAAGCAAAAAACCAGAACTTTCTTCTGGCTTTTCCACGCTAAATGTGCTTACAGATGATTTCATGCGATTATCTTTTTTTTGCTGCATTTATTTGTTCAATCATATCATTGGGAAGGCTATCAACAATTTTTTGAGCAACAAGTTTTACCCACAAGAAACTCAATATTCCTATTACCGAAATGGTTATCGTAATTTTTAGACCTTGTGGAGTTTCCTCAAATTGATGGTGGTCGTACATTTTTGCACCCGGAAATTGAGCGTAATCTACAAATTTACTATTTTCTACTGTTTCAATAATGAATAACTTCACTTTTGGACCATCTTTGGGTTTCAAGATAATGGTATTTCCTGCCTCAAATTTCCCTTCGAATTTGGTATACTCTAAAGCATGATCCCAAGTATTCCAGGTATTTACATCTGAAAATAATTTCCACATTTGTTCTTTAGTAACTTCGTTGGTTACGATTGATTGAGTCTTAGTCCACATATTTTTTTTTATTATCGTTTATTAAAATTTTTATCAGTGCAAATATAGTACGTGTACATATAATATCAAAATATTTTTTATTTTTACAACTTTTATACATGTATATTAACATATAATCGAATAGAATAAATTGATGAGTTACTATAAAGAATATTGAATGTTCATTTCAAAATATTACTTCACATTTCAGATTAAACCTCACCCTAAATCCTTCACCGCAAGTGAGGTACTTAACCGAATGCAATATTTAAAATTATTCGTATTATTTTATTTCAATTACTTAGATTCTACCCACAAATAATTAAAACAAATAATCCCTTTATAAACTTACAACTAAAACTTGCACATGTCTGTGACTTGTGCTATTCAAAAAGAAGGTTTCTTTTTTTTCTGTATTGGCACGGGTCACAGACCCGCGCCAGCGTGTGCAGTTCTGTGACCTGTGCTATTTCAAAAGAAATCTATTATTCTTATTTCAGTTTTGGCACGGTTCACAGAACCGCGCCAGCGGGTGCCAACTACGCTATGCCGAACTGAGGCAAATGGCTTTTCTCAAGAAACTGTGAAACCCCAAGTATATTTCCCAATTCTCGGAATGTGTTTATTTGGAAATCCTATTTTTTTGAGGTTTACACCTTGAACATTTATTGGATTCTTCTTCATTCCATTGCTTGGGTATAATTCTTGAAGTTCGACTTTCCTAATCAATATTGAGTAAATAGTATCACATAACTCTTTATATCGATTAACTAACTTTCTGTGTTTAATTACATATGTATTATTACCAAGGTCGGGATATATACCATCCCAAATAACCACGTGATTAACTTTGTCAATACTCATTGATATTGTTTGTTCAAATTCTGACCTGAAATAAAAAATATTTTTAAGTTCTATGTGATTTGGAAGCGTGTAAAATTCAACTTTATTAGACAGTATATAAATTTTAAATTTTTCTTCAACTGTCAATCCTAGTTTAATTGATAATAGATGCGTATGTATAAACTGATTTCCGTCCAAATAAGCTGTATCCTTAATGACGTTGTTATAATCAACAAAGGTAGAATCAAAGGTAGAATATCTCCAACCTTTTTGACTAAATTCAAAATTAAAGACTTTAAAATTTAGACTATCATCAATTATATAATTGAAATTTTTCACTGGATTTTTTGCAACTATATTATTTATATATAGACAGAATAAAATAATAATTAACACTCTGTTTCTCATACGATTTGATATTGGTAAATTACTTATTTTAAGAAATGGAAATTAGGAAGAGTATATCTATAATTACCTACATAAGAATTATAATTCAATAGATTATTCATACTTTGTTCAATGCCAATATTATAGAATCTGCTATTAACTTTATAAGCATAGGACTCAGATATTTTGTTGTAATCAGATTGATTTGCATAACCCCATTTATACCATATGTCACTATGTACAAATTCATGTGCCAAATTCATTGTAAATTTATCGGCACTAATATGTGGTGACATAAATGTTTTACTCCATCTATTAAAACCTTTTACATACGATATAGTCGTACCACCTTTTACTTCATTTCCTTCTCGAATAATTCCATCTGAACCCCTTACTCTTCCAGATACTTTTGGTAACTGTTCATTCATACCACCAATTTCATCATGGTATTTAGAGGGGTCAATACCTTCTGAACGTAGTAATTTTTTTAATTGTGCATCAGATCCTATTTCTGCTTTATCTTTTGATACTACTCCAAGATTATCATTTGAATCTGAAATTGACATTCCTTGACTTAAATAATATGTTGCACTCACCCCCACACTTGGATTAAAATCCCATCCGTTACCACTATAACTAAAACCGGCTGCATTTGCACTCCATCCGCCGTTTTGGCTATAGTCTACACCTGCACTCATCATATTGGTAGTGATATTGATAGGACTCCAAATAGAAAATGGAGAAGGAACTGCATAACCTATCCCACCTATCAAACCTGCTTTGGTATCATAACCTCCATAGATATAACCGCCAAATGCGCCAGCATTTAATGTATAAGACCAATTATCATTTTTAAAACCATAACTAATCGCTCCACCTACATAAAGCCATCCTTCGACACCTACTCCTGCACTTACTCCAACTGATAGTCCACCATGTTGACTAATGCCAATATTCAAAGAAATATAAAAAAGTCCTAAATTTATATCTCCACTCGGATCAGTATATTTAAACGGATTATTCCAGCAATAACTATACCTATTAAAACTTTGTGTAAAATCCGGTGATTGCACATAAGGGTCGGGGCTAAGGAAACGTGCCAGCACAGGGTCGTACACTCGTCCGTTCATATTTATCAGCCCAAGACCAACTTCAGTTCCTCCAAAGGGAAAAAGATGCTCGTGTCCCGTATAACCACGGTCGGTAATACTTACTCCACCGAGTAAAAGTCTACCGCCCCAAGGTGTGTAGGCATAACTGCTTACTATTTGTTTATTGGCATTGGTTATTACTTGCAGTGAGCCCAGATGGTCGGTATGTACGTAATACACAGTGCCATTTTTTATCATTGCAGTTAGTCCTGCGGGGGTGTAAATATAATCGGTTTTTGTTACATTACCTAATTCGTCAATATCTTGTTCGTAAGTACCAAAAAAATAGCGGGTATTGTAGTATTTTCCATTTACAACGTCTCATCGATTGCGCAGTTCTGTGACCTGTGCTATTCAAAAGAAAGTTTTTTTTCTTATTTCAGTTTTGAACGGATCGCAGAACCGCGCCAGCGGGTTTCTTATCTTTTTCTGTATTGGCACGGGTCACAGACCCGCGCTAGCGTGTGGGTGGTATATTCATTTAGATTTACGTTATTCAAACGTTGTTTATCTCTTGCAGAACCTAAACGAGAAGAAATGACCATGTGTGCATATTCGTGTTGTAAAGTTAAATATAAAAACACCCGCTAGCGCAGGTCTGTGACCTGTGCTATTTCAAAAGAAAGCTTTTTTCTTATTTCAGTTTGGCACGGGTCACAGACCCACGCCAGCGTGTGAGGGGAATTGAGCCAAAATTAAAATCTCCTAATATGGTAAACCTCCTCTTATTTCCTTTTTAATTAGTTTGTCATGAACAAAAGTTAAATGACAAACTAATGGATCATAAAACTTTTCAACTTCAGTGCAACTTACACCCCGTTTCATTCGTTCAATATCGTCAAGATATTTTTCATAATCCTTCGGAAAGTGTTTTTGCATTACTTGTAAGTATGCACTTTTCTTAAGATTAAAGAAATTACTGTAAGGCCATGATTTTTCGTCCAAACCAGCAACAGCAGTAAAGAAAACTTCACGATTTTGTATATTGCATTTAAAATGATATGGTGTATATTGAAATAATGAAGCATCAATACTACTTGTAATTCCAAATTGCTTTGTTGAATCATTAACTTGATTGAAAAACACACAAACTATGAAGGGGTTGTGCTGTTCTATTGAATCAATATAATGAGAATACTTAATTATTTCATTCTCTAGTATTTTGTTGTTTATTTCTAAAGAATCAACATTTTGTTCTTTATTTGCTTTGCATGATACAAACAAAATGAACAATATAAAAATTCTTATTTTAGTTGCCATATTGGATTGCCAGGTGTTAAATTGTCAGGGTTTGATACATTTACTGGATACATTACATCTTGCATTATAATTCGAATATTTCCGTCATAACGTTGATTCCCAAGATTTCTATCGTTTGGACTTACATTTAGTGGATTTTTATCCCAATTATCTGTACTTATCTTGTCTGGGTGCGTATGAATAGAATTTACAGTTTTATAAATTTTTCCATTTATATTTACAGAGTTTTTAGTTCCTTTCTCATAATAACCATTAGAGCTTAATCTTGTATTTCCTTTTTCCTTAAAAACAAGAACTCGCCCATCTTCTAGTTCGACTCCTGCAACCTCATGATGTCCAATTTTTGATTGTTTAATCATATATTTATATGCATTATTTTTATTACTATATAGCACATGGTGTGACCAATGATTCAACAAACCTACCGTAGCCCCTATAGCAGCACCTTGCCAAAAATCACC
>JACDZJ010000209.1_pt1 | contig 24163 bp, 21 predicted proteins | sample 7365721 | NCBI WGS metagenome assembly JACDZJ01 (sample SAMN15143480, study PRJNA637477) | pond metagenome | biome: freshwater wetland ecosystem [ENVO:00000243]; feature: pond [ENVO:00000033]; material: pond water [ENVO:00002228]; isolation source: pond water containing pink berries ... | reverse complement strand
ACTGCAAAGTAACTAATTTTATTTCAATTAATTACAACTTATATAATGTCTAATAAAAATCACATTGTAAAACAACAGAAGTGAAACAATGCAAACGCTAGTAAAACTAACCTTTGTACAGCTATATGCACATACTTAATAACATTCTAGATTAGAAATACCAATCTAAAAATTAAGTTTAACAAATTTTGTCCCAAAACCCCGCCCGATAAATAGGGCAAATGGGAGGTATGAAACGAGTGATTTATAGATTTCTGTTGTAAATTGTATTAAGAAACTAAAGTTACCACTGCCAATTTAGGGGTTTGTGGCGATTAGTTTCTTTTCAGTTATATATATCAAGTATGAACTTAAAAAGCAATTATTCTGTTTATGAAACAGTACAAATTCTTGGTGTTTTGCTCTATACAAAACACTTATACGAAACTTGATTTGCGTACAACCTCAATTAAATCAAGATGTAGAATTTAAACTTAGCTAATTATTATGTTAATTAATGTTAAATGAATACGCAACATCTTTATTCAATTATCCAAAAAACAAAAAAAATACATATTCAATTAATTCTTTTTTTGTAATTTTGTGAAGTAAAACCAAACCACTTTTAGATGAAAAAAATTATTTTATTATTAAGTATAATATTGAGCTATTTCGCAATAATTCATGCACAAAAAGTTGGGCTTGTACTTAGTGGTGGTGGGTCAAGAGGGATTACGCACATTGGTGTTATAAAGGCATTAGAAGAAAATAATATTCCAATTGATTATGTGGCAGGAACTTCGATGGGAGCTATTGTGGGCGGAATGTATGCAATGGGTTATATACCCGACGAAATTATAGAAGTAATAAAATCCGAAGACTTTAAGCGCTGGTCTACTGGCGATTTGGATCCAAATTACGTATTCTATTATCGTAATGCCGATCCCAAACCAAGTATTATCGATTTGCGGTTCAAACTCAATAGTGTTGATTCCATAAATTTTAGAACAAATTTTTTACCAACCAATTTGGTTTCACCCCGCCAGATGAATTATGCATTTGTACCTCTATTTTCGCAAGCTAATGCTCTTTCCGGTGGAAATTTCGACAGCTTATTTGTTCCATTCCGATGTGTTGCTTCCGATATTTATAAAAAGGAGGCTGTTGTTTTTCGTCGAGGTGTGTTGGGTGACGCAGTGCGTGCTTCTATGAGTTATCCGTTTATGTTTAAACCAGTTACGATTGATAATCGTTTACTATTTGATGGTGGTATTTTCAATAATTTTCCGGTAGATGTGATACGTAATGATTTTAACCCCGATTTTATTATCGGCAGTGTAGTTGTAAATAATCCACAAAAGCCTGACGAACAAGATATAATCATGCAAATCCAAAATATGATTATGAATAAAACGGATTATTCAATACCCAAAGAAGACGGTATTATGCTAGATTTCAAATTGGATAAGGTTAATATGTTCGATTTCTCGAAAGTTGATGAATTGGTTAAGGTAGGATATAACGAGGTGATAAAACATTTGGACGAAATAAAAGAACGTATCCCACATCGTGTTTCGCTGGATGTGGTGAACGAAAAACGCAAGGTATTCAGAAATTTATTTCCTACTTTAATATTTAGAGACATAACTGTTGATGGTGTTGACAGCCTGCAAAAGCAATATGTAAAGCGAGTATTTCATTCAAAAAACGAGATTTTTGACTTGAATGAATTTAAAGAAGCCTATTTTAATTTGATTTCTGACGATAAAATTTCAGAAGTAATTCCTCATGCCATTTATAACGCTTCTACCGGTTTTTTCGATTTGCATTTAAATGTTAGAGCACAAAATAGATTGAAAGTATCAATTGGTGGAAATATTTCAACTTCAACTTCCAATCAGGCTTTTTTGGGATTGACCTATCAAAATTTGAATGAATATGCGCAAACTACTTATGTTGATGCTCAGTTTGGAAAAATGTACAATGGATTTGGACTTGGAACACGTATTGATTTACCTACTCAACCGGGAACCTATCTGAAACTAGCACTTGTACTACATAAATTCGATTATTTTGTTGGAAATCGATTGTTTTACGCAGATATTCGATCGGCAAACTTTACACAATCTGAAGGATACGGTAAGTTTAGCATCGGTTTTCCACTCACTACGAAAGGTAGATTGGAATATGGAGTAGGTTATAGAGTTTTAGCGGATTATTACCGATTGGACAGTGTTATGGTAAATCCTGTTGACGAAAATGAAAGAAGTTTATTCTCGCTTGGTAGCGTATTTGCCAAGATTGAAAATTATACTTTAAATAATGTAATGTATCCAACAAAGGGTTATCAACATTCAACTTCTATTCAATTAATTGGAGGTGAAGAGACCTTTACTTCAACTAAACATCCATCACAAAATGTTACAGGTGAAATGGATTTATGGTTACTTTATCGTGCAAAAATGGAGCAGTATTATCCTGTTACATCTCGTTTTACATTGGGTACTTATTTTGAGTTAGCATTATCTTCACGAAAATTGCTGCAAAACTATTTAGTCAGTGTATACGAAGCACCAACTTTTCAGCCTACACCACATAGTCGAACCGTTTTTAATGATGCTTTTTGTGCCAATCAGTTTGCAGCTTTTGGATTGAAACCAGTATATAATCTTACTGATCATTTGCATGTAAGAGGTGAAGCTTATTGGTTTTTTCCCTACAAAAGTATTTACCGCATGCCAAATAATTTGGCTGCATATACTGTACCATTCCATTCATCGCAACTAATGCTGGAATCATCAATGGTACTAAATTTCAAGATTGCTTCGGCAAGTATGTTTTTAAATTATTATAGTTCGGCAATTAGTCATTGGAATTTTGGTGTCAATATTGGATTCCTACTTTACAATCCTAAATTTACTGACTAATATTTTGTAAAAAAATTAAAGCGAAGAATTGAGAACCCGATAGTTATCGGGAGAATTGGATTTTTTTCGGTTTGTTATATCTCAATTTTCGGTTTTATACACTTTGATTACCTATTTGAGAAGATCACTTTTTGCTTCCGATAAGTTCACGTTTTCAATATTTCGTTTTAATTTATTAAATCCTGCCCGTAAAATCGCCGAATGACAAAAAGTGAACTTAAAATCTGCTTCGGTCACATTTTTCCAATCATTGTATTGCCAATCAATTATTTGTGGTATTGGCTTGAGTTCATTATGAGCATGGTGTTTAGCCCATTTTTTATTCCATGGACAAATATCAGCACAAATATCACAACCTAAAACACAATTGGAAAGTTGACTTTGAAATTCAACTGGAATGTCTTTTTTATTTTCGATGGTTAGGTAAGAAATACATCGACGTGCATCTAATGATCCATTTTTAAGTGCTTTAGTTGGACATGCATCTATGCAGCGGTTACAAGTACCACAACGGGAAGGTATGGGCGTGTCATATTCTGTTTCGATATTTAACAATAAAATTCCAATATAAGTATATGAACCCAAGCCCGGATGTATTAATTGGGTATGTTTACCAATCCACCCCAACCCTGCACGTTCAGCCCAACGGCGTTCAAGTACTGGTGCCGAATCCACAAAGATATGTTGTTGATGGTTATTTACACTTTCTGATCCATAAATAGCACAAATTTGCTTATCAAGCTCATTCAGTTTGGCTTTCATCACCGTGTGGTAGTCGGTTTCGCTGTATGAATATTTTGCAATTTGTGGCACCGAAACATCTTGTTTTTGAGAAGGAAAGTAATTCATTAATACCACTACCACCGATTTGCAACCTGTCACCAGTTTTCGTGGGTCGATGCGTTTTTCAAAGTTTCTGGCTAAATAATCCATTTCGCCATGTTGACCACTCTTTAACCACGATTCCATAAATCTGGCATCGTCTGTCAATTCATCTGCTTTGGCAATACCAAATGCATCAAAACCAAGCGAGTGTGCAATTTGTTTGATCATTGAAACAAAATGGTAAGTAAGTGTGCTAATATAATGTCGTATTTTGAACGCTAAGTCGCTAAACTTGTCCCGCAAGGCGGGAGTCGCAAAGACGCTAAAAAATACTTGATTTACAATAATTTATATTCGTTGCGACTTTGTGTCTTTGCATCTTTGCGTTAAAAAAATCTTTTTAAATGGTACATTATATTTTGCCAATCACTTAAATCGAAATAAATACAATTCAAGTGGTTTTTACAAACATTTTTCAATCTCCTTACTCAGATCTTTGAAACTGAGACTACGAGCTATTATGTTTCCTTGTTTGTTCATTAAAAAAGTAGTTGGAACCGATGTGATATTATACGAAGCAATAACAGTGGTGTTAGGTCCATTCTCGTCACGAACACAAATCCAAGGAATATTAGCAACCGATTTTTCCCAAAACTGTTTGTTTCTGTCGAGCGAAATCTGAAAAATGTCAAATCCCCTACTGTGATATTTATTGTACAATTCGCGTAAAGCAAAAGTATAGTCTACACTCTGATCGCTTTCGTAAGCTGAAAAATCGATTAAAATTACTTTACCTTCAAATTGCGAAAGTTTCCTTTCTACCTTGTTTTTATCGGGTAAAGTAATTTCGATATAGCCTTTCCCTTTGGTTTCTAATATTTTATCCCACGATTCTTTTTGATTGGCTTTACGCTCCGTAAGAATTGCATCCATAACCAGATTGTATAGGTTTTTACTTCGCTCATATTCAGGCATAAAGGTGTAATATGAAGTGGCTACGGCAGCACAATATGGTTTGTCGGATTTATTATAGGGTGAAAAAATGTAGCTATTGTTTATTTTCTGAAATATGGCAAAATAGGCTACAGCAGATCTTGGATTGTGTAAAATCATCGTTCCTGCCATTTTTTTATGTACTTCAATGTCCTTTTCAATTTCCGAAATCCTGCCATTTTGCTCATCTACACTCATGTCTGAGTTTAAAGCATTTGCCTTGCGTTGGATATTCATTACCGATTTACGCAATTGTTGAATTTGTACTGAAGTTTCAGAACCTGTTATAATATAGTTAGTTGCAAAATTATCTACATTCGCTGCAATGTTAATCTCTTCGCATGAATCTACTGCAAAAGTTATAACTTTATCTTTTAACCGTAAACTATAAAAATCGGGGTAAGTTGGTCGAGCTGAATTAAAACTAAATTCTCCATCGGCACTCAGTTTTGTAGAGTCCAGTATATCAGTTTTTTGCAACCCTGTGTGTTCAATGTACAGCATTTCACCGGCTGCATCTTTCACTGTTCCACTAACATGAAAGTGCTTGTTTCTGTTACATGAAGCTAATCCGGTAAATATAATCAATAAAATGAGTGTTTTTTTCATATCATTACTCCAATTGTATGATAAACGGAATGAGAAAAAGGCATTTTTTTAATTAGTCTTAAATACATACTTTATATTTGACAATTGTTCGTTTGCTTCCACAATTTTCTTTTTTAAACCTTCCTTATATACTTTCAATTTGGTTTGCAATTGTTCGTCTTCAATTGCCATTATTTGTACAGCCAAAATTGCAGCATTCAATGAAGCATCAATCCCAACTGTTGCTACTGGAATTCCGGGAGGCATTTGCACAATTGCCAATAAAGCATCCATGCCATCGAGCGTGGAATTTATCGGCACTCCAATGACAGGGATAGTAGTCATAGAAGCAATAACACCAGGCAGATGCGCAGCCATTCCTGCTGCGGCGATGATCACTTTAATGCCGTTTTTTTGCGCATTAGTTGCAAATGTTTCCACTTCACGCGGTGTTCGATGTGCCGATAATGCATTGATCTCAAAAGGAATTTCGAATTCATTGAGTAAAACAGCAGCTTTTTCCATAACGGGCAAATCGGATGTACTGCCCATAATAATACTTACTTTTGGTTTCATGATTGATGAATTTGAGGCATTTTTACAAACATTAAAGTATTGTAAAAATTAAAATTTATTTTATCTCTATTTAGTAAGTTGACGATAATCTATCCAATCAAAGCTTCGTATTCAGCTGCCGAAAGTAACAAATCGAGCTGAGATGGATTTTTTATAGAAATTTTTACCATCCAACCATCATTGTAGGGATCGTCATTCACCATTTCAGGATTGTCATCGAGATCATCATTGTATTCGAGTATTTCACCATCAACGGGTAAATATAAGTCCGATACAGTTTTTACAGCTTCTACAGTACCAAAGACTTCACCCTCCGCTAGTGTTTCTCCTACTGTTTCAACTTCAACAAAAACAATTTCGCCCAATTCATTTTGAGCAAAATCTGTAATGCCCACATAAGCAATTTCGCCTTCAATGCGAATCCATTCATGTTCTTTTGTGTACTTTAAATTTGCAGGTACGTTCATAATAGTTTTTTTTAAGTTATAAAAAGTTCAAGTATTTCAATTTAATTTCAAAATCAAGTTGTTTTGCTGCTGTTTATTTAATATTTAACTCGCATAATAAAGGTCGATGGTCGGAGTAATTTACGTTGTCAACCTTGAATATCATAGGTGTAAATGCAGTCGAATCATAAAGAACATAATCGATCCGAAAATGGTAATATTTATCGTTGAATGTACAACCAAAACCTGTACCAATCTCCGAAAAAGCATCTTTCAATTTTCCTTTTACCTGCGAGTATGCATAAGAAGATGGAACATCATTAAAATCGCCACAAACAATTACTTTGTAAGGTGATGTAGCAATAACATGGGTTACAGCATCGGCTTGATTGCCTCTAAGTTTGTAGGCAGTACCTAATTTGCGTGAGAATTGAAGCGTTATACCAGTAAGAGTTTCGGCATTAAAATCATCTCTCAATCGTATAGGCATAGCTTTGTCGTTCTCAGTCAATCTATTAGATTCCAGATGATTATTCACCAATCGAATAATTTTTCCTTTTATATCTATATCAGAGTAAATTGAAATATTTGCATAAGAAGTATATTCAATTCGTTTCTTATTAATGATTGGATATTTAGAAAATGTTGCAATTCCCAAATTATAGTTATGTTTATTTACTTTGTAATCAATATGTTTATATCGATATTTCCTAAAAATACGCATTATATCTTCATGGGTTAGATAAGCATTATTGTTGCTAACTCTAAATTCCTGTAAACAAACAATATCAGCGTTTGAATCTAAAATATATTGCAATACTTTGTTTGGTTTTTTTAGTGTATGTTTTTTTAACTTGCCATTCATCATGGTATTATAGGTGAGGATATGTATGGACTGTTTTGACTGAAAGTTTCCGGTTTTGCCCAAGTGCACTGGGAATGTATTGTTGATTTCTACTACTGAGAAAAGCAAAATACTTAACGATAATAAAAAGAACCACTTGCGTGCTAATATCCAGAAAACTACAAACCCTATGTTAATAGCAATAATAAATGGAAAGGCAAGGGTAAAATAAGCAGGTAAAAGAAATACTTCGGGACTTATCTTGGTTCCAATTAATGTTAGAATCATCAACAATACAGCCACAATATTTGAAGCCATCAACACCGATTTTAATATTGTTTTCCCAAACATAACTTTAACCAATTCATAATTAATAATTCATAATTACGAATTATGTCTTATTACTTTGTTCAAATAATCTCTTTTTTTCTTCGGCGGATAAACTTTCGTACCCTGAAGTTTTTATTTTATCAAGTATATTGTCAATCTCAGCCATTCTTTGAGCTTTATTTATATTGAATTCGGCATCACTCTTAGGAGATTTGTTTCTGGTTTTATTTGTCTTTACATTTATTTTTGGTGGACGAATTAAATCACTTATTGAATCTAAAATCCGGTTCAACCCTTTTGTCAAATCCCTACCTTGTTGCAAAGATACAAAAAATAAATAACCTGCCAAAGCTCCACCCAAATGTGATATTTGACCACCACCATTGCTCGATGTGATGCCAAAAACACTTGTTAAAACAAAAAAGGCGGCTATATATTTTAACTTTATATTTCCTAAAAACAAGAGTTGCAATTCCATATTCGGCGATTTAAATGCAACGGTCAAAATTATTGACATTATGGCTGCTGATGCACCAAGCATATTACTGGTTTGCAATACTGGAAAAAAAAATGGGAAAAGATTGAATGCAGCAACATAAAACAAAGCACCAAACAATCCAGCAATAATATACAGACCAACCAACTGCATTTCTGAAAAATACATTAAAAATATTTTTCCAAACCAATACAAAGTCAACATATTAAAAAAGAAGTGTAATACTTCCTGATGAAGAAACATATAAGTTAGCATTGTCCAAGGACGAAATACTAATACAGACAAATTTGATGGTACAGCCAGATAATCGTAAACAAAATCCCCTGTTGAATTAAAAAGTTTGAAAACCAGTGCCAATAAAAACAAACCAATAAAAACACCTGAATTAATGTATATCAACTTAATAACAGCATTCTCATATCGAAATGTTTGAACTATTTTATCGAGAATATTCATGTTATATATTTGAAAATATTAAAGTTGATTCTTCTTTTTCCATGATAATATCAATATAGCACCAAATAACATGCCACCTAAGTGTGCAAAATGTGCTACACTATCACCAGAGAATCGTGCTACTCCCATAAATAATTCGGCAACTCCATAAATTAACACAAAAATTCGTGCTTTAATTGGTACTGGAAAAAAGATTAGCATCAGTTTTGCTTCGGGGAAAAGCCAGCCAAAAGCCAGCAGTAATCCAAAAATGGAACCGGATGCCCCAACTGTTATTGGTAAATCCAGAAACATCTTTTTTAGTTCGAGTAGGGCAGTTGCATCAAAAGCTCCCAAATTGCTCATACTGAAATATTTGCCAAGAATATCCTGAAATGGCAATAATCCTTGACCCGAGTTTGCAGCAATTGCTTCGCTCAACGCAGTTATCACCGAGCGATATTCAACAGTCCAAAAAAATTGTTGAATAATTCCTGCACCAATTCCTGTAATTAAATAATAAAACAAAAATCGTTTTGGTCCCCACATCTGTTCGAGAACCCCACCAAACATATACAATCCAAACATATTAAAGAAAATATGGTTAAATCCTCCATGCATAAACATGTATGTTACCAATTGTGCCGGATTGAATTTGGAGGAAGCCCAATAATGCATTCCCAAGATATCTGTTAGATCAATGTTCATGCCCCAACGTACAAAAAAACCTGGGCTAACAAGACTCGCCAACCATAAAATGATATTAATGGAAATTAAATTTTTAACTACTAGTGGTATGGAATTTAAGAAAGATGGTCTATAATTACTCATTTCTATTTAATAAAAGTGATAAGATTAGTTTTTGGTCTATTTGGTCAGTTTGATATCAAACAATAGTATTTTATAAGAGTTCAAAAAGAATCATTATACTAGCAATTAGTTTAAATGCCAAATTAATACGGGTTTTATTGCAAAAGTAATGAAAATAACAGCAAAAAAACATGTTTACAAACATATTTTTAGAAAACATTTGGAAAAAAAATTTTTTTTAAAAATAATTGCTTGTATATTATTCATAAACAACTACATTTGCACTATCAAAAATCAATTTTTATTGTTTTTAATAAAAAAATTAAAATCTTATGAACAAAGCGGAATTAATCAGTGCCATCGCTGCAGAAGCAGATTTTTCTAAAGTTGATGCTAAAAAAGCTCTCGAAGCTGTTGTAAAAAGTGTGTCTGACGCTCTTGTTGGAGGAGACAAAGTTAGTTTAGTTGGTTTCGGTACATTCTCAGTATCAGCTCGTGCTGCTCGTTCGGGCATCAATCCTGCCACTAAACAAGCAATTCAAATTGCAGCTAAAAAAGTAGCCAAATTTAAAGCCGGAGCTAAATTATCAGCAGCAATTAACTAAGAATTAGCGCAATGACAAAAACTAAAAAAGGATTATGGTAACATTTTCCTTTTTTTTATCATATTAGTAACGAATTGCAGATTGTGTGTAAATTGTTAAGTATCGCTGATTTTTTTTTTTTAAACTAGTCTATTTGTATAACAACTTCTAAATAAACATCAGTAATTCAATTACATATTGCAGTAGAAATACTTTCAGAAAGCGCTTTTCCTTTCAATTCTTCTACCAATCTTAATGCAAATTCTACCGCAACTCCAGCTCCATTCGCAGTTAAAATAAAATCAGATTTTACAATTTTTTTTTCAGAAATAATTGCCCTAAGTAATAGATTTTCGTAACCTGGATAGCAAATTGCTTCTATTCCTTCTAACAATCCCATTTTACCCAATATTGAAGGTGCAGCACAAATTGCAGCTATATATTTGCCTCGTTCAGCCTGATTCTGTAATAATTTTTTTAAATCAAGATGTGCATCCAGATTTTTTGTTCCGGGCATGCCACCCGGTAAGAATAGTAAATCAGAATTGCTAAAGTCAACTTCAGTAAACAAATTATCAGCTATTATCGTAATGCCATGTGCACCAAGTACTTCGTTTTTATTTGAAATAGAAATGGTGGTAACTTCAATATCTGCACGTCGCATTATATCAATAGGAGCAATGGCTTCAATTTCTTCAAAACCATCAGCCAAAAACACAAATGCTTTCATAAAATTTATTTTAATTTAAAATTATAGGTAATTGTTCCTGAAGAAGCTCCTTTACCTCCAGAGAAATGAGTGCTTTTGGCTGCGCTAAGTGCGGCGTTGCGCGTTTGGGCATCAGATATTGTTGTGGGTGAACCAACCGATGCACTACTCACTCTACCACTTTCATCGACCCTGATATTTACGGTAACTTTTCCTTCTACATCTTTATCGTAGCTTGGCGAAACAAGTTGACCTGAAAGAGATCGTCCGTTGAGCGACCATGAATTTCCGCATGAAGAACCTTTACCTGCGGGATTTCCCTGTTGATTATTTCCTGAATCTGTTCCACTTCCGGTAGAAGTGCTATTGCCGAATAATCCATTTACAGTACTTGCATTTTCGATAGCTAATTGCTCTTTTCGGTTATTTTCGGTAGCACGTTTATTAATTTCCTTTTGCTGTAATTCAAGGGCAAACTTATTCTTTTGAATTTTCTCATTTCTTTCACTTATTGCCACAGAATTATTTTTTTGTGTAATAAGTACTTGTTTGGTTAGTGTTGGTTTCGAAGCTATTTGTTTCTCCAGTTGAGGTTTGTTAGCAGGCATTAAACTTTTTCCCGCACCATTACTATTATTCCCAAAACTGATCATAAGTCCTTTGTCTTCTTTGAGCTCGGTAATTGTTGAAGGCATTACAACCAGCCAAAGAATTAGGAATAGTATTATGCATGATAGGCTAGAACCAACGATACCATATAATTTTGATTTCTTCACGCTGCTATTATTCTGCTTTTTGGGTAGCAATTACTAATTTCAAATTATGTTGATTGGCTATATCCAGTACATAAACAACTTTTTTGTACTGAATATTTTGGTCGGCATGTAAAGCAATATAGGTAGTTGAATCTTGCGCAACAAGATTCATTATGTACGATTCAAGTTCTTCGGGTACAATTGCCTGCGATTTTCCATTCCCTGAAGCAACAAAGTATTGACCCTGCTCGTTGATTGATACTTTGGCTATTACTGATTTTGTAGAAGTCTTGGCATTACTTTGTGGTAAGTTCAACTTTATATCGTTTGGCGACGACATGGTGGAAGAAATGACGAAAAAAAGTAGCAGAAGAAAAATGATATCTGTCATAGATGCCATGGAGAATGAAGCTTCTATTTTATTCCTTTTTTTTAATCCCATAATAAAAAATGAAGAGAATTTGAAGTTTTGATAATGTACAATTTTGATATTTATTAAGCAGGCTCATTCAGTAAATCCAAAAATTCCATAGTTTTCGATTCTAATATACGAACAACAGAATCGACCCTTGAAACCAAATAGTTATAAGCAAAATATGCTAATATCCCCACAATTAGACCGCCAACTGTGGTTACCATGGCTTGGTAAACACCTACTGTCAGGCTACTTAGCTGAACTGTTCCCGTAGAATTTTGAGTCATATTGAAAAAAGTGATGACCATCCCTGTAACTGTACCCAAAAATCCAAGCATAGGTGCGCCACCCGATATGGATGCCATAATTACCAATCCCTTTTCAAGTTTTGCAATTTCCATGTTTCCAACATTTTCTATTGCAACCAGTACATCACTCATTGGTCGCCCCAACCGGCTGATACCTTTTTCGACCATTCGAGAAGTTGGTGTATCGGTGCTTTGGCACAGTTTTTTTGCTGCATCAATTTTTCCTTCGTATATGTAGTCCTTGATTCGGTTCATAAAAGTATTTTCTTCTTTGGATGCTTGCTTCAATGTAACCAATCGTTCGATAAACAAATAGATAGCCAAAGCAAACATGGCAACCAAAACGTACATAATCGGTCCACCATATTTAAACATTTCCCATAAATTCATTTCGGCTGGTGCTGTAATTGTTGTTGGAGCAAGGTTCGTTGTGGCTTGCAAAATAAGCATTAAGTTCATATTGTATTATTTAGTTGATTGATAAATTGTAGATTGCATTCGTAAACAAAATTCATACCGTTTTTTTTTAATTACAAGGAAGTTAGTAACTGTGAAATATGCAACTTTTTTAAACTGTATATTAGATTAACTGTTTTTTATACTGTTTTATTGTGTCTTCGAGTCCAAAATATAATGCATCGGAAATTAGTGCATGACCAATTGAAACTTCTTCGAGCCATGGAATTTCAGAATGTAAATAGCTAAGATTTTCCAGACTCAAGTCATGTCCGGCATTAAGTCCTAATCCAAGTTTCTTTGCAAGTATTGCGGCTTCTACAAATGGTTTAACTGCTTTTTCTCTATTTTTCAGATAATATGTGGCAAAAGGTTCTGTATACAATTCAACGCGGTCGGTTCCTGTTTTGGCTGCAAATTCTATGTTTTTATGATTGGTATCTACAAAAATAGAAACACGAATGCCAACTTCCTGAAAATCTGCTACTACTGTTTTCAGAAATTCCAAATTAGTTACGGTATCCCACCCGGCACTCGAAGTGATTGCCTCTGGTGGATCTGGAACCAAGGTAACTTGATTTGGTTTTACCGATGTTACTAAGTGAATAAATTCGGGAGAAGGATAACCTTCAATATTAAATTCAGTTTTCAGAATAGTGCGCAAATCCCAAACATCAGCAATACGAATATGGCGCTCATCTGGGCGTGGATGCACTGTAATTCCTTGTGCACCAAAACGTTCACAATCTAATGCTACCTGGCAAATGTTGGGTGTATTTCCACCACGGGCGTTACGTAGAGTGGCTATTTTATTAATATTTACACTTAATTGTGTCATATTTCTGAAATTTTTTAATGCAGATAATTGTTTGGGGATAATATATTCTGTTTTTCTTTTTATGTCAATCAATTAGCTCTAAATTATAACTAAAATATTTGCAGGTTTCGTTTTCATTTAGTTCCTTTGCAAAGCTTTTGAAAGCAATTAACAAATTTGAGTACAAAAATAGCTAAAATAAACTTAAGCTTGCAGGTACATGTTTTTTTTTATAATTTATATGACTACAAATGGCTTTTAATAAGCATTTTTGAATAAATTTTGGTGTTTCAATAAATTAGTTAATAAAATGAGAATCGCAGTTTTTGGAAATATATATAGAACAGTATTACTTTCTCACATCAAAGTTCTGTTTGAGTATTTTAAAGATAAAGGAGTTACACTTTTGTTGGACAATGAACTGTATGAATTTGTTAGTGAGTCGGGCGATTGTTGTATGGAGCATACCGAAATAATTGAAAATAACAATTTTACTGCTGATTTGGCTTTAAGTATTGGGGGTGATGGCACATTTTTGAACACAGCAGCACGTATAGGTAGCAAACAAATACCTATACTGGGAATTAATATCGGACGTTTAGGATTTTTAGCTGATGTGCAGAGCGAACTGATTTTACCCGCATTGGATACCATATTGTCGCATCATTATTTGATCGAAGATCGAACCTTATTATTCGTTGAAACGTCTGATGGAGAAGAGTTTGAGTATCCTTATGCTTTGAATGAAGTATCTGTACTTAAACAAGATAGCTCATCAATGATTAGCATCAATGCCAGTGTAAACGGTGAAATGGTACATACTTATCAAGCTGATGGATTGGTGGTTTCAACTCCTACCGGATCAACAGCATATTCCATGAGTGTGGGTGGACCATTGGTGGTTCCGCAAGCACAAAATTTTATTCTTTCACCTGTTGCTTCACATAGTTTGAATGTTCGTCCCTTAATTGTGCCCGATTCGTGGACCATTGAATTGGAAGTTCATAGCCGAAGCCATTGTTTTTTGGTTGCTTTGGATGGACGGTCGAAAGTATTGGAACAAAACACCAAACTACGCATTACCAAAGCCAATTTTACGGTTAAAGTAATTAAACAATTAAATCACACTTTTTTCGATACTTTAAAGGATAAATTGTTGTGGGGTGTAGATAAAAGAAATTGAAGTATGAATCTAAAAATGAGAATTATTTTCATGGGTACACCCGAATTTGCGGTGGAAAGCCTTAAGATATTAGTTGAAAATAGGTACAATGTAGTTGGTGTTATTACCATGCCCGATAAACCATCTGGACGTGGACACCAAATCCAATCTTCCGCAGTTAAGCAATATGCAATAAGCCAAAAACTTCCAATACTTCAACCCGAAAAACTCAAAGATGCTGATTTTTTGGATGCATTAAAAAGCTTGAAAGCCGATTTACAAATTGTAGTGGCTTTTCGGATGTTGCCCGAAGTAGTTTGGGATATGCCGCTATATGGCACATTCAATTTACATGCCTCTTTATTACCACAATATCGTGGTGCAGCGCCTATCAACTGGGCAATAATTAATGGAGAAAAGGAAACCGGAGCCACAACTTTTTATCTTACTCACGAAATTGATACCGGAAAAATTATTTTACAGGAAAAACTTGCAATTTCAAATACTGACAACGCAGGAAGTGTACATGATAGATTAAAGCTTTTAGGTGCAAATCTAGTAAAAAAAACAGTTGATTTACTAATTAAGGGAAAAATTGATGCTGTGGAGCAAAATCAGTTTATAAGTACTAACCTGATTTTGAAGTCCGCACCAAAAATATTCAAAGAAACGTGCAACATAGACATATCAAAGGATGTCGAATCTGTTTATAATTTTATTCGAGGTATGTCACCCTATCCAACAGCTTGGATCCAACTTGAATTTCCAAATCAACCCAAAAAAATCCTTTTGAAAGTTTTTGAAGCTGAGAGGGATTATGAAACACACAATTTACCCATTGGAACGGTTGTAACCGATGGAAAGAAATTTGCAAAAATTGCTCTAAATGACGGATTTATTGTACTTAAACAAGTACAAGTAGCCGGAAAAAAGCAAATGGAAATTGGGGAATTATTACGGGGAATAAAGCCCCCTAAATCCACTAATAGGGAACTTTAAGGTAGTTCATTTCATAATTTAGCCCTTTCTCCTCTCCTTTAGGGAAGGTTCGGTGGGGCTTTTTATTTGGCAGCTATCGTTTCAATTTCGACTAAAGAACCCAATGGTAATGCTTTTACTGCATATGCCGAACGAGCCGGACATTCGGTCTGGTAATATTTTTTGTAAACCTCATTCATACCCCCAAAATCTGCAATATCCGAAAGAAATACTGTTGATTTAACCACGTTGTTAAAAGTATAACCCGACTCTTTTAATATAGCACTAATATTAGCAAAAACCTGTTCGGTTTGTGAAGTGATATCATTGGCTTCAATTTTACCTACACTTGGATGAATGGGCAATTGACCTGAAATATACAAAGTTCCATTGGCTTCTACAGCCTGACTATACGGTCCAATTGCCGCAGGTGCATTGGTAGTGTTGATTATTTTTTTCATTTTTTGTTGTTTTTATTTTTTACACAAAGATAATCATATTTTTCATTCTCGTTATTGTGAAATGTCAATCGAAAACTATTTAAAAATTTTTATACATTCAAAATCTTTTTTTTTGTAACTTTGCGTTCCGTTTCAATGAAAATTATTAAATTATATTAATCTGAAATTCAGTTAGTTTCGTTCTGAATTATTTTTTTAGCAAATGGTAAAATAGTAAATATTTAAAATGTAAATGTAGAATATGGAACTTGCAAGTAAATATACTCCCACAGACATTGAATCGAAATGGTATCAATATTGGTTAAATAATGGTTTTTTTGCGTCAAAGCCAGATCATAGAGAAGCATATACCATTGTTATACCACCACCCAATGTTACCGGAGTTTTGCACATGGGACACATGCTTAACAATACAATTCAGGATATTTTGGTGCGTCGAGCTCGTATGTTGGGAAAAAATGCTTGTTGGGTTCCTGGCACCGACCATGCCTCAATTGCAACAGAAGCCAAAGTAGTGGGAAAACTTGCAGCACAAGGTATTGCTAAAACAGACCTAACCCGCGAAGAATTTTTGGAACACGCCTGGGAGTGGACTCTTAAACACGGTGGAATAATTCTGGAGCAACTGAAAAAACTTGGTGCATCGTGCGATTGGGATCGTACAGCTTTCACTATGGACGAAGCCCGTTCTGAGAGTGTTATCAAAGTTTTCTGCGATTTACACGACAAAGGTAATATTTACCGTGGAGTTCGTATGGTAAATTGGGACCCCAAAGCACTGACAGCTTTATCGGACGAGGAAGTTATTTTCAAAGAACAAGTTGGAAAGCTTTTTTATTTAAAATATAAAATTGAAGGTGAAAACGACTTTGCAGTTGTAGCAACTACCCGCCCGGAAACCATCATGGGCGACACAGCAATGTGTATCAACCCAAACGATTTAAAAAACGCACATTTGCGTGGCAAAAAAGTGATTATTCCACTTATTAACCGCGTGATTCCTGTGATAGAAGACGAATATGTTGATATTGAGTTTGGTACGGGCTGCCTGAAAGTTACACCGGCACACGATGTGAATGATTATATGCTTGGCGAAAAATACAATTTACATTCTATTGATATTTTCAATGACAATGGAACTTTGAATGAAAACGGTGCACAATATGCCGGATTGGATCGCTTCGAAGTACGAACTCGAATTGAAAAAGATTTGAAATCTGCCGGTTTGCTCGAAAAGATAGAATCATACACTAATAAAGTTGGATTTTCTGAACGTACTGATGCGGTGATTGAACCAAAACTTTCGATGCAATGGTTTATGAAAATGGAAGAGTTGGCAAAACCTGCGCTGAAAGCTGTGATGGAAGATGATATTAAACTTTATCCTCCAAAATTCAAAAACACTTATCGCCACTGGATGAAAAACGTGAAAGACTGGTGCATTTCACGACAATTGTGGTGGGGACATCGTATTCCTGCGTATTTCTTACCTCAGGGTGGTTATGTTGTGGCACTTTCTAAAGAAGAAGCATTTCAAAAGGCATTGTCAATGGTAGACTATGAATTAACCATTGATGATCTTCGACAAGATGAAGATGTACTCGATACCTGGTTTTCTTCGTGGTTGTGGCCTATATCTGTTTTCGATGGAATTAATAACCCCGAAAATGATGATATTAAATATTATTATCCAACCAATGATTTAGTAACTGCTCCCGAAATATTGTTTTTCTGGGTGGCTAGAATGATAGTTGCCGGTTACGAATACAGAGGTGAAATGCCTTTCAAAAATGTATATCTTACCGGAATTGTTCGCGATAAATTGGGTCGCAAAATGTCAAAATCGCTGGGTAACTCACCCGATCCACTTGATTTGATTGCGCATTTTGGTGCCGATGCTGTACGTTTGGGGATGTTACTTACTTCACCAGCGGGAAATGACTTGCCTTATGACGACAGTCTTTGCGAACAGGGACGCAACTTCAACAATAAAATCTGGAATGCTTTCCGTTTGGTAAAAGGCTGGGAAGTGGCTGATATTGAGCAACCGGAATCGGCTCTCTTGGCAGTAAAATGGTTTGATGCACAATTGAACAAAACCTTACTCGAAATTGATGATTTGTTCGACAAATACCGTTTGTCAGAAGCTCTGATGGCTGTTTATAAGCTTTTTTGGGACGAATTTTCGGCATGGTATCTCGAAATGGCAAAACCCGCTTACCAACAACCTATCGACCGCACAACTTATGAAGCCACACTGGGCTTTTTCGACTCGTTATTAAAAGTATTACATCCGTTTATGCCATTTATCACCGAGGAATTGTGGCAAGCACTAGAACAACGCAAAAACGGTGAAAGCATCATGATACAATTGCAACCAAAAGCTATCGTTGCGGATGAAAAATTGATTTCAGGTTTTGAATATGCCAAGGAAATTATTGCGGGTGTTCGTACCGTTCGTTTGCAAAAAAATATTCCCATTAAAGACAGATTAAGTTTACAAATTATTGGAAATCACAATGATAATTTCAACGCTGCAATTTCAAAACTTGTAAATTTGGAATCCATTGAAAGTGTGGTAGATAAAACTGCCGGTTCTATCTATTTCCTTGTTGGCACAACAGAATTTTCTATCCCAATAGGAAATTTAATTAATGTGGATGAAGAAATTACCAAAATGAAAGCAGAAATAAAGTACTTTGAAGGTTTTATTGAATCGGTAATGAAAAAGCTTGGTAATGAACGTTTTGTTGCCAATGCTAAACCCGAAGTAGTAGACGCCGAACGGAAAAAACAGGTTGATGCTGAAAGTAAGATAGCATCGTTGAAGGAAGGAATAGCTGGACTCAAGAGGTGATAAAACTTTGCTTTAAAACTCAATAAAAACCGCATTTCCAATTTTGGAAATACGGTTTTTATTTTTGCTAATCAACTGATTTATAAATTAATTTTCAAATGCCTGAAGCAAGTGTTAATTGGCGTTTGTGTTTTCAAATTATTTAAAATTAGCAAACCATGCTTGGTTTTATTAGTTTGAAAAAGTCATTTCCTTTATCGTCAACTAAAATAAAAGCAGGGAAATTTTCTACTTCAATTTTCCAGATGGCTTCCATTCCTAATTCGGGATATTCCAAACATTCCACTTTTTTGATATTTTGTTGTGCAAGGATAGCTGCAGGACCACCGATAGAACCTAAGTAAAAACCACCATGTTTCTGACATGCATCGGTTACTTGTTGAGTGCGGTTACCTTTGGCTATCATTATCATACTTCCACCATTTTCCTGTAACAAGTCTACATACGAATCCATGCGACCGGCTGTTGTAGGTCCAAATGAACCCGAAGGCAAACCTTTCGGCGTTTTTGCTGGACCGGCGTAATAAATGGGATGATCTTTAACATATTGAGGCAAAGGCAGACCGGCATCAAGCAATTCTTTTAGTTTGGCATGGGCAATATCGCGACCAACAACAATGGTTCCTGTAAGCGATAAACGGGTTGAAACAGGATATTTCGTTAAAGTGGCTAAAATATCTTCCATTGGCATGTTCAAATCTAACTTTACAGCATTTTCTTCGCCCTGATAGCGGTATTCGTCAGGAATAAGTGAGCCCGGATTATCTTCCATGCGTTCAACCCAAACGCCGTCTTTATTGATTTTACCTTTAATGTTACGGTCGGCAGAACACGAAACACCCATTCCCACAAAGCACGAAGCACCATGACGTGACAAGCGAACTATACGAATGTCGTGAGCAAAGTATTTACCGCCAAACTGAGCTCCAATGCCGGAAGCTTGTGCTTGTTTCAGTATTTTTTGTTCCATTTCTACATCGCGGAAAGCCTGACCTAATTCATTTCCTTCGGTTGGCAATTCGTCATAATACTTAGTTGATGCCAACTTTACAGTTTTCATACATGCATCGGCCGAAGTACCTCCAATTACAAAAGCAATGTGGTAAGGCGGACAAGCTGCCGTGCCCAATGTTTTCATTTTTTCAGTCAGGAAATTCTCCAACGAAACCGGATTCAACAACGCTTTTGTTTCCTGAAAAAGATATGATTTATTGGCAGAGCCACCACCTTTGGCAATAAACAAAAATTTGTATTCGTTACCATGTCCTGCTACAAGGTCAATTTGAGCTGGAAGATTTGTACCTGTATTAACTTCAGCGTACATATTCAAGGCAGCATTTTGTGAATATCGGAGATTTTCTTCGGTGTAGGTTTCGTAAATTCCTTTCGATAAAGCCTCTTCATCCGTTCCGTTAGTCCACACATTGTTTCCTTTTTTGGCATAAACAGTGGCAGTACCGGTATCTTGGCAGAAGGGTAAAATGCCTTTAGCAGCAATTTCGGCGTTGCGAAGCATAGTCAAAGCCACATATTTATCATTTTCGCTCGCTTCGGGGTCAGCCAAAATAGCAGCTACTTGGTGTTGGTGTGCAGGACGGAGTAAAAAAGAACAATCGCGCATTGCAACCCGAGCCAAAGCGGTAAGAGCTTCGGGCTCAACTTTCAAAATTTCTTGTCCTTCAAATTTCGAAACTGAAATCTGTTCCTTGGTTAGTAAATAATATTCTGAATTATCTTTTCCCAATGGAAATGGTTCCTGATACTTAAATTCTTTTGCCATTTTTATACGTAGTTTATTGAATATTTTTTTTATTTTCTAAAAGAGTGAAAAGTGATAGAAATGTTTTTATTTGTCTGACATTTAGCAAGGACTTATTTTTATAAAACAAAATGTTGAAATCGGAATTCCATCATCCATAATTTAGAACAAAGTCAGCTGACCGGTAATATCAACTTCATTTCTTGCATTATCAACAATATAATCCGAAAGAGTTGAATCATTTTCAATTGTTTTTATTGGTTTTTCCTTTTGGGGTTTAGTTGATTTAACTTTCGGTTCTTTTGCAGTTTTCAATTCTTTGGTTTTCGATGATTCCGGTAGCACTATGTTTTCAGTCTTTTCGGAAACTTCTGTCATATTTTCCGTTATATAAGTGTCCATAATATCTGTATCATCTTCAATTTCCATATTTTCTCCATCTTCATTATCACCATCTTCTCCCTCTCCTTCGGAGAGGGCTGGGGGTGAGGTGTTAAATCGAATTGGTTCTAACTCATTAATTGTTCCTACTTCAAAAGTAGTCATTCGTTTTCCTTTGGCTTTATAGCTTTTCACACCGATAAATTCTTCGCCATCAATCACGAGCGTTTCACGGAAAGCATCATTACCACCAAATACAACTTCAAAACGAGGATAATCAACATCTGTCATCAACATTAAGCGCGATTCGGGATGGTCACCCAATAAGTTCAAAGGCTTTTGAGATGGTTCCAATTGAAAACGTTTGAGATAATAAAACTTTTGCTCGGCATCGTATAATGATACCGACCAAACTTTATTCGAATCGAATTTTTCAATCACCAAGATATCTTTTTCGTAGTGGTTGCTCTGGTCAAAGTTACTGGTATAGAAATATCCTTTGTTCGAAATAACCAAAATCAAATCATCGCTCAGGTATTCTCCTAAATATTCACCCCGGTTATCGTAATTCAATCGTAATACATCGCGGTCGAACCAAACCTGACGTCCACCCAAGGTAGAACCGCCTTTTTGCTTTAAAGCAATTTTGAGTATATCGTTTTTTGTCAAAATATTCCCCAACGACTGCCGACCTTTGATGGCTATTCCACTGAAATCTTTCTCGAAAACCAACTTATTTAGGCGTGGTTTAGGTTTAAGGGTTATACGAATTACTTCAGCTTCGGCATTTGGATTAACGGTAAAATAAGTGACTTTTGAGCCGGCTGTTCCTTGTGTGATATCGTATTCTTTATCACGTGTAATACCATTTACAGCAAAGCGTTTGACGTAATATGGTCCGGTTTTTCCATCGCGATAAACCGTATTGTAAACTGTTCGCTTGTCATTCTTTTTGAATACAGCCAAATGAAGAATATTTTTCCCCACAAAAATCTTGTCAGCTACCTTCACAATTTTATATTTTCCGTCTTTGAAGAAAACAATAATATCGTCAATATCAGAACAATTGCTCACAAATTCATCTTTACGCAGCGCAGTTCCAATAAACCCTTCTTCGCGGTTTACATAGAGTTTCTCGTTGGCTTCCACCACTTTGGATGCTACGATGGTTTCAAAATTGCGAATTTCGGTGAGACGGGGATAATCTTTTCCGTATTTTTCCTTCAAAGTCTCGTACCAAAATATTGTAAAATCGATAATATTCTCAAGGTTATAATCAATTTCTTTAATTTTTTTCAAAATGGCAAGCAATGTATCATTGGCTTTATCGGTATCAAACTTGGTGATACGCATCATCTTAATTTCGAGCAACTTCAAAATATCTTCACGGGTCAATTCGCGAATAAAATCGGGTTTGAAAGGCTCCAACCGTTTGTCAATATGCATAATTACAGCATCTTGAGTTGTACTGTCTTCAAAAGCTTTGTCCTTGTAAATGCGATTTTCGATAAATATTTTTTCGAGCGAAGTAAAGAAAAGTTGTTCCAGCAATTCACCCTTTAGAATTTCGAGTTCCAATTTCAATAATTCAACAGTATGCTGGCAACTAATGCGCAACATTTCGCTCACGCCACAAAAACGTGGTTTGTTATTATGAATCACACAGCAATTGGGCGAAATACTCAGTTCACAATCGGTAAAAGCGAACAGTGCATCAATGGTTTTGTCGGACGAAGAACCGGGAATTAAATGCACCAAAATCTCTACATTTGCAGATGTATTATCATCAACTTTTCGAATTTTAATTTTCCCTTTATCACTAGCCCTGATTATAGATTCAATTAATTTAGACGTGTTTGAACCATAAGGAATTTCGGTAATTGCAAGCGTTTTATTATCGATTTTACTGATTTTAGCACGAATTTTTACTGCTCCGCCACGTTCGCCGTCGTTGTATCTTGCTACATCAATTGAGCCACCAGTCTGGAAATCGGGAAAAAGAATAAATTCCTCGCCATGCAAATGAGCCACGCAGGCATCAAGTAATTCATTAAAGTTATGTGGAAGAATTTTTGAATTCAAACCCACGGCAATTCCTTCAACACCTTGTGCCAGTAATAATGGAAATTTTACAGGTAATACCACCGGTTCTTTATTCCGACCATCGTAAGACGATTTCCACTCGGTAGTTTTCGGATTGAAAACGGTTTCCAATGCAAATTTTGAAAGGCGGGCTTCGATATAACGTGGAGCTGCTGCACCATCGCCGGTTAGTATATTTCCCCAGTTTCCCTGGCAGTCTATGAGTAAATCTTTTTGTCCCAATTGTACCAATGCATCTCCAATAGATGCATCGCCGTGTGGGTGAAATTGCATGGTATGACCCACAATATTTGCCACTTTATTGTAACGTCCATCGTCAAGTCGTTTCATCGAATGTAGAATTCGACGCTGAACCGGTTTTAATCCATCGTAAATATCAGGAACAGCACGTTCCAAAATTACATACGAAGCATAGTCCAAAAACCAATTTTGGTACATGCAGGACAGATGATGTTTCACTGCATCATCCTTAATTTTGGGAACTATGTAATTAGAATGCGCAGCAGATTCAGTATCAATAACGTTTTCTTCGGCTGCGCCGGTTAATTCGTTCTCTTCTTCTATAATTTCGTCAGTGCTCATGGGAAGTATCCTTTTTTCAAATTCAATCGACAAAAATACAAAAAAAATAGTAACTTTGCATCTCTTTTTTTTGTTACAAATTTATTTTGAATTATCCATCTTTTTTCAATACAATCAACTTTGGAAAATTAAATGATTAGCTTAAATAATTAAAAAACAAAACAGGAGAATTGTGTTTAGATTTTATTAAAAACATCTAATTTGTTGAGGCATTTTATTAGAAATAAATGTTATCATATTGATAATATGAACAATATATATTTCTTTTGCTGGTAAAGAAAGAAGTCTTTTGCTGATAGCGAAAGAATTAGTTTAATTGAGGTTGCCAAATAATACCAATTTAATATGTCAATACACTATTGATTAAATTGATAACAAAAAAATAATATTATGACTGCAAAAGAAGCGATTTTAAAAAGTTTAGAAGAAATTGCCAGTCCTTCAAATTCTACTGAGATTTGTAAATATATTCTCGACAAAAATCACTATGATTTTGGAACAACAATTCAACCATCAGCAACTATATCTGCTACTGAGTCGTCCTGAAAAATGTCTACACAATTTAGAGTAGATATGTATCAAAATGA
>JACDZJ010000208.1_pt1 | contig 24213 bp, 14 predicted proteins | sample 7365721 | NCBI WGS metagenome assembly JACDZJ01 (sample SAMN15143480, study PRJNA637477) | pond metagenome | biome: freshwater wetland ecosystem [ENVO:00000243]; feature: pond [ENVO:00000033]; material: pond water [ENVO:00002228]; isolation source: pond water containing pink berries ... | reverse complement strand
TTTTTTATAAAATCGAGCAAAAAATATAGGACTTTATAAACACACTCTAATTAATTATAAAATGTGAATTTACTAATCTTAAACTATTATTCATTTAACGCTCTGGCGATAATACGTTTATCCTCTTTTTCTTTAAGCGATTGGCGTTTATCGTAGTTTTTCTTACCTTTTGCCATACCAATTTCCAGTTTTGCTAATCCCTTTTCGGAAATAAAAAGCTTGGTAGGAACAATGGTTAAACCGGTTTCTTTGGTTCCACGCAATAGTTTAGTAAGTTCCCTTTTATTTAATAGCAATTTTCGGTCACGACGCACATCATGATTGTTGTATGTGCCAAAAAAATAGGTAGAAATATGCATGTTTTTGACCCACAATTCATTATTGATAAAAGTACAATAAGTATCATTTAATCCAGCCTTTCCATCTCTAATCGACTTAATTTCAGTTCCATAAAGTTGAATACCAGCAACAAATCGATCGAGTATTTCGTAATCGAAAGTAGCTCGTTTGTTTTTTATATTTATGTTCGATTTTTTATACATTTTGATTTGTTATTTTGATATATTATGTCTTTCAAAGTATCAGACTTAATATCTATTTTAATATTCAACTTTATTTGGCAACAAAAGTACGTATATTTTGGTTCTTTGCTACTCAGTAATCTTTAAAATTTAATTCATTTTTTTTATTGTTACCTTTGTTTGTAGAGTTAACTATGTTTTATTCAAATATGATTTTTTTACTTTTAAAAATATTAGTACATTTGTTGACTTTTAAAATAGTACCAAATACAATTAAAAACTATTTTTAGGTTTAATAATTATTAATTTCAAATTATTAATTATCAACATATTAAATATGGATTCAGATATTAAATTAACCATAACCGGATTGGTTTATAACCAAACAATAATGGGAACTTATGGGCTTGTACTAAGCGAAGAAATTGGAAATCGCCGTTTTTCAGTTATGATAGGTGAACCCGAAGCGCAGTCTATTGCTCTGAAAATGAATAATAAAAAATCACCTCGACCTCTAACACACGATCTAATAAAAAATTTATTACAAGTATTTGATGCAAAATTAAAAAAAGTGTTGATTTACGATATGATAAATGATGTATTTTATTCTGAATTGTATATTCAAAAAGATGATAAATTGGTAATTATCGATGCACGAACGTCTGATGCCGTAGCATTGGCAGTACGTTCAGACAGTCCAATATTTATTAAATCTGAAATAATGGATATTGTAGGAATTGAAGTTGAAACGGCAGAAGTAATTGAAAAATCTGAAAATTTTAAAAATAAAGATCTTTCCATCGAAGACATAAATATGCTAACACTCGATGAATTAGAGGAACTGCTTGAAGTTGCAGTTGAAGAAGAAAAGTACGAAACGGCAGTAAATATACGTGATGCTATAAAACGAAAAAAAATAATTATATAATTGAAATTCAAAGTAATAACTTTAAAATAATCAAAACAAAAAATCATGGGATTAAAGTTGCGTCTAACATTAATGAATTTCCTTCAATTTTTTATATGGGGTTCTTGGTTAATAACAATTGCAAATTATTGGTTTGGAACTAAACAATGGAATAGTAGCGAATTTGGAGCCGTTTTTTCAACTTTAGGAATCTCCTCCATTTTAATGCCAGCTTTAATAGGAATTGTTGCTGATAGATGGTTAAATGCCGAAAAATTATATGGAATTTTACATATTTTGAGTGGATTGTCAATATTCTGCCTACCTATGGTAAATAATTCTAATACTTTTTTTTGGCTAATGTTGGTTGCGATGTGTTATTACATGCCAACAATTGCATTATCAAATTCAATAGCATATAACGCTCTTAAAACGAAGCGTTTTGATGTTGTTAAGGAATTTCCTCCTATACGTGTTTGGGGGACTATTGGTTTTATTATTGCTATGTGGGTTACCAATTTAACTGGTAATAAAGCTACTGTAAATCAGTTTTATATTTCAACTATAGCATCATTGGTGTTAGGAATTTATTCATTTAGTTTACCCAAATGTACACCTCTAAAGCAAACTTCAAACAACTCCTCATGGGTTGAACAATTGGGATTAAATGCTTTTAAACTTTTTGCCTCATATAAAATGGCATTGTTTTTTATTTTTTCCATGCTTTTGGGTGCGGCTTTACAATTGACTAATATGTATGGCGATACTTATTTGGACGATTTTAAGAACGTTCCAATGTATGCTGATTCTTTTGTAGTTAAGTATTCAACAATAATAATGTCCATCTCACAAATATCTGAAACAATGTTTATTTTGGCAATTCCTTTCTTTTTGAATAAATTTGGAATTAAAAAAGTGATGTTGATAAGTATGTTTGCATGGGTGTTACGTTTTGGATTATTTGCGTTTGGCAATCCAACCGATGGTTTATGGATGATTATTCTTTCATGTATTGTTTATGGAATGGCATTTGATTTTTTTAATATTTCGGGTTCGCTTTTTGTGGAAACTACTACGGATAGTAAAATTCGCTCAAGCGCACAAGGATTGTTTATGATGATGACTAACGGATTTGGTGCTGTTACAGGAAGTATTGTTAGTGGTTTTATAATTGGTAAGTACTTTACACATAATGGGATGAAAGATTGGCACTCAATATGGATAACTTTTGCAATATATTCACTCGTAGTTGCTGTTTTGTTTGCTGTTTTATTCAAACACAAACAAGATCCAAACGAATTGATTAATATTGAACATTAATCAACTTTTTTGAAATATAAATGTGAATAGAAACTCTATTCGCATTTTTTTTATTTTAGGAAAACGTTCAACTAAAATGGAACTTCATCTTTTTTTCCATAACCATGGAATGGATTAATTGAAGCTGGTGTTGTTGACATTGTATCTCCATAATAATTGTCACCTACTTCATTCATTTTCGACGAAATAGTTTGATAACCACTACTAAAAGGATTGTCTTCTTTGTCTGTATCATCGAGATTAAGAAATTTTGCATATATATTTTTAAATTTCAATTGCACATCACCAGTTGCACCATTTCTGTGTTTTGCAACAATAATTTCGGCAATTCCCAACAATGAATTTCCTTTTGCATCCTCTGTAAGATGATAATATTCAGGACGATGAATAAAACATACCATATCAGCATCCTGTTCAATAGCTCCCGATTCACGTAAGTCAGACAATTGTGGTCGTTTGCCTTCTAATCCCGAACGTCCTTCAACACCACGATTTAACTGCGAAAGTGCAATAATTGGTATATCTAATTCTTTTGCCAAACCTTTCAACGAACGGGAAATTATACTCACTTCCTGTTCGCGGCTACCAAAACTCATTCCACTGGCATTCATCAACTGTAAATAATCAATAATCAAACATTCTACTTTGTGTTCTTTCACCAACCGACGTGCTTTGCTACGCAATTCAAAAATGGATAAACTTGGTGTGTCGTCAACATAAATGGGTGCATCGATAAGATCTTTTATGTCTTTGTCCAGTTTTATCCATTCTTCGGGATCAAGTTGACCATTCTTTACTTTTTCACCTTCCAATTCGCACACGTTCATTATCAAACGATTAACTAATTGTACGTTAGACATTTCCAAAGAAAATATGGCAACAGCCGAATTGTAATCAACGCCCATATTTTTTGCCATTGATAACACAAAAGCGGTTTTACCCATAGCAGGGCGGGCAGCAATAATGATTAAATCAGATTTTTGCCAGCCTGAAGTAATTTTATCCAGACTGTGAAAACCACTCGCCACACCACTTGCGCCTTGTTTTGTGGCTGCCAGTTGCATTCTGTGAATTGCTTCATCAATAATTGGACTTATTTGTGTAACATTTTTTTTAAGATTTCGTTGTGAAACCTCAAATAGCATGCCTTCAGCTTCCTGCATCAAGTCATCCACGTCAATTTTATCGTCAAATGCTTTTGATTGTATATCGCTTGAAATACGAATGAGTTCACGTGCCAGAAATTTTTGTACAATAATTCGGGCATGATATTCAAGATGAGCGGCCGATGAAACTTTGGCTGTCAGCAATGTAATATAATATGGACCACCAATATCATCAATAGTTCCACTTTTGCGCAATTGTTCAGTTACCGTATGCATATCAACCGGTTCTTGATGCATAGCAAGTTGCATTATGGCTTCAAAAATTTTTTGATGTGCTACTTTATAGAAACATTCAGGTTTTAGAATTTCCGAAATTAGCGAATAGGCATCTTTTTCAATCATAATGGCACCCAAAACGGCTTCCTCCAATTCTGGTGCTTGTGGAGGTAATTTGCCATATTCATTGGCTTGAATAGGAACAGGGCTTGTTGATTTCTTAGTGTAGGAACGGTTTTCAGCCATCTTTCAAATTACTATTTAACGGTATGTTATTTACAATTTTTGCGGGTTTCAAAAGTACTAAAGTTTTCTCAATGTTCCATATTAAATTTTTCAACAAATTATGCACAATTTAAAGAGATTGGCTTTCTGAAGTTTTCAGATTTATAAAAAAATCCTTACCTTTGAATCACATTTCACAACAACAATTGTCAACTAAATATGCTAACATATCCCAATGCAAAAATTAATCTGGGTCTTAACGTTGTCAAACCTCGCCCGGATGGTTATCACAATATTGAAACCGTTTTTTACCCAATTGGTCTTAGCGATGTGTTGGATGTTGAAGTTTCAGAAACTTGTTCTGATTATAGTTTTTCCACTTCAGGAATTACACTTGAAGGTGATCCGGAGGATAATTTAATTGTAAAAGCCTATCGACTAATTCGTTCAGCGTATCAGATTTCACCGATTGATATTTCACTTTGCAAGCAAATTCCTTTTGGTGCCGGTTTGGGTGGTGGTTCGTCAGATGCAGCTTTTATGCTGAAAACCCTGAATGATTTATTCGAATTAAAAATAACAACAAAAAAACTCGAACGGTTAGCATCTAAACTGGGAGCTGATTGTCCGGTTTTTATTCAAAATAAACCGGTATTTGCTAAAGGAATTGGGAATGAGTTCACATCGATTGAGCTATCGCTAAAAGATAAGTTTTTAGTATTGGTAAAACCCGATATTCATATTTCTACACCAGAAGCTTATTCATTGGTTGTACCCGAGAAACCTGAAATTTCACTGGCTGAACTGATAAAACAACCCATTACGGAATGGAAAAACATGATAAAAAATGACTTTGAGAAATCTGTTTTTGCAAACCATCCTGAGATTGAAGCAATTAAAGATAATTTGTATAAAATGGGTGCTTTATATGCTTCCATGTCGGGTTCAGGCTCATCTGTATTTGGGATTTTTGAAACTGAACCAGAGAAAACAATAGATTTCGGTAAGTATTTTGTTACTGGAGGCATTTTGGATTGAAGTACACATTTTTTAGAAAAAAAAAGTAAATAAAAAAAAGAATAATATATGTAAAAATACTGCATTATTTTACTTCATTTATTTCTGAAAATTTATGGAAAAAGGCTTGTATAATTCAACAAAAAGCAGTACTTTAGTGCGATTTTTTAGATTGTAACAAAATTAATTATAGATGATTGATCAAGACAGAATTATTAAGGTAAACATTGACGAAGAAATGAAATCTTCGTACATCGATTATTCCATGTCAGTAATAGTTTCGCGTGCGTTACCCGATGTACGCGATGGTTTTAAACCTGTACATCGCAGGGTGTTGTTTGGAATGAACGAATTGGGTAATAACTCCGATAAACCCTATAAAAAATCTGCCAGAATTGTTGGGGAGGTAATGGGTAAGTATCACCCACATGGTGATTCATCCATTTATGGTACATTGGTTCGCATGGCACAACATTGGTCGATGCGTTATCCATTGGTTGATGGACAAGGAAATTTTGGTTCAATTGACGGTGATAGCCCTGCAGCTATGCGTTATACCGAAGCCAGGTTGCGTAAAATTTCGGAAGATATGTTGATCGATATCAACAAAGAAACAGTTGATTTTCAACTTAACTTTGATGATACGTTGAAAGAGCCAACTGTTTTACCAACCCGAATTCCTAATTTGTTGATAAATGGTTCATCCGGTATTGCAGTTGGTATGGCTACAAATATGGCACCACACAATTTATCCGAAGTAGTTGATGGTATTGTAGCTTATATCGATAATAATGAAATTGAGATATCAGAATTGATAAAATTCATCAAAGCTCCTGATTTTCCTACCGGTGGTATCATTTATGGTTATGCTGGGGTGAAAGAAGCATTCGAAACCGGTCGTGGACGTATTGTGGTTCGTTCAAAAGTGGAGATTGAAACAGATGCTTCGGGACGCGAGAAGATTATCATTAATGAAATTCCTTATCAGGTTAATAAAGTTGAATTGATTAAAGCTGTTGTAGCTTTAGTAGAAGATAAAAAGGTTGAAGGTATTTCGCATATAAACGATGAATCTGACCGCGAAGGAATGCGTATTGTGGTGGATATAAAACGCGATGCGAATTCCAGCGTTGTATTAAATAAATTATTTAAATATACAGCCCTACAGTCTTCATTTAGTGTAAATAACATTGCACTTGTTCATGGTCGTCCACGCATGTTGAACGTGAAAGATATGATTCATTTTTTTGTAGAACATCGCCACGAAGTTGTGATTCGTCGTACACGATTTGAATTGGCTGAAGCGCAAAGACGCGCTCATTTGCTGGAAGGATTTATGATTATTCTGGATAATTTGGATGAAGCCATCAAAATTATTCGTGATTCAAAAACTCCCGATGAAGCACGTACCCGACTGATGGAACGTTTCGGATTGTCCGATATTCAATCACGTGCAATTGTTGAAATGCGCTTGCGTCAACTTACCGGCATGGAGCAAGATAAACTTCGTGCCGAATATCAGGAAATATTAAATTTAATTGCACATTTACAGGAAATTCTGGACCAAGTGGAATTGCGTATGCAAATTATTAAGGACGAATTACTTGAAGTAAAAGCAAAATATGGCGATGTACGTCGTACTCAAATCTTTTATTCATCAGAAGAATTTAATCCTGAAGATTTTTATGCCGATGATGAAATGATCATTACCATTTCGCATTTGGGCTATATTAAACGTACCGCATTGACCGAGTTTAGAACTCAAGGACGTGGTGGTGTAGGTTCAAAAGGTAGTGATTCGCGCGACGAAGACTTTATTGAATACATTTATCCGGCTTCGATGCACAATACCATTTTGTTTTTTACGTCAAAAGGTAAATGTTATTGGTTGAAAGTATATGACATTCCCGAAGGAAGCAAAAACTCAAAGGGACGTGCCATACAGAATATGTTGAATATAAATGGTGATGATAAAGTGAACGCATTTATTCGTGTGAAAGGTTTAACCGATAGTGAATATATTAATTCACATTATTTGGTTTTTGGAACCAAAAATGGTGTGATTAAGAAAACTTCACTCGAAGCTTACTCTCGTCCACGTCAAAATGGTGTAAATGCCATTACCATTCGTGAAGATGATCAGGTTATACAGGTTCGCCTGACTGATGGTAATTCGGAAGTACTTATGGCAAATCGTAATGGTCGTGCTATTCGTTTCCACGAATCGAAAGTACGAGAAATGGGTCGTACTGCCACAGGAGTTCGTGGCATGATGCTCGATGATGACGGTCAGGATGAAGTTATTGGAATGATTTGTGTTAACAAAGAAGACAATGAAAATATTATGGTTGTTTCGCAACTTGGTTATGGAAAACGAACTTTGTTGGACGAGAAAGTTGAAGTTGGTGAAGATGGTAAACTTCTTGTTGACGAAGATGGAAATCCAATTGAGGCAATTGCTGTTTATCGTGTTACAAACCGTGGTGGTAAGGGTGTTAAAACAATAAATATTACTGAAAAGACGGGAAAGTTGGTTTCAATCAAAAGCGTTACAGATGAAAACGATTTGATGATTATCAATAAATCAGGTATTACAATTCGTATTAAAGTAGCAGATTTCCGAATTATGGGACGTGCCACGCAAGGTGTTCGATTAATCAACCTTGAGAAACGAAATGATGAAATAGCCTCTGTATGTAAAGTTTTATCTGAAGTTGCTTTAGAGGAAGTTGTAGAAGAGGCAACGGAAGGAATAATCAATGAATCTTCAGAAATAATTTCAGATGTTGCTGAGAAAGATGAAAATGTTTCTGAAAATAAGGGATTTTCTGAAACCAAAGAAGAAATAGAAGAATAATCAATAAACAACCCTAACTTAATATAATTAGGGTTATAAACAATCAAAATAATTCAATAAATCACTTCTAAAGCCTGGTTATTGGTTTTAGAGTTAAAAAAATTACTCATCATGAAAAAACTTATTTTATTCTTATTTTTGGTGATAAGCTTTACTATTACTTTTGCTCAGAAGTCCAACGTGTCGAAGGCAAAGAATAAGGCTTTGATGGAAAATCCTGACTTTGCCGGTGCACGTGAACTTATCAAATTAGCATTGGTAGATTCTACAACAAAAGATCTTGCCGATACCTGGTACGTGGCTGGATTAATTGGTTACAAAGAAAATGAAACATTATACCAAAAAGCATTATTAAATTTACCATTTGATGCTGATGTAAAAGGTAGAGCATTATTGGAATCGTACGATTATTTCTTAAAAGCAGCAAAATTAGAACTTGTACCGGATGAAAAAGGCAAAGTGAAACTTAAAGTGACTAAAGAGATTGTACCAAAGTTGAAAGAATATTATTTAACACAACAGAATTTAATAGCTTATGGTGCATATTTATTCGAAAAGAAGAAGTATGAAAGCGCAATAAAAGCATTCGAAGTTTTTTTGGAAATTCCAAAATTAGCAATAATTAATAATGAATTGAAAATGGATACTACTTATAATATGATTAAATATTATACTGCAGTTGCATCAACAAATGCTAAGAACCATGAAAAGGCTATTGTTTTATATGAAGATTTGAAAGATAAAAAGTATGAAACCATGGCTGTATATCAATTATTGTACGAAGAATATGTGAATAAAAATGACACGGTAAATTTTGTAAAGACATTGAAAGAGGGTTTCGAAAAATTTCCTTCTGATGCTTGGTTCCTACAAAATCTTATAAATTACTTTATTTATACGGGTAAAACTCAGGAAGCATTGACTTATCTGAATACTGCAATCGAACGAGAACCTACGATGTCGCAATATCGATACGTTAAAGGAAATCTGGATGAAACGTTAGGCAATTTTGACGAAGCTTTAGCTTCTTTTGATAAATCCATTGAGTTGGATCCTAAAATGGTTGATGCTTATGCAGGTAAAGGTCGATTATATTACAATAAAGCCGTAAAAATGTCGGAAGTGGCAAATGCAAATAAAGATGTAAAACAATACAATGAAGAAATGAAAAAAGCCGAAGTTGTATTTAAAGAATCAGTGCCATTTTTCCAAAAGGCTGCAGAATTAAAACCAAAAGATATTGAGTACAAAAAGACACTTAAAACACTATACTACAGGTTGAAAATGGATTCCGAATTCGAAGCTATTAAGAAAGAAATTGACGCAATGTAATCTGCCTTTCGTTATAAACTAAGGAAGCCATTTGGGAAACTGAATGGCTTTTTTTGGTGTAAGTTAGCAAACTGGGTTAACAAAATGATAGATATCCAAACAGTTGAATATAGTTTTTATAATGAACATTTTAATTGTTTTTTGGCAGTCATAATATATACCTTATACAATGTCGAAAAAAGAAAAGCTACCATATGTTGATGGCAGCTTTTAATATTTTGAATTGAAACGGTTTCTACTCTTCAGTAATTATAACATTTTTTATTTCCCAACTTCCAGCCGCACCATCGGGTGCGCTACTTAAATACTTGAATGCTATACGAACATTGCTTTTTCCAGCAAATGATGATAAATCAATACCTGTTGATGGAATGAATGTCCAGTTTAATCCTGATGGATAACCAGCCGCTGGAATGGTCAATTGTGTCCAGTCAGCAGAATTAATAGTAACTCCATCGCATTTATTAGAAATCCAAACCGTAATAGCTTTTTTCATTGCATCCGGATTTGGTGCTCCAGCATTGAAGTAACGACCTACATGTGTGAAGTTTAACCAAGGATTAACACGTTCTGTAAAGTTCATAGCAGGAGAAACCAACCAATCTTCGTTGTTAAAATAACTTTTTGAAGACGAAACATAGCCCGTCATAAGCATATATTTATAAAGGATGTTCCATTCCCAAATTTGATCTCCAACTACACTGATTGCTTTAAAATCACCTATTCCTTCGTTAAGTCCTTTTAAAATCAAAATGTCTTGCCATAATCCTTTTTTAAGCGCAAATTGTGAATTAGCACATTTCCAGTCTGTTCCATTAAAGGTTAAAACTCTATATTGAATAATACTTGCCGAATTAAATTTATATCGAACCATTCTTACTTCATTAGCTGCTGCATAAGGACATTTGCTTTTTAAATATAAGTTCAAATAATACATTATATTCATTGCAGGTGTAAAGTATAACGATTTTCCAGGTTGATTGGTTGCAGAACCCATTTGTAAATAATCGGCATCGGTCAGTACAATTTTATTGGCAGTACTAATTGAAGTTGTGTCACTTGAATTTACTAAATCATAAGTCACTTTAATTGATGAATTTGCATCCACGTAAATAAATTTTTGATTTAACAAATATGGTATGAAATCTTTTGCTTTTAAATTATCGTCAAAAAACTTGTTCTGATCAATTTTTGTTGCATTTGCATATACCAAAGCATTAGATAATCTATTGTTTAATCTTGTTATTTCAGTATTAATAGCTGTAGAATCTGCTTTAGTTTTTGCATTAGCCAAATCAATTTTTCTGGCTGCAATCGAATCAGTAATTGGTTTTTTGATTATAGTTGCAATAGTAGTAAAGTCCGCTGCCGTCATATCATAACCAATTGTAACCACATTTACAGGGTTCGCTTCCAAATCTAATTCAGGAAAGTTTTTTGCATTATAATCTTCACAAGAAGTAAATAGGACTGTTAAGGCCAAACTTATAATAAAATATATCTTTTTCATTGTTCTAAAATTATTATATTGTTAAATAATTAGTTTTTAAAATTTAATTTTCAAGCTAACAGACCAAGTGCGACCAAAACCATAAAATACTTGTGCATCTTTGGCAGTGTGAGTAGTTCCATCATAAGCATCTGTAATATACTCTGTATCAAGCAAGTTATCAATGTTTCCAACAAGTGAAGCATCGTAATCGCCCAATCTAAAACGGTAATTTGCCATAAAATCTACTGTATAAGCATCAGGAATCATCCATGGTTGTTCGTTTGTGTTAGTCCCAATTGCCGAATTAATCTTATAACTAGAATAATTATGACCAAAATAGTTAGCATCCAAACCAATTTTGAATCCTTTTAATATTTGATAATTAAAACCAAGTGCTCCAGTTGTTTGTGCAGAGTTACCAACGTGAATGCCTTTAAGGTTTACATCAACTTTTGCATGAGTAGCGCTCATTAATTCTGTTGGAAGTCCTTTTTCATCTGAGGGTTGACCAGTTTGAGTATATAGATAACCAGTAGCGTTACTATCCCAAGTCCAATCGCCCAATGAAATCATACCTGTAACTTCCAAATTTTTGGTTGGTTTTGACGTAAAATCAAATTCAATTCCTTGGTGAAGCGCATTCACTCCTTCAAGGTTGGCATATTGAACTTCTTGTTGTTGAGTTGAAGTAACTACGATGGTTTTATCTAACCATTTGGTTCTATATACGTTTAGATTTCCCGAAAAATATTTTGATTTGTAACCATATCCAACCTCAGCAGAAAATGCTTTTTCGTTAATCCCATTTGGATTTAACATGTTGCTTATAGTTGATTGAAGGAATGCACCTCCAGAGAAAAATGGTGCTCGTGAAATAATACCTATGTTAACAAACACATTTTGTTTGTCATCAATATTATAATTTGATCCACCTTTAGCGCAATATCCCAAAAAGCTTGTGGTTGCAGATTTTGCATTTGCAGCATCATAATAAAAGCGGTCGTACCTCCAATATGAAGTATTTGAACCAGAAAGTGAAATAAATGTACTTAGGTTGTCTTTATTATATTCCGCTTGTCCAAAAACTCCTTGACTGAAAACATACCCATCATAATCACGGTATACCACATCGCCCACACCTAACTTAGTTGCCTTTAATTGTGCATTTTTCGGGTTGAATGGACGATCAGAAGATAAATCTAAAAAGAAATTACCGCCATACAGATCACTTATTTCGTTGGTATGTACACCTTTATAATATCTCAAATCTACACCTCCATAATAATCAATATTTCCAATTTTTGTATTGTATGTGGAAAGAACTCCGTACCAAATATGTTTGTTGATACTATTTGACATTACCATTTTAGACCCACTTGTATTCAAATCAGAGGCTTTATTCAATTCATAAATAGCACCATAATTAAATGTACCATCTAAATTTCTGAAAGTTTTTGCAGGTTCTCCTGTTCCCGAAGGAACACCAAACCAATTGTTTCTGTCAGCACTTGTAGTACCTTGTCCACTGTAGCCTCCTCCATCTCCTATTGACATATAAATTGCTGAAGATAAGCTTGATTTTTCTTTGATTGTCCAGAAGTGATTCAACGAAATTTGTGGTTTGTTATAATAATTGTACGATGATTGTTTACGTTGTCCATTCATATCGAATCCATAAGAAGCATTGTATTTATACTTCAAGGGTTGTTTTTGCCAGTTCTCAATTGTCAATCTGTCCGCATTATTACGCTGATTGTGCCATTGTGGTGCGGCAAATGCAGTAAATGATAATTGATGAGCATCATTTATCTTTTTAGAGATATTCATGAAATATGAATATGATTCAAATTCAGTTCCTTGTATATAACCGTTCCCAACAGTTTTAGAGCCTAATAATGTAATAGCCCAATTGTCATTAGTTAATCCAGTAGAAACAGAAAATCCAATTTTTTCATAACCGTCATTACCAATGCCATAAGAAACCGCTCCGCCTTTTTTTGCATCGGTAGAACGTGTTACAATATTAATTGAACCTCCTAGCGATGGCGCAGCTACTTTAGATGCTCCTAGACCACGTTGTACTTGCATTGAGCGAGTTACATCGCTCAATCCTGCCCAGTTTGACCAATAAACACCGCCCCATTCCATATCATTTACTGGAACTCCATTAATCATCACTGCAATGTTAGCAGATTCGAAACCACGTAAATTAATACGTGAATCGCCAAAACCACCACCTTGACGGGTAGCATATACTCCAGGTGTAGATTTTAATATCTCTGGAAATTCTTTTACACCAATTTTTGTTTCAATTATTATCGGGTCAATAACCGAAAGTGCAACAGGTGTTTTACGCTTAATTGCTATTGAGGAGGTTACAGTTACATCATTAAGACCTATTGCTTCACTTTCAATGGCAATATTACCTAAATCGGGATTGTTGTTTGAGGCTTCAATAGTAAGTGTAGAATAACCGATATAAGAAATTGTCAGGTTTTGTTTTCCGGAAGGCAACTTAATAGCAAAACTGCCATCGAGTGCTGTACTTACCCCCAAACCTGAGGCTGGATTAAATATACTTACACCTACAAGTGCTTCGTTAGTGGCTTTGTCTACTACTATTCCTTTCACCAGTCCTTGCGAAAACGATAGCTGAACTATCACTGCCACAACAAATAAAGAAATCACTTTTTTCATAAAATTGTTGAATTAATAAAATTTAAAATTGTTTTTTTTATTTCTAATTTATGCAAATATAAGGTATTTGGCTGAAAAACTATTTCATCGTCCTGAATATTTATCAACAATTCATTCAATTTGTGCCAGAAAATACTTTAATGCGAGTTTGTTTTCATTATTTAAGTTATTAATTTGCCTTTAAATCATATTTAATTCAAAGTTTTGTATTTAAATGTAACTGAATTAATGATAAAATGAGATGAACTTGTTATACCATTTAAAAAAAAAGAAATTATTTCTACTTTGACAGATTTATCTTAAAAGAAATAGTAACGCGGAATTAGCGGATTATTTTATGAAATGATAACTGATTTAAACACGGATTAAAAAATTTCAAAAATGAAATTTGCAGATTGAAGTTATAGTGTCTCTTTATTTCATCCTAATTTTGAATTGTCATAATTTAAATCCGAATTATATCTGTTTTTTTCAATTTATATCTGTTTTTATCTGCTTTATCCGTAAAATCTTCGTTGCTATTCTTTTGAAATTCTTTCCCTGAAAATTAATCTTTAATCTGTCAAAGTAGAATTAGATAAATTAGTATAATTATAGATAAAAAAAGGCTGACTTTTTTATTAGGCAGCCTTTTAAAGATTTATAGAATAAATTTAGAAAAAATATTTTACTCCAAATTGAATTTGCCAGCGTGAAATTCCACTGTTCAAATCTTTAAACGTGTCAGTTACCACAGCACTATTAAGTAATGGCATAGTGAAACCTGCCATATAACCATTGGCTAATGTTGGCTTACTCGTCATATTAAGAAATTGATATTGTGGGGAACTGCTACTACCATAAACTGTTGTTGATTTAACACCCCAATTTTTGTTAATTAAATTAAGTACGTTTGATACATCAAAACTAAAGCGTAGTGTATGAAGCTCTCCATTTTTCAACGGAAGTTTAATGTCATGCGAAATATTTGCATCTAGTTGATGTTCAAACGGTGATACACCACCATTGCGAGTAGTATATTCACCTCTATGTTTGCTCAAATATGGATCTTGATTAATGAAAGCATCAATTTGATTCCAAATTTCAGCTTTACTTCTTGTATCACCCGTAGCTGGAACAATATTTATTTGTGTTTCATCTTTTGGAACAAACATTAAATCATTAAATGATTGTCCATCTCCATTCAAATCACCATTATATGTATATGAGTAACGAAATGGTTGATATAACTGGTAAATTGCGCCAAATGAAGTGGAAGCATTTTTACCCCAATTAGCAGTATATGCTGCTTGAACTAATAATCTACCATCAAATGAACCAGCCGAATAACCAAGTTCTTCAGCGTTTGGGTCAATTGCCGGACGGTATTTCCAAGCAGAAGATGCCACAGATGATGAGCCATCTGTTACCCCTTTGGATTGACCAAATGAATATGAACCATTCAAATACAATCCTTTAAGTGTACCAACTATAAATGTTTTTTGCAATTGAAATGTAGTGTACAATGAAGCACCTTTGCTTGTATTTTTCATTAAAATCACATTTGCATTTTTTGTTGTTATAAACTGTCCATTACTCACATTCGTTGGATTGAAATATGGACGTGCATCTTCACCACTACCATCTTTTACATAAACAGTGATATTATTCAAACCTATATTTGAATGATAAATAGCATTAACATCTTTATTGTAAAGTACTTCCACTGTTGCAATCCATCCATCTCCAAATTTATAATCCGCTGCTAAATTCGATTTCCATAATTGTGGATATTTAAAATTAGGATCAGTTACAGCTAAATCCATTAATGAAGTTTTAACTTCGGCGGCTGTGGGAACATATTCTGCAATGCCATCAAATAAACGTTTAGAAGATAAATCTCCAAACAATAAACCGTTATTACCTGCTTGGTTACTTAACCAAACATAGGGAGGGGTTCCTGTAAATATACCCGAACCACCACGTATTTGAAGAGTTTTATCACCCCTGGCATCCCAGTTCAAACCCAATCGTGGTGAAAATAGAGGTGAGCTTTTTGGATATTTTGAAACATCAACTTGAGTACCATTTTGAAATACCAATGCTGCTGCAGCAGGATTTTCATCCAATTTTGTAAGGAATATTGGATTGTCAACTCGAAGTCCTAATGTTAAGTTTAATTTTGATGTTACTGTCCATTTATCTTGGACATAAAAACCAAGTGAAATTACATCTACATAAGCGTAAGGGAAACCATTTCCTTGTAATGCAATTTTTTGCGAAAATCCTGAAGCCAATGACGTTGGTTTAACTCCTATTGAACCAGCGTTTTTCCATGTTAAGTATTTATTTACATCGGTATAAAAATCTTCTATTGAGTTAAATTTCCAAGCACCAGCAAATGAGTTTGCATAACCATTTTTAAATTTACGCAAATCATTCTGCGTACCAATTGTAATTTGATGATTATCTAAAATCCAGGTAAAATTGTCTTGAATTTGATAAATATCCGAGTTCAAAAGATTATTGTAAGAATTCGCTTCAGTTCCAAAAGTTGTTAAAGCATTCGCACTAGAAGTTCCATCTAATATATCTACTTGCGGAAAGAATCCACCATCCATTTCACGGAAATCTCTTAATGCCGAATATCCCAATTTCAAAGTATTCGACATATTATCATTTATAGCCGTTGTTAAATCTGCCATAAAAATATTGAAATTATTATTTGTTCGATAGTATGTAGAAGAATATGGAATAGAAAATGAATTAGGTCCACGTCCATTTGTTGGGGCACCTGATGAACTCGGAGAGTTCGTGTTAAAAGATTTTAGATAGAAGTACTTCAAACTTAAGGTGTTTTTTGAATTTATATTCCAATCAACTCTTGCAGTTAGTCTGTCAGCTTTGGTTGGAACAGCCGAAACATTGTAAGAACCAGGATTATAATTGAATTTTGATACCAAAAAGTCGGACAACTGTTGAAGAGTTGCTTCATCTGCATAGGAATATTGACCAGTTACTGGTTGTGTTTTATTGGTGCGTGGTTTGAAGTTGACAGGAGTTTCTTGACGATCCATTTCACCATTTAAGTAAAAAAATAATTTGTTTTTGATAATTGGACCGGAAACACTCATTCCATATTGTTTGTTTGAAAATTCACTAATGGCATTTATATCTTCTTTTTGTCTCCAGCCAGTTAATGAAGGACTTTTAGTGTACATATATGCTGATCCATGCCATTTGTTTGTTCCAGATTTTGTTACAGAGTTAATTGCAGCACCTGTAAAAGCACCATTTCTAACATCAAATGGGGCTATCATAACTTGTACCTGTTCCAATGCTTCAAGTGAAATTGGTTCAGTTCCTTGTGCACCAAGTGATGAACTTAAACCAAATGAATTGTTGAATGAAGCACCATCTACGGTTACATTATTGAACCTATATGATGTTCCACCAAAATTACCACTACTGCTCATCGGAGTCAGTTTTGTGAAATCGCTTAATGCTCGATTCATTGTTGGGAGTTTATCCATCTGCTCACGAGTTATAATTTCTTGTGAACCTGTACGATTACTTGAAATAACCGCGTTTCGATTGCTAACTACGACAACTTCTTTCAGTGTTTGCGTATTTTCTGTTAGTTTTGAATTGAATGTTAACTCTTCACCTAAACTCAGATTTAAATTATTTACTACCTCTTTATTGTGACCAATATAACTTATTTCAATTGTATATGGACCACCAATCCGCAAATTTGACAAATTATAGGTTCCGTTATTACGTGTAGAAACTCCGTAAACTGTTCCTGTAGGTGTATGTGTAGCTTTAACAGTTGCGCCAATTATTGGTGAATTTACGTTGTCCACTACCTTACCACTTATTCCAGAGGTAGTTACTTGTGCATTCATTGTTGAAATTATCATAAACAATGAGGAAATAATAAAGTACTTTAAATTTTTAATCATAAAATAATTGTTTTTGGTTTTAAATAATAAATAAATTTTTAGAAACAAAACGTATATAGTGAATAATTGTATAAAAATTATTTTTTGCAAAAGTAAAGTATTAATTTACATAAACTATTTCATTGGTATGAATATTTATCAACAATGTCATATTATAAAAACATTTTTTTTTAAATTAATGAATGAATCATTTATTAAAAGGTTGCACTTTGTAAATGTTTTTTCAAAAATATTTATGAATTGATTGTTTATTAGCAATATATTTATAAACTGAAATTAATTGGATGCGAAAGTTGTGTTTTTTAGTTGTTATTTTTTTTGTTACATAATTACAATAAACAGGGTTTTTTATTACGAATATATTTCAAAACGATAATAATATAATAAATTACTGAACTTCTCAATTCCTTCTTATTCATTAATTTCAATTCTATTAAAAAAAGAACTATCTTTGTGTCCCATTTTTAATGGGTATATTAATATAAAATTTTTAAACTTGAAACATTATAATAATCAAGAATAAAAGTCTGTATATTATTGTATTATACATTAATTGTGGATTTTTTAGTTATGAATTACAACAAAAAATTTATGCGCAAAGCAATCGCTTTGTCCATCGAAAATATCAAAAATGGTGGAGGTCCTTTTGGAGCTGTTATAGTTAAAGACGGAAAAATAGTTTCAACCGGAGTAAACTGCGTAACTGTCAACTCAGACCCCACTGCACATGCTGAAATAATAGCCATTCGCAAGGCTTCTAAGAAATTGGGAAGCTTCGATTTGACAGGTTGCGATATTTATACATCATGTGAACCTTGTCCTATGTGCCTTGGTGCAGTTTATTGGGCACATCTGGATAAAATGTATTATGGTAATACCAAATCCGATGCCAAAAATATTGGTTTCGACGATTCATTTATTTATGATGAATTAGAATTAAAACCAGAAAATCGTCAGGTAAGAACTACACAATTGTTACCCGAAGAGGCAATTGTAGCTTTTGAAACATGGTCAAAAACGGAAGATAAAGTTAGATATTAGTTAATTAGCAATTAGTTAATTAGTTGTAGACTTAGTTCTTTCTGTTTTTTATATTGTTAAAATATTATTAAAATACAATAATTGTAAATATAAGATAATCATAATCAGGAAAATAGTTAAAAACTAAATTCCAATAACTTAAGTAATTGGCAAAATATAATGTACCATTTAAAAAAGATTTTTTTGAACGCAAAGATGCAAAGACACAAAATCGCAACGAATATAAATCATTGTAAATCAAGTATTTTTTAGCGTCTTTGCGACTTAGCGACTTAGCGTTCAAAATATGACATTATATTAGCACACTTACTTAATCAACCAATTACTAATCAACTAATTTTGATTCTTTCCGATTTTCAACAACTTTATTCCCATCATCCACAAGTTAATGCACTTGTAAAATGGTCAACTTCACTCGAACCAAACGTAAAAATTTCAGGTTTGAGTGGGTCTTCATCTGCATTGGTGGTAGCTTCTCTATTTAAAGAACACTCAAATTCACAAATTTTGGTGATGAATGATGCCGATCAGGCAGCATACCTTTATAACGATTTGAAATTTATGCTTCCTACCGACAATGTGTTTTTCTTTCCTTCGTCGTATAAACGTGCCATTAAATTATCACAATTAGATGCTGCCAACGAAGTTCTGCGTACAGAAGTTCTTAATCGATTGGCAAATAATACAAATCCCTGCATAGTAATTACTTATCCCGAATCGTTGATGCAAAAAGTGATTTCAGAACAAAGTATGAAATCAAAAATACTAAAAATGTCAGTGGGTGAAAATCTTAGTATTGATTTTATTACAGATATTCTTGTAGAATATGGATTCGAAAAGGTTGATTTTGTATTCGAACCGGGACAATTTTCAGTTCGCGGTGGTATTGTAGATATTTTCTCATTTGCTTTCGAATTACCATATCGTTGTGACTTTTTTGGTGATGAAGTAGAAACGATTCGTGTTTTTGATATAGAAACACAACTTTCACAGGAGCATAAAAAGGAAATTGTCATAATTCCGGATTTACATCGTGATACAAAATCACCACATGTTTCATTTCTGGAATTTATTGACCAAAAATGTTTGATAAGCTTTACCAATGCAGGTTTTGTACGTGAACGAATCAATCAATTGTACGATGAAGCATTGATAAAAACCAATGCAGGAGAACATAAAGTGGCTAGTTTGCACATAACCCTGATTACCGGTGATGAATTTATTAAGTTGGTAACACCATTTCGAAAAATGGAATGGACTGAAAATGCTTATTTTCAACATAATACAACTATAAATTTCAATATTTCTTCTCAACCGATATTTCATAAAAACTTCGATTTAGTTGCCGATAATTTAAAAAAATGGTTGCACGATAATTACAAAATTTACATTCTGAGCGATAGTTCCAAACAAACCGACCGTATTGCAGCTATTTTTGCTGACAGAGGCGATGCCATTACATTTCAAGCGGTAAAAAATACTTTGCACGAAGGATTTATTGATCATGATCTGTCAATTTTGTGTTACTCCGATCATCAAATCTTCGACCGTTTTCACAAATTTCAACTCAAAACCGATAAAACACGATTGGGAAAAGTGGTGATGACACTCAAGGAGTTGAATCAGTTCCAGATTGGTGATTATATGGTGCATGTCGATCATGGTGTTGGAACTTTTGGTGGATTGGTGCGAACAAATGTAAATGGTAAAATGCAGGAAATGGTCAAACTCATTTACAAAGATGATGACATAATTTTTGTCAGTATTCATGCATTACACCGCATTTCTAAATATAAAGGCAAAGATGGCGAAGCACCACGTATCAATAAACTGGGTTCGGGAGCATGGGAACGGTTAAAGGAACGCACCAAATCTAAGGTGAAAGATATTGCACGTGAGCTGATTAAACTTTATGCAAAACGTAAAGCAGAACAAGGTTTTCAGTTTACTCCCGACAGTTATTTGCAACAGGAATTAGAAGCATCATTTATTTACGAGGACACCCCCGATCAGGTAAAATCGACTGCTGATGTAAAAAAAGACATGGAATCATCGCTCCCTATGGATAGATTGGTATGTGGTGATGTTGGTTTTGGAAAAACAGAAATTGCCATTCGTGCTGCTTTTAAAGCTGTTACCGACAGCAAGCAAGTTGCAGTTTTGGTGCCAACAACCGTGTTGGCATTGCAACACTATAATACGTTTAAAGATCGATTAAAGGATTTTCCCTGTACCATCGAATACCTGAGCCGTGCGCGCAGTAGCAAACAAACTTCCGAAGTGCTCGAACGCTTATCAAAAGGTGAAATTGACATTATTATCGGAACACATAAACTCGTGGGAAAAAGTGTGAAATTCAAAGATTTAGGTTTATTAATTATTGATGAAGAGCAAAAATTTGGGGTTACCATAAAGGAAAAACTCAAGGAATTGAAGGTCAATGTGGACACGCTCACAATGACGGCAACTCCAATTCCGCGAACATTGCAGTTTTCGTTGATGGGAGCACGTGATTTGTCCATTATCAATACACCACCACCCAATCGTTATCCTGTTCAAACAGAAAATCATATATTCGATGAAGATGTGATTCGCGAAGCCATTCAGTTGGAAATGAACCGAAATGGTCAAATATTCTTTGTCAACAATCGTATACAGAATATATATGTTATTGAGACAATGATTAAACGACTCGTTCCCAGTTGTCGTGTGGCAGTGGGTCATGGTCAAATGCCCGCTGATAAGTTGGAGTCAATTATTATCGATTTTATTGATTATGAATACGATGTGTTGATTGCCACTACGATAATTGAATCGGGAATTGATATTCCAAATGTAAATACCATCATTATCAATAGTGCTCAGAATTTTGGATTGAGCGATTTGCACCAATTGCGGGGCAGGGTAGGACGAAGTAACCGTAATGCTTTTTGTTACCTGCTTGCACCGGAGTTGAGTATGCTCACACCCGATGCACGTCGACGTTTACAAGCAATAGAAACTTTTGCCGAACTTGGAAGTGGTTTTAATATTGCTATGCAAGATCTCGATATTCGAGGAGCTGGTAATATGTTAGGAGCAGAACAAAGTGGCTTTATTGCTGATTTGGGTTACGAAACATACCAAAAAATTCTTAATGAAGCGGTACACGAACTTAAAGATGAAGAATTTACCGAACTGTACGCCGATGAGCGTACTGAAAATGAAAGTTCTACAGTTTTTGTTACCGATTGTCAGATTGATTCCGATTTAGAAGTTTTGTTTTCGAACGAATATATTCAGAATGTTTCTGAACGGATCAGTTTGTATCGTGAATTAGACAGCATACAAGACGAAGCGAGTTTGATGGAATATGAAAAACGGTTAGAAGATAGATTTGGAAAAATACCGGAAGAAGGAAAAAGTTTGATGTTAGTAGTAAAATTGCGCTGGATGGCAATGCGATTTGGAATTGAAAAACTGGTTTTGAAAAACGAACAGATGACCACTTTTCTTGTATCCAATCCAAAATCACCTTATTATCAGTCCGAATCGTTTGGAAAATTACTACAATATATTACTTCTCATCCACGTAAATGCCAACTTAGGGAACGAAATACACGTAGATCTGTGGTGTTTTTGGACATTAAGACTGTAGAAAAAGCATGGGAAGTATTTTTGGAAGTAAGCAGGTATTGCAGTTAAAAAATGGAAAATCCAAATTAATATACTTATAATTTAAGTATGTTATTAAGGGATTGTATCATAAAACCGCACTGTCGTTAGTTGAGAAAACTCCTATAAATAGGATTTGAGTTGTTGGTTTCTTTTGTAATCTGCCGTCCACTGTGGGATACCCGAAGGCGCAGCCCGCCATTAAAAACTAGACATGTCTCGTTTAATATTTTTAAACGTTGAGTTTTCCAATCTCAGAACAATGCGGTTCGTTTTTCTTATGCTACAAATATAGCATATTATTTTTGAATATATTCATAAAATTGAAATTATTTTTGTTAAATCTTTATCAATATTTCTTTAATTCAATCAAAAGTAAATTTCAAGGAAATAGAATAAAAAAACAAAGGTAAAATTTCGGTAATTAAAAGAAAATATCTACTTTTGCCAAGATTATAAAACTGATTAACAAAAGATAATTAATTATTACTAAGTTATGTCGAAAAAGGACGAGATAAAACACAAGGAATTAGAAAATGTAGAACATGTATTAAGTGCATCGGAAGCATTTATTGAAAAATATCAAAAGCAGATCATTTTTGGAGTCGGAGTTGTTGTAATGATTGTACTAGCGGTTTTGTCATTTAAAAATTTTTATTTGGAACCTCGTGAAATTGCTGCTCAAAATGAAATGTACAAGGCACAAGCTGTTTTTTCAACCGATTCATTCCGTGTTGCTCTCGAAGGTGATGGTGTTGAATCAATAGGATTCAAACAAATCGCTTCGGATTATAGTATAACATCTTCAGGTAATTTGGCTTCGGCGTATACCGGAATTTGTTATTTTAAATTAGGGCAATATGAAAATTCTATTAAATATCTTACCCAATTTGATGGTAAAGATTCCTATTTTACAACATCTGTAATTGGATTAATAGGTGACTGTTACGTTGAATTGAATGAATCTTCCAAGGCTATTGACTATTTTGAAAAAGCTGCCATGCAGGAAAATATGGTATTAAGTCCGGTTTATTTGAAAAAAGCAGCATTAGTTTATGAATCTTTGAAGCAACCAGATAAAGCAGAAAAAAACTACACTATTATCAAAGATAAATATCCAAATAGCCCCGAAGCTGCTGATATTGACAAATATATAGCACGTGTTCAAAAGTAAAAATTTGAAATACTTCATTCTTCTAAAAGCTACTCCAGTGTAATGAAGTGGCTTTTTTCATAATTTGAAAACAATAAAATTTTTAAACACAACATTATGTCCACTCGATATAAAAATCTTTCGGAATACAATGCAGAATTTATGCCAGACAAGGAAACTGTTTCCAATCAAACTTATGCGATTGCTGTTGCCGATTGGAATCCACAAATAACCCATACAATGCTTCAAGGGGCTATTGACACCTTAGTTTTGGTGGGAGTTAACCCCGAAAATATCAGGGTTGTTCATGTCCCTGGAACTTTCGAATTGACTTTTGCCGCACATCAATTAATGAGTTTAAATAAATATAATTCAATTATTGTTATCGGATGCATTATTCAGGGCGATACACCTCATTTCGATTATGTTTGTCAAAGTGTAACTTCGGGAATTACCGAACTTAATTTTCGTAAAGATGCCTGTCCAGTTGTTTTTGCTGTTCTCACTACCAATACCTTACAACAAGCCGTCGATCGAGCCGGTGGAAAACTTGGAAATAAAGGTATAGAGGGTGCTACAACTGCTTTAAAAATGGCAAATATTGTTTGGTAGTTTGTTTTTCACTACTGACCGACAAATAAAACAGAAAAAAGGGAAGTTCTCATAAAGAA
>JACDZJ010000207.1_pt1 | contig 24233 bp, 27 predicted proteins | sample 7365721 | NCBI WGS metagenome assembly JACDZJ01 (sample SAMN15143480, study PRJNA637477) | pond metagenome | biome: freshwater wetland ecosystem [ENVO:00000243]; feature: pond [ENVO:00000033]; material: pond water [ENVO:00002228]; isolation source: pond water containing pink berries ... | reverse complement strand
GGAATGTCCGTCCAGTTTCCGCTGGAATCACTGTCCAAGTGCCGTGGAATACGCAGTCATAACGCTCCCGTACCGATCTATAGGCACCGCCTGCAGTGGTAAGCGTGGCCGCAATACTTGGCATTGCCGACTTCCAAGCTGAAAATGTTGGCTGCTCGCCGCCTATGACCGCTTCACAGCAACTGACAATCTGAATGACCGCAATACGGAAAACAGCCCAATGACAGCTTAGCCGGACTGTGTAAGTAGATCGACACCGACGCCAATTTCCGCAGTAGGTTCAGAGCCGACCGACGGCACGAGAAGATGGCGGACTGTTTCTGGCCGACAGCCCGCGTTGGGCGATCCGTTCACAAAGCAGGCCTTTGGGACAGCCAGGACTTGTGACTGGCTGACCTAGCCGCCCCAGTCGATCCCGGCTTCCGCCACCCAGGCCTGCAGTGCCATCACCATGGCCAGCGTGTCGAGCTCGCAGTAGCGCAACAGGGCGCTGGCGATCGCCTGCCGCTGAGCCGGCGGCAGATCCTCGAACTGCAGCCGCGCATAGGCCGCCATCGCGGCACCCCCCTCGCGCAGATCCTCCGACAAGCCTTCCTCCAGCGTCGCCAGTTCCTCCGGGGGCAGGTCGTCGAACACCGGCGGCAACAGCTGGTAGGGATCGATCACTTCCCCATCCCGCAGCTGCCACCAGGTCATCGGCTCGGTGAAGTTCAAGCTACTCCCCGGCCCGCCATAGGAGGGGCGTCCGTAGGTCTCCTTCAGGAATGCCGAGCTGCGCATCAGCGCCGGCAGCACCTTCTTCAGCGAGGTGCTGCCTTTTGTGGCTGGGTGGAAGTAATGCTTCTCGGCGAGCGCGCACAGATCGACCATGTTGCGCGGACCGATGATCTGCTCCTTGTCTTCCTTCCGGGTGGTGATCCCTTCGATGAAGGCGACCAGGGCGTCCTGGTCGGACACGCTGCCGGGCTGTTCCAGCAACTGGGTGCGCAACTGGTTGAGGACGGTGTTTTCATGGGCGGACCAGCGGAAGATGGTGCCTTCGTCACCCTCGAGGGCTTCCTTCAATGCCCGCAGGAAATCGACATTCGGATCCTTGCCCGGGTCGGGGCAGAGCCACTGGCTGCGATGCACCACCCGCCCATCGCGTTCCATGACATGGTGCGAGAACTGGAAGGCGCTCATCTCGTAGGGACGCCGGCCGCGGTTGAAGGGGATCGCCACCACGCTGGTCTCGAAGTCGATGAAGTGCCCCGGAAAACCCCAGTCCGCCGCGGCGGCGATGAAACCCTCCCGGTCGAAGTAATGCCCGCCGCCGCCGGGCCAGTCCGGCTGGCACTGGTACCACTGGCGATGTTTATGGGTGAGACCGGTGAGACCCGGTGGCTCACCTTTGAATCCCAGGTCCTCCATGGTCACCTGGGCAGGCTTGAGGACTCCTTGGGCGATCAGCGCGTTCTTGCCCCGGAAGTTCCACAGGTCGAGGACGGTGCCCTGGGCAAAGTCGTCCGCCTGCCAGCCGAAGGCCTCGGCCCAACATTCGTGGAATCCGCTGCGCTTATCCCCCGGCACCGGCCAGCAGTCGGTCCGGAACGGACAGTGGGCGCAGGTTGCCGAAGGCATCGGGGGCAGGGGCCGGTCATCCCGATAGGCGGCGGCGAAGGTGGCCACCGCCTCGGCAAACGGCAGTGCCTGTCCCGGCGCGACGGGCAGGACATCGGCGAGGATCTGGTCGACCTGGCCATCGACCGGGATCTGCGCGAGGAGGGGGGTGCCCAGCGTCGTGGCATCGGTGCCCGGGGCAACGTCGATGCGCAGGCGCCGACCTTCCCGGCGTGCCCGGAAGCGCTGGTTGATCCCGTCGACACTGGCCTGGCGGTCCTTGTCGGCGAGCATCAGGAAGGCCTGCACCCGGTGACCGGGCAAGGCCTGTTCCGCCACCCAGCGCTGGAAGGCGACGTCGCGCAGGTAGGGGAGGAAGTCGGCGGTCAGCTGGCCTTTCTTTCCGCGGAAGTCGCCGTCCTCGCCGGCACGGTAGGACTTGGCCTTGACCTCGATGAGTTCGATCACCTTCCCGCGCTTCCTGAGGATATCGACACGGATGAAGGTGTCCCCGAAGGCGAGGGCGGCTTCAAACAAGGTGACCTCGTCGCGGGCGAGCAGGGTGCGGGTCTGGTCGAGCGCGGCTGCGGGATCGAGAGTGTCGATGCGGACCCCGCCCGGGTGCATCTGGCAGGCCAGTTCGCCGACCTGGTAGCCGCCCTGGGCGAGCGCCTGCAGGAAGCCGTCCTCGAGGGAGCGGTCCGCATAGTCCGGCTTGCCGACGTAATAGAGCTTGCGCGGGCATTCGGTCGCCAGCTTGAAGCGCGACTTGGTGAGCGTGCGGGGCGGAAGGGGGGACGTACCGGTCATGACGATATGCTACGACGGCGTCGGTGCCGCTTCAACTGCCGGCGCGTGGGCATTGATGGCGAAGTCGGCGCCGGTGGTGGATGGGCCATGCCGATCACCCCGGTCAAGGCTGCCTGTCCCGCCAGGACCGCAACCATGCCTGCAGTTCGGCCAGGCCGGTTCTGACTGTTGCGGAGAACTCTCGGACGGTGTCGGAAGGATGGTCACGGCCCAGGATCGAGAGAAGGAGGAGCAGACCGACCAGGGCGAGCAGGAGAGCGGCGGGCAGCAGCAGCGCCTCGACCGGGGAGAGGCTCCACCTCCTGACCAGGGCCAATCCGGTGCAGGCGAGGATGAGAGCAGTGGCAAGGCTGATCCGGTGCATGCGTCAGTCCTTCGCGCTCAGGGCGATGCCCAGGCCAACCGCGCCACAGAACAGCGCGGCGGTGACGATCATCTCGAGGGCGAGCAGCCCGGCCGCGAGGGCATCGTCGAGGCTTGCCTCCGGTGAGACGATGGCCGGTATCCAGGCGCAGGCGATTGCCGCATAACCCCCGTACCGGAATATCTCCGTACTGGCACGGTAGCAGGCCTGTGACCATTCGCGTGCGGTGGTCATGGCCTAGACCCTCTGGCCGGCGGCGCGCTGGACCTGCCGCTCGACGGCCGCATAGAGCTGTTCCAGGCCCACCCGCCAGGCCCGTTTCTCCCGCTCGTAGTGAACGATCGAGAAGGGCACCACGATCAGGGCAATGACGATCAGCACCGCCCAACGGTTCAGCGTGAGCGCCCACAGCAGGAACAGGCCCCAGATCGCGAAAGGAATCAGTTCCGGCCATTCCCACGGTCCGCGCAGGACTTCCTCGAAGCGCTCCCACTGCCAGTGCCCCTGGTGATACCAGAAGTAGTCGAGCGAGGGATTGACCAGGTTGATGTATTGCTCGGTGGTGTGGTTCATGATGGCGGTCAATTCCTTGCGCCACCAGATCATCGTGATCACATGGCCCTGGCGCATCGGCAGTCGCCAGGCCCGCAGGTGGAAGTGGGTTTCTTCGCCATGGGCAAAGCGCAGCCAGAACTCCTGATGTTTCATCGGGGCATAGAGGCCGCCGCCGGATTCATAGTATTCGCGTACCTGGATCACTACCCCGCGCGCGAAGATGAAATCGCTGTCCTTGTAGTCACTCATGCGGGCCTCCTGTCCGTGCCGGACCGCAGCCGCATGGCCGGGGCTTCAGTGCGGCCGGGCGACATGCTGGCTCCACAGGGTTTCGAGTTCCTCGACGGTGAGGCAGGTGCCCAGCAGTGACGGGTTGCGCTGGACGAGTCGGCTGAGGATGTCCAGCGCGGATGGGCTGCCGCAGCGGCCGGCGCGCAGCAGCCAGTAGGCGGCAAGTTCCTCTGAGATTCCTGTCCCTTGACCGGTGGCACAGGCCAGGCCCCGCAGGGTCATGGCCAGGGGGTCTTCGTCCTGGCAGGGCATTGGCACATCCTGCGGATCGCCCTGGAGGGCCCGGCCGAGGGCGAGGGCGGCGCCGAGGGTGGGCAGGGCCTGCGGTTCGCCGGCCACAAGGGCGTCGTAGATCAGGGGCAGGAGTTCGAGCAGGGCGTCCGGGTCGAATGGGGTGTCCAGTACGGACAGTTCTTCCAGATCATCCAGGTCGTCCACAAGGGACGCGGATTCAAGCGGGGGTTCGATGGGTCGGTGTTTCATGCGGGTGTGCTCCAGAGAAGATGTCTCCGGAACAAACTACGCGAGTCGATAGGGCGTTTCTGGAAAAGTTGGGGGCTACAGTGGCAAACTGGAAAGGCTACAACCACGAGGATTGCGCTACACTCATCCATTGTCGCGACCATGACAAGCAGCTAAAGCTCCTGGGTATATTTGACTCGCGCCGACTGACTACTCTCTGAAAAGAAGTCGGTGCTGGCGGGACGGTAGCCGAGTGCGATCAAATGGAATTTTGGAAGTAAGACGATGATGACTCGGATTCAGTTAGCGGCAGACGAGCGGCAGCGGCTTGATCTACTGGAGCGGTTGGTCTTGGCGTTGGCGGTGCCCGATGCAGTCAGCACCGGACAATCCGCTGCGGCTGTTCCTGTCGGCAAAGGTCGCAGAACAACAATGATTGAAGGGTGAGATGACCAATAACAAAGAATCCGAACGTGCGGAACTGCACAAGACCATCTGGCGCATCGCCAACGATCTGCGCGGCAGCGTCGACGGTTGGGACTTCAAGACTTACGTGCTCGGCATGCTGTTCTACCGTTTCATCTCTGAAAACCTGACCAACTACCTCAACGAACAGGAGCGCAAGGCCGGCACGCCTGACTTCGACTATGCTCGCTTGAGCGATGCCGATGCCGAGTTCGGCCGTGCCGAGACGGTGAAGGAAAAGGGCTTCTACATCCTGCCTTCCGAGCTGTTTGCCAACGTGCGGGCCCGCGCCCGGCATGACGCCAACCTCAACGAAACTCTGAGCAACATCTTTGCCGACATCGAGGGCTCGGCCACTGGCAGCGACTCGGAGAACGACATCAAGGGGCTGTTCGACGACCTCGACGTGAACAGTTCGAAATTGGGCCCCACCGTGGCCAAGCGCAACGAAAAGCTGGTCAAGCTCCTCGACGCCATCGGTGACCTGCCACTGGCCAGCAGCGAAGGCGGGTTTACGGAAAACACCATCGACCTGTTCGGCGACGCCTACGAATACCTGATGACGATGTACGCCTCCACCGCCGGCAAGTCTGGCGGTGAGTTTTTCACCCCACAGGAAGTCTCCGAACTGCTGGCCCGCATCACCGTCGTCGGCAAGACCGAAGTCAACAAAGTGTATGACCCGGCCTGCGGTTCGGGTTCGTTGCTGCTCAAGTTCGTGAAGGTGCTCGGCCACGACAAGGTGCGCCAGGGGTTCTTTGGCCAGGAAATCAATCTGACCACCTACAACCTTTGCCGGATCAACATGTTCCTGCACGACGTCAATTTCGAGAAGTTCGACATCGCCCACGGCGACACCCTCACCGACCCGGCCCACTGGGACGACGAACCCTTCGAAGCCATCGTCTCCAATCCGCCGTACTCGATCAAATGGGATGGTGATGCCAACCCGCTGCTGATCAACGACCCACGTTTCGCCCCGGCCGGCGTGCTCGCCCCCAAGAGCAAGGCCGACCTGGCTTTCACCCTGCATATTCTGTCTTGGCTGGCGATCAACGGCACGGCGGCGATTGTCGAGTTCCCTGGCGTACTCTATCGTGGCGGTGCGGAGCAAAAGATCCGTCAGTACCTGATCGACAACAACTACGTCGATGCCGTGATCCAGCTACCGCCCGACCTGTTCTTCGGCACGACCATCGCCACCTGCATCATCGTGCTGAAGAAGTCCAAACACGACAATGCCACCCTGTTCATCGACGGCAGCAATGAGTTCGTACGCAGCGGCAACAAGAACAAGCTGCTGCCTGAGCACCATCGGAAGATTCTCGATGCCTACACCGGGCGCAAGAACATCGCCCACTTCGCACGGCTGGTGGAGAACGGCGACATTGCTGCCAACGGCTACAACATCGCTGTGTCCAGCTACGTCGAACAGGTCGACAACAGCGTAGCCATTGACATCACCACGCTCAACGCTGAAATCGCCCGCATCGTGATGCGGCAGGCGGAATTGCGAACGCAGATCGACGCCATCGTCGCGGACCTGGAAGGAGAGGCATGAGCAAGACCACACTGCCTGCCGACTACACCGACCTGCTGGCCGACATCAAGCAGCGGGTGCGGCATGCGCAAGTGCGCGCCATGCTGGCAGTCAACGCCGAGCTGATTCGTCTCTATTGGGATATTGGGGCCTTGATCGATGCCCGCCAACGAATGGAAGGTTGGGGCAGTGCGGTGATTGCCCGGCTCGCCCGCGACCTGCACAACGAGCTTCCCGAGGAGAAGGGGTTTTCCGAACGCAACATCAAACGGATGCTGGCCTTTTACCGTGAATATCCGCACTTGGAATTGGTGTCACAACCTGTGGCACAAGCTGCCACCCCCGCAAAAGTGCCACAGCCTGTGGCACTTTTCCCGGCAGAACTGATTCTGTCGATGCCGTGGGGACACCACGCCGAGCTGATGGCCAAGATCAAAGACCTGCCCACCCGCCAGTGGTACATGCAGGCCACCGTGGCCAACGGCTGGAGCCGCAACATCCTGCTGATGCAGATCGAAGCCGCCGCCCACCATCGGCAAGGCAAGGCCGCCAGCAACTTCGCCCATCGTCTGCCCAAACCCGACTCCGATCTGGTGCAACAAACCCTGAAAGACCCCTACCTGTTCGATTTCCTGACGCTGGAGGCGGGCTTTCACGAACGGGAGCTGGAAACCGGCCTCATCGCCCATCTGGAAAAATTCCTGCTGGAACTGGGGCAGGGATTTGCCTTCGTCGGAAGGCAATACCACCTCGACATCGGCGAGCAAGATTTTTACCTCGACCTGCTGTTCTACCACCTCAAGCTGCGCTGCTTTGTGGTGATTGACCTGAAGCGCGGCGACTTCAAGCCCGAGTACGCCGGCAAGATGAACTTTTATTGCAGCGTGGTCGATGACAAGCTGCGCCACGAAGCCGACCAGCCCACCATCGGCCTCATCCTGTGCCAGCAACCGAATCGCGTACTGGCCGAATACGCCCTGCGCGGTGTAGACAAACCGATTGGTGTTTCCGGGTACGAACTCACCCGCGCCCTGCCGGAAACGCTGCAAAGCAGCCTGCCCAGCATCGAACAAATCGAACGGGAACTACAGGGAGGCGACGCATGAGCCGGATTGACGAACTCATTGCCGAGCATTGTCCCGAAGGTGTGGAATTCAGGGCCATCGGCGATTTTGCTGAGTTGGTGCGGGGCAATGGAATGCCGAAAACCGATTTCATGGAGTCTGGGGTCGGTTGCATCCATTACGGACAGATTTACACCTACTACGGCATTTGGGCGACGGAAACGATTTCGTTTGTCCCGGGAACAAAAGCAGAAAGGCTTGCCAAGGTCGATCCAGGCGATCTGGTAATCACGAATACCAGCGAGAACATTGACGATGTTTGCAAGGCTGTTGCATGGATTGGAGACGTCCAGATTGTCACGGGCGGTCATGCAACGGTGCTGAAGCACCACCAGGACCCGAAATACCTCTCTTACTACCTACAGACCCCGCACTTCTTTGTAGAGAAGAAAAAACACGCGACGGGTACGAAGGTAGTCGATGTCTCGGCGAAGAGCCTTGCAAAGATCAGAATTCCAGTCCCGCCAATCGAAGTGCAACGTGAAATCGTGAAAGTGCTGGACACTTTCACGGAGCTGGAGGCGGAGCTGGAGGCGGAGCTGGAGGCGGAGCTGGAGGCGCGTCGGCGGCAGTACCAGTACTACCGCGACGTACTGCTCGCCTTCCGCGATCAGGATGTCCGTTGGGCGCCGATGGCCGAGGTCGGTGATTTCTTCCGCGGGCGCCGTTTCACCAAAGCCGACTATGTCGAGGACGGCGTTGCATGCATCCATTATGGTGACATCTACACTCAGTATGGAACCGCCGCTACGAAGACGGTTTCATACGTGCGTTCGAACATGGCATCTACCCTCCGATTCGCAAAGCCGGGCGATCTTGTGATTGCCGGCGTCGGTGAGACGGTTGAGGATGTCGGCAAAGCCGTCGCGTGGCTCGGCGAGGGTGAAGTGGCCATCCACGACGACTGCTTTGTATTCCGCCATTCGCTGAACCCGAAGTTTGTCTCCTATTACTTCCAGACTTCTGCTTTCCACGCAGAGAAGAACAAGTTCGTAGCCCGAGCGAAGGTAAAGAGGCTATCCGGCGAAAGCATCGGCAAGCTCGCCATCCCAGTCCCCCCCATTGAAGAACAGGAACGTATCGTCGCCATCCTCGACCGCTTCGATGCTCTGGTAAACGATATTTCCATCGGCTTGCCCGCCGAGATCAAGGCGCGCCGTCAGCAATACGAACACTATCGCGACCGTCTGCTCAGCTTTCGGGAGGCTGCATAAGGTGAGCCACGTCAGCCCCCATTTGTGCTAGCGTTAGACACAGAGAGGTGTGCTTAACCAGTATTGTCAATGAAAAACGTATCCGATCAACAAGTTGCAGAGCATCTTAAGCGCCTGAATCCCTGGTGGGCAAGCGCGGGGATGGATCAGGGAACGCTGGAACTGCGCCCGCGTGCTTATCTCGCGCCGGTGCGGGCGTTGTTGCTAGAGCCTGGCCTGCGCCGTGCCGTGGTGTTGCTGGGTCCGCGCCGGGTAGGCAAAACCATTCTGATCCGGCATCTGATTGCCGACTTGCTAGGGAGTAATGTCGCCGCCCGGCGCATCGCCTATGTGGAAATGGATCACCCGCTGTTACACGGGCAGTCACTTGAGGCGCTCGTACAGCAGATCGAGGCGGCGACGCCGGATGGTGAAGGGCTTCGATATCTTTTCTTCGACGAAATCCAGTCGCACAAGGATTGGGAAAAACACCTCAAACCGCTGGTCGATCATCGACCCGACCTGCGCATCCTGGTATCCGGCTCGGCGGCGGCCCTCAAGCGCCAAAGCACGGAATCCGGCGCGGGGCGCTTTACGGATTTTCTGCTGCCGCCACTGACCTTCTCCGAATATTTGCACTTGCGCGGGGAGGCGGCGGCCATTCGCGAGGAACGTCCGAACCAGTATGTGTTGGACGACATGGTCTTGCTCAACGAGCAGTTTGTTGATTATGTGAATTTCGGCGGCTATCCGGAGCTGGCATTGTCACCGGCCGTTCGCGGCAATCCGGAGCGTTTCATCAAATCCGATATCGTGGACAAGGTGTTGCTACGTGATCTGCCGCAGCTGTATGGCATCAAGGATATCCAGGAGCTGAATTCGCTGTTCACGCTGTTGGCATTCAATACGGCGGAGGAGATTTCCTTCGAGCAGTTGTCGCAACGCAGTGGGGTAGGCAAGCAAACGATTCAGAAATACATCGAGTATCTGGAAGCGGCATTCCTGATCAAGCGGGTGTTTCGAGTGGACCAGGATGGGCGCCGTTATCAGCGTGAGCGCAACTTCAAGGTGTATTTGACCAATTCCGCCATGTACACCGGTCTGTTCGGTGCCCGGCTGCCCGATGAGGCAGAGTTTGGGCACCTAGTGGAAACCGCCTTGTTCGCGCAACGTTTCCACGAAGGGGCACGGCTGAATTATGCTCGCTGGGGCAATCAGGATTGTGAAGTGGATTTGGTGGAATCCTCGCAGGCGCTCAAGCCGACGGGCGCCTTGGAAATCAAATGGAGCGACCGCTATGTCGCCAGGCCGGAATCGCTCACCGGCCTGATGAGGTTTGTGCGTAACAATCGGCTTCCGCTGGCCTGGGCATCAACCCGCAGCCAGTTCGGCAAGGCAATCATTGATGGCGCGGAAATCCGACAGTGGCCTGCCGCCGTGCTGGCATTTCATTATGGTGTCAGCGCCGTACGTGGCCGTTTGGCCGACTTCGATGCCCAGGTTAGCGGATTTGCAACTTGAGCGACGACCTCAAGCCCTGCCGCTACGAACCGATTGCGCTGTCCAACGAGAGCACCGTCGTTGCTGAATTCCTGCCCGAATTCCTGGGCGTTCGGGAAGCCGCCTATCAGTCCGAGGCCGAACTGGAGAAGGCCTTCATCAAGCAGCTGCAAGTGCAAGCCTATGAGTACCTGCCCATTACCTCGGAAGCGGAGCTGATCGCCAACCTGCGCCGCCAGTTGGAGAAACTGAACAAGCTGCAGTTCTCCGACGCCGAATGGGATCGGTTCTTCAGCACCTGTATTGCCGGCAGCAACGACGGCATCATCGAAAAAACCGCGCGCATCCAGGAAGACCACATCCAGGTACTCAAGCGCGACGACGGCAGCATCAAGAATATCTACCTGATCGACAAGCAGCACATCCACAACAACAGCCTACAAGTCATCAACCAATACGAAATCGAGGGTGCGCGTGCCAATCGCTATGACGTGACAGTGCTGGTCAATGGCCTGCCGATGGTGCATGTGGAGCTCAAGCGGCGTGGCGTGTACATCCGCGAGGCCTTCAACCAGATCAACCGCTACCAGCGTGACAGTTTCTGGGCTGGCTCGGGCTTGTTCGAATACGTGCAACTGTTCGTCATCAGCAACGGCACGCTGACCAAGTATTACAGCAACACCGTGCGCGATGGACATCTGGCCGAGCAGCGCAGCAAACGCGGCAAGAGCAAGACCTCGAACAGCTTTTCCTTCACCAGCTGGTGGGCAGACGCGAAGAATCAGCCGATCACCGAGCTGGCCGGCTTCACCAAGACCTTTTTCGCCAAGCACTCGCTGCTCAACGTCCTGACCCGCTACTGCGTGTTCGACGTGGATCGCAAGTTGCTGGTGATGCGGCCCTACCAAATCGTCGCGGCGGAACGCATCCTGCAGCGCATTGGCACCGCCACCAACCACAGGCAGTTGGGCACCGTCGCAGCGGGTGGCTACATCTGGCATACCACCGGCAGCGGCAAGACGCTGACCAGCTTCAAGGCGGCGCAACTGGCGCGGGGCCTGCCGGAGATCGACAAGGTGCTGTTCGTTGTGGATCGCAAGGATCTGGATTATCAGACCATGCGTGAATATGAACGCTTCGAGAAAGGGGCGGCCAACTCCAATACCTCGACAGCGGTACTGCAACGGCAGTTGGAAGACCCGAACGCTCGCATCATCATCACCACCATCCAGAAGCTTTCCCGCTTCGTGGCCAAGAACAAGAAGCATCCGGTCTATGACCAGCATGTGGTGGTCATTTTCGACGAATGCCATCGCAGCCAGTTCGGCGACATGCATGCCGAGATCACCCGCGTGTTCAAGCGTTACCACCTGTTCGGCTTCACCGGCACGCCAATCTTCGCCGACAACGCGGGCACCACCGGCACCCCGCTGCGACGTACCACCGAACAGGCTTTTGGCGACAGGCTGCACACCTATACGATTGTCGATGCCATCAACGACAAGAATGTGCTGCCCTTTCGCATCGATTACATCAATACGATCAAGGCATCAACCGCTATCCGGGACAAGAAGGTGTCGGCTATCGACACCGAGCGGGCGCTGCTGGCACCGGAGCGCATCGCACAGATCGTGGGCTATATCCGCGAGCACTTTGACCAGAAAACCAAGCGCAGTGCCAGCTATCGTCACGATGGCAAGCGGCTGGCCGGATTCAATTCGCTGTTTGCCACGGCATCCATTGACGCGGCCAAACGCTACTACGCCGAATTCGCCGACCTGCAGAAAGATCTGCCGCCTGCGCAACGCCTCAAGGTAGGTCTGATCTACAGCTTTGCCGCCAACGAGGAGGAAGGTGACGGCCTGCTGAGTGAGGAAGAGTTCGAGACCGATGGTCTGGATCAAAGCTCGCGTGATTTCCTGGATGCTGCCATCGCCGACTACAACGCCCTGTTCGGCACCAGTTTTGACACGTCCGCCGACAAGTTCCAGAACTACTACAAGGATTTGTCGCAGCGCCTGAAGAAGCGTGAGCTCGACCTGGTGATCGTGGTCAATATGTTCCTGACCGGTTTTGACGCCACGACGCTGAATACTTTGTGGGTGGACAAGAACCTGCGCGCGCACGGGTTGATCCAGGCCTATTCACGTACCAACCGCATTCTCAATTCGGTCAAGACCTACGGCAACATCGTTTCCTTCCGCGATCTGGAGCAGGAGACCAACGACGCACTGGCGCTTTTTGGCAACAAGGACGCCAAGGGCATCGTGTTGCTCAAGCCCTACGCCGAGTACTACAAGGAATATCAGAAACGGATTGAGGAACTCGTCGCCAGTTTCCCGCTCGGCAAGGCGATCATCGGCGAAGCGGCACAGAAAGCGTTCATCAAGCTCTTCGGTTCGATCCTGCGGCTGAAAAACATCCTTACTGCCTTCGATGATTTCGCCGGCAACGAAATCCTCAGCGAGCGTGATTTCCAGGATTACCAGAGCCTGTATCTGAATCTCTATGCCGAATTCCGCAGCACGTCGGATGCGGACAAGGAGTCGATCAATGACGACGTGGTGTTCGAGATCGAGCTGATCAAGCAGGTCGAAATCAACGTCGATTACATCCTGATGCTGGTCGAGAGATACCTTAAGGCCAGGGGCAGCGGGCAGGACAAAGAAATCCGCGCCACCATTGAACGCGCGATTAATGCCAGCCCCAGCTTGCGCAACAAGAAAGATCTCATCGAGCACTTCGTGGATTCCGTTTCGACGAAGGCCAAGGTGGATGCGCAATGGCAGGCATTCGTGGCGAAGAGGAAGGTGGAGGATCTGGACCGGATCATCGCCGATGAAGGCTTGAACGCCGATGAGACGAAGCTCTTCATCGACAATGCCTTCCGCGATGGTGCGATTCCGACCACGGGCACTGCGATCACGAAGATACTGCCGCCGGTTTCAAGGTTTGCCAAGGACAACGGCCACTCGGCAAAGAAGCAGGCCGTATTGGACAAACTTGCGGTGTTCTTCGAGCGGTATTTTGGGCTGGCTTGAGTACATGATCGATGCTGATCTATGAACTGGACGATCATAGCTAGCAGGACATGGTGATTTTCGTGCACACCGGCACCAAGAATGGAACGGCATATGTGGTGGTGGTCGATGCCAGAAAGCTCGACTACCACCCTACCCTCGAAGCAGAGCATGCCAGCATAGTACTGCTCACCGAAGCTGAGATTGGTCTGAGCGAGGCCCTGGCAGGCCAGCGTATCTCCAGTACCAACCTGGCGTCAGCCTTGGCCGGCTGATAACTCTATCGATGATAGCCAGGGTCGAGGCCACGCCCGACTTCCTGGCAATCCTGCGGCAGCACATGCGTTTTGGTGGTCAACAGGATGCCAATATGCGTATTCCACGCCCGACTGGACGGGGATTCCACGGAGACCTGGACAGTGATTCCATGACGAACTGGACACCCATTCCACGGACAACTGGACAGTCTGAGTAAGCGCGCAGCGCGCGGATAACCGTGGCACCTTCGGCGATTTTTTGCCGGAGGCCACATGGCGAAGAGGTTATCCATGCGCAAGATTGCCGAAGTATTGCGGCTGCACCACGAATGTGGGCGCAGCCAACGAGAAATTGCTGACGTTGTCGGTGCCAGTCCGACCACGGTTGGGGAGTACCTGCGTCGTGCCAGTCGCGCCGGTATTGGCTACCCCCTACCCTACCCTACCCCACCCCCGCCTCCACCGCTTCCCGCATCTTTTTCCGATCCGCATGCGTATAGAGTGCCGTCGTCGCGGCACTCGCATGGCCGAGGATCTCCTGCACCACCGCCACCTGCGCCCCCCGGTTGATCATGTTGGTCGCTGCGGTATGGCGTAACCAGTGCGTCGAGGCCTGGCGCAGCTGGTGGGCGTCGATCAAGTCATCCAGTTGCTCCGCCGCATCGTCGAAGTGCCGCTTGATGATCTGCGACAGGGTACGGGCTGACAGCGGCTGATCCTTTTCCTTCTGGGCATACTGATGCTCATCGCCCAGGGCGGTGAGCAGGGGGAGCGTCTTTGCCCAGTCGAGGGGATTGCGCCCATGTCCCCGTGCTTCCAGGTAGTCCTGCAGGAAGGCGAACACCGCCCGGGCGAGCGGCACGGTGCGTTCCTTCCCGCCCTTGCCGATGAACATCACTTCCCAGTCGCCTTCCGGGGTGCGCTGCAGGTTGCCCACCGTGAGCCGGATCATCTCGTCCTGGCGCAGGCCGCCTGAATAACCCAGCCACAGCAGGAAGCGCAGACGGCAGTAACGCTCGTCTTCCACCGGGCTGTCGAGGTAGCGTTTGGTTTCTTCCAGACCATCGCATACCGCCGCCCATTGGCGTGGGTTCAGGGCATGGTCCACCTTGACCTTGCCACTGGTCCTGATGGTTTTGACGGGCGCCCAGGGATTTCTTCGCAGGTAGCCGACCTCGACCAGCCAGGCGAACAGTCCTTTGAGGATGGTCATCGCCATCTTCCGGCTCGAGGCGGACAATTCTCCGGTAAAGGGACGCCACTCCGGACTCCAGCGGGGCTGCTTGGGGCCAATCCATTGCGGACGGATGGTCTGCCACGGCCAGTCACTGCCGGGGGTGGCGATCGCCTCCATGAACTTGAGGTATTCGTGGCAGTCCTCCGGGGACGCGGACGAGAGCGCCCTGCCCTTCTCCAGGGTCATCCACAACAGGAAGCGCTCGACGTTCATGGCGTAGGCGCGGCGGGTCTGCGGGTTGTCCCCCTTGAGGGTGAGCCAGGCGTCGATCGCCTCGAGGTCGGTCAGCGCCCGGATCTGGCATTCGTGACCACGGTTGTTGCCGGTGGTGCCGTCGAGTCCTGCCGGCAGGCGGAGCTTTTCCAGAGGGACGATGGCGGTTTCCATCGGACGCTGCGACGGCAGACGGCCGGCGATCTGCCGGTAGGGCACCAGAGCGCGTTCTTCCAGCGGCAACACCTGGTTGAGCTGCAGCCAGCGCAGCACCCGCTTGGCCCGGACGGCACCGAACTTCGGGATGCGCCGGTACCAGAGGTTGCCCTTTCGGTTAATGAGGCCTACCAGGTCCTCGATGGTGATCGCGCCGATGGCAGTGATGTGCTGGGCAACCACCGGTTCGATCCAGATCGAGATCGGGTCGGTTGGCTTCGGGGTGGTGGCCAGCCAGGCTTCCAGGGCGTCGATGGCCTGGCGCAGTTTTTTCCTGAGCCGTTCATTGCGCTCCACTTTGCGCAGGGCGGCCGATGAGGGCCCTTCCCCGCCGACATAGCGTTTCTCGAATTCCTCGATGATCTCGGCTTCGGAGTAGAAGCCGGTCGGATCGAAGTCGGCCTGGAAGTCCTCGAGGCTGGGAATCTCGGCCAGTGCAATCCGGTCCTCCGGCAGGAGCGGCTCGGGTTTCAGGCGCAGCAGGCGCGCAAAGGATGCCGAGGTGACTCCGGTCTCGCGGTGAAAGCGCTTCGCCGCGGCGATCAGTTCCGCCCGTACCCACTCCAGGGTGCGCTTGGCATGGCGGACATCGCTGCCGGTTTCCAGATAGCGGTCACCGAGGACATCCAGGGGCAGCCCGTCCAGGCTGCCACGGAACAGCGCGAAGTGGTGGTAACCGATCTTGAGGCCGGGGCGGCGGGCGGCAATGTCGGCGCGCATGTCAGATACGCATGGCGATCAGCTGGCGTGACTGCTGCCTGACCTCTTCAGGTGTGAAGGGAATTTCAGCCAAGGCGGGCGCTTTCGACGTCGAAGCTGGCCTCGCCAACCCGTTCGCGCGAGAACATCAGGGGCGCATCGGCGGCCATTCTGCCGGCGTGAATGGCGGCAAAGGCCGCCTCACGGCGGGTCTTTTCTGCTGCGGCGAGCATCGCCGTCTCCTGGGTCGCCGCGATCAGGTCAGCCTTCGTGAGACCCAACTGCTCGACCAGGCGGCCGATCTCACTCCAGTATTCGACCTGCTGGGCGATCGACCGGTTGGCCAACTCCTTGGCGTCGTTCGACAGTTCATAGAGGCGGTCGGAGATTCGAATGGATCGCATGGCATTCCTTGAGAGTCGCACTATGCTACATAGTGCCACATCTGGCGACGGTTTTCAGAAGCACTTTCTGTGGGCAGCCAGCGAGGGGGGATTTGGCTATGTATGAGTCCGTCCCGATCGCTGCGATCACCTTGGCCTGGTGCCACAGCACCTGTTGGCCAAAGTGGTTGTCCTGTACCCGGGCGAAACCCCCTTCGAGGGCTTTCTGTGTCGGCAGCTTGTCTTTTCGGAGTCCATGCTGGTCAAGGAGTTTGCCGATGGCGATAGCGGATTTGCCCAGCGCCTCACCAATACGCTTCTGGTTGGTCCAGGCGCGCTTCTCTGCGGCGGACTCCCCTGCCCTGCCCAGGGCCAGGCCGCTCAGGGCATCCGCTGCCTCGTTCTCTTCGCGGGGCACCCAGGACAGATGTACCTGCGGGATCTGGCGCAGGGCAAGCTTGGCGGCTTTGACCGCGCCAAACAGGTTGGGGGATTTGCACGCCCATTCGCCACTGACCTGCTTGATGACCAGCTGGCTGTCCCCGCGGATGACCAGGCGTTCGATGCCACGCGCGATGGCGGTGTCGAGTACCGCCTGCAGGGCCGCGTACTCCGCTTCATTGTTGGTGCCGAAACCGATCGCCTCGGAAATCTCGATCCGCTCGCTGCCGTCCGGGGAGATCAGCAGCGCACCTATGCCCCGCTCGCCGGGATTCGGTACCGTCGCGCCATCGAACCAGGCTTTCCAGTGCTCACTCATTGAGCAGTCCGGGCAGTCTGTCCGCATTCATGACCCTGTGCCTCCCTGCCGATAAGTCGTAGTGTCGGTTCAGCCAGCACCCGGGCAATGAAGGAATCGGCTTTCGTGCTTTCCCGCGCAAATTCATCCCGCCGGAACACTTTCACATTGATGGTGCGGCCGATGCGGGGCTGCAGATCCAGGCAGGCATTCATCAGGCCGCTGTAGTCGAGATCTTCACCGACCACCAGCACATCGACGTCGCTCGCGGACCGGTCGGTGTTGCGGGCGATCGAGCCAAAGATCCAGGCGTGGTCCGGCTGGAATGGCGCGATGGCTTCCCTCAGCAGATCGGCAATCCCGTAGGTCTTGCGGGCAAATCCCGCGAGCTCCTCATGGAGGGGACAGTCGGGATTGGCTCGGAAGACCCGCTGGTTGCCGCGCCGTGTCTCGCTGAGGATTCCGGCGGCGGTCAGCTGTCCCAGTTCCCGCTGGATGGCCGACACGGTGACCCCGACCAGACGGGCAATTTCGCGCATGTAGAGTTCCCGGCCGGGGACGGCGTACAGCAAGCCCAGCACGCGCTGGCGGGTTTTCGGGAAAAGGGCGTCAGCAAGGGACATGGTTCTATATTAGCGTATCTCTGTACGCAATGTGAGAACAGTACTTAACCCAAAGCAAGGCCTCAATCCTGCCGGCACAACGGCGCGAATGCTCCATACATGGCTCCGGGAGAATCAATTACCCAAGCGCTCGCTGCCTATGATGCGACCATAGGGTCCGTACGCGTTGCCAGGGTCAGCTATCGTTGCAACCTTTCACCCTCTCGCCAGCACCGAACCCGACTTCTAATTGCAGCTTATGCGCGCTACAATGTATCTCACTTTCAGGAGGTCATCATGTCCGCTACTACCGCGATGGTGCATGTTCGAGTCAATGAGCAGGTCAAGACCCAAGCATCCGAAGCGCTCGCCTCGATGGGCCTTTCGGTGTCCGATGCCGTCCGTGTGTTCCTCACTCGCATCGCCGTCGAAAAGCAGTTACCTTTTGCCTTGAAGGTGCCGAATGCCGAGACTCGGGCCGCAATGGCCGAGGCCGATGCCATCGCCGCCGCGCATAGCGCCCGCTTCGCATCCGCCGACGATCTGATCCGCGATCTTGAAGAGAACAGCGGCCAGTAAGCGTGCCACGCTACCGCGTGCTGCCGACTACGCCAAGTCATTCCGCAAGGATTGGACGCGGCTGTCGGAATCCGGTCGGTTCGACATGCTCCGGCTCAAGGAAGCTATGCTGCTGCTGATCGCTAACGATGGCCCGCTTGGGCCCGAATGGAAAGATCATCCTTTGACCGGTGGCGACTGGATCGGCCACCGAGAATGTCACATCGGCGGCGATTTTCTGCTGGCTTACAGGCTCATTGACGATTGCAAACCCGGCCAGGTGATTTTCGTGCGTGCCGGTACGCATTCCGAGTTGTTCGGCTAGATTTACCGATCGGGGTACTGGTCAGACTGCGCGAAGAGGCAGTAATCGATCTGAGCGCCGTGACAGCGGAATGCGATCTCGGCACGCACAGACTCACGCACCCAGCGACAGGTACAGGGTCATCGGGTTGTCGCGGCAGGGTGTAAATCCGTAATGCTCATAGAAAGCCTTCGCCGACTCTCCCTTCGCATCAACGATGAGCGCGTAGGCGGCCACGTGCTTGCGCGCTTCCAGGCATCGCTCAACCGCGCATCCAATCAGCAGCCGGCCCAGTCCGCGGCCATGGTACGCAGCATCCACTGCCAACCGGCCCAATCGAAAGCATGGCACCGGATAGCGCGGCAGACGTTGTTGCGTGCGCGCATCTAGCTGGATGGCATCAACCTGAGCGGCACTCAAACTGTAATAGCCAAGGAGGGTTCCGGGGCGGTCGGTGTCGACCAGTACGCGCACGACGGTAACGCCCCTCTTGCTCTGCTGAATCGCAAACCGCTGGAGGTACTCATCTAGCTCGCGAACCCCCGATGTGAACGCCTGACGGTCATGGCGGCCAGGGTCAAGCAGTTGCTCTTCAAGCACGCTTGATCCCGCGCGCGCTGCTTATTGCGTTTTGCAAAGCGGCATTGGGCGTGAATGCGCCATTCAGGGCGGTCGTGAATGCGTCGAAGTCCTGCGCCGTCATCGTGATGCGGGATTCCCGATCCAGCAGTTCGCGCGCCTTTTCTTTTGCGGCCGTGCGCACAAACGCGGCCATGGTGGTACCCATCAAGGCCGCCGCACGCGCAACCACATCCTTTTCTTCCACATCCATCTTCAAATCAAAGCGGGCCACAGCAGACATGTTGCTCTCCTTCAATACGGTGTAGTTACGTATACGGCAATATACCGTATATCCAGTGCGCACGCATGACCGGGCGCAGTTGCATTGACTGCTGGAGCCGGCCGAGCCGGGACTGGCCGACAGGTCAGGGCGGCGGGCATGTCAGCGCGCATGGTTCAGGCGGGCCACCGGGCGAAATACCCGGATGAATCCGGCATGTTTGCGAGATACAAATATTCACACATTATCAGTATGGTCTTTTCCTGCTCATGACATTACAATTACCCAACTTCCATATTCCCGGGTGCCCAGACATGCTGGCTAAAGCCATCCTCATCGACGAAATCTCACGCAAGCCTGACCTCCTGCGCGCCGAACTCGCCCGACTCGACGGCACGCTGGCTACCCTCCCCTGCGCGGGTGACTGTGAGCGGGCGCACCCCTGCTCGCCACAACTCGCGGCCACTTGCCAGGGGATCCTGGACGATTTCGCCGTATCCCTGCTTGCCCTCATGCAACGCCAGTTTGCCCACGAGGAGCGGCATATGAAGGTGCTGGAGCACCCGCACCTGCGGGACGTGTTCGAGCGCCACAAGGAAGCCCATGCCAACCTGACCCAGTCCGTGGCCTCCGCCCTGGTGTCTGAGTCCTCCCGCCTGCAGCGATACTCACTTTCCGACGCCCTCTCCCACTGGCTGACGGACCACATCGCCACGCATGACCAGGCGCTGGTGCAGTGGCTGAGGCAACCGGCCTAGCCGGGACCGGCCAATAGGCCTGGGCGTCCGCGCCTGACCAGACCTCATTGGCGCACGGACGGATTGCCTCCCGTCACGCGGCGTGGTGAATCTGGCGCATGGAACGCTTGAGCTTGCCGGTCCACGCCTTGTACCGGGTGCAGAAGGCGCTCTATTCATAGACCGTTTCGCCTGCCGCCTGTTTGTACTCTTCCCATAGCAGGGTACGGGCAGCGCGGGCACCGGAGCCCGGATACGTTGCCATTTTCCACAGCCGGTGGCTCCCTGCGTGAGTCAGCCGCCCGGTCCGGACACCTTGATATCGCGCCCACAATGGCTACAATGGCCACAATAGTCATTCACCCGGAAGGTACGACCATGAAGACCATGACCGCGCGCGACGCCAAGAACCATTTCGGCGAATTCCTCGACGCCGCCAGGCGTGAGCCGGTCGTCGTCACGAAGAACGACCGCCCCGTCGGCATCATGATCTCGATCGAGGACGCGGCCGACACGCTCATCCCGGAGATGTTCATGGAGAAGGAACCCGGCTACGAGGAGTGGCTGGCCTCGAAGGTCGGCTCAACCCTGGCCCGTCTCGACGCCGGCACGACCGGGTTACGTTCCCACGGCGAAGCCATTGCGTCGCTGAAGTCGCGCATCGAGGCGAAATTGGCGCATAAGGCCCAGTAACGGATGCGGATCCTCTGGACCGACGAGGCACTCGACGACCTCGCCGAAATTGTCGCCTACTATTACGCGGAGGCGAGCCCGCGCACGGCCGAATCGGTCGAACGCCGCATCATCGAACAAGTCGAAAGCCTTCCCCCTTTCCCCGAGCGGATCCGCAAAAGCGAACGGATCCCCGGAACTCGGGAACTGGTGGTGAACCGGTTGCCGTACATCGTATTCGTCAAGCTGACATCCGACGCGGTCGTGGTGCTGAACGTCGTCCATACCGCGAGGAAATTCCCCGTGTAGGCGCAGGCCGGGGTTATCCTGGCCTCAGCGATTTTTCGGATACCTCTGGCGCAGCAGCGCCAAGATCGGCGCTGGCAAGGTCAGACCGCTACGGCCGCTGCAACCGGCTGAGCGTACGATTCTTTCCGTTTTCTGAGACGACCTGCGCATTCGCCGGCCTTCCCCGTTCAGACACACACGCTGCTAACTAGAATTAGCAGCATATCTAGAATATCGGGTGTTTGTCAGGTTTTCAAAATCGTCCCGCACAAACTACCCGATTCAGGCCGCTTGAGAGGAAATCGGCGATGACCCTAGCTACGTGCAAAGGCCAGCAAGGGCCCCATGTCGCGGCGGTCAGCCGCTTGCAGGGCGGCGATGTAGTCCTTGCGGGTTTCGTTGGCATCGACCAGGCTGCGGCTGCCCCAGGTGAAACGAGGTTGGCCGAGACGTTCGATGAGCAGATCGGCCATCAGACGGGCATGACGGCCATTGCCATTGGGGAACGGATGGATCAACACCAGACGATGATGGAAGCGCACGGCGATTTCGTCGGGCGGATAGCTGGCGTGTTCAATCTGGTAGTGGGCATCGTCGAGCAGCTTCTTGAGTTCGACGCCGATCTTGAGCCAATCGACGCCGATGTTCTTGTCGGACTTGCGGAACTCACCCGCCCACTTCCAGGTTTCGCCGAACATCTGTTGGTGCAACTGGCGCAGGAAGGCTTCGGTAAGGATGTCCTTGCGCTGCCCACGTTGGCGTTGTGCCCAACTCTCGCCCTGGACGATGTTGAGTTGCTCCCACTCGTTCAACTCACCCTGCGTGGTGATGTGGCCGGGAATCAGGCTGGCGAGTTCGTCGGCATCGAGCGGCGTGGCACCGGGGGGATAGTCGAGTTTGACAGCCATCTCTATCTGGCTTCCCGCTCCGGTTGTTTCCAAAGGGCGCGCCGCGAACCCTTGAGCAGGTTGTCGGCCAGGGTGCGGGTCTGCACATCGACCGTTTCGCGCGACGTGGCTTGCGCTTCCAGCGCCATGGTGTGGCTGACGGATGCCATTTGCTGGCGTGCCAGTGCCAGTGCGCGGTTTTCCAGGGTGTCAGCCAGGGACTGCTTGGGCACCAGAGCGTAATGCAACTCGCAGCCCAAGGCTTCGGCGGCACGGCGCAAGGTGGCCAGGCTGATGGTGTCATCGGCCTCGGAGGTCTCCAGCCGGGTAACGGTGGAGGTGGTGACCCCCAGCCGGGCGGCGAGGTGGGTCGCGGCCATGCCCAGGCACTCACGGACGGCCTTGATCCAGCCCGATGGCGGACGCGGCGGCAAGTCGGCGCTGCGCCAACGGTTGAGGTTGGCGTCGAGTTGGCGGAGCTTGAGTTCAGAGAAGTTCGATTTCATGACTTTGCATCTCAATGCAAGATGGAGAATCTACATATTGCATTAAAGAGCAATGTTTGTAAATGTTATATTGCGCCTTGGTGCAATATCTATAACTGAACCGGCCCATCGGGGAGCTTGGCCAGGATGGCTTTACGTACCTCGGCCACTCAGGCATCCAGATCGGCCTCGTTGCACAGGATTCGATGCGGCGGTGTTAGAGGTTGCACCTTGGATTCAAGTTTCAGGGTGACCAAGGTGCCAAGCTTGGGAGTGTTGCTAGCACTTATTTTTCGTCCGTAATCGCCAGGACCAACCACTCGGGTGATTGGATTGTTGATCCAGCGCCCCGCCTTACCAGCCGACCGCGCTTGCCTCGGACCGGGCAAATCACGCTGCAAAAGGCAGGCACACTGGGCAGGCCGGCATGTAACATCCCCACAACAGGGACGATCATCCCCACTTCAAGGATACCGATGAGAATGGACAAACCAACCCATTAAGGGGACAATCATCCCTGTATTGGGGATTGTCTTGCCGCTTCACCTTCCGTTACGCTCACCATGACCAATCATTTACCCGTCACGATTGCCGATGCCCTCTTCTCCTCCGGACAACAACGGATCCTTGCCCTGCTGTTCGGCAATCCTGATCGAACCTATTACATCAACGAGATCTTGCGGCTGGCCAAGACCGGCCGGGGTGCGCTGCAGCGCGAGCTGGAACGCCTTGCCGGGTCGGGTCTCGTCACAGTCACCTCCCTCGGCAACCAGAAGCACTTCCAGGCCAACCGCGCTAGCCCGGTGTTTGCCGAGTTGCGGTCACTGACCCTGAAGACCTTCGGGCTTGGGGATGTACTGCGTGAGGCGTTGTCTGCCCTAGGGCCAGCGATCCGCTTTGCCTTCATCTATGGCTCGGTGGCGAAGGGCATCGACACCGCGAAAAGTGACATCGACCTGATGGTGGTCGCCGATGACCTCGACTACAGTCGCCTGTACGAAGTATTAACCACGCCCGAGGAGACGATCGGGCGGAAGATTAACCCGACCCTCTATTCTTCGAGCGACTTCATGAAGAAACTCGACGCCGACAATCACTTCGTGACGCGCGTCCTCCAGCAGCCGAAACTGATGCTCATCGGACAGGAACATGACCTCCCCACCAGCCGCCCTTCAGAAACTGGAGAAGATCGGCAAGCTCAAGGCTGAGCCGCCGGATCAAGCCGAATTCGACGGCCTCGTCAGGTCGGCCCGCCGAAAACTGCCGGATGCCGAAGTTCCCGGGCTTTCACCGGACAGCCGTTTCATTCTGGCCTACGACGCGGCTCATTCACTCGCCTTGGCGGCATTGCGCTGGCATGGCTACCGGTCGGAGAACCGCTACCTGGTGTTTCAGGTGCTCGGCACCACGCTGGATTTCCCGACGCCAAAGTGGCGGTTCCTCGACTCTCGCGCACCTCACTTTTGGGACTGATTCCCAAGGGATGCTGAGGCACGTGATGAGCTTGGCCACGGACGGTCCTTCACCCTCCCTGCCTGGGGGGCATCAATCAAACAGAATGGCTTCGACTCTGGCCAGGACTTCGTCAACGACGTACTGGGGCACGGTTTCCTTGAGGCGCACGTTTCGCGCACGCCAGTCCAAGGACTTTAATTGGTGGCAATGCACCGCACCTTGAGTATCCGTACCTGCGCCGAGCAACGTGACCACCGTTCCGTACGTACGTGCCACGGCGGCTGCGCCCTGCGAAACCGGGCAAATCATTGCCAGTCCTTGCTGGTTAAAGACTTTGCCACTCAAGACAAGCCCAAAATGCGGGCCTTTCATTTCTCGACCCGACGATGGGTCGAAGTCGAGATGGACGATGTCGCCACGGTTCGGCAGGTACGTCATCAGCCGTTCTCCAGCCCGACATCAGGCATTTCGTCCCAGCCTTCGACACGCGGCAGCCCTGTTGGCATCTCGGCCATCAGGTCAGCCAGCTTGTAACGTGGGCGGGTCGGTGCCTCGACAGTCATTTTCTTCCCCAAGAGATGAAGCTCAACTTGGGATCCTTCGCCCAGTCCATTCTGGTCAATAAACGGCTTGGGCACCGTCATCACGAGCGAGCCGCCCGCTTTGCGTAAGGTCTGGAGCATCTTAGAGCCTATTTCAGTAGGCATGATTTCTGCTCGTAAATCTCCCATCGCAAC
>JACDZJ010000206.1_pt1 | contig 24264 bp, 19 predicted proteins | sample 7365721 | NCBI WGS metagenome assembly JACDZJ01 (sample SAMN15143480, study PRJNA637477) | pond metagenome | biome: freshwater wetland ecosystem [ENVO:00000243]; feature: pond [ENVO:00000033]; material: pond water [ENVO:00002228]; isolation source: pond water containing pink berries ... | reverse complement strand
CGCAAGCGGGCTCCTACGGGTTGGATTTTTCGCGGAAATCACCTTACGTTAGATTATGGAGCAACAAAAAGCCTTGATGTTGACTCATACCCTAATCCTCGGGGCTAAGTCCGACAGGCTGCTAGGTCCGGTTATCACGTCCGAAGGCTATAACGGGGTGCGATCAACCGGGATGTGGCGTACGACGGCCATGTTTCTGGATTCGCACGACAGACCGAGGCGTCAGCGCCGGCTGACGCGTCGGCCTCCGGGTGCGTCGCCCCGGTCGCCGGAGGGCGAGCCGGGGCGTGGGACGACGTCTTGTTGGAGTCGCCTTAGAAGTCCAGGCGGCTGACTTGCGTCTGGGTTCCGGCATCTTTGATCAAGACTTGTGCGCCGCCCGCCGACGGTACGCCGAGTACGGCGATTTCGGGACGGCCGTTGCCGTTCAGGTCGGGTAACACGGCCAGATCCTTCGGCGTGAGCGTATCGAACCAGACATTGCGCACCAGGGTGCTGGAGACGGCGTCGCGCAGTTCGGTCTTGAGCGAGTCGGCGGTGTCGCGGCTCAGCACCGCCAGTTCGGCGACCCCATTGCCGTTGAGGTCCGGCAACGGCGCAAGTTGCAACGGTGTGAAGGTGCGGCTGTAGGTGGCGATGCCCAGTTGTACGGCGGTGCCGGCGTCGAGCGTTCTCACCTCGACGTTCATGCTGGCGTTGCGTCCCAAGACCGCGATTTCCGGGGTGCGGTTGCCATTGGTGTCGGGTATCGCGGCCAGCCCGATGGGCGTGACGTTTTTCGGCCACAACAGGTTCTTGACCAACTGCCCACTCTGGGTGTCGCGCAGTTCGACCTTTGGCTGGCTGCCGCTCTTGATGCCGAGTACCGCCAATTCCGCTGCACCGTTACCATTTGCATCGGCGATCACGGCGAAGTCGAGCGGTTGATAGGTCTTGTCGAAAGACACTTGGCGCAGCCGCACGCCGGTGCGTGCGTCTCTGATTTCGGCAGCGACCGCCCCGGTGCTGCCGTGGATGCCGAGGACGGCCAGTTCGGCCGCGCCATTGCCGTTGAGATCCGGCACCACCGCCAACCGTTTGGGCCGGAGGGCGGCGGTGAAGGTGAGTGCGGTGCGCCGTTCGCCGGTGCGGGTGTCGCGCACCTCGACCTGGACCTGGGCGTCCGCGGTGAAGCGCAGCAGGGCCAGTTCCGGCGCGCCGTTGCCGTCCAGGTCCGGCACCATGACCGCGTCGATCGGCGCATAGGTGCTGCCGAAGTCAATGGTTTGGATCAGCGTCCCGGCGACCGCTTGCTTGACCATGCCGGTGACCGTCTGCGCCGCGACATCCTCAAACAGGACCGCGACGGCCTGGGTACCGTCGCCGGTGACGTCACCGAGCGCGACCAGCCACAGCGGCGCATCGACCGACACGGACGTATCCGCGGCGATCTTAACGATAAAGCCGTCGTTCAAGCCGCCGAAATCCGGCTGCAAGGCGCCCCCGGTGGTCGGAAAACCCGCGCCCGTCAGTCCGGCGACATAGATGTTGCCGGCCGCATCGAGTCCGACTCCGCGGCCTGAGGTGTCGCCAGGCCCGCTGACCCCCAGGTGGCTGGAGAAGACGAGTGTCGCGCCGGTCGCGTCGAGCTGGGTCACGAAGGCATCCATCACGTCGTCCTGGGGGACCGGCATGAGTGGGTTCCTGGTCGGGAAGTCGGGCGAGCCGGAATCACCGGTCACGACCGCGTTGCCGGCCGCATCCACCGCGATGTTGGAACCCCATTCCCAGCCGCTGCCGCCCAGGTAGGTGGCATAGACCAGTGTGCTCCCGGCGGCATCAAGCTGCGCCACATAGGCGTCGGGCGGGTTGTCCGTCAGGCCGCCGCCGAGTGCGGACTGGAAGGGGTTACGGGTCGGAAAATTGGTCGATGTCGTATTGCCGCTGAGATACGCGTGTCCGGCGCCGTCGAGGGCAATGCCCAGACCCTGTTCGTCTGCGCTGCCGCCCAGGTAGGTGGCGTAGACGAGGGCTGCACCGGTCGGATTGAGCTTGGCGACGAAGGCATCGAACGAACCGTTGGCCGTGGGTTGTAAGGCGTTGCTGGTCGTCGGAAAGTCGCTCGACAAGGACATGCCGTGCACGTAGGCGTTGCCGGCCGCATCCACGGCAATGCCGGCCGCGTCATCGTAATCACTGCCGCCCAGGTAGGTTGAATAAACGAGCGCGGTCCCGGCCGGATTGAGCTTGGCGACCACGGCGTCAGGCCCGGTGCCGGCCAGTGTGGTTTGCTGTGCCTGGTGGGTCGGAAAGTCCACCGAATCGCTGCCGCCGGTCACATAGGCGCTGCCCGTGCTGTCGACGGCGATGCTGGTCCCGCCGATCTCGGTGATGGTCTCGCTGGTGCTGCCGCCCAGATAGGTCGAGTAGATCAAGTCAGACCCGGTCGCATTGAGTTTGGCGACGAACAGGTCGAAGCCGCCCGCGCGTGCCGGCTGCAGGGCGCTGTGCAGCGGGAAGTCGGCCGAGCGCGTGGCACCCATCACATAGGCGCTGCCGGCCGCGTCCACGGCGATGCTGTCGGCGACGTCGTAATCGTTACCGCCCAGGTAGGTGGCGTAGAGCAGTGTCGCGCCGGTGGGGTCGAGCTTGGCGACGAAGGCGTCCTGAATCAGGCCGCCCGGCGCGGGTGCGGGTTGCACGGCGTCGGTCGTGGTCGGAAAGTCGTCCGACCAGGTTTGCCCGGTGACATAGGCGTTGCCGGCCGCATCCACCGCGATGCCGTTGATCCGGTCGACCCCGGTGCCGCCGAGGTAGGTGGCATAACTCAATATCGGGTCGATGACCAGTGTTCGCGTGGTGTCATAGTCGCCCAGCACCAGGCCGACTTGCTGGTTGTCGGCCAGCAGATAGCGGGCCGGGATCGGTGTGCGTTCGCCGTTGGCTTCCTGGTAGACCCGTGGGGCCTGCTGGACGAGTTCGCCGCCCTGAAGAGTCAAGATCAGGTTGCCTGACGCATCGAGCCGCAGCGCGTCGGCGCCGTTGAAGGCCAGTGCGATGACCTTGGGGTTTGCCCCCGGGGCCAGGACCAGGTCGTACTCCAGTTCGCCCTGGTTGCCGTAATAGACCAGATCGATGCCGGGGTAGACACTCTCGCAGCGGACTTTGGCGTAGGTGGACAGGCCGGTGCGCCAGGCCGCGGGGTCCCGGCCGCGCAGATAGTTGATGGTGCCCGGCAGGGGGTCTTCGCCGCGCACCAGCGCGGCGGGATTGGCGCCGACCAGGCTCAGGCGCAGCACGGCCGGGGGGGTGGCAGCCGCGGTCGGTGTCGGGTCGAAGCGCGGCGCCGGGCGGGCGCCCGGTTGAGGTCGGTCGGCCGCTGGCGGCTGGCCGGTGCGCAATGAGAGCACCGCCTCGGCGGGGGTCAGGAACAGCCGATAGCCTGGGCCGTGCGCGAGGAACTTGACCGCGGCATCGACCTGGCCGCCATTGGTCTCGAAGGTGTAGGGGAGCTTGCCATAGTCGGCCTGCACCCGCGCCTGGGCCGCCGGATCCGGGGCGGCGGATGGCTGGACTGGCCGGGGGGGCTGGTCCAGCGCGCCGCGGGGCTGTCCGGGGTCTGTTGTTGCCGCGACCAGCAGGCCGCTGCCGAGGGTCAGCAGGGCGGTCAGCAGTCCGATCCGCGAGTTGTACTGGTGCATTCGGAGGTTCCTTGAGAAAAAAAATCTGAAGAAGCGCATTCCAGGTGCGCGGCGATGGCCGCAGGCGTCGCCCTGGAGAAGAAAAGAGTTTTCGTGGAACGGCCGGTGAGCGCGCGACGCGTTCGCGTCCGGTCCTGCGATTGAGCCGCGGCGAGACGCCGCTCTCAGAGTACCACGGTGTCTCGTGTCGCCGGTGGCGAGCCTGCGCAACACGACGACTGTGATCTACGTCACATCTTGAAGTATACGGATGTTAAGGTGTGGTTATCACTTCGGGAACCACCTTTGGTCGCCCGTCAACTGCCGTTCGGCGGGAATTTGCAGCCGGTGGTCCGTCTGAACCCAGGCTGATCGGTTGTTGCGCCGGAATAGAGTGCAAGTGCTAATGTTAGGGTGCGATTTCGGCGCTTGATCGGCGTTTCCGCCGGTTGCGCGCGCGGTCGCGCGGGCTTGCCGTCCGGCCCGGATGAGGGCGCCGGTGCCGGACCACAGGGGCCGAGCGCCGTCAGGTCGATGGCGGGTCCACTGGCCGAGCCCGCTGCCTGAGTCGCGCGCCCAGTGTCGATTCAACCTGAACGGAGTGTGTGATGCTGTTTACTGCCTTTTTGCTGGGCCTGGCCGCATTCTCGATTTATCGGGTGATTATCCAGGCGTTTTACACCGTCAAGCCCAATGAGCGGGCGGTGCTCACCTCGCTCGGGCGGGCCGAGCGCCTGGAGGGCCAACTGGTGGCCGACCTTGAACTGACCGAGGAGGAGCGGGCGCGTTACCGCTTCCCACGCCTGCGGGTCGTCGGCCCGGGCGGGCCTTACTTCAAGTGGCCCTGGCAGGACGTGCACAAGGTCGATGTGGCCACGCAAGCCTTGGACCTGACCTGGGATCCCACCAAGCGCCAGACCACCATCGAGGCGGTGACCAAAGACAATCTGACGACCGGTGTCAACGGTCAGATTCGCTTTCGCGTCTCGGAGGCCAACCTCTATCCGTTCATCTTCGGGGTTGCGGATCCGTTGCAGCACGTGATGGGTTATTTCATCGCGGTGCTGCGCGAGCGGATCGCCAATTTTGCGGACCCTAAGGGCCAGCGGCTGCTCGCCAGTGCCGATGCCTCGGAGGCGCAGGGCGACGTGGTTGGACCTGACCTCTCGGAAGGGGTGTCGATCAACGATCTGCGGAAGAACCTGCCGCTGCTCAACGAGTACATGGAGCAGCAGTGCCGGACGACCGGTCATCGTTACGGGATCGAGCTGGAAGCCGCTTTGATCACGCAGATCGATCCGCCGCCGGAGGTGGACCGCGCACTCTCCGCGATCAACAGCACCCGCAATCAGGTGGCGGCGGATATCAGTACGGCGCGCGCGGACGCGGAACAGCAGATCACCATGAGCAAGCGGGCGGTGGATATCGCGATGAACAAGGCGCAGGCGGAAGTGGCGCCGCTCAAGGAGTTGGCGGAGACGCTGGTTCACATCAAGGCGCAGGGCGGCGCCCCGGCACTGCGCGCCTATGTACGCAACATGCGCATTCCCTTGTTCAAACGTGCCAGGCGTATTGTCCAGACCACCGGAACGGCGCGCTGAAGGAGACCCATCATGCCATTCATCAATGATTTCGCACCCGTGATTGCCTTCGTCATGGGCCTGGTTTTCATCCCCCTGCTGTTGGCGGTGACCAGCGGGCTGGGACTCTTTACCGTTGTCAAGGAGCGGGAGGCTCAGGTCTACACGCTGTTCGGCAAGGTGCTCGGCACCCTCGATGACGCCGGACTGCATTTTCCGGTGCTCCATTTCGGGCCGCGTGCGCTGCTGGTGCCGTTCTTCGGCAAACGCGATCCGGTGAGCACGTCACTACGTCAATACTACCTGCGCGACCAGATGGTCAATTCGGAGGAGGGGACCCCCATGGGCGTGGGCATTTGGTACGAGATGCAGGTCAGTGACCCGGTGGCCTATCTGTTCCGCAACGCCAACCCGGAGGGCTCGCTCCAGGCCAATGTGGCGAGCTCGACCATCTCGACCTTGAGCAATCTGGAGATGGATAAGATGCTGGAGGACCGTCACCAGCTCAGTCATCAGGTGCGGGCGACCGTCTCGCCGCTGTCGGAGAAATGGGGCTATCAGCTCGGTTCGGTCTACATCCGCAAGGTCGCCTTCACCGACCGGCAGATGGTGGACAATATTACCGAGAAGGTGGTGAAGCGGCTGGTGCAGGTGACCAGTGCGATGAAACAGGATGGCGAAAACCGCGTGGGTCTGATCAAGAGTCAGACCGCGTTCAAAGTGTCGCAAACCATGGCGGAGGCCTCGGCAACACGCCCGGCCGTGGTCGGCGACGCACTGAATGCCATCGCGCAACGCGATCCGGAAGTGCTGAACACGGTGCTGGAGGTCATGGAGAACGAACAGTTGATCGCCTCGGGTGCGAAGGTCGAGGTGCTGCCGCGCGACCTGCCGGTGCTGCTGCAACTTGGCGCCGAAGCGGCCCCGGATGCTGCCGCTCCGGCGACGCCGCGGCTGCCGGTCGATCTGTCGCGGATTGCCTCTTTCGGCACCTGAGGACGTTGGGACTTATCGCCTTCGCATCGGGCATCCACTGTAAGGGCGACTAAAGTCGCCCCTACACCTTGGTACATCTTTTCCCGGAAATCACCTCAGCGTTCGGCCGCTGCTTCCGGATTGAGGACGATCATGGTCTCGTCGCCCATGCCCATCACCAGGACGCCTTTGCGTGTTGCGCGTCGCACGACGCTTGCGTCCGGGTAAAGACTAGCCAGGATGCCGATCGGGCGCCGGTCGGCAAACTCGGGAAAGACCCGGGGGAATTCACCAAGTTTATCGAGGATGCGGTCCACATGGATTTCGAGCAGCCGTGATTTGGTCTCGTTGATCAGCACCAGCGCCGGACAGACCACAATGGCGTCGTACTCACGGGTCTCGCCGCCGAAGTGGCGGACGACCCGCAGGGCGAACAGGTCCGGGGTCGCGCAGCCGAACAGTCCAGCGGCAATCCGCGGCAGGTTTGGGGCCACGATGTCCTCGACCAGGGTGCCGAGCCGGTTGGCGAGTTCGCCCCACTGCTTGTTCATCCGCTGTCGTTCCCGCGCGCTTTCTTCGCGATCGGCCCGCATCTCGTTCTTGAACTCCCGCATTTCCTTCGAGAGCCGCGCGACTTCGGCGACGGTGCGTGCGACTTGTTCACGGGATTCCTGTGCGCCCTCGGTGAAGCGGGCGACGGCGGCATCGGTGCGCGCGCCTTGTTCTTTGTACTCCTGCATGCCCTCGGTAAGACGGGCGACGGCGGCGTCGGTGCGCGCGCCTTGCTCTTTGTACTCCTGCATGCCCTCGGTAAGACGGGCGACGGCGGCGTCGGTACGCGCGCCTTGCTCTCTGTACTCCTGTACGCCCTCGGTGAGGCGGGCGACGGCGGCATCGGTGCGCGCGCCTTGCTCTCTGTACTCCTGTACGCCCTCGCTGAGGCGGGCGACGGCGGCATCGGTGCGTGCGCCCTGTTCCCGGTACTCCTGCATGCCCTCGGCCATGCGCGCCAACGCCATCTCGGTGCGCATGGCCTGGTAACTCAGCTCCTTCATGTACTCGCGGAGCTCGTCGACTTCTTGCCTCAGTACGGCGTTTGCCATGACGATCAACTATGCAACGTTGTTTGCGATCTGGGTTTCAGCATAGCAGTGTTTCGAGTCCCCGGTGGGGGGGCATGGCAGCAGACCGGACAATCAGCATTCCTTGCCGCTTCAGCCGGCGGCCGTGGTCGCTCCCGGACGCCTGACCGGCACCTTGAGTGTGACCAGCTCTTCGGCACTCGTCGGGTGGATGGCCACCGTGTCGTCCAGATCGGACTTGGTGGCGCCCATCTTGAGTGCGACCGCAAACCCCTGCAGCATCTCGTCCACGCCATCGCCGATCAGGTGGATGCCGACCACCCGCTCTTCGGGACCGGTACAGATCAGCTTCATCGCGGTGCGCGGGCCCCGGTCGTTCAGCGCATAGCGCATCGGGGTGAAGCTGGTCTCATAGACCGTCAGCGTATCGCCATAAAGTGTGCGTGCCTCCGGCTCGGTGAGTCCGACGCGGCCGACCGGCGGGTGTGAGAAGACCACGGTCGGCACGTTGGCATAGTCAAGCTTGAGAGTGCTCTCGCCGCCGAACAGGCGCCGCGCCAGGCGGCGGCCGGCAGCCACCGCGACCGGGGTCAGTGGTTCGCGGCCGGTCACGTCGCCGATGGCATAGACGCCCGGCACATTGGTGTTCTGGAATTCGTCGACCTTGATGAGGCCATTGGGTGCGACGTCGACTCCCGCCGCGTCCAGTCCCAGATTGGCGCTGTTCGGCGCACGGCCCACCGCCCAGATGATGGTGTCGAAGCCGGTGAGCGGCTCGCCCGTGCGCGGGCGCAGCGCAAGCCCGTCCGCGTGCCGCTCCAGGCCGGCCACCTCGAACTGGAGGTTCAGTTCAACGCCTTCCTCGCGCATCGACTCGGCCAAGGCTTCGCCGACCATGGGGTCGAAGAGCCATAACACCCGGTCTTCGAGTGCCACCACGGTGACTTCGGAGCCGAGTGCGCGCAGTACGCCGGCCAGTTCGACGCCGATGTAGCCGCCGCCGATTACCGCGACACGGCGCGGCTGCTGTTCCAGTTCGAAAAATCCATCCGAGGTGATGCCGAGTTCGTTACCCGGCATCCGCGGTACCAAAGGACGGCTGCCGGTCGCGATGACGATGTGGTCGGCGGTGTAGCGGGTACCGTCGACTTCCACGGTGTGCGCATCGATCAGACGGCCCAGGCCAGTGATGTGGGTGATGCCCTCGTGGGTGACATAGCTTTCCCAGTAATCGTTGATCCCCTTGACATAGCGGTTGCGCCCGGCAACCAGGGTCGGCCAGTCGAAACCATCCGCCTGGACGCGCACGCCGAAACCGGGGCCGTCATGAACGGCGCTCGCCAGATGAGCGGCATACCACATGACCTTCTTGGGCACGCAGCCGCGGTTGACGCAGGTGCCGCCGAGTCGGCCGGGGTCGATCAGCGCGACCCGCCGCCCGAGTTGCGCAGCCCGTTCCGCTACCGCCAAGCCGCCGCTGCCGCCGCCGATGGCGATCAAATCGAAGTGTTGACTCATGTCGTGATGCTCCGGGATTATATTTGGTGAAAGCGGGGGGACGTTCGCCAACGCTGTCGTGGGTTGAGACCAGCGCGACCGGACTAACGGAATGTCACAAGATCGCCATGGTCCTGTGCCGGAAAGGCAGTGACAGCGTAATGATTTTTTTGAAAAATTCTGTTAAAACGGTCTGCTTTTTGCCGCTTGGACGAAGGCCCTGGTGAGCAGTGTACCGGGGTGCAGCGAGCGGCACCGGCAGCGCGGGCGGCCAACCGGCATCCCTGCCGGCTGACCGCCGGCGCTCAGCGTTTAGCGCTTGGCCAGCCACTCGGCCAGCTTGTCGGAACCGCCGATGTGTTCCCCGTTGATGAAGACCTGAGGCACGCTGGCGACCTTGGCGACCGCGCGCAGGGTTTCGTCCGTGTAATCGCGGTTCAGCACCAACTCCTCAAAGACGATTCCGGCGTCTTTCAGGTCCTGCTTGGCCTTGGCGCAGAAGGGGCAGCCATTACGGCTGAACACGGTCACGTCCAGGGGCTTGGGGGCATGCGGCGCCAAGTAGGCGAGCATGGTGTCCGCGTCGGAGACCTCGAAGGGGTCGCCCGGCAGGTCGGGCTCAATGAACATCTTCTCGACCACGCCGTCGCGCACCAGCATGGAATAACGCCAGGAGCGCTTGCCGAAGCCAAGGTCGTTCTTGTCGACCAGGAGCCCCATGCCGGCGGTGAAGTCGCCGTTGCCGTCCGGGAGGAAGGTCAGGGCCTCAGCGCGCTGGACTTTCTGCCACTCGTTCATGACGAAGGTGTCATTGACCGAGACACAGACGACGGTATCAACGCCCGCGGCCTTGAAGGCGGGGACTAGCTGATTATAGCGCGGCACATGGGACGAGGAGCAGGTCGGGGTGTAGGCCCCCGGCAGCGAGAAGACCACCACGGTCTTGCCGGCGAATACCTGATCGGTCGTCACGTCGACCCATTCGGTCCCCTGACGGGTATGGAAGGTCACCGCGGGGACGCGCTTTCCGGTACGATCTTCAAACATCTCTCGGGTCTCCTGAGGTTGATGAGCCGTGGCTCACTGAGTCATCGCGACGGGGTGCCCCCGCCGATATGCGATAAGGTACAGATGAAAGAGCGATCTGAAAAATGGATTATAAGTATCGAAACGATCGTCAACACCAATTAACCATGCTTGCCGGTCAATCGGGTTGCCAAACCTTTGATGTCGCCTGGATATGGGGTGCGCCATCATGACTTCCACCCACGCCGGAGCAATCTGGCTCCTGCTCGATAGCCGCGGGTTCGGCGGGGTCGAGTCGCATGTGCTGGCGCTGGCCGCCGCCCTCCAAGAGCAGGCACTGCCGGTGCGGGTCGTGTTTCTGCGCGACTATGGCCCGCACCCCATGTGGCCCGCATTGGCGGAGCGGGGCATTCCTTACGACGTGCTTGGCGGTGGTTGGCGTGGGCTCAGCGCCGCGCTGAAGGCGGCCCCCCCGGCGCTGCTGCACACCCATGGTTATAAGGTCGGTCTCTTCGGCCGAGTCCTGGCGCGCCTGGACCATTTTCCCTGCGTGAGTACCTACCACGCCGGGGAGCCGGGTCCGGGGATGGTGCGCTATTACAATGTGCTGGATCGGGCGACCGCCCGGCTGGCCGGCGGGATCGTGGCGGTCAGCCAACCGATCGCCAGCCGCCTGCCGCGCCGCGCGCGGGTCATCGATAATTTCGTGCCCCTGGCGGCGGAGCCGACGCGGTGGCCTTTGGTGGCGGCCTTCGTTGGCCGACTCAGCCATGAGAAGGGTCCGGATCTGTTTTGCGCGCTCAGCGAATCTCCCCACGACGCGGTCGGCGATACGCCGGGCGGTGCACCAGATCCGGCGCTCCGGTTCGTGGTCTACGGCGACGGCCCCATGCGCCCCGCGTTGGAAACCGCCTACCCGCGGGTCCGGTTTGCCGGTCAGCAGCCGTCAATGGAGACGGTGTGGGGCGAGATTGGACTCTTGTGCATGACCTCGCGTCATGAGGGGCTGCCGATGGCCGCCCTGGAGGCTATGGCCCACGGGGTGCCGGTGGCGGCCTTCGCGGTCGGGGGCCTGCCGGGGCTGATCGCGCCGGGGCGCAACGGCTGGCTGGCGCCTGCATTGGATGTGCCCGGGTTCCGAACGGCACTGCGGACTTGGGCGGGTCTGGATGACACCGGGCGCCGGGAAGTGAGCGGCGCGGCGCGTGCGACTATCGCCGCCCGCTACACCCCGCGGGCGGTCTTGCCGCGCCTGTTCGGGGTCTATCGCGAGGCCGGTTGGCGTCCCGCGGATGATTGGCGCGAACACGGAGGTTAATCGCGTCTATGTATGTCCCCTCGCCGACCAAGTGGCGTCAGATCACGATCGCCGTGGTCGCCTGTTTGCTGGTTTGGCTGGCTTGGCGTGGGATGCCGAACCCGGCGGTCGCCTTCGTCATCGCCGCGGTCCCGCTTGGGATCATCGGCGTGTTCCGTGCGCCGGTGCTGGTGGTGCTGCTGTTCGTCTGCTTTTCATTCTTCCGGCTGCATGAGGCTTTTCCGTTACTTTATTCGCTCAAGATTCCGAAGATGCTCTCGCTGGCAGCCATTACCGTGTTGTTCTGGAACATCTTTATCGCCGAGACCCTCAAGCCCTACTGGCGTCGCGAGTTTACTCCACTGACCGTGTTCATTGTGCTGATCACGATCGGCGTGCCGTTGGCGACCAATCTTCCGGAGGCGCAGAACTACTACACCCAGACCTATTCCAAAATCGTTCTGATGGTTTTTATCGTCGCCTGGCTGTTACGTGAGGAGCAGCACTTTCTCCTGGGAACGCGGCTGATCGTGATCTCCGGTATGTCCATCGCGTATGTGGCGATTTTCAATAAGCTCAATGGGATCGGGTTGGTGGAGGAGACCCGCGTGACGATCGGCCGCGATATCGGATCGTCCCTCGGTGACCCCAACGATCTGTCCTCGGTGCTGCAATTTCCCCTGAGCTTCGCCCTCGCTTTCTTGCTGACACCCCGTAGCGGCATTCTCAACCGCCTGTTGGGGCTGACTGCGCTGGTCATGTTGATGTGGGCGATCCTGGCGACCCAGAGCCGCGGGGCGCTGATGGGAACCATGGCGGTTTTTGGTATGTATGGATTCCGCTATATCAAGAACAAAATCCTCTTGATCGGCGGCGGCGGATTGGCCGCGATGGGACTCTATATCGGCGCCGGGGTCGGCAGCCGCAAGACCGCGCAGTCCGGCGATGGCGGGCTCGATACGTCCTCCGAACAGCGCTTGCACGCCTGGGAGGCGGCCATCGGCATGGCGACGGCTCACCCGATCTTTGGGGTCGGGCTTCATTGTTATTACAGCAACTATTTCGCCTATACCCCAGTGTGGGACGGATTGAATCACGCCGTGCACAGCACCTGGTTCGGTGTGCTGGGAGAGAGTGGCTGGTTGGGTTTTGCCGTATTTATCACCCTGTTTGTAGGGCTTCTCCGAACCGGTATCAAGAGCCTGAAAATCGTCGATAATCACCCTGGGGTGATCTCGCCGGCGGTCAGTATCGCTACGCAGGGTGCGCTGACGGGCTTGATCGGGACCGCGGTTTCCGGGTCCTTCCTCACCATGGGATTCAGTTGGCCGATCTATGTCGCCGCGTCCTTCCTGATTTCGCTCGCCCAGTTCCTGGACGAAACCTATGGTGTCGACGACGGCAAGCGCCCGCCCGCCGCTCCCAAGACTCCGGGCATGCTCAAGCGGCTGTCCCGTCGCCTCATCGGTCGCCGCGAACCGGCGAGCCATGACCACGAACCCAAACCCCCGGTCGACGATGGGGGCGGCGGGCCGCCCGGCCCACCCCATGGGCGTGCCGCCGAACCACCGGAGTCGCCGGGCGGTCCGCGCGCGGCGGACCGCGATGAGCGCCGACCGCGGCCGATCAGATCAGGTGCCAACCCGCCGCGGAACGCCGAGTGATGCCGTTGCGGCGAGCGTCTAAGCGGTCGCTTTCGGAATGCGAATCTTCTGCCCTGGGAAGATCAGGTCCGCGTCTTTGATGACTTCGCGGTTGGCCTCGACGATGCGCGGGTAGGCGTTGGCGTCACCGTAGAAGCGTTTGGCGACCGCGGAGAGCGAGTCGCCCTTTTCGATGACATAGAATTCGACTTCGGCGGTCTGGGGCGGGGCGGTGAGTCCGTCGACGTTGATCGACTCGACGCCCTTGACGTTGCCCGCCATGAGAACCGCTTTCTCCAGCGCTTCCGGGCTCGTCGCCTCCCCGGCGAGCGAGACGACGCCCTTGTCGTAGGTGACGGTCAGGCCCGTGATCCCCGGATTGTCCTGCTCGATTTCCTGGCGGATTTTGTCGCTCGCCTCGGCCTCGTTGCCGAAGACTTTCTTGCCCACGTCTTTCACGAAATCGAAGAGTCCCATGAAATCCTCCGTTGGAGTTGTTGCCGATGGTTGATGCGGTCCGCGATAAAGCTAGCACAATACGCGGGAGTTGGCTGTCAGGGTTCGGCGTTCGTCGTCCGGCGACCCTGCGAAAGGGAAATGCTGACGCGTTATCCGGCAAATCATGTAACATCGCGCTCGTCTTTTCGCCAGCCTGACGCGTCGCGCCGACCGTTACCCCTTGATAACCCATTGAAGAAGCGGATTACCCGCAAATTTGTGAGCCTATGAACGAGATCAGAGTCGCGATTGCCGGTGCCGGCGGTCGGATGGGACGCATCTTGGTGCAGGCGGTGAACGCCGCCGACGGCCTGGTGTTGGGCGCGGCCAGTGAGCAGCCGGATTCCAGCCTGCTCGGGACGGATGCGGGTGAACTGGCCGGGGTCGGACGGCTCGGGGTCGGCCTGGTGGCGGATCTTGCTGCCGCGACGGATGCCTTCGATGTGCTGATCGATTTCACCACCCCGTCCGCGACGATGGCGCACCTGGCCCGGTGCCGCGCGGCCGGAAAATCCATGGTGATCGGTACCACCGGGCTCGACGCGGATCAGCGCGCCGCGGTGACCGCGGCCGGGGAGCAGATCGGTGTCGTGTTTGCGCCCAATATGAGTGTCGGTGTCAACCTTTGTTTCAAACTGCTCGACATTGCTGCCCGCGTGCTCGGTGACGAGGTGGATATCGAGATTATCGAGGCACATCACCGCCACAAGGTGGACGCGCCCTCCGGGACCGCGCTGCGCATGGGCGAGGTGGTGGCCGCGGCCCTGGGGCGGGACCTCGAGGAGGTCGCGGTCTATGGGCGCCAAGGCCACACCGGTGCGCGCGCGCGGCGCACCATCGGGTTCGAGACCATCCGCGCCGGCGACGTGGTGGGCGAGCATAGCGTCTGGTTTGTCGCCGAGGGTGAGCGGGTCGAGATTGCTCACAAGGCATCCAGCCGCATGAACTTCGCCACGGGCGCGGCGCGGGCGGCGCGCTGGATCGGTACGCGCGGGTGCGGGTGCTACGATATGCAGGACGTGCTGGGGCTGCGGGAGCTGTAGTCGTTCGGCGAACCTGCGGGCGGTCGGCAACCCGGTCAAAGCCGAGCCCGAATGAGCGACGCGTCGCCTTTGCTGAGCCGCCTCGGCGTATGATCCTGCACCCAACGGCTAAGTCCGAAACATCGCCTCGCGGCGATTGCAGGATTTGACGGAAATCGCCAAAGTACAACATTTCACCATTGGCGTCGGCAGCTCTGGCGGGGACTGGAGGAGCGGATGGACGAAACCTCAGTGGCGCTCTGTATCGATCTTGACGGTACCCTGGTGCGCAGCGATTTGTTGGTGGAATCGACGCTTCGCGCAATCAAGGACCAACCGCTGGCGGCCCTGGTTGCCGTCGTGGGGCTGTTCACCCGGGGCCGGGCGCACCTCAAGCAAGGTCTGGCCGACGTGGTCGACCTGCGCGTCCATTTGTTGCCCTACAATCCCGCGGTACTGGCCCTGGCGAAAGCGGCCAAGGCGGCCGGCCGGCCGGTCGTTCTCGCCACCGCATCGAACCGCAAGTACGCCGAGCAGGTCGCCCGGCATCTGGGGCTGTTCGATGCCGTTTACGGCAGCGACGCGACCACCAACCTCTGCTCGCACGCCAAGGCGGCGCAGCTGGTCAGCTGCTACGGCGAGGGTGGCTTCGACTACGTGGCCGATGCCGCGAAGGACTTGGACGTCTGGCGCCATGCCCGGCGCGCCATCGTCGTCGATCCGCAACCAGGTGTCTTGTCCGGTCTCGCCCGGCTGGGGATTCCCCATGAGGTGTTGAGCAGACACGGGTCACGACTGGTTCCGCTGCTGCGGGCCTTACGCCCTCACCAGTGGATCAAAAACGCGCTGGTCTTCCTGCCCCTGGTCGCCGCCCATCTGTACTTTGACCCGCCCGCCATCCTTGGTGCCGTCCTGGCCTTCCTGTGCTTCAGCCTGGTCGCCTCCGCGGGTTATGTCATCAACGACCTGCTCGATCTCGACGCGGATCGCCAACATGTCCGCAAGCAGCGGCGCCCCTTTGCCTGCGGTGCCTTGCCCCTGACCTGGGGACCTCTCCTGATCGTCGGGTTGACGGTCGGCGGAGTCGCCATCGGAGCCTTGCTTCCGCCCTTGTTTCTCGCGGTGCTGCTGGCTTATTTTGTGACCACCCTGGCCTACTCGCTGCATCTGAAACGGCGGCCGACATTGGACGTGATCACCCTGGCGGGACTCTATACGATTCGCGTCATCGGCGGCACCGCGGCCATCGGCGTCGCACCGTCGTTCTGGCTGCTCGCTTTCTCCATGTTCCTGTTCCTGAGCCTCGCCTACCTCAAGCGATACGCTGAGTTGGAAGCCCTGCGCCGCAGCGGGGGCGATTGGGCCTCCGGTCGCGGCTACACGGTCACGGATATCGAGCTGGTGCGCGGTCTCGGCATCCCGGCGGGTTACTGCGCGGTCATGGTGCTGGCCCTTTATATCAATAGTCCGGAGGTCCGTGTCCTCTACCAGCATCCGGCCGTGATCTGGCTGATCTGCCCGGCGCTACTCTATTGGATGGCGCGCACCTGGTCGATCGCTCATCGGGGATTGATGCACGACGATCCGCTGGTCTTTGCCGTGGCAAATCGAGGCAGTCAGGTGATCCTGCTGGTCTGCGCCTTGATCTTGTGGTTTGCGATCTGACCTGAATGGACATTCAAACAGCGTTCCCATCCTGGGGCCGTTACCCGCCCGCGAGGCCGGCGCGCGTGCTGCCGGTGCGTTTTCGCGATCAGGTAGTGCCGCGAGTGGCGGGCTCTGTGCTCCCCTACGGCAACGGCCGCAGTTACGGTGACAGTTGCCTCAATAATGGCGGTACCTTGCTGGCGACCCGCGGGCTGGATCGCTTTCTCGCCTTTGATCCGAGTACCGGGCTGATCCGTTGTGAAGCCGGCGTCCTGCTCAGCGAGATTCTGTCCCTGACGGTCGGCTACGGCTGGTTTCTGCCGGTCACCCCAGGCACGCGGCTGATCACCGTTGGCGGGGCCATCGCCAACGATGTACATGGCAAAAACCACCACCTGGCCGGCACCTTCGGTCACCAGGTCACCTGCCTGGAGTTGGTCCGCGGGTCGGGTGAGCGGGTGCTTTGCAGTGCGACTGACCGGGCGGACCTGTTTGCCGCCACCATCGGGGGTCTGGGTCTCACCGGGCTGATCACCTGGGCCGAGTTCCGGCTCAAACGTATCGCCAATCCCTATGTTCAGGTCGAGCGGATACGCTTCGATAGCCTGGACGGCTTTTTCGATCTGGCCTTGGGTGCGGAGCGCGAGCGCGAGTACACGGTGGCCTGGATCGACTGCCTGGCGACCGGCCGGCATCTCGGCCGCGGCATCTACATGGCGGGCACCCACGCGGCGCCGACCTGCGACGGTGCGCCGAGGGCGCCCGGCCGAACGCTTTCGGTTCCCTTCGATCCACCGGTGTCCCTCATTGCCGGGCCGACCCTCAAGACCTTCAACGAACTCTTCTACCGTAAGCAGTTCCGTCGCGTGCAGACCGGCCTGGAGCATTACGCGCCTTTCTTTTATCCGCTGGACGGTATCGATCAATGGAATCGCATCTATGGCCCCAAGGGGTTTCTCCAGTACCAGTCGGTGGTGCCGATGGCGCTCGGTCGCGACGTCACCCGTGAGATGTTGCAGTGCATCGCCCGGTCCGGGCAGGGATCTTTCCTCAGCGTGTTGAAAGTTTTCGGCGACCGGCCGCCGGCCGGCCTGCTGTCGTTTCCGCGTCCTGGGGTGACCCTGGCCCTGGATTTCCCCTTCAAGGGTCCTTCGACCCTGCGGCTTTTCGACACCCTCGACGCCTTGGTCGCACAGGTGGGCGGGGCCATTTATCCAGCGAAGGATGCCCGTATGTCGCCAGCATTGTTCGCCTCCGGCTACCCCAGGCTCGATGAATTTCGCCGCCATCTGGACCCGGTTTTTTCATCCAGTTTCTGGCGGCGCGTGACGGAGGATGTGGCATGAGCGCACGGGTGCTGATCGTCGGTGCAACATCCGCGATTGCCGAGGCCGTCGCCCGGCGCTATGCCGCCGAAGGGGCCGCGCTGTTTCTCGCGGCGCGCCGCACTGACCGGGCCGCCGCCATCGCCGACGATCTGCGGGTGCGCGGGGCCGCGGTGGTGACCGTCGGCGCCTATGACGCGACGGTGCCGGACACCGCCGATGCTCTGGTGGCCGCCGCGTGGGAGACCCTGGGCGGGATCGACGTGGCGTTGATCGCCCACGGTTCACTGCCGGATCAACCGGCTTGTGCCGCCTCCGCCGCCTTAACCCGGCAGGCGTTGGAAATCAACGTGCTCAGTGTCATCGACTTGCTCACACTCCTGGCCAATCGCATGGCGTCGGTGGGTCATGGCACCCTGGCCGTGATCGGCTCAGTGGCTGGTGACCGTGGGCGCCAGAGCAACTATGTCTATGGTGCGGCCAAGGGATGTCTCGCGATCTTCATGCAAGGTTTGGCCCACCGCCTGGTCCCGGCCGGGGTGCGGGTGCTGACCATCAAACCAGGATTCGTCGATACGCCCATGACCGCCGCCTTTCCCAAAGGACCCTTGTGGGCCAGTCCGCAGACCGTGGCACGGGATATTCAGCGCGCTATCGAGCGCGGCGCTCAGGTGCTTTATACCCCTTGGTTCTGGCGTTGGATCATGCTGGTGATCCGGCTGATTCCTACGTCGATTTTTCAGCGCACGCGGTTGTGATCCGAGCCGCCGTCAATGGCTGACCATGACTCCGTGCTGGTTGGTTTGTTCCATTCCTGCAAAGCGCGGTTGGATACGGAACTGGCCCGCTTTCTGATCGTCGGGGGCTTCTCCGCCCTCGTGAACCTGGTGTCCCGCTATGTGCTGAATCTGGTGATGGGATACAGCGCGGCGATCCTGCTCGGCTACCTCTGCGGGATGGTGACGGCCTTTGTGCTGTTCCGGATGTTCGTGTTCCCGGCCTCGCGTCTCAGCACGACCACGGAATTCCTGCGCTTTGCGCTGGTAAATCTGGTGGCGGTCATCCAGGTCTGGGCCGTCAGTGTCGTCCTTGCGGAATGGCTGTTTCCGCGGGTAGGCCTCGTCACCCATGCCCATGACATCGCGCACCTGATCGGTGTCGCGGTACCCGTTTTTACGAGTTATCTGGGGCACAAGCATTACAGTTTTCAGCGGCATTAAGGCGATTGGTGCACGTTGATGTGCATTCATGAGGTGATTTCTTGAGAACCGTTGTCGCCGGCGTCATCGCGTCCAGGTATTTCATTCCCGTCTGCTTTGCTCTGTTCCTGCTGCTGCGCCTGGCGCTCATCCTGCTGATTCCGGTGACCCAGGAGTCGGATGCCGCACAGTATTTCCGGTTGGCTACGGGCATCGGTGCGGGTGCGGGCTATGCGGAGCACGGCATTCCCACGGCCTATTGGCCGGTTGGCTACCCGGGCTTGCTTGGCGGGCTGTTCGCCCTGTTCGGCGCCCATGCGGTGGTTGGCCAACTCGCCAATCTCGCCCTGGCGGCGGCCGCGTTCTTCCTGGTCCTAGGGCTGACTCGCCGGATCTTTCAGAGCGCAACGACAGCGCGGGTGGCGGTGCTGCTGCTCGCGCTCTATCCGAATCATATCGCCTATACGCCACTGTTGCTGACCGAGCTTTTTTTTACCTTTCTGGTGCTCGCCGGGTGCTGGTTGTCGATGTTCCACGGCGGCCGGCGGGCCGCCATCGTCGCCGGTCTCCTTTTTGGACTGGCCACGCTCGTCAAGCCTCAGACGCTGTTGCTCCCGGCCATGCTGGTGCTCCTCGGGCTGGTGTCCTGCTCAGGAGGTCGAGAGGTGCGCCGTCGGCTTCGCAACGGACTCTTGCTGTACCTGGCGCTGATGGCCGTTCTGGTTCCCTGGTCGGCGCGGAATTTCCTGGTCCTCGGTTCGCCCGTCTTGGTAGCGACGAACGGGGGCGTCAATCTGCTGATCGGCAACAATCCCAGCGCGGATGGTGGTTACCTGGAGGACGATGCATTGCTCGCGCAGCGCCGCTTCTCACTGGCTGACCAAGTGGCTGCCGACCAGCGTGCAAAGGCGCTGGCGACCCAGTGGATCGCCGAGCATCCGCGGCGATTCCTGGAGTTGATACCACATAAGGCCCTGCGGCTCTGGGCCTGGGACGGGGAGGCCGACTGGTCTTATCGCACCGGGTTTGCGAATTACCACACGTTCGCGAACGTCTTTCGCGGCGTACGCGCGGCCAATCAAATCTATTATTTCGTACTGTTGGCGCTGTTCCTCGCTTCAATCGCCATGCTGCCGGGCCGACTCGCGCGCGTGACCGTGCCATGGATATTCTTCGGCTATGCGTTTGTGCTCTATACGACCCTGATTTCGCTGATCGTCTTTGGTGCACCAAGGTTTCACTTTCCGCTGATGCCATGGATCATCATGTATGCGTCTTGGGTCGTCAGTGAGCGGTTGCACAGTCGCGTCGATGCGCCGTCAGTGGTAGCGAGGCCACACTCCGATAGCACGCGGCGCGACCCGACGGGAGCGCTCCAGGTGCCGATCGCCGGGGATTATCGAGGGCTCGATCATGCCTGAGTCGTCAACATCGGGCGGTGACGGCGCGGCCGTGCGCGCTGTTGGGCTCAAGATCCCTTCGTCATCCGTGTCGCCCGGCGCTGACCGGGGCGGCAGGCGCATCTTTGCGATGGTTCTCCTGGTGGTGGGTGCAGCGTGCCTGCTCTGGGGTTTCTACCGCTTCGTGAGCGGCTATCTCCTGGTTGGCAAGGTCGGCGATTTCGCCGTCTACTACGAGGCGGCGCAAGCGTTGCTTCATCACCTGCCGGTCTATGAGAGAGACATCACCTCTCCCAATGGCTTTCTGTATCCCCCGGTCAGTCTCGGCCTGTTCGTGTTGTTTGCCCCATTCTCGCCCCAGGTCGCGTATGCCCTGTTCGCGGTTGTCGTTTATGGGTCGACAGCGTTCGCGTCATGGCTGTTCCTGAGACAGGTCGCGGCAGCGGCGGGCAAACCGATTTCCCAGCTGATGCTGATCGCTTGTGCCGTGTTTGGCCTGGGCTTTGCCCCGACCTATCTGAATGTGATCGCCGGGCAGGTGAACACGCTGGTCTTGTTGTTGTGTGTGTTTTACCTGTACTTGCTGGATCGGCGGCCGTTGCTCGCCGGCGTGCTGTTGGGGCTCGCGGCCTGGATCAAAGTCTATCCCGTATTGCTCGGCGTCTTCGTCTTAGCCCATCCCCGCTACCGAAAAGTGCTGATGGGGCTCGCCTGGGTGTTCTTCGCCGCGCCGCTGCTGCTGGCCTGGCTGATCCCGATCAATCTGTACCGAGACTATTTTTTCAGTGTTCTGCCGCAGGTGTCCCGTATTGGGACCGTGCATATCTATAACCAATCGATTGCCGCTGCCGTGCATCGGTTTTTCAGGCCGCTTGCCGATGCTTTCAACTGGGAGGTTTATACGCTTTCCACGGTGGGGCAGGGGATATCGACCCTGGTGCTGAGTGGTTCAGCGATTGTCGTTTTACTCTGGCTGCGGCGTGATGTCACCGCTCGAAGGAACGCCGGCTTTGCAATCTTGTTGGCACTGATTCCGATGCTGATTTCACTCGGATGGGGATACACCTACGTGTTGGTGTTGCCCCTTATTTTCATGCTGCTGCTTCATGCCGCCGAACGTGGCGTCTGGTGGCAGGCTGCGGTGTTGATGCTCATCAGCGGATTCTGCATCCCATCGTATTCCGAGGTCCAGGCGATCAGCCGCTTGCCGCAGATGCCGGCTCAGTTGTTCTATGCGCGCTACCCGCTGGCAACCCTCGCCATGGTCATCGCGGCGCTCGCCCTCCTTGGCCGAGGAACGAACGTGGTCGGGCATCCACCTCCCGGTGAGTGATAGCGGCGTCGAACGCGCTAACCGGACGTAGCAGCCGGTTTCAAATCGCCTCACGGCGCCAACCGCTCGACCACCCAGTCCGCGCCGATCGCGCGACGGTAGCGGAAGCGGTCATGCAGGCGGCTGTCGCGGCCCTGCCAGAACTCGATTTCCACCGGCACCACGCGGTAGCCCCCCCAGTGGTCCGGCAAGGGTATCTCCCCCTCGGCGAAGCGCCGCTGCATTTCCGCGACCTTCTGCTCCAAGAGTGAGCGCGAGGTAATCACCTGGCTCTGGGGTGAGGCCCAGGCACCGATCCGGCTGCCGCGCGGACGGGTCGCGAAATACTTGAAGGATTCCGCCGCGCAGATGCGGTGCGCCTGCCCGACGATCTGAACCTGACGCGCCAGGGCGACCCAGGGCAGGAGCAGCGCCACGCGCGGGTTGGTCCCGATCTCCTTGGACTTGCGGCTCTCGTAGTTGGTGAAGAAGACGAATCCCTGGTGGTCGTAGAGCTTCAGGAGCACGGTGCGCAGGGACGGCTGGCCGGCGGCGTCAACGGTTGCCAGGCTCATCGCATTGGGCTCCGGGAGGTCTTGGGCGATGGCCTCCGCGAACCAGCGCTGGAACTGACGCAGCGGGTCGTGCTCCAATTCGGCCTCGGTGAGTCCATGGGCCATGGCGGCGGTGCGGAAGGACTCTGGATTTGTGTTCATGGGATTCATGTCTTGATCGGCGATCGGGAAGCGGCTGATATTCCTGTCGGCGGCTAATATGGCGTCGTCTGCCGTCTTTTGGAACCCGCTTTACTCGCGCGTGCGCGATCACTGTAAAACCAATACAGAACATTGGTAGAAATGCTTAGTCAAAGGCGTAACGCGTCGTTAACTTGCAGGGTTAAGACCGATATATTTGGTCGGCGAATTACCGCGGGGCCCGCGCCGATTCCCGTGACGACGGGGGCGCGTTCGGAGGACACGACGGGCGGGCAAGACAGCGGCCTTTTTTTACCACTCTGAGGAGATCGAGCGATGACCCGCGACCAACAGATCAAGGCGATTGAAAAAGACTGGGCCGAAAATCCCCGCTGGACCGATGTGAAGCGCGGCTACACCGCCGCCGACGTGGTCCGCCTGCGCGGTAGTGTGCAGCCGGAGTACACCCTGGCCCGGCGCGGTGCCGAGCAGCTCTGGAAGCTGGTGCGCGGTGGGGCCAAGAAGGGCTACGTGAACTGTATGGGCGCCATCACGGCCGGTCAGGCGATGCAGCAGGCCAAGGCCGGGATCGAGGCGATCTATCTGTCCGGCTGGCAGGTCGCCGCTGACGGCAACACCTCCGAGACCATGTATCCGGACCAGTCGCTCTATGCTTACGACTCGGTGCCGACCATGGTGCGGCGCATCAACAACACCTTCAAACGCGCCGACGAGATCCAGTGGTCGCGCGGCATCGGCCCCGGTGATGCGGACTTCATCGACTACTTCCTGCCGATCGTGGCGGACGCCGAGGCCGGCTTCGGCGGCGTGCTCAACGCCTTTGAACTGATGAAGAACATGATCGTCGCCGGCGCCGCCGGCGTGCACTTCGAGGACCAACTCGCCGCGGTGAAGAAATGCGGTCACATGGGCGGTAAGGTCCTGGTGCCCACCCGTGAAGCGGTCGAGAAACTGACGGCCGCCCGTCTGGCGTCCGACGTCATGGGTGTGCCCACCATCCTCTTGGCGCGCACCGATGCCGAGGCCGCCAACCTCCTGACCAACGACGTCGATCCGAACGACAAGGCGTTCCTGACCGGCGAGCGGACCCCCGAGGGCTTCTATGTGGTCAAGAACGGCTTGGAGCAGGCCATCAGCCGCGGTGTCGCCTACGCTCCCTATGCCGACCTGGTGTGGTGCGAGACCGGTACCCCGGATTTGGGCTTCGCCCGCGAGTTCGCTCAGGCCGTGTTGAGCGCCAGCCCCAACAAACTGTTGGCCTACAACTGCTCGCCCTCGTTCAATTGGAAGAAGAATCTGGACGACGCCACCATTGCCAAGTTCCAGGACGAACTGTCGGACATGGGCTACAAGTACCAGTTCATCACGCTGGCCGGCATCCACAACATGTGGTACAACATGTTCGACCTGGCGTACGACTACGCCCGCGGCCACGGCATGAAGCACTACGTCGAAAAGGTGCAGGAGCGCGAGTTCGTCGCCCGCGAGCGCGGCTACACCTTCGTCTCCCATCAGCAGGAAGTCGGTGTCGGCTACTTCGACGACATCACCACCGTCATCCAGGGCGGCCACTCCTCGGTCACCGCACTGCATGGGTCCACGGAAGAAGAGCAGTTCTGATTCCTGCCTGATCGTCGCCTGATCGACACCGGCCAGGGATGGCCGGTACCCCAGCGGTTAGGCGCAGTCCCGCGAATACGCGCCACCGTCTGGTGACGAAGATCCAGCTTCGTCACCAGACGGAGTATAGAATAGCGTGTCTTGTGCCCGACGGCCGGTGGCTAGGGCGTTCTGGTCGGGCGCCCCGCGGCGCTCTGACCTCTATATCACCTCATTGCTGGAGATCTCGTTTTGTCCTTACGTACCCTGCTCGTGGCCGCCAGTGTCACCCTTGCGCTGTCTGCTTGTTCGTTCGATCGGCTTCTGGGGAAGGGTGGATCCGAGGCCGCCCCAGCCGCGGCAAGCGGCACCGCCGGGACCGTGGCTTCCGGGGCCGCCGCCGGCTCGGCGGCCACCCGCAAGAAGGCCGGGAGCGCGGCCGTCGCTGCGCTGGGGGCCGAGGTGGTGGCGAAACCCGGGGAATACCTGTTGTGCCGTACGACCGATACGTACAAGGGGCGCACCACGAACTACTACACCTGCCGGGAGCGCCGCTGCATTGGCCAAGAGACGCCGGCCACGGATGCGAAGGCACCCAAGACCAAGTCCGGTTGCCTGAGCGCCTGCCGCAAGGTGGAGACCAAGGGCGCGCGCGACGCCACGGTCCGATCCTACTGCGCAAGCTGACATCGGTTAAGTGTAGGTACGACTATAGCCTTCGGACGTGATAACCGGACCTAGCAGCCTGTCGGACTTAGCCCCTAGGATTAGGGTATGAGTCAACATA
>JACDZJ010000205.1_pt1 | contig 24282 bp, 21 predicted proteins | sample 7365721 | NCBI WGS metagenome assembly JACDZJ01 (sample SAMN15143480, study PRJNA637477) | pond metagenome | biome: freshwater wetland ecosystem [ENVO:00000243]; feature: pond [ENVO:00000033]; material: pond water [ENVO:00002228]; isolation source: pond water containing pink berries ... | reverse complement strand
GACCTTATAACAACAATAAATTTTTAAATACCGCTTTTAGCGGACAACAATGATACAAAATAATGAAAGTGACCAAAATATTTAATGAGTTTTTTGACAGCGAGAAAGCAGGCGGACTTACTTTAATTGGCTGTACAATTATTTCCTTGCTCATTGTCAACTCAACTTTTGGGTCGGATTATCACCAATTTTGGCAAACTAAACTTCTTGGACTAAATCTAGAGCATTGGATTAACGATGGATTAATGACTATTTTCTTTTTGCTGATTGGCTTAGAATTAGAAAGAGAAATTTATCAGGGTGAACTTTCCAATATAAAAGACGCTTTACTTCCTATTTTTGGAGCATTGGGTGGTATGATAGTCCCAGCTGGAATTTTCTTGTTGTTCAACTATGGAACTGTAAATCAATCAGGTGCTGGAATTCCAATGGCGACAGACATTGCTTTTGCGTTAGGAATTATGTCATTATTAGGAAATAGAGTCCCTACTTCGTTAAAAGTATTTTTGACAGCATTAGCCGTAATAGATGACATGGGAGCAATAATTATTATTGCAATTTTCTACACCAAAGTGTTTATATGGTCAAACCTTCTTATTTCGTTGTGTATTTTTGCCGTGCTTATTGTACTCAATAGGCTTAAAGTTAAAGGGCTACTTCCATATTTAATTGGTGGAATTGCCATGTGGTATTTTATGCTTCATTCTGGTGTTCATGCTACAATTACAGGCGTTTTATTAGCTTTCGCAATTCCCTTTAGTAATGGCGACAACAAATCTACATCAACCATATTGCAACACTTTTTGCACAAACCTGTAGCATTCATTATTTTACCAGTTTTTGCATTAGCCAACACTGCAATAATTTTAAGTGGCGACTTTAAACATACGTTAACTCAGAATTATACATTAGGAATAGCACTCGGACTTATCGTAGGCAAACCATTGGGTATTTTCTTTTTGTCGTTTTTAGCCGTAAAATTTGGAATTTGTAAACTACCAACAGACTTGAATTGGAAAACAATTTTTGGTGTTGGACTTTTAGGTGGAATCGGTTTTACAATGTCTATTTTTATAACATTACTTGCCTTTGAAAATGACACAACAATAAACAACGCCAAACTTATAATAGTTCTATCTTCGTTATTTGCTGGAATCTTGGGTTTTTTGAGTTTGAAACTCACATTGAAATCGAAAATTAACCATTAGCGAACAAAAAAGGAAGCAACTGTTATCACTTAAGTTTCCCACAACAATTATGGCTTGTTCCCAATTATCATAGTAAAATTTGTTTTAAAAGAAATCGCTTTTCCATTACGAGGTCGTATTTGTAATACCTATAAATTTTTTTTCTTGAAGCAATAGAAAAATTTTTTTTTTAATTTAGCTATAAACTCTCTTTTCAGTTTTTTTTGTATAATCAAACTATAATCGTCGAATGTTGTTAGAATTTCGATGAATATATTTACCCGATTATGAAAAAGCTGAGAAAACAAATAAAAGAATCATTTTTCAACCCCATACTTCACCTGCTGCCATTGCTTTTTTTTCTGGTTCTAGACGAGTTTTATGGAATGAATCTGGCATGGAAAATTTCTTTTCCCGTTGTTATGATTCTTATTATTTATGTTTACTATTCATTTAACAAGGCATTTACCTGGCATTTAATTTTTACGTTTATATTTATGAGCGTAGGACTAATTGGCAGTATTGTAAACTTGTTTCCTGTTCCTGAATATCTTCGAATGACTGTAGATAAATTAGCTGTTCTGGGCTTTTTAATAGGTTTCGTGTTGTTCCGAAAACAAATTCAACAATCAATTTTACGGATTACACCCAGACTAATGCCCATGTCGAACAATTTCAATGAATTGTACCGTGTTATATGGGCATTATTTTTTGTGTTAATATTTTACATTTCATCCAATCTGTTGATAAGGTTGACATTAGGCATTCAGTCAACACTTTATTTGGATTTAATTCGTGCTGTTTATTTGGGAATTATTGTGTTTTTAGTGGTTTATGAAATAATTCGGGTACAGATTATCAGGGCAAATTTAGTTCGTGAAGAGTGGTGGCCAATTGTGAACGAAAATGGAAAAATTGTAGGTAGCATTCAATATATTACAAGTCTTTATGATGAAAAGAAATATCTGCATCCCATAGTTCGGGTACTACTTATTGACAGAAATATGGTTTTTTTGCAAAAAAGGGCTGATGATGATTTAATATTTCCAGGTTTGTGGGATACTGCAATTTCAAATCATCTCAGAGTTGGGGAAACTATTGAACAATGTATAGACCGTACAGCAATGGCAAATTATAATTTAAAGGACTTTAAATACCTGTTTTTGTCGAATTATAGAAGTGAAACAGAAAAAGAGCAACATTACGCTTTTCTATTTGTGAGCTGTTTGCTGTCTGTTGAAAATTTAAAATCAATCAACACCGATCGAAAAAAGTGGTGGACAAAACAGCAAATTGAGGATAATTTAGAAGCTGGGATATTCTCCAAAAATTTTAAAATCGAATTCGATTTACTGAATAGGAGTGGATTGTTGGAAGCCGGTAAATGTGAGTGTAATTGCAGACTGAAAGAAGTGATTTATCATCAAACAGATGCGAATAAAAACGATTAGTCTGATTCGATTATTTTTTGGTTTTTAATGATAAAATATGGATGCTAACTCCTGTAGCAATAGTGACAAGCAATAACTGCAACCACAATTTTTGGTTTACAACCTCAAAAATTGAAAAAAGAATTGTACCCCAAAGCATCACTAGCGTGGTCATTTTTATCTTCAAAAGCATTGATTTTTCCTCCCTATAATCGTGAATGTATTTACCAAAAACCATGTGATTTAGCAACCAATTGTACATTGTAGTGGAACTTTTGGCAAACAATACAGTCGATAAAAGTAAAAATGGAGTGGTTGGAAGTAACGGTAGGAATATGCCAATTATACCCAAAGCAAGACTAATGACACCAAAAATAGCTAAAAATATCTTCATAAATTAACTTACATAAAATTAATTGGTGAGCAGGCTCCTAAAAAAGTCGGTATTTGCACACAAAATATACAGAATTGACAGATTATTACGAATTATTTTAAAAGATTATTTATTACGAATTATTTTAAAAGATTATTTTCAATTATTAGAAAATTAAATATATATGAGCTTAATAATTAACGTGTTTTTTCGTTTATTCTATGTGCCAATGATTTTGGGAGAGAACTCAATGTTCAAAAAAAGTTAAATTTGAGAATCAGATTTCGATTAAATTTTTGAGTTAAATAATATCTCAATGTTAAGGTAAAAAATTGAGGAGTGAAATTGAAATAAAAATTGAATACCATGTAAATTAAATTATGCGAAGTCGGTTAAAAATGCTGAAAGCAAATGTAGCCTATAATTTGTTTGTTCTGTAACTTGTGTCATTTGGACTGTATGACTTTTTCAATAAAGTCGTCCTTTTTTTATCCCCATAAAAACAAATTCAACAATACTGTTTTTGTTTTTTTCAAATACAGAATTAATATTTTGTCTTATATATGGAACTTCGAGCCCTTTTATTGCATAAAAAATGATGATTGAAGACAAGTCCAAATCCATGCGTTTGAAAATATTTTTTATAATACCATCGGCGAGAATGGCACGAATTAAAGCAATTTCCTGTGCATCAATCTTACGTCGTTTTCGCTCAACTTCGTAAATGTCTCGAAAAAAATCGGCACGAAGTGATCCGTTTCGGTTTACAACATCCTTTACCGCATCCAAATGAGTAAGAATATGATTGGTGAGTTTTACATCAGGCTCAGTATTTTGCAACGATACAATTCGCAATCGATCAAGTATAGTTGTCAACTCCCTGTCAATAACTGCTTTGTAAATATCTTCCTTATTATTGAAATAGGTATACAAAGTGCGTCTTCCTTTTTTTGAAACTTCGGCAATTTGATTCATAGTTACTTCACTCTTGCCGTTTTCAGCAAAGAGTCCACGTGCAACTTCAATTAGCATTTTTTTTGTATTTGACATTTTTTCCTGAAATAAATACTCACATTCTCATTGTTTGACAAAGATAATGAATTGTTGATTAATACAATCGTGTTAATTCATTGGCTTTTACTTTAAATATTCAACATTTTCCTTTATTTTAATAATTCCTTTCACACTCCATACAATAGTTAATGCCAGAATAAAGCGAGGAATAATGATCCACGCCGCAGGTACTCCTATGGCAACAAAAAGTAAAGTATCTTCCAACAATGAATGATTGATAGCAATGTGATAATTAAGTAAATTTGCATCTTTAGGAGTTATCTCCTTCCGTTCCACTTCTTCAATCATTAATGCTGAACCATAAGTTAAACCTAATGTCTGAGCTACAAACCACAAAAAAGAGCTCTCGGCTGACAATCCCAATATGCGCATAAATGGCGCAAATAATCGAGAAATGAATGTTAAAATATTAAATTCTTTCAAAATGCTTTGTAACAACATTAATCCACTTACAATTAATGTGATTTTTAAACTCAACCAGACTGCGTTGATTGCCCAATAAAACATCATTTCACCAATATTCGAATATGTTTCTATCACTTGAGTTACCTTATTTCCACCCAAATGTTGGGGTAGTAACAAATTTAAAATATATGCGCTTACAAATGATGTAATAATTCGAAGTGAAAACATAATTATGGGCGAAGAGCCTGTTTTTTTCTGAATTGCAGTTTCAACTATCATGTTATGCGAAATTAAACACATGATAGCCAAAATTGTGTTTTCACGAATGTCTAAAGGTAAAGTAGTTATAACGGCAATTGGAGCATAAAGTGAAAGAAAAATACTCGAAATAAATACGATAGCTGATTCGCCTGGCAAACCAATAATTGAGAAAATGGGTGTAAGCAAAGTAGCTATGTGAGCAATTATTCCCCAATACTGAAGTAAACTTACAGCTAAACTGATGGGCAAAATGATTTTAAGAAGCCACCAAATGGTCTTACTAGATTTTGGAAGTGCAATTACAGTGCAGTTGTGCAGTCGTTTGGAGATTGAATTCATTGTGGGTGGGGGTAAAAACAAGAAAGGTTGTCTCACGACAACCCAATCTTTAAATTAACCTTAAATCTAATACCATGAAAAACACAATGCAAAATTAAAGCTAATTTTTATGTTGTACAACATATTTATTGGGTATTTTGTCGGTTTAACAATATTTAACTTAACTTGATAATTAACTAACTATTTTAGTACACTGCAAATCAATAACAATAAAAAGGAAAATTGAAATGAGTCGAATAAATCAATCTTTTTTTTATTTTGACCTAATCCATGTTTGAGAACGACCTATTAATCCACGTTTATCTAGCGAACCACGTACATTCAAATTGTCAGTTTTTGTATCGATACTAATGTTACACTTATATACTTTCCCATTAATAGGATCTAGAATTGTACCACCGGTTAAAGTTCTTTCATCCTCCACTAAATTATTGATAATCATCATTCCCAAAATGGGTTGATTTTTATTATCACCATCACATTCGGTACATAATTTTTCAGGTTCTTTAAACAATTTCTCAATTTTACCATAAAACTTACCATTAGTAGCTTTGAAAATGTATACAATTGACTTTGTACTACCATCTTTATCATCAATGGTTTTCCATTTTCCTACAATTTTGTTTGCTTGAGCAAATCCTGGTAGACTGAAAGTTACAAGAAAGGCGAAGAATAAAAGTATTTTTTTCATTAACTAGGTTTTTAAATTTATGACAAAGATATTAATTATTTGCACTAATGCAATAATAGTGTGCAAAAAAATCTTTCTTCAAATTATAAATTGGCTAAATAAATTCGAGATTGAAGTAAATTATGATATTTTAAAAGATCTCGGATTGATGTTTGTTACTAATTTTAATTGAAATCAATTTTATAAAAAGATAGTAACTTTCGTGTTTTCTATGCGCTTTTTTTATACTTTTGCACATAAAAATTAAACCATGAGAACCCATTTAATAACCGAAAAAATTGAAATCGAAAGTATTATAAATCAGTGTGATATATGCTTTGTAGGCATTATTGAAACAGATGGTACTCCTTATGTAATTCCAATGAATTTTGGTTATTCAGATGGGGAAATTATATTACACTCTGCCGCCGAAGGTAAACATTTAAGTTTGTTAACTCTTAATAATCGTGTTTGTGTAACCTTTTGTTCCAATCGGAAATTAGTTTTTCAACATCCCGATGTGGCTTGTAGTTATAGCATGTTATCCAAAAGTGTGCTTTGTAAAGGTTCGGTATCGTTTATTGAAGATTTAACTAAAAAAGTTGAAGCATTAAATTTGTTGATGAAAAACTATACCGAAAGGCAGTTTAAGTATTCAAACCCTGCCGTAAGTAATGTTAAGGTTTGGCGTGTAAAAGTGGACGAAATTACCGCCAAAGCATTTGGTCAAAATTTCAAATAAATTTCAATTTATTAAATTTTTGAAAACTTATATTTCTTATTTGCAATTTAATGGCATAGCAATTGAAACTGTAACTATCCAACTATTAATAAAAATTCTAATTCTCTTTATATTAATGTTTTATTAGTGTTTTATTAATATTTTTGGTTAAAACGATATATCTATTATTCGCATTTATGCCATAATGGCAGCAAAATTCTAAAATAAACTATGAATAATCCTCTTGATAATTTATTTTCTGAAGATATGATGGGCTCGTCAGAAATGTTTCCAATTATTTCGCTCGATGAGCGTTTGAGTGAGTTGAATATAAACTCTGGTGATATACTTCCCATACTACCTCTACGGAATATGGTTTTATATCCCGGAGTGTTGCTACCTGTTTCGGTGGCACGCTCAAAGTCGTTGAAATTGGTTCGACATGCCAATGAAAATGATTTAATGATTGGGGTTTGCTCTCAGTTAGATAAAAAGTTGGATGATCCAACCATCGATCAACTTTTCACAATGGGAACATTGGCGCAGGTGGTACGAATTCTAGAAATGCCCGATAATACAACAACAGTAATTCTTGAAGGAAAACGTAGGTTTTATTTAGGCGAACAAGAATCATCAAAACCCTTTATGAAAGCTAGGGTCAATTTGGTTGATGATATTTTGCCCGATACAAATGATGGACTATTTATGGCATTGGTTTCATCTATTAAAGATTTGGCAATCAATATAATAAATGATTCTGGGGCAATTTCGCCCGAAATGGCTTTTGCTATTCGCAATATCGAAAATCCGATATTTTTGATCAACTATGTATGTGTTAATTTTGGCTTGAATGTAACCGAAAAACAACGATTATTGGAGATTAATGAAATCATGGATCGTGGTTATCAGTTACTGGAATTACTCAATAAGGAATCGCAGTTGCTGGAAATAAAAATGTCCATCCAAAACAAAGCAAAAGAAGGAATTGACCAGCAACAAAGGGAGTATTTTTTACAGCAACAAATGAAAACCATCCAAAACGAATTGGGTGGAAATTCTCCCGAAATGGATGTGGCTGATTTCAAAGAACGCATTAAAACAAAAAAATGGGGCGAATCGACAGCAAAAGTATTTGAAAAAGAATTGAAAAAGCTGGAGCGAATGAGTCAACACTCACCAGATTATTCTACCCAATTGAATTATATAGAAACCATGCTCGATTTGCCATGGAATGAATATACCAAAGACAATTTCAATCTGAAAAATGCCAAAAAAGTGCTTGATAAAGACCATTTTGGAATAGAATTGGTGAAGGATAGAATATTGGAACATTTAGCTGTATTGAAATTAAAAGGTGATATGAAATCGCCAATAATTTGCTTGTATGGGCCTCCAGGAGTTGGAAAAACATCTTTGGGAAAGTCCATTGCATCAGCATTAAACAGAAAATATGTTCGTTTTTCGTTGGGTGGATTGCACGACGAAGCAGAAATCAGAGGACATCGCCGAACGTATATTGGTGCTTTGCCGGGACGAATTATACAAAACATTCAGAAAGCCGAGTCGTCAAATCCAGTTTTTGTTCTCGACGAAATTGATAAAATAACAACCGATTATAAAGGCGATCCTTCGTCGGCACTATTGGAAGTACTTGATCCGGAACAAAATAACGCATTCCATGATAATTATCTGGATGTTGATTTTGATTTGTCGAAAGTGTTGTTTATTGCTACTGCAAATAACCTGAGCACTATTCCGCGCCCATTGCTTGATAGAATGGAGTTGATAGAAGTGAGTGGATATACGCAGGAAGAAAAAATTGAAATTGCACACCGACATTTGATTTCAAAAGAATTGGAAAACCACGGATTAAAAAACTCGGAATTTGTTTTAAATAAATCAATTATCAATCAGGTTATTGAATCGTATACCCGTGAATCGGGCGTTAGGGAATTAAACAGAAGAATTGCGGCACTGATGCGTAAAGTAGCCAAACGAGTGGCAACAAACGAAAAATACAAAGTGGAATTAACATCGGACGATATTAAAACTTATTTGGGAGCGGCGCGCTACAGTAGAGATAAATACCAGGGAAATGATTATCCGGGAGTTGTTACCGGATTGGCATGGACACAAGTAGGTGGCGAAATACTTTTTATTGAATCGAGTTTGAGCAAAAGTAAATCGCCACGACTGACTTTAACCGGAAATTTAGGCGATGTGATGAAAGAATCGGCAATGTTGGCTTTGGAATATATTAAGTCGCACGCCGATATTTTAGGAATCGACAGCCAGTTATTTGAAGATTGGAATGTGCATATTCATGTACCCGAAGGTGCCATTCCAAAAGACGGACCATCGGCAGGAATTACCATGACTACTGCTTTGGTATCGGCTTTCACTAAACGCAAAGTTCGTAAAAATCTTGCTATGACAGGCGAAATAACATTGCGTGGAAAAGTTTTGCCGGTAGGAGGAATCAAAGAAAAAATACTTGCCGCAAAACGTTCCGGTATTACCGATATTATACTCTGTGTGGATAATAATAAAGACATTGATGAGATTAAACCCGTTTATCTAAAAGGTCTTAAGTTTCATTATGTAAACGATATAATGGAGGTGATTAATTTTGCATTGCTAAAATAACATGCATGAAAATAAGATAAAAAATTACCTGTTGAAATAAAAATCAACAGGTTTTTTTGTGATTGACTACCTGACAGTTTCGGGATTTTATAGAAGTTGGGTTAAAATTTCAATCCATCCAGCATGTCAACATAAATCTCAATAGCTTCTCTAATTTCATCCAACAATATATATTCATCGGCTGTATGCGAACGAGCGGAATCACCTGGTCCCATTTTTAAGCTAGGAAAATTCATCACCGATTGGTCGGATAGTGTAGGTGAACCAAAATGCTGTAAATTGATTTCACTGCCCCGCTTCACAATTGGATGATGTAAAGGTGTGGCAGTTGAACTCAATCTAGTAGATCGTGCATTAAAATTGCAACTAACATTTTTGTTAATTATCTCAAGAATTTCATCATTAGTATACATCTCATTACTGCGTACATCCACCAAAAAAGTACATTTATCGGGAATCACATTGTGTTGAGTGCCGGCGTTTATCTGTGTTACAGTCATTTTCACAGCTCCAAGAAGTTCTGATTTTTTTGTAAATTCAAATGTGCGAAACCATTCAATATCGTTTAGAGCTTTGTAAATTGCATTTTCGCCATCGAAGCGAGCTGCATGTCCGGCTTGTCCGTTAACAAAACAATCGAGCACCATCAACCCTTTTTCAGCAACAGCCATTTGCATTTTTGTAGGTTCACCAACTATGGCAAAGTCGATTTCAGGAAGTTCTTGCAACAAGCTTTCCATTCCGTTTTTTCCGGAGATTTCTTCTTCGGCTGATGCTGCAAAAATCAGGTTGTAGGTTTGTTGTTGCTGAGTCAGATAAAAATATGCAAAAAGCAAACTTACAATACTCGCACCGGCATCGTTACTTCCTAATCCGTATAGTTTATTTTTTTCAACAAACCCTGAGAATGGTTCAACCGTCCAACCGACGACAGGTTTCACAGTGTCGATATGTGAGTTGAGTAATAAAGTAGGACGCGATACATCAAATCCGGGACTAAGCATCCAAACATTATTCCCTTTTCTAGTGACATCATAACCTTTTTCTTCAATAAATCGCTCTAGAAATTCGGCAACAGCCTTTTCTTCCTTACTAAATGATGGAATGGAAATGAGTTGTTGCAATAAAGCAAATGCATCGTTGGCTTCTTCTTTAAATTTCATTTTATTCGATTATTTTATTAGAGTGTAACCATATTTCTAATAGTTCAGTCCAGTTATCGGTAGGAATTCCCTTTTTACGCATTCCAAAACCATGTCCCCCTTCTTCAAATACTTGGAGTTCAACCGGAACATTCTTGTCTTGCAAAGCTTTAAAAAATTGTTCGCTATTAGCAACAGGAACGGTTTTGTCATCTTTGGCATGAAAAATAAAAGTTGGTGGGGTTTCTTTTGTAACTTGCAATTCGTTTGAATATTATTTAACCAAATCATCGGTAGGATTTATACCCAACAAATTATTTCTCGATCCTTTGTGTGTTAATTCATTGTTCATTGTCACAACAGGATATCCAAGAATCATAAATGCAGGACGTTGAATTTTTGATTTAAAATGTGTACCAACAGTTGAAGCTAAATGTCCACAAACCGAAAACCCCATAATTCCAATTTTAGTTTTATGAATATTCCATTTCTTTGCATTTTTAGCAATTATTTTCAAAGCCATTTGGGCATCCTCTAACGGAATGGTGGTATGCCCGTTGGGCATTCGATAATACAATACAAAAGCAGAAACACCAATTTGATTTAACCATTTGGCTATGTTAAGTCCTTCGTTGATAATAGATACTCCCGAATATCCTCCACCCAGACAAATTAAAACTGCTGTATGTGAGTTATTCTCTTTTTGAGCTGGATAAAAATACATCCTTGGTTTACTGATATTTATAATGAATTCAGTTTTGGAGTAACTTTCATCAACAGAAATTTCATTGCTATTCTTTGGTACATTTTTGAACAATTTTATTTCCTCTTGCGCTATTATAGTGCTACAAAATAATAAAATTGTAATAGTTGAAAAAGTGATTTGATTCATAATATTTGATTGAATAAAACCTAATTAAGCTAATGAAGGATTGAAATAAACGGCAAAGGTAAAAAGGATTTTTTTAATTCAACATTAATTCGGTCTTAATTAGTGAATTTACTCGAAAAAAAAATCAGCAAGAAAAATTGTGATATTATTCTATATTAAGGTTTTAGGTTATATCTTTGAATAATGATAACAAAAAAGAGATTGAAAACTCATTCAATCTCTTTTTCTATTTTTTTTTGTATAAACATGATTTAACCATAAATGACTTTCCCATTTTCGTCTTTAAATTCATCAAAACTCTTATTGTATTGTTCCATAACACGGTAACTCATTGCCATACTTGAGAAACCACCATCATGAAGTAAATTCTGCATGGTAACTTTGCGGGTTAAATCGCTGAACATCACTACACAATAATCGGCACAATCGGCTGCTGTAGCATTTCCGAGTGGTGACATACGTTCCGAATAATCAAGTAAGCCTTCCATGTTTTTTACACCGCTACCAGCTGTAGTTGGTGTTGGTGATTGCGAAATTGTATTTACGCGTACATTGTGTTCGCGACCATAAATATAGCCAAAACTACGAGCGATTGATTCCAACATCGATTTGGCATCAGCCATATCGTTATATCCAAATACAGTACGTTGCGAAGCCATATACGAAAGTGCCACTACGGATCCATAATCATTAATTGCGTTCATTTTTTTTGCTACCTGAAGCATTTTGTGAAATGAAATAGCCGAAATATCGATTGTAGTATTTAACATGTCGTAGTCCAAATCATCGTAAGTCCTTTTTTTTCGAACATTTGGTGACATCCCGATGGAGTGAAGAACAAAGTCTATTTTGCCCCCCAATGCTTCGATAGATAGTTCAAAGACTTGCTGCAAATCTTCAACATTTGTGGCATCTGCAGGAATTAATTTCGCGTTTATTTTTGTTGCTAAATCGTCGGTCGTTCCCATTCGTACAGCCAAGGGTGTGTTAGATAGGGTGATAATTGCACCTTCTTCCACTACACGTTCAGCTACCTTCCAAGCGATGGACATGTCGTTCAAAGCACCGAAAACAATACCTCTTTTGCCTTTTAATAAATTGTTACTCATGTTTAAATATTTTTGGTTTTCTCAATAAAACGGTTTTTCAATTGAAAAGTTTTATTGATTCAACTTAATTTCTGCACAAAGATACACATAATGTGCATAAAATGAAAATATATTGGTGTGTTTAAATTTCAATTAGCGACTATTGTTCTGTATTTCAAATATTTACAAACTTAATAGTTATTATCCTATAAAAGCAGTTTTACAATATAAAACACTTTTGAAATAACTACTAAGAGCTACTTCAAATTTACTCTACAATATAGTGGTTATTATTTTCTGTTCAACATTTCTTTTTCTGTCAATACACGTGTTCCTGGATTTTCTTTCACCATTTTGCGTAAAAACTCTTGAGGATAGCCTGCGCGTAAAATACTAGGTGGAATATGATATTCATTTTGCAAGAATTTGCCGTCTTTCTCTTTTTTTATATTTCCATCCATATATTTAACCATTAGGTATTCACCTAATTTTTTCCATGCTGCAGTTGAGTTTTCAGCCTGTGAATTACTAAAATTAGTTAGAAACTCTTTGGCATCATTTTCAGGCATTGCAATTGCTACTTTTTCAATAGCAGGTGTAATAGTATTAAAGTCTACTTCCCATTTATCTTGTACTTTTTTGATATCGGGCAGCATATAGGAGTATTTACTGTAAGAAAAATTGGCTACCTGATTGAAAGTCCAAAAAGCAGAAGTTGACGAATATTCCAACAAACTGCCGTTGTCGGTACGATAACATTCGGGTACACTTTTGATACCGCAATACATAGGAACGTAAAGTCCACAGGCAGCATCATCAATACCAAACCACAATATACCACCGATATAATTCGGTAACCAACTTCTCATTTGGGCCACGAAAGTAAAACCGGTTTGTTGTGTTGCTGTTGGACGTTCATGTCCGTATTCCACACTGTCAACTTTAAAAGTAAGCGGACTACAACGAAGTTTACTCCCAAAAGGTCCTGCGACTAGTCCTTTCGACATATCAAATTCTGTTCCTTCATATTGGTCGCGCATGTAATCTTTTAGCTTTTGTGCTGAGAGTTTAAATGTAGGTTTAATCCACAAAGGAATTCTTTCTGTGGTTTCTCCTTTTACGTAACTTAAGTACTTGTCTATTGTAGTATCAAGTTTTCGAAAAAATGACCAAACCCGAGCTTCGCAATAACGTAATGCGCCATAATCGAGTGGTGCATAAGTATCGGAGAAACTAAAATCTTTATTTTTTCCTTTGAAATAGCCTTTTTCACGAGCAAAAATAATTACATCTTCCGAATAGAGGCAATTATCTTTATCGTCGTATGGAAAAGTGGTGATGCGAGCTTGGTTTGCATGAGCCGATACACAATCATCTGGGATGCGTTGTGCCACCCACAAAGCGCCTTTGTTGTTAGGTCCTTTTCCAATCATTTCCATTATCCACACTTCATTGGGATCGGCAATAGAGAATGATTCACCTTCGCTGTAATATCCATATTCTGATACTAAATCAGTCATAATTTTTATGGCTTCACGGGCAGTATGCGCACGTTGAAGAGCAACATAAATTAAACTTCCATAATCCATAATGGCAGTTGTATCAACCAATTCTGGTCTTCCACCATAAGTAGTTTCGCCAATACTTACCTGAAATTCGTTCATATTACCAATTACCGAATAGGTTTTTTCAGCTTGTTTTATTTTACCGAGATATTTGCCGGTATCCCAATCATGAATATCCAACATTGTTCCTACTGGATAAGTAGCAGCAGGGTAATAACTTAGTGCGCCGAATAAAAAGTAAGAATCGGCTGAATAGGTGATGAGAGTCGAACCATCAATAGTGGCTGATTTTCCAACCAAAAAGTTTGTACATGCCAATCCACTCATCCATGACACAAAAACAACTGATGAAATTAAAATCTTTTTTATCATATTTTCTGGTTTTTCAATTTGATGAATACAAAGATACGATATAAGTTTTAAAAAAAAAGTCATAAGTTTAAGGTGAATAGTCAAAAGACATAAAAAATTGATTGTTACATTAACCAAATGTGAGCAAGAATTTTTTTAAATTTATAATTAACATGTACTTAGAATTGGAAATTAACAAAGTTTGCTAATTCATAATAAATAATATCTTTTTAGAAAATTCCAAAAATCAACAATAATTTTCACCGATTTAAAATGGAAGTAACTAAAATTCAACAACAATACTGTTAAAAATGTAATACGTAATAAAAAAGATTGTACCTTTGTGCGTCTTAGTACTAGTTAACAATTAATACGAACAAATTATTAATTCAATTGGTCGACATAAAAAATCATATCAAATTGATTTATATGGTTTTACATTGCACAATTTAACTAAATTGTGTTTAATCAAAATAAAATGTTTACGAAAAACTCAAAGGTTTAAATGCCTTATATTCAACAAAAAAATGAAAGCAAATGGAACATGTGAATTTATCGGTATATAAAAATTTTCAGTTTTTCTTTGCGGCTTTGCAACTTAGCGGATTTGAGCATGTCTGCTGATAAAGGCAGGTTCAAAATTTTTTTTATAACGAACTATTGAAATATACATTGTTAATAAATTAAAGGTTCCTTTTCGGAAAACCTGAACATTTCGAATATAATCAGCATAATATTGTGGTGTTCTTCAAATTGTAAATTGCTGAAAGTAAGGACAAAAAAATTAACGTAATCTTCAACTAATCTATCATTTGTTTTAAATTATGGGATTGAATCGTTCAATAACTTTCCTTGCCGGAGAAAAAATTACTTTTCTTTATATTTTCCTCACTTCAGTGATTATTATTCACCTGATACCACGCGTGCAAACTGCCTATGAACTATTAGGCAATAGAATGCTGTTTATTGTGATAATGATTGTTTTGGCTTATTTAAGTTCCATCAAAGACTGGTGGTTTATTCGATTGTCGCGATATGCCTTTCTTGGTGCTTTGCTTGCATACTGGTATCCCGAAACTTTTGATATTAATCGGATGATTCTGAATTACGATTATTTATTAGCCAGTTGGGAACAAAGTTTTTTCGGTTGTCAACCTGCAATTTTGTTTGCTAAAATATATCCTCAAAAATGGTTCAGCGAGTTGTTATACATGGGTTATCTTTCCTATTATCCCCTGATTATTTGTTCCAGTCTTTATTTCTTTTTTAAAGACAGAAACTACTTTAAGTATTTCTTTTTTACATTACTTTTCTCGTTTTTTGTTTATTATCTCATTTATATTCTTTTTCCTACTGCAGGACCACAATACTACTTTCAGGCAATTGGTCAAGAACAGGTTAATACAGGCATTTTTCCAAATTTAGGATATTATTTTAATGAGCATTCTAGGTTATTAACAAACAACGAGAGTTCAGGATATTTTTGTGATGTTGTAAGAAGCACACAACAGTTGGGCGAACGTCCAACTGCAGCATTTCCGAGCTCACATGTTGGAATCTCAAGTATTATTATGATTTTGAAATTTAAAAATCGTCGGTATTTCCTTTTAACATGGATGTTTCCGATTTACACATTATTAGTTTTAGGAACGGTATATATTCAGGCTCATTATGTGATTGATGTTATTGCCGGATTGATAAGTGCCATTGCATTTTATTACTCAAGCGTTTACGTTTTTCATTTTTTTTCGAAAAGTTTTCAGAAAATATTTGCATTTACTGTCATTTTTATCAAACAGCCTTTAAAAAAGCAAATAAAATAGGTTTTCATTTATCTCATTAATTATCTGTACATTAATTATCTTTATTGCGCCAATATTCTCACTTTAGATGGTATTATTTATCTGCTTTTTAGCTTTTGCACTCAATTTTATTGTAGATTATGCGTAAAATAACACTTTCAATTTTTTTCATATCTATATCTTTCGCTCAGATATTTGCATCTCTATTATTAACCGATACTATAAAAAGTAAAGAGATATCTGAAATTACAGTTTTCGGTGGATTTTCAAAAATGCTGTCACTGCCCATGGTGGTAGTCGATGCAGCATCTTTACAATCTGCTTTCATTTGTACACCTGCCGATATATTGCAACGTGAAACAGGCATTTCGCTTTACCGTGACGGCATTTGGGCGACCTCGGTCAACCTGCGTGGTTTTTCGGAGCAGCGGCTTCTGTTAATGGTGGATGGTGATAGAATTCAGACTGCTACTGATATTGCAGGCACATTGTCTACAATTGATGTGAATAGTTTAAATAAAATTGAAGTCATCAAAGGTGCTAGTTCTGTTTTATATGGAACAGGTGCAATGGGTGGTGTTGTCAATTTTGTTTCAGATAGACCTGCATATAGTCATTTGTTTCAAACCAAAGGAAAAATAGGTACTGAATTCAATACCGTAAATAATCTTAGGGCTAACAATGCTAGTATTCAGTTTACAACCAATCAATGGTATTTGTTACTGAATGGAAGTTATCGAACAGCTCAAAACACACAAACACCAAAAGGTATTTTGCTCAAAAGTCAGTTTCAAGATGCTTCGTGGGGGTTGAAAGCTGGCATTTTGTACGCTCCAAATGAAGAATTTTTGGTAAATTACCAGCATGTTGGAGCTTGGGATGTTGGTTTACCCGGTGGAAACAGTTTTCCTGTTACGGCATCGGTGCGTTATAAGACTGTTGAGCGAAATCAGCTAAGTGGAGAATATATTATTTCAAATATTAATCCCCATTTACGAGAAGTCCGACTAAAAGCATATACTCAAAATCTAAGTCGGGATGTCGAAATAGTAAATCATCCGGTTACTAAACTTCCGCGCAGTTTAAACAGAACTTATGGCGTAAAAATAACTACCGATTGGTTTTTTAGCGAAAACCACACTTTGTTTCTGGGTGCAGAAGGGTGGGAGCGTAAAGCAGAAACATCGCGACTTAAACTCAAAACTACTTCCGATTCAACTTATACGGTTTGGGGTGAACAACCAACACCGTATGCTCAAATGATGGATGTTGGTGCATTTGCGCATTATTCATGGAAAATCGTTCCCGGTAAATGGACTTTGAATACTGGCGTGCGCCTCGATTATATTCGAATGACAAACGATACTGCCTACAATCCGGTTTTTCAATATACAGTAGACAAAGGTGTGAAAACCTACGTTAAAGATTTGGCACGCAATGTTTTATTTGCCTCCGATTCCCAACATCAATTGTCGTATTCGATTCATATCGATTTGGTTTATATGCTCACTACTCAACAACAATTGGCTTTTTCGGTTTCTAATTCCTACCGCGTACCATCCATCGAAGAACGATTTAAGTATATTGAGCTTATTGGTCCAAAACATGTTGGAAATCCAAATTTGAAACCAGAGAGAGGCACATTTTCAAATCTGAAATATACTTTTTCGGCTAATAAATTTCAACTGAAAGCTGATATTTTTGCCAATTATTTAACCGATTTAATCACTGAAATATATAGTACTTACAAGTATACCAAAGCAGATGGAACTATAATATTTGAGCCGGCTTATGTAAATACGAATGTCAATAAAGCTCTTTTTATTGGCGCCGAATTGGAAGCCGACTGGTCAATAGCACAACGGTTTTTGTTACTTGCCAATGCATCATATACACGAGCTCAAGATGTGGATTCCACAACTTTTTTACCACAAATACCTCCGCTTCATGGATTCTTTTCATTAAATTATATGTTTAATAATCATTTTGAAACATCGTTATCAGCACTTTGGGCAGCACGACAAGCTGAAATAGCAACAAATGAAATGCCAACAGATGGACATATAATTTTTGATATCGATATTCATTCTAGCAAAATTAATTTGAATAGCAGTTATTTACAGCTCTATTCAGGAGTTAATAATATATTAGATACTTCCTATTACAACCATTTAACGTCGGTGCGCAATGGTGGTTTACGATATCTTGAACCCGGCAGGAATATCTATTTGAAAGTCAAATGGGGTTGGTAGAGAAATCAGCCTTTCATTCGGTATTAAGTTATTTGAACAATATAATGACCATTTTAAATATTATTTTTTGAACACAAAGTCACAAAGTCGCAACTAATAAAAATTGTTGTGAATCAAAAATAGCTTTGCGCCTTTGCTACTTAGCAACTTTGCCTTTAAAATAAGAAATTATATTAGTTTTTGTACTTATTTACCTGAAGATAAATTGAAATCGATATTAAAACTTTTTCTTGACATTGAAAACCCACTTTCCGGCATTGGAGGTCTTTCACCCATTTCCCTATCACCGCCCATTTCGCCGCCCATCCCTTTACTTAATTCTCTATTTCCACCGCCCATACCACCACCCATTTCACCCCGCATTCCGTGCGACATTCCTCTTGCTCTGCTATTTTTCATATTGTTGATTTCACCCTGCGATAAATCATTGATAACCACCTGAATCTGAATGGGTATTGTGTTGATATTTTCAAATAAAAAATCTCTTCCATAAAATTCACGAAGTGGAATTTTCAATTCATATAATACCTGCTCTATGTTATTTTTATTCTTAGCAAAGCAAAAGACACTATCAACTTTATTATCAGAACAAATAATACCATTCGATAATTGAAACCCTTCTACAATAGCTGTGTCTTTCAATAACGTTTGCAGTTTCAACGCTGATTTTTCAACTAATTTATCTTCTGAAGCACCAATATTATTCGACTGGTGCTGCATAGGATCTGCTTTATGCGCAGGAAATGTGATACTGCATTTCATTGGTGGCTTACTTTTCACTTTAAACCGAACATTGAAACCTGCCCTCAAAAATTGAAATTGTGTAGCTCTGTCGGTTGTTTTTAGAATAAGATACAAATTCTGTGCATCGTTTCTAAATTCGTAATGCACATTCGATTCGGCATTAAAAAAACGTGGATTTGTGTACCAATCGGATGCTATACCATCAATAACAATGGGTTGCGATTGCCATTTTGAAAGGCTAACCTGCGAAAATGAGCTTGAATATGCCCCGAAAACTGCAAATAATGTAATTAGAATTTTCATTTTTTTAGAAGTATAAAAGTATGATAAAAAATACTTAATAAATATTATCAATCTACAAATAGTTGTTGTGATTAATCTTTAATTGATCGAGCCTCCTCCGATAAACCAGTATTTGCACCTTGAATGCACTTATAATCATTAAATATTTTACAAGATTATTCTCAATTGTTTCAAAATTAAATTTATTAGGACTTTGTAATTAACTTGTTTTTCGTTTATTCTGTGGGCTTTTGATATTTGTAATGTACTCATGATTGCCGTTTCTGAAAATTAAAAAACGAAAGTTACTGTAAATCACAAAATATTTTTTTCAATTCGCAGTGTCTCTAAATCGAATATGTTAGTACTGGCAATATTGTATAATTGCAATTTATTTTTCATATTTAGAACAATAAAAGAAATTAATGATTTTTTTTGTCACAAATGTAAATGACTTTTCAAAAGATTCCTAACTTTTGATTCAAAATTTAAAAAATATTATCCAAAATACGGTTACTTTTATTTTTCTATACAAATTCTACACACAATGAAAGAATTTCCTTACCTTTCTGAACCTTCTTTTGGATTTCAACCAACTCTAATTGGAGAATGTTGAATAGGTTTTTCGAATAATAGAATTTGCACACTGTGTTTTCCCAAAAACAAGGTAAGTGCTTTGGACGATATAGTGAGACGTTTCAGTATGTTGATTTTAAGTAAAACAATGACGAGGTAACACGATTGGAGTGTCAGATTTTTAAAAGTAGAAAAAAACAACTATAAATCTTATTGGGACGGTGATTAAATTTACCATTTGGAAAGCCCATCAAAATATTCCGAAAGGAAAAACTATAACTTATGTTAAAATTGCTGAAATCATTGGTCGACCCAAACAGTGCGTCCAGTTGGTACAGCCATTGGAGCAAATCCAATAACTTAGCTTATTTCACGTCAACGTGTTATCCCAACCCACGGTAGTCTTGGCGTATTTCGATGGGTTTTGGAGTACCAAAAGACAATGTTAAAATGGAAGAAAAGATATTTTAAAAATATCAGATAGAGCTAAAAGTTTATCTGACAAAATATATCATTTCATACTTATTTCCAATAAAATGATTAATTCCAATAAACAATAAATGCCTGAATGACGTTTAAATTAAATGTTTTTTTTAAAGATGTTTTTGCATTGTCAAATAGCATAAAAAAATTTTTTCAGCATAATTCCAAATCCAGATTTTCTTAAATTTATTTACATAATTCAACTAATTAATTTTTAAAATGAAAAAAGTAATCTTTTCTGTTTTCTTTGCCCTGATGGGAATTTCGTTAATGGCTCAAGCTCCAATTAATCTCAAATTAAACCTTGTAAAAGGTAAAATGTACAGAATCAAAAGTATTAGTAAACAAGCGATTCAACAAACCGCTAATGGTCAAACATTTAGTCTTGATGTTACTTCTACTTCAGTAACTAGTTGCAAAGTACTGAAACTGGAAAGTGAAGTTATGGATATTGAATTCAAATTTGATACCATCGCCACCAAAATCAGTTCACCCATGTATAATAAGGAAACAAATTCGGCAAAACCTGCCGGAAATGATCCGTTGGACAAAATAATGAATAAAATGAGCCAGCAAACGATTATTGCAAAAATCTCAACCAGTGGAAAATTTGTTGATTTCGTAAATTTTGGGAAGTTTAAAGATAATGTTATGTTTGTGTTAGATTCAATTCCTGCCGCAAAAAAAGATCAAGCAAAATCTCAAGCTGAAGCATTGTTAAAGGAATCGGCTGTGAAAAGTATGATTGAACCTTTGTTTTCCTATCTTCCCGAGAAATCAGTAAAGATGAACGATGCGTGGGAAACATCGTATATACAAACAGCAAACAATGTATCGATGTTAATTCTGAATACTTTCCAGTTGAAATCCATTGATAATAATGTAGCAGTAGTCTCCTGCAAATCAGAGATTGAATCCATACCAACTAACGATCCTGAAGCCAAGGTTTCATCCGAGTTGAAGGGGTCAATTACTTTTGATAGTACAATTGATCTGGCAACGGGTTTAAGGTTGACAAGCACTGCAAAAGGACGTATTGATGGAACAAACACCATGAAGAACAATGGTACTGAGATGAAAATGCCAATGGTAATTGACTCACAGTCGGAAACAATAATGGTAAAATAACCAACTACAATTTATAAAACCAAAAATGAAACATAAAATTATCATTGTATTGTTGTGTTTGGTATCGTTGAATAGTAATGCCCGTCAGATAATTACCGGAAACATAACTGACAAAGAAACATCAAAACCGGTACAAAGTGCAAATGTAGAGCTGCTTCTATTGCCCGATAGCAGCGCAGTAGAAACAATGATTTCAAATTCCGAAGGTTTGATTATTTTATATAAAGCTGATACAGCTAAAACCTATTGTTTGCGGATAAGACATTTGGTTTACAAAACCATGGTTTTTCAGATTCCGAAAAAGAAAAGCACGATGAATAATCTTGGAGTTATTCTTTTAGAACCAAATACCTTTAATTTTAAGGAAATAGTGGTGAATGGAACTAAAATGAAGGTTACGGAACTTGGAGACAGAACTATTTACGCATTACCCGATGGACTTAAAAAAACATCAACCGATGGACTTGATGTTTTACGGAAATTGCCTTCGGTGCAGGTGGACTATTTAAACGAAGGTATTACAGTAAACGGTAAATCAAATATCAAAATTGAAGTGGATGGCATAACCCGCGATAAAGAATACCTCAAAAGATTGCATCCTTCACAAGTCGATAAAATGGAAGTTATTACCAGTCCGTTAGGTAAGTACGATGCCGAAGTTGATGCAGTAATAAATATCATAACCAATCCTGCCATGCGTTTTGGTCTTAAAGGAATGGTAAATGTAATGGCTTTACCTATTAGTCTCGATTCTTATATGGGCAGAGCAAGCGTAAGCCTCGATTATGGGAAGGAAAAAATATCCTATTATGTTTCTGCAAATGGTATGCTTCAACAATTCGGAATCAATTCTGAAATGAATCGAATTGCAGGAATTAATGATTTGCAACAGAGCGGCACCTTGTCTATTAAAGGAAACAATCAGAATGTGAATGCGGGTTTAATATACGACCCCGATGAGTTTAATGACATAAACTTGAATATAGCTTATAGTGGAAACGCATCAAATCCAAGAGGTTCAATCTCAAAACCGAATGAAGATCTCTGGAATTACAATCGTACAAATGGGATTATGAGCAATATTTCCAGAACGCTTAGTAATTCAAAAAGTAACAATGACGGACTTACTTCAACACTGTTTTATAAACACAAATTCAACAAGAAAAATACACATGGTTTTGAAGTAGAATTGAATTATTATAACACACTGAATAACAATTCATCTACTGATTTTCAAAGAATTGATTATAATCCATTGGATACTATTGAAACATACCGCAGCACTTGGCTAACAGAAAAAAGTATAACGAATACCCAAACGCTAAAAGGGCAAACAAACTACACCTTGCCTTTCGATAGTGTTTATTCCTTTAATATTGGTATGAGCACAAATTATAATAAGTTTAATATTGACAATTCGAGTTCGCTCGCCCAAACACCGAATTTAGATTTCAACAATTTGTTGTTAGGAGCTTATGCTGAGTTATCAAGAAACTTTAAAAAGGGAAGTGTAAAAATAGGTTCAAGGTTTGAAACTTCGTACGTGACTATTAATTCAACAGAAAAAAGTGATTACTACTCACCACTTCCTTATTTAAACGGTTCGCTTAAATTTAATGATAACCACAGTATTAAATTGTCTTATTCAAGAAGGGTAATTCGTCCCACATCAGGACAACTTAACCCACTTGAAAGTAAGGTTGATGACCAAACAATTAGCCGTGGGAACATCGATCTTAAGCCTGCATATAGAGACAATCTTCAGTTTACTTACAATGCAAAAGTAACTTTAGGCAAAGTAACCTTGAATCTGGCTCCTCAACTATTTTACGAATATCAAACAGGATTAATTCAAACAATAATTAGTCAGAATGTAAATACCAATAAATTTGAGAGTGTGCCTCAAAACATATCGAATGGTTATCAAACAGGTAGTGGTTTATCAATCAATTCGCAAATTGGTAAAATTTTGTTTAACTCCAACTTCAGATATTCATTCAATCATGTTGATAGTTATTTGGATCAGATAATTGCAACAAATGTACAAAATTGGAATTGGAATTCGTTTTTGATGGCACCTATGCCCTGGGATTTGAAACTGATTGCAATGTTAAATATTAATGGACCAACTTTGGATGGACAAACCAAAACTCAAATGTCGCCATTTTACTTTTTGGGTCTTGTCAAACAATTTAAAAATAATAGTTCATTGAATGTTATGGCATTTAATCCTTTTGCAAGTCGGTTCTTTGAAAGTACTACAACGCTCAATGCGAACTCAGTATATCAACGTACGAGCACTTTTATGAAAACCCAAGCTGCATTTGCAATCATTTACAGTTACAATTTTAAAATTGGAAAAAGCATAGAAAAACAAAAACATACATTTGAACAGCAAGTTGAAGAAAATGGATTTGAATTGCCGTTTTAAACCGTTCTTGGATATTTAAAGTTTATTTAATTCTACTTTAACAGATTAAAGATTAATTTTCATCGAAAGAAATTCAAAAGAATAACAACGTGGATTTAACGGATAAAGTAGATTAAAACAGATATAAATAAAAAAAAACAGATATAATTCGGATTTAAATTTTGTCAAGTCAAAATTAGGATGAAATAAAGAGACACTATAACTTAAATCTGCAAATTTCATTTATGAAATTTTTTAATCCGTGTATAAATCAGTTATCATTTCAAATAATAATCAGCTAAATCCGCGTTACTAGTAGTTACAAGTATTTTGTTATGCGTTATAAGACTGTTTAGCTGGACATTAATTACATAAAGCATATCAATAATTATTTCATATTACTTATTTCTTTTCACTACTGACCGACAAATAAAACAGAAAAAAGGGAAGTTCTCATAAAG